>Ga0075425_100007006_pt1 | contig 11878 bp, 7 predicted proteins | sample SoiMethybrSBSTD4_FD_75300 | JGI IMG/M metagenome (GOLD analysis project Ga0075425, IMG submission 75300) | Bulk soil microbial communities from a Populus tree surrounding site in Tennessee, USA - Soil MetaG P. TD hybrid SBSTD4 | ecosystem: Environmental > Terrestrial > Soil > Tree plantation...
GGCGGCGGCCTCACCCATTTGCTGGGTAAGCTTGAAATCGCCAAGGGCATCGCCTACGTTCGCTTCCATCAGGTCAATGCGCGGATCGCTGCGCTGGGGTTGAGGCAGGTTCCGCATCCTAGCAATGGTCCGCAGGGCATCATTATTGCGGTCAGCTTTCCACTGAGCATTGGCAAGGTATAAGGCGTAGTCGAGCTGATCGGGGAAAAAGTTGCTAAGGGTTTGATAAGTTTCAATGGCGGAAACGTAGTCGTGGCTGTATTGCCGATACGTGCCTTCAATCAACAGCTGTTCGGGCCGCGACAGGGTTGCTGAGAGCTCGAAAGCTTTCCTGGCTTCCTGTTGCGCCTTGGGGTCGTAACCCAAGTCAAAGAAAGCCTCGGCCAGGGCGGCATGGGAGAGGGCGTGATTCGGGTCGGCCGCAATCGCTTTTAGCAGCAGAACGCGCGCCCCCTGGGCATCGAAGCTGCGCAGCGCGTCCAGGCCCTGGGCATAAAGGCGGGCAGCCTGCGGGTTTCCGGCCTGGCTGGCGCGGACTTGTCCGCTCTGTTCGGAGGAAAGGCCGGCAATGCCAAGCTTTTGGCGCAGTTCCGTGCCTACTTGCGTGGCCAACTGGAAGAGTTGATTGGGGTTGCCGGTAGCGGAAGTTTCCGCGATCATTTCGCCGCTGCCAGTGTCCTGCAACCGAAGATCGAAGCGGATTCGCTCTCTGTCCCTTTCCCGCAAAGCGGTGAAGGAACCAAGCAGCACCAGATCAGTGTTCAGTTGGGTGTGCAAGCGCTGCAGGGATGGCTTAGCCAGACTATCCGCATCCGGCAGCCTGGATTCCAGCCGGGCGCGGGCGACATCCTCGCCGGAGACCATGCGCAACTGGTCTCCAGCGGCCAGTTCGGTGTGCAAGATTTCGGAAAAAGCGGTGGAAAGCCACTGATCATCCGCCCGCCCGGATAAATTGCGGAAGCCGAGCACAGCCAGAGAGCGGCGAGCATGCACGGAGGCGTTGGCCGGAGGGATGACGGTGGCGTGGCTTGGAACTTGGTCTTTTCCGCCGTACAAGAGCAGCACCATTCCGGCGGCCAGGACGAGCAAGGCGAGCAGGATGAGAGCCGGGGACGGGCTGCGGCGCAGGCCAGGCCGCGCTTGGCTAGGCGGGTGCAGGGGGGCAGTGGGGGCTTCCTCGGTCCGGGCTTGCTCCTCTGCCGCAATTTCGGAAACCCTCTCTACGAATTGATACCCTCGCCCGGGTACGGTAACGATATACCGGTCTGCGCTGCCCAGCGTCTTGCGCAGCACGAAGATGTTCTGGGTGAGGTTGCCTTCCTCCACGAAGCTGTCGGGCCAGACCGCTTTCATTAGTTCGTCACGGGAGAGGGTCTGGCCGCCGTTCTGCACCAGCAGCAGGAGGGTGTCAAAGACTTTGGGTGTGAGCGGGACGGACACACCATTGCGCAGCAAAGTGCGTTTCTGCGGGTCCAGGCGAAAGGGTCCGAACTCGTAGAGGCTGTGGACGGCGCTAGAACTAACTTCCATGGCCCAAATTTGAGAAATTTTGAGAGCGTTCTTGAGGATTTCTCAGTGTCTGCTGAGCAATTCTTGGGCCCGTCGCTGGGGAATAGGCGCACCCAGGCCGCGCCAGGCAATCTAGCACCGATTGGCTGCTGAAGCAATGGAACCCCTGGGGGATATACCTTAGGACGCGCCGCTTGTAGGCTCTAGCAGTTGAGGAGGAGAAATGTCCGTAAACACGGTAAATTCAACGAGGAGCGACATAGTGGGACGAAGCCGGAGAACCCGCCGCTTACTTCCCATGGTTGCAATGGTTTGCACCGCTCTGCTGTGCCTTTCGGCCGGCATTGAAGCCGGCAGCCAGGGGCCGAACCCCACGTATTCGATTGACCGGACGGGAGTTTTGTCCACATACCGCACGGACGGCGGAATCGACCTGGCGAATCCGTTTTTCCAGAGCCTGGGAACCAACGGCCGCAGTTGCGGCAGTTGTCACGTGGCGGAGGATGGCTGGACGGTGACGCCCCCTCGCATCCAAGCCAGGTTCGTCGTCAGCGGCGGCACTGACCCAATTTTCCGGCCCGTGGATGGAGCGGTCTGCCCCGACGCCGACGTATCAACTTTGACGGCGCGGGTGCGGGCCTACCGCCTGCTGCTCCAGAAAGGCCTGATTCGAGTATCCATGGGAGTGCCGGGAAACGCCGACTTCAGCATTACCGCAATCCAGGATCCCTACAATTGCTCCCAGACCACGGCGACCAACCCGGCGCTGTACCGGCGACCGCTGCCGGCGACCAACCTGGGATTCCTGAGCGCAGTGATGTGGGATGGGCGGGAGACAGTGTTTGGCGCCATTCCGGGCAAGTCCATTGACCTGGACACCAGCCTGGGAAACCAGGCGTTTGATGCGACTATGGGGCACGCGCAGGCGAGCAAGGCACCGACTGCACAGCAGGTCGCAGACATAGTGGCCTTTGAAAAAGCGAACTTCACGGCCCAGGTTGCAGATATCCGCGCCGGCTTCCTGACCAGCAACGGGGCGCAGGGTGGGCCGAAGAAGCTGTCCCAGCAGCCGTTCTATATCGGGATCAACGATGCGCTGGGCGGGGATCCGAATGGAGTCGCATTCAATCCCAATGCGTTCACGGTTTACAACGCGTGGACGAGTAGCCCGTACCGCAGCCAGCAATCAGTGGCACGCGGGCAGGCGTTGTTCAACAGCTTCCCCATTAACATCACCGGTGTGGGAGGGTTGAACGATGCGCTGGGAAAACAGACAATTCCGGGCACCTGTACAACCTGCCACGATTCCTTCAACGTCGGCAACCACTCGTTTTCGGTTCCGCTGGCGATTGGAACGAGCGATTATCCGGCGATGGCTGCGCTGGATGTTTCCGGCCTGCCCGTTTACACAGTGCAGTGCAGTTCCGGCCCGCCAAGACAAGTAACCGATCTGGGGCGGGCGATGAGAAGCGGTAAATGCGCCGACTTGGGCAAGGTTAAGGGACCGATCCTGCGGGGCTTGGCGGCGCGCGCGCCCTACTTTCACAATGGCTCGGCGGCGACACTGCGAGATGTGGTTGAGTTCTACAACCAGCGTTTCAGCTTGAATCTGACGGACCAGCAGAAAGCAGACCTGGCGGCGTTTCTTCAGACTCTGTAAATGCCGGCGTGTCCCTCGTTGTTGGGCAGGCGAGGGGCACGCCTACCGGGAGACGCAACAAGTTGCGTCTCTACCCATATGATGTGACGTGGAATATTTCACCATGGGTAGAGACCTTGCTTGCAACTCCTATGCGCTGGACAGAAGTTAATGTTCTAGCGCTGGAACAGGTCGCCGGCGAGGTACTTGAAGCCGGAATCCACGGCGACCGTAGCCACCGTTTTTCCCGGTCCCATTTCGCGGGCCAGTTGCAGGGCAGCGACCACATTCAAGGCGGAGGAAGTGCCGGCAAAAACGCCTTCTTCGCGCGCCAGGCGGTGGGCCATTTGGCGCGCGTCTTTTTCTTCGACGGTGCGGGCTTCGTCAAAGTTACCATCCTGCAGGTGCGGCGGACGGAAGCCGGCGGCGATGCCTTCAACGCGATGGGGTCCACCTTTGCCGGTGGTAAGGACGGGAGAGGATGCGGGTTCCAAAGCGATGATCTTCGCCTTGCAGCCGCACTCTTTCAGCGCACGGGAAACGCCCACCAGCATGCCGGCGGTGCCGACGGCGGCGCAGAACGCGGCGAGGCCATCTCCCACCTGCTGGTAAAGTTCCCGGCCGATGGTCTTGTAGCCTTCGACGGCGTCCTCATTGTGAAACTGGTCACAGTAAAAAGAGTTGGGTTCGCGCCCAAGTTTTTCGGCGGCATCGATCATTTTGCGGAACAGTTCAGGCGTGAGCTTGCCATTCTCGCTGGGAATGATGCGCAGGTCGGCGCCGAAGATTTTCATGGTTTGCAGCTTCTCGCGGGCGAAGCCGTCGGAGGAAACGGCGGTGAAGGGGTAACCCTTGATGGAGCACACCAGGGCGAGAGAGGAGCCGGTGCTGCCGCCGGTATATTCCACCACGCGCATGCCGGGACGCAGCGCGCCGCGCTTCTCCGCGCCCTCGATCATGGCCAGCGCCATGCGGTCCTTGTAGGAACTGGTGGGGTTGTAATACTCCAGTTTCACCACCACGTCGGACATGTCCTTGGTGACAACCTTCTGCAGTTTGACCAGGGGCGTGTTGCCAATGGCCTGGAGGACGGAATTCTTGAGCTGCGATGGACGCGTGAGCTGGCTGGCGGTAGTCAAGGTAGTTTCCTTTCTAAAATTTCAATCCGCGAAGGCGCGGCCCTCGGCATGTTCGGCTAAGGAGATTGCGTCCAGCAGCTCAGTCCGCACGGATTCCGGAACGAAGGCAGCGTGCGCGGCATTGCGCTGGCAGGCCCAGAACTCAGCCAGGCCCCAGCCATGGTGGCGCTGCATAGTTTCAAACTCCCGCGTGACCGAACTGTCGGAGGTGGTGCGGGCGTCGGTGCTAATAGTGACGCGCAAACCCTGGCGCAGAAGCCGGGGCGCGGGATGATTAGCGAAAGAAGCGACGGCGCAGGTCTGCACGTTCGATTTGGGGCACATGTCGAGCGGCGTGCCGCGCTGACGCAATTCCTGAAGCAGTTGGGGCGGTTCCTCCACGCGCACGCCATGGCCAAGGCGCTCGGCATGCAGGAGGTCAAGGGCTTCGCGCACGCTGGCCGCGCCGGCAGCTTCTCCGGCATGAACCGTGCGGTGCAGGCCGGCCTGCTCGGCGAGCTCAAAAGCGGGGCGGTGGTTGGCGGCGCCGAAGCGAAGTTCATCGCCGGCCAAATCGAGGGCGCAGACCTTGTCCATATTATTGGCGGCCAGGCGGGCGACCTGCAGGCTCAGTTCGACTGGATGATGGCGCAGGCAGCAGACGATGAGGCCGAAGCGGACGCCAAACTTCTTGTGGCCGGAGGAGAGACCAGCGTACACCGTGTCCAGCGCCTGCTGCATGGTGAGGCCACGGCGTGTGTGGTACTGCGGGGCAAAGCGGGCTTCGCCGTAAATCACGTTTTCCCCTGCCCAGGATTCCATAAGCTCTTCGGTCACGCGAAACAGATCTTCGGGGCGCTGCAGGAGTTCAAGCGCGAAATCAATGCGGCGTATGTAGTCCGCCAGGTCGAGGCAGACTTCGGGAGCGATCAGCGCCTGGCGCAATGAATCCGGTAGCGGCATGCCGGTGGCGAGGGCAATTTCACGGGCGGTCTCCAGGCGCAGGCAGCCGTCGAGGTGACAGTGCAGTTCGAGTTTCGGGAGTGGGCGGAAGTCCATGATTTCCTTTTCACCACAGAGAACACAGAGGGCACAGAGAAAAAATTATTTACCACAAAGGACACGAAGGAAAACGAAAGGTCAAATCTGAAAAGATTGTGTTTCCTGTACGCTGATGCCGATGTGGCAAATGCTGCCCTGTTGTCTCAATCCGTTGTGGTCCTTCGTGTCTTCTGTGGTGAAAATCTTCAGCCAGCGAGGTCGGTGATGAATTCGCCGAACTGATTGTGCTCTGTCCCAGGCAACTCACGAAATGCCCGCACAAACTGCTCGGTGCGGGTGGAACCAAAACGGCTAGCGCCGGCGCGCAGGTATTCCAATATCTCGCCATTCTGGCGCACGCCGCCCGCGGCCTTCACCCGGCAACGGCCAGCCACCGCTTCGTGCATCAGGCGGACATCGTCGAGCGTGGCGCCACCGGCAGCATAAGCGGTTGCGGTCTTCACAAAATGAGCGCCGGCTTCGCAAATCCACTGGCAGGCCCGGCGCTTTTCTTCCTGAGTGAGATAGCAGTTTTCCAGGATCACCTTCACGATGCGGCCATCAGCGGCCCGGACCACGCCCTGAATATCGGCCAGGAACACGTCCTTTTCGCTATTCTTGAGCGCGGGAATGTTCATGACCATGTCTATTTCCTCGGCGCCGAGGTCGAGCACGGTCTTGGCCTGGTACTCCTTCATGGCGGGAGTCTCGTTGCCGTGGGGAAAACCTACAACAGTGCCCAGAAGCACACCCGTGCCTTTCAGGAATGGAGCGGCGAACCGGATGTAATGAGGCTGCACCGTAAGGGTGGCGGTGCGCAGCCGGGCGGCGGTTTCGGCTCCGGCCACGACTTCCTGCCGCGTAACCTCGGGACGAATGACGGAGTGATCGAAGAGCTTAGCGAAGGTAGCGACCTTCGCTGCCGTTGCAGCGGCGGCGTGAGTCAGTTCGCTAATCGGCATGGGCGTGCTCCTTGGCGGGGGAAACGGCAGTGAGCGCCTGCTCCAGGTCGGCGATGAGGTCGTCGGCATTCTCGATGCCAATGGCGAGGCGCACCAGTTGGTCGGTGATGCCCATGCGCTTGCGCTCCTCCGCGCTGACCATGGCGTGCGAGGTCACCACCGGCAGAGTAACCAGGGAATCCACACCGCCCAGGCTGGGGGCGAGGGCAAACATGCGCAGCGACTCGGTGAAGCGCCGCGTTTCGTCGGCGGTGCCGTCTACCTCAAAGCTGAGTAGGCCGCCGCCGCCGCTCATTTGCTTAGTGGCCAGCGCGTGCTGCGGGTGTGTGGGCAGGAAGGGATAGTTCACGCGCTTGACACGCGGATGCTTCTCCAGGAACTGGGCGATGCGCAGAGCGTTCTGATTGTGGCGCTCAACACGCACTACCAGAGTCTTCAAGCCGCGAAGGAGCAGGAAGGCGGCGTGCGGATCCATGGTGCCGCCCAGCGTGGTGCGCGCCTCCCAGATCTGCTGCATGAGCTTTTCTGGGCCGGCAGCAACACCCGCGATCAGGTCAGAGTGGCCTCCCATGTACTTGGTGCCGGAGTGAAGCACGATGTCCACGCCGGACTCGATGGGACGCTGGTTCACAGGCGTGGCAAAGGTATTGTCCATGAGCGTGGTCAGGCCGTGCTGCCGGGCGATGGCCACGGCGCGCCGCACGTCCACCAGCTTCAGCGTGGGATTAGTGGGCGACTCCAGATACATGAGGCGCGTGTTGGGGCGGATGACACGCTCGAAGTCGTCGGCGTGCGCGGTTTCGACAAAGGAAGTCTCGACGCCGAACTTGGGCAGCCATTGAGAGAAAAATTTCAAGGCTCCGCCGTAAAGATCGGCCTGGGCCACCACATGGTCACCGGCACGCACCAGGGCCAGCACGGTGGTGGTGATGGCGGCCATGCCGGAGGCGAACAGCAGCGCCGCTTCCGCGCCTTCCAGTTCGGCGACGGTCTTCTCGGCGGCGGTGTGCGTGGGGTTGCCGTAGCGGGTGTAAAACCTGTCGCTATGCGTGACCCGGAGCTGCTGGTCGTTGTCTTCAACGGAGAAAGTGGAGGTTTGGAAGATGGGAGTGGCCAGCGGGCCGCTCTTGTGCTCCGGTTCCGAGCTGCCGTGCACGGCTACCGTATCGGGCTTGCGCTTCTTCATCGGGGCCTCCTCGTTTATCGTAAAGATGATAGCCGGGGTGGGATGGTTCGGGAAAGTTTTGTGGAGAGTTTCAAGTTTCAAGTTTTGGGTTTCGGGAGTCAGGTTTCAAAGTTTCGCAGGTTTCAAGGTTTCAAGAGCCGTTCCGCCTAGAGCTGGAGGCGAAATGATTCAACTACCAGCTACTAACCAGTAGCCACAGTGCGCTAAAATCCTCCCCCATGCGAAGTGTTTTGCTTCGTGCCGCCGTTGTTCTGGCTGTGCTGTGGTTTGTGTTTGTGGGGTTCATTGCCTGGGCCATGCACCAGCCGCCGGAAACTTTCGGGCGAGTTATGGCCAGAATGCCGGTGGCGGCTTATTTCGTTCTGCCCTTTGAAACCTTGTGGACGCGGGCCCGGGCAGGTACGCTGCAGCCGGGGCAGGCGGCGCCTGATTTTTCCCTGGGCGCGCTAAACACAAGCGAAACGGTGCAACTCTCCTCCTTCCGCGGCAAAGAGCCGGTGGTGCTGGTTTTCGGCAGCTATACCTGACCGCCTTTTCGGCGGGAGGTTCCCGCCCTCAACAAACTGTACGAACAATATAAGGATCGGGCGCAGTTTCTGGCCGTGTATATCCTGGAGGCGCATCCTAGCGACGTGTGGCAGATGGAGAGCAACATCAAGCAGGGTGTGGTCTTCCGCAGCCCGCGTAACGAGCAGGAGCGCGATGAAGTGGCGGGCACCTGCGTGCGCAAGCTGGGCATTAAGTTTCCGGCAGTGGTGGACGGTTTCGATAACTTTACCGAAAAGGCTTACACGGTCTGGCCTGACCGCATTTACCTGATTGACAGCGCGGGCAGGATCGTATTCAAGAGCAAGCCGGGGCCGTTCGGGTTCAAGCCGGAATTACTGCAGGCGCAGCTTTCCCGCTTACTGCCGGGTGCTAAACAGGCTAATATCGAGCAAGAGCCAGCGGTGGGAAGGTAATTCTCCAGGTTCGTTCGTGTCCTGATGCGATACAAAATCTCATAGAGTACATTTACATTCCTATATAGTCTCTGTCTATATATTGCTGTATTCCGTTTATATCGTCATATGCCGTTGCAATCATGGCCGAAACATACTCCGGCCGGAGTGTTAGCATGGCCAATAAATTGCAGCGTAGCTGACCAAATCTTTAGTAGGCCCCTTTTTCAAAAATGACTCAAGGAGCGCCAGATGCGCATCGCTAAGCACATCTCACTCTTCGTACTCGCTGGGCTGCTCAGCGTCTACGTATATGCCCAAACGGGCACCTCTTCTCTGCGCGGGACGATGACGGACCCCAAGGGGGCGGTAATCGCTGGGGCAACAGTAACTCTGGCCAATTCGCAGACGGGCTACACTCGGACCGCCAAGACGAATTCTCAGGGTTTGTATCAGTTTCTCGAGGTCCCGCCGGCGGCCTACAAACTTTCCGCGGCTGCGACCGGCTTCGCCACACTCAACCAGGACAATGTGATTCTTATGGTCAATACGCCTGCGACCCTGGATCTGCAGATGCAGGTGGCAGGTCAGGCGGTCACGGTGGAGGTCACGGGCGCGGCACCCCTGGTTAATACGACCGATGCCAGCTTGGGGCACGCCTTTAATGTCGACCAGATCAAGGAACTGCCCTTTGAAGGCCGGGATCCCACCGGAATTCTGAGTCTGCAGGCAGGCGTGGCCTACACCGGCAACAACGACCAGGGCATGCCGCAGAGCGAAGACAGCCGCAGCGGCTCCGTGGCCGGCGCGCGCAGCGATCAAGCCAACATCACCATTGATGGCGTGGATAACAATGACCCCATTCTGGGCCAGGCATTCCAGGGCGCGCTGCGCGCCACGCTGGATTCCTTGCAGGAATTCCGGGTCACCACTACCGGCGGCAACGCCGATGAGGGCCGCTCTTCCGGCGCCCAGGTCGTGCTCGTGACCAAGAGCGGCACCAACGACTTTCACGGTACCTTGTACGAATACCACCGGCCGACGTTCACGACCGCCAACGATTGGTTCGTGAAGAATTCGCAGCTGGGTGCGGGCCAGCCCAATGTTCCCGGCAAGCTGATCCGCAACACGTTTGGCGGGGCGCTGGGCGGACCGATAAAGAAAAACCGGCTGTTCTTCTTTGCCACCTACGAAGGGCAGCGCCTGCGCGAAAACACGTCCATTGTGCGCACCGTGCCCAGCGCGGACCTGCGCAACGGATTCATCAGCTACATCTCGGATACCGGCAGCGTGGTACGCCTGTCCCCAAGCCAGATTGCCAGCATGGATCCGAACTGCAGCACTTCACTGGGATCGAGCGGCACGTGCCCGCTAGGTCCGGGCCCCAATCCAGCGGTCATGCAGATCTTCAACCAATACCCGCTTCCTAACACGGATATCGTCGGGGATGGCTTTAACTTCCGTGGCTACCAGTTCACGGCCGGCGCTCCCGCCAAACTGGATACTTATATCCTGAAGCTGGACTATAACCTCACGCAGAATGGCAATCACCGGCTGTTCCTGCGTGGCAACCTGCAAAATGACAGTGTCGCTGGCCTGGGTAACGACGGACCCGAGTTCCCGGGGGATCCGCCGAACGTAACCCACAAGAGCAACAACAAGGGTATCTCCATCGGCTACACGGCTATCCTGCGCGAAAACCTGATCAACAACTTCCGCTACGGCTTCGTCCGTGAAGGTATTGACAGCGTGGGCCTGCAGACCTCGGAATTCGTGAACTTCCGCGGACTCAACGATCTCCATGGTGAGACGCCGACCACCCGACTCACCGTTCCCATGCACAACCTAGTGGACGATGTCACCTGGACCAAGGGCAAGCATACATTCCAATTCGGCGGCAACATTCGCATCATCAATGACGAGCGGCTGGGCAATACTGATTCCTTCAACTTCGGCCAGACCAACGTCTCCTGGCTGGATCAGGCAGGTATCGCGGGTTCGGGCGAAAGCCTGGATCCGGCGCAGTTTGGCTTCCCGGCTGTGTCCGGCGACTTCATCCAGTCTTATGACCTGCCCACGGCGGCGCTGGCGGGACTCGTTCCCTTCGTCGAAGGCGAATATAACCGCAACAAAACTGGCGCTCTGCTGGCCCAAGGTTCGTTTGTGCCGCGCCATTTCAGGGCCCACGAGGCGGAGTGGTATGCCCAGGACACTTTGCGGATAACTCCCACTCTGACTCTGACCTTTGGCGCTCGCTACACCCTGCTGCAGCCTCCCTACGAAGTGAACGGCAACCAGGTGGCGCCCACGGTGGACCTGAGCACCTTCTATGGTCAGCGCGGTCAGTTGGCGCAAAAGGGACTGGCCTACAATACCTGTCCCACCGATATTTCCCTGGCAGACCAGTGCACCAACCTGGTCGGATTGGGCCTATCGGGTCAGGCGAATGGCAAGCCGCCACTTTGGAACTGGGACTACCGAAATCTCGCCCCCCGGATCTCCTTCGCTTGGGCGCCGTCCTATGACCAAGGATTTCTCAAGCACATCACCGGGGGCGCCGGCAAGTTTTCGGTCCGCGCCGGGTATGGGCTTTACTATGACCACTTCGGCGAGGGCATCGTCAACAGCTTCGACCGCAACGGTTCCTTCGGCCTGACCACCCTGATTGACAATCCCGCGGCCACGCAGAGCGTGGACAGCAGCCCGCGCTTCAGCCAGCCTACGGTAGATTTCATTCCCACGACGGCTGCGCAGGGTTGCGCCGCGCCTCCCTGCAATATTCTGCCCCCCGCTCCTAGCGGTCCCTTCCCCGCCATCCCGCCTGCAAACCTGAACGATGGTGGCTTTGCCATCACTTGGGGCCTGGATGGCCACATGCATACTCCCTACTCCCATGTGGTGAATTTCAGCATCACGCGGGAACTGCCCAAGAACTTCGTGGTTGAGGCTTCCTACGTGGGCCGCTTTGCCCATCACCTGCTGCAGGAAGAGGACATGTCGCAACCGGTGGATCTGCGCGATCCCAAGTCGGGCCAGGATTACTTCGGGGCCGCACAAACGCTGGCCAAGCAGTATTTTGCGGGCGTGCCTGTTTCACAAGTGGCACCGGTAGCTTTCTTCCAGAATGTGTTCCCCAACGCCGCCGGCCCCGCAGCAAACCAGATGTATAACTCCGACCCCACGGCTTGCGGATTGCGACCTGGTGTACCGGCGAACCTGACTGCAACTCAGGCAATGTACGACGCCCTCGCCTGCAACGCGGGCAACGAAACTACTGCTCTGTTTGTAGCGGACTTGTTCGGGTTTCCCTCCTTTGCCACTACTGCCGACGGTAAAACCCAGCCGTATGTGTTCTACAACCCGCAATGGTCATCTCTGTACGCCTGGCGCAGCATCGGCAACAGCGCCTACAACGGCCTGCAGCTCAGCCTGCGCAAGCGCATGAGTAACGGGCTGAACCTCGACTTCAACTACACCTATTC
>Ga0075425_100007010_pt1 | contig 11875 bp, 10 predicted proteins | sample SoiMethybrSBSTD4_FD_75300 | JGI IMG/M metagenome (GOLD analysis project Ga0075425, IMG submission 75300) | Bulk soil microbial communities from a Populus tree surrounding site in Tennessee, USA - Soil MetaG P. TD hybrid SBSTD4 | ecosystem: Environmental > Terrestrial > Soil > Tree plantation...
CCCCTCACCCGCGTCTTCGTCGAGGCCGGGCAGGCGGTCGGGCTACCGTACCGCCGGGACTTCAACGGAACCGCCCAGGAGGGGGTCGGGACCTACCAGGTCACGCAGCGACGCGGGCGCCGCTGGAGCGCGGCGGATGCCTTCGCCCACCCGGCCCGGGGGCGCTCCAACCTGACGCTCCTCGCGCACGCGCACGCCACCCGAATTCGCGTCGAACACGGTCGCGCCACCGGCGTCGAGGTCAGACACCGCGGGCAGGCGCACGCTTTCGAGGCCGAGCGGGAGGTCATCGTGAGCGGCGGGGCGATCAACTCGCCCAAGCTCCTGCTGCTCTCCGGGATTGGTCCGGCGACCGAGCTTCAACGCCTGGGCGTCCCGATCGTCCACGATCTGCCGGGCGTGGGCCGGAACCTCCACGACCATCTCAACGTGCAGGTGATCACCGGCTGTAACCGGCCCATCACCTACGACAACTGGGACCGCCCGCTTCCGTTCCTGAAGTTCGGCCTCCAGTTCCTGCTCTTCAACACCGGCATCGCCACGTCGAACATCTGCGAGGGCGCCGCCTTCCTGCGTAGTGGACCGGCCGCGGCCACGCCCGACATCCAGATGCACTTCATGCCCCTGATCTGGATCAACTACGGCCGGACCCGGGTCGAGGGACACGGCATGACGCTGGAGGCGGCGTTCTTGCGACCGGAGAGCCGCGGTACCGTCCGCCTCGCCTCGTCGGACCCTGCCACCGCGCCGCTCATCGACCCGGCGTACTGCCGGGAGCCGGGCGATCTCGACGCGCTCGTGGCCGCCATCCGGCACGCCCGGGCGATCATGCACGCGCGCCCGTTCCATCCGTTCCTCACCCGCGAGCTCTATCCCGGGCCGGACGTTCGCTCCGACCTCGAGGTGGCCGACTACGTGCGTGGAAGCGCGATCACCACGTACCATCCGGTGGGGACGTGCAAGATGGGGATCGACGACGCCGCGGTCGTGGATCCCCGCCTCCGGGTACGCGGCCTCGAGGCGCTCCGCGTGATCGACTCGTCGATCATGCCCCGCATCGTCAGCGGCAGCACCCAGTCGCCGTCCATGATGATCGGCGAGATGGGGGCCTCGATGGTCCTCGAGGCCCGCTGAGCGTCACCGGGTCGACGGGTCGTCCAGCTGGAAGATGAGGGTCTGGTTCCGGGGGTCGATCGTCGTCGTGAAACGCCCGATGAAGTCGATGCCGAGGAGCCCGTCGACGACGATGCCGGGCCCCGCGCTGCTGGCCACGCCCGCCAGGTCGTAGATCACCACGCCGAAGTTGTCGATGTGGGCCCCGCCGACCGCGATCGACTCCAGCCGGCGCGCGGTGACCTCCACCTCCTGACCGCTCGCCATGCGCGCGGTACCGCGGGGCTCGCCCGGCCCCCCCTCGACGCCCAGGCGGCGCGCGAGGCTGGGGCTGACGACCGTGATGTTGGCGCCCGTGTCGAGGATGAAGGTCGCGGGCGGCCCGCCATTGAGCACCACCGGCACCAGCACCTTGCGATTGACCAGCCGGATGGGCACCGAGGTGACGTGGGTACCCGGCCGGCCGGAGCCGGAATCGGCCGACGCACGGGACTCGAGCACCTGGGCCCGGCTCAGCGTCTCCTGGGCCTTCTGCGCGTAGCACGCGTTGAACGCGGGGACGTCGCGCTCACCTCCTGGCCCGACCGTGACGTGCACGCGGCCGTCGGGGTCGACCCGCACGACCTTGAGCCCGGGCCGGCCGGCCGCGCACTCGGCGGCCGCGGTCGCGAGGGTAGATTGGCGCGACTCGGGCTCCGGTGGTGCCGTCGCGCAGGCCGCGAGCAGGAGCCCCAGCAGGACCACGACGGGCCTCGAGCCGATGCGGCGCGGGGCCGCCGACCGGCCCATCACCCGAAGATCAAGTAGAGCGCGAAGCCGAAACTCACGAGCCAGACGAGCATGCCGAGGCCCAGCGATCGGTCCACCGAGGTCTTCCGCCGCATCGTCTCGCGCCAGCCGAGCCATGCGATCAGCCCGAGACCGACACACAGCGTGACCAGGTCGAAGAGATCCGAGAACGGGTCCATCATGCGTCTCGCTCCAGCTCGACATCACCGCAGAGCACGAAACCCGGAGGGAAGTGCCACCCCCCGGGTCCGTAGATTGTCATGGTGGACGATACTGGACTTGAACCAGTGACCCCCGGCATGTGAGGCCGGTGCTCTGCCAACTGAGCTAATCGTCCGTGGGTCGGATAGTAGCCGGTCGGGCGTGCGGTTTCAAGCCGACTCGACTTCAGCGTGGCGGGGGCGTGGTGTATCGTGACCTCGCTCACCATGACACGACGGCTCTGGCTGCTCGGCATCGCGCTGGTGATCGGGAGCGGGTGCGGCACGTCGGACGTGCCGATCCGCTCCTCGGATCCGGTCGCCTCGCTGAGCATCGATCCCGAGCGGGACACGCTCCAGCCGAGCGATGCGATCCTGCTCCGCGGGGTGCCCCGGAACTCCCGTGGCCAGGCCCTGGCCGACCGCGGCCTGCGCTGGACGACCACGAGCCCGTCGATCGCCCACGTTTCCGAGGAGGGCATCGTGAGTGCCCTGGCCCCTGGCGTGGCCCAGATCGTGGCCACCGCGGAGGGCCGGACGGCCTCCGCCACGATCACAGTGGTGCCACTCAAGTGGGTCCCCGGCGAGTGTGCCGCGCCCCGGCCCGGCTGGATCTGGTGCGACGACTTCGACCAGGATCGGCTGACCAAGTACTCCGAGTACGAGGGCCGCGAGAGCTTCGTCCGCACGCCCGGCATCGGGTACGGCGGCACGCCCGGCATGCGCGCGATCTTCGTGCGCGACCAGGTCGGAGCCGGCGTCCTGCACGTGCACTTCGGCAAGGTGCCCGGGGCCGACTTCCGGCCCGTCGACGCGGGCACCGAGGTGTACCGCGACGTCTACTGGCGCGTGTTCGTCCGCTACGCGCCCAACTGGATCGGCGGCGGCGCGGCGAAGATGTCGCGCGCCCAGAGCCTGGCGCCGCACTGGGCGCAGGCCATGATCGCCCACGTGTGGGCTCCCAGCGAGCCGCTCGATCGCCTGGCCATCGAGCCCGCATCCGGCGTCGGCTTCGCGGGTCGGCTGCTGACGACCGAGTACAACGACTTCCCCAACCTGGCCTTCGGCACCCGGGCCTGGAGCGACACTCCGATCTTCGATCGGCGGCACGTCGGGAAGTGGTACTGCGTCGAGGCACGTGCCCGGCTCAACGATCCCGGCCGCTCGAACGGGGTGTTCGAGCTCTGGATCGACGACCGTCACGAAGCGCGCCTGTCCGGCCTCGGCTGGATCGGGCGCTTCCAGGAGTACGGGATCAACGCGGTCTACCTCGAGAACTACTGGAACGACGGCGCGCCACAGGTGCAGTCGCGCGACTTCGACAATTTCATCATCAGCAGCCAGCGGATCGGCTGCCGCTAGCGCTTCCACTCCCCCGGGAGGCCGCCGGTGGTGAGGACCATCTGGTCGAGCCAGACCTTCTGGTCCACGCAGTTGCCGTTGGGGACGTCGCCGCCGGTGTGGACGTTGAGCCACATGGTGCGCACGTGCAGATCGTCGTGGCCCGGGAGGCGGTAGACCATATTGGTCTTCTCGAAGGTTTTCCTCCCGTCGAGCCAGCCCTCGAGCACGCCGTCGGCCCGGCCCGGCGTGTTCATCTTCACGCGCATCTCGACCCGGTACCACCGGCCTCCCGCAAGCCCGCCGCTGCCCTTGCCGCAATACATGTTGCTGGGCGTCGTCCGGCAGGAGCCCCCCGCCCCGGTCGACTGGTCGTAGCTGTTACTGTCCCAGAAGCCGGCCACACCCCAGAGGTCGCCGCTGCCCGGGAAGTAGGCGTAGTGGCCGAAGCGGGCCCGCGCTCCTCTCGCGCACGCGGAGCCGCCCGAGCCGCCGTAGCAGTCCCGGAACTTCGACCGGAGGGACCAGCAGTGGAGCCCGTCCGACGGGTTGCCGCCGTTGCCGCACTGCCCACCCGGATCGTCGTCGGTCCGCATGTCGGCCGGCCCGGGCAGCTTGCCCCCCGAGTCGACCACCGCGCCGTCCGGGCCGCACACGTTCGGGTTGAAGTTCTCGCTCAGCTTGAGGTAGTAGCGGATGAAGAGCTCCTCGGGTCGCTGGCCCACCGCGGAGAGCGGCCAGTGCACGGCGAGCGCGCCGGCCTCACCCTTTCGCAGCTCGACCTCGAGACAGTTGCCCGAGATGCAGCCGGTGGAGACCACCGACGTCCGCGCCACCCGCTCGGCGGTGACGGGGCGCGCCCTGGTCTTCGCACCGTCGCTCAGGTAGCCCTTCTGCCACCAGGTTGGATCCTCCCACGGCTCGCAGAAGACGACGTCTGAGCGTCCCGCCAGCGCGCCTTCCGAGGAGCAGTCGCCGCCCGGCCCTGCCGCCGCGGCGGAGGCCCCGAGGCCGGCGATGACGACGGACCAGACGACGAGTGCCAGCGCGAGAGCGGGGGGCGTCATGGGTACACGCTAGCCTCTGGGGCTCGAGACTGCAACCCGCGCCCGACTCTGGTACGCTCTGCAGCCCGCATGTCGAGCCCGAACGAATCGCCCGCCGCCGGCCTGGTCGAGGACCAGCGTCGTCTGGACCGATCGCTCGTCTCGGGCATCGCCTGGACCGTCGCGTTCCGCTGGATCGCCCAGGTCATCAGCTGGGTCGCCACCCTCTACGTCGCCCGCATCTTGGTGCCCGGCGACTACGGCCTGGTGGCGATGGCCACCGTCCCGATCGGCTTCGCCCGCCTCGTGGAAGACATGGGGCTCGACGCAATCATCATCCAGGATCGCAAGCTGAGCTCCGAGCAGCTCGCGAGCCTCGCCGGCTCGATGCTCGGTCTCGGCGTGCTGCTCACCGGCGCCTTCCTGGCCCTCGCGCCAGCCATCGCGTCGTACTTCCGGGAGCCGGCGGTGGCGGCGATCGTGGCGGTCCTGAGCGTCACGTTCATCTTCGACGCGATGCAGGTCCTGCCCCGCGCGCTCCTGCAGCGAGACCTCCGCTTCCGGACGCTCGCCTGGCTGCACGGACTGCAGGTCACCGTCGCGGCCCTCGTGGTGGCCGGCGCCGCCACCCTCAAGCTGGGTCACTGGTCGCTCGTCCTGAACTCCCTGATTAGCGGCGCGGTGATTACCGCCACGCTCTACGCGCTGCGCCCGTTCCGGGTGGGCTGGCCGCACAAGCTCGGGCAGATCGCCGGCTCGCTGATGTCCGGGTGGCGGATGCTGGTCTCGCGCGGCGCGTGGTACGGCTACAGCTCGCTCGACTCCGCCCTCATCGGCCGGGTGCTCGGCAAGGACGCGCTGGGCATCTTCGGTTTCGCCATGACCTTCGCCTCGCTTCCGGTGACCGAGGTCAGCTCGATGGTGAGCAAGGTCGTCCCCGGCGTCTTCTCCTCGGTGCAGGAGAGCCCGCGCCTGCTGCGGCGGTACTTCCTGCTGCTGACCGAGGCGGTCTCCTACATCACGCTGCCGATGTCGGTCGGCCTGGCGCTCACCGCGGAAGACTTCGTCCTGCTCGCCCTCGGCCCGAAGTGGGTGGACGTGATCCTGCCGCTCCAGATCCTCTGCCTCTACATGGCGTTCAACGCCTGCCAGATGCTGATCTCCCACGTGCTCCTCTGGACCGGCCACTTCCGCGCCAACATGTGGCTCAACATCCTGACCCTGGTCGTCCTGCCCGTTGGCTTCTACGTGGGCCTGCACTGGGGGGTGGCCGGCGTGGCGTGGGCCTGGGCCATCGGCTTCCCGATCACGGTGCTCCCGGTCGCGTACCTGATGGTGCAGATCCTGGACGTGCGGGCCCGCGATTTCGCCGACGCGCTCAAGCCCGCGGTCGTCGGCTGCGTGGTCATGACGGTCGCGGTCCTCCTCACCCGCCAGCTCCTCCCCGCGACGTGGTCGCACGGTCTCCGGCTCATCGCGCAGGCCTCGGCCGGCGCCGTGCTCTATTCCGCCGCGCTCTTGGCGCTCTACTGGGCGCGGGTGCTCGGGATGTACCAGGTCGTCCGCGAGGCCATCCGCAAGCGCTGAGTCCCCGCGACAGATTTGGTAGCAGGTGGGGAACCCCACTACCCAATGTGGCGATTCGGATCCTCGTCCGCTGTGCGTGGCCTCGCCGACGGAGCCTAAGCTACCTGGGCTTCTCGGCTCGATTGCGGCACCACTACTAGCAAATGACGCAACCAGCCCCCTCTTCGGCCCGTAAGTACCCGCTGGCACAGGACTTGCCCCGACATAGGCCTCATGGAGCCCGTCGGGTCCGCAATCCGCGAAAATCCTGCGTGGGACCGCGGCCACGTAGGGGCTCGTCGCATCTCGGTGGTCGTCCCCGTCTACAACGACGCCGCGCACCTGCCCGAGTGCCTGGCCGCGCTCAAGCGCGCCGCGACCGCCGACACCGAGATCATCGTGGTGGACGACGCCTCGACGGACGGCTCGGCGGCCCAGGCGGAGCGCGCTGGCGTCACGGTGCTCCGCCTCCCCCGCAACGCGGGGCCCGGCGGCGCCCGTAACCAGGGCGCCGCGCTCGCGCGCGGCGAGATCCTCTTCTTCGTCGACTCCGACGTGGCGGTGGCGCCGGACGCCATCCGTCGCGTGCTGGCCCTCTTCGAGCAGCGGCCGGAGGTGTCGGCCGCGTTCGGATCCTACGACGCGAGCCCCCGCGCCCCGGGCCTCGTCTCCCAGTACCGCAACCTCCTGCACCACTTCGTCCACCAGCAGGGCAATCCCGAGGCGTCGACCTTCTGGTCCGGCTGCGGGGCCGTCCGCCGCACGATCTTCGCGGAGGCCGGCGGCTTCGACGAGGGCGGCTTCGGGCAGGTCGTCGAGGACATCGATCTCGGCTATCGCGTCCGGCGGGCCGGTCACCGCATCCTCCTCGACAAGGACCTCCAGGGGACGCATCTCAAGACCTGGACGCTGCGGTCGCTCATCCGCACCGACGTGAAGCTTCGGGCCATTCCGTGGGCGCGCCTCATCATGGAGCACGGCAGCCCGAACGATCTGAATCTCAAAACCGATCAGCGCCTGAGCGCCGCGCTCGTGCTGCTGCTCCTGGTGAGTCTGCTCCTGGCGCCGTTCCGTCCCGTCCTGTTCCTCGTCGCCGCCGGCGCGTTCGCCGCGGTGGCGGTGCTCAACCGCGCGCTCTACGGATTCTTCCTGAAGCACCGGGGCCTGCGCTTCACCGCCGGCGCGATCCCGCTCCACCTGCTCTACTACCTCTACAGCGCGGGGAGCTTCGCCTGGGTCTGGTTCGGCGTGCACTGGAGCCGTCTCGCCGCCGGGAGCCGCGCGTGAGCCGGCCGGCGAGCACGCTCGCCTCGGCGGTCCGGACCGCGCCCGGCGTGATCATGGGCGATCCGGGCAACTTCACGCCGTACTACATCGACAGCCTCTGCCGGAGCCTCGCCGGCCTTGGCGTGCCCGCGCGGGTCGTCAGCTCACCGCCGCTCTTCGAGCCGGTGGATCCCGAAGGGCGCTACGCGATCGACCGGTTCTTCTTCCCCTCGATGCGCGGCCCGATCGCGCGCCTCACCCGCCACCGGCGCCGCCTGCGCCAGGCCATGAAGGCGATCGGCTATCCGGCCGGGCTCTGGCGGACCTGGCGCGCGCTCCGGAGCCGCGCGGCGTCGGTCTTCCACCTGCACTGGGCGCTGGTGCCGGCGCTCGACGGCCTCCTTCTGGGCGCGCTCCGCGCTCGCGGCTGGCGGATCGTCTACACGGTCCACGACCCGCTGCCCTCGGCGGACCGGGTGGCGCACCGTGGGTACGCCCGCCTGCTCGCCCACGTGGACGCCGCGATCGTCCACACCCCGCTCCTGGGCCAGCAGCTCGTCGCCGACTATCCGAGCATCGCCGGGCGCGTGCACGTCGTTCCCCACGGCGGCAGCGCGCGGCCCCCGCTCACCGCGTCCGACCGGGCGCAGGCGCGGGCCCGGCTCGAGCTCGAGGCGGATCGCCCGGTCCTCCTGTTCTTCGGGATGATCAAGCCCTACAAGGGCCTCGAGTTCCTCCTCGAGGCGATGCCGGGGGTCCTGGCCGCGTATCCGCGAGCCATCCTGCTGATCGCGGGCGAGCCGCTGATGCCGATGCAGGCGGTCCACGAGCAGATCGACCGCCTCGACCTGCGCGGCGCGGTGCGCCTGCGCGAGTCGTTCATTCCAGCGAAGGAGGTCCCGCTCTACTTCTCGGCCTCCGACCTGCTGGTCGCGCCCTACACCGACATCGCGGCCAGCGGGGTGGTGGCGCAGGCTCAGACCTACGGCCTCCCCGCGGTCGTGACCCGCGTGGGCGGACTCCCCGAGTTCGTCGAGCCGGAGGGCTGCGGCTTGGTGGTGCCGCCGCGCTCGCCCGAGGCGCTGGCCGGCGCGATCCGCCAGGCCCTCGCCGATCCGGAGGCGCTCGCCGAGATGGGCCGGCGCGCGCGTCGACGCATCGGCCGCGACCACGACTGGAGCGCGGTCGCCCGCCAGACGCTCGCGGTGTACCAGGGGCGGCCGGCATGAGCGGACGCGTGCTGATGTTCGTGGGCGCGCACCCAGACGACGAGACGTTCGGCCCCGGCGGAACGCTCGCCCGCTACGCGGCCGAGGGCGTGCGGGTGGTCTACGCGTGCGCCACGCGCGGTGAGGCCGGCTCCGCCGAGCCGGACGAGCTCGGCGGCCAGCGCTGGGCCGAGCTCATGTCGGCCGCCAAGGCCCTCCGGCTGGCCGCGGTGCTCCTGCTCGGCTACCGCGACTCGGGCATGCCCGGCTGGCCGGAGAACCGCCATCCGCGCGCGCTGATGCTGGCCGCGCTCGAGGACGTGACCCGCGAGGTGGTGGCGGTGATCCGCAGCGAGCGGCCGCAGGTCGTGATCACGTTCGACCCGATCGGCGGCTACCACCACCCCGATCACATCGCGATCCACCAGGCCACCGTCCGCGCGTTCCACATGGCCGGCGACCCCGCCCAGTTTCCCGGGGTGGGCGCGCCCTTCTCGCCGCAGAAGCTGTACTTCTGGATCCCGCCGCGGCGAATTCTGAAGGTGCGCGTCGCGCTGCTCCGCGCCCTCGGCCGGGATCCGAGCCGCGCTGGCCGCAACGGCGACGTGGATCTAGCCAGCGTCGCCCGGATGCGCTTCCCGGTTCACGCCCGCATCCGCCTGTCCCAGGAGGCGCTCGGCCGCAAGCTGGCCGCGGTGCGCTGCCATGCGAGCCAGATCGGGCCGCCGAGTCTGACCCGTCGGCTCCTCGGACCGCTCGCCCGGCTGCTCGGGCGGAGCGAGCTCTACCTGCGGGCCGCCCCGGTGCCCGAGCCCGTCCGGCTCGAGGCCGATCTGTTCGAGGGGCTCGCATGACGTCCAATCCTGTACCGCCGGAAGGAACCACCATGCCATCGGTCGATCGATCCTCCTCACGCGTCGTCGTCATCGGAGCGGGGCCCGCCGGGCTCACCGCCGCCCGCGAGCTCACCAAGGTGGGCCGGGAGCCCGTGGTCGTCGAGAAGGGCGCCATCGTCGGCGGCCTGGCCTGCACCGCGAGCTACAAGGGCTACCGCTTCGACATGGGGGGGCACCGCTTCTTCACCAAGGTCGACGAGGTGAAGAAGATGTGGCAGGAGGTGCTCGGCAGCGAGTTCCTGCGCCGGCCGCGCCTCTCGCGCATCTTCTACCGCGGGCGCTTCTTCTACTATCCTCTCAAGCCCCTCAACGCGCTCCTCGGCCTGGGCCTCTGGTCGGCGGTGCTCGTGGTCCTGAGCTACGTCCGCTGGCAGATCTTCCCGCACCGGCGCGAGGACACCTTCGAGCAGTGGGTCACCAACCGCTTCGGCAAGCGCCTCTTCAGCATCTTCTTCAAGACCTACACCGAGAAGGTGTGGGGCATTCCCTGCTCCGAGCTGCGCGCGGAGTGGGCCGCCCAGCGGATCAAGGACCTGTCGCTCAAGACCGTGCTGATGACGATGCTCGTGAAGCCCAAGCACACCATCAAGACCCTGATCGAGGAGTTCGACTACCCGCGCCTCGGCCCCGGCATGATGTGGGAGGCGGTCGCGGCCGAGGTTGAGAGCGGCGGCGGCTCCGTCCGCATGGAGCGCGACGTGGTCCGGATCGAGCGCACCGGGCGCCGGATCGACGCGGTGATCACCGCGGGGCCCGCCGGCGAGGAGTCGGTCACCGGGGCCGACTTCATCTCGAGCATGCCGGTCTCCGAGCTCGTGCTGAAGCTCTCCCCGCCCGCGCCGCCCGAAGTGGCCGAGGCCGCGCGCCGGCTCGGCTACCGCGACTTCCTCACCGTGTGCCTGATCGTCCGCAAGCGCGACCTCTTTCCCGACAACTGGATCTACGTCCACTCCGCCGAGGTGAAGGTCGGCCGCATCCAGAACTTCGCCAACTGGAGCCCGGACATGGTGCCGGACCCGACCCGGAGCAGCCTGGGGCTCGAGTACTTCTGCACCGAGGGCGACGAGCTGTGGAACACGCCCGACGCCGACCTGATCGCCCTGGGCACGCGAGAGCTCGGGGCCATCGGCCTGGCCGCCCCCGACGAGATCCTCGACGGCTGCGTCTTCCGGGTCCCCAAGGCGTATCCGATCTACGACGCCACGTACCGTGACCACCTGGCGAAAGTGCGGCAGTTCGTGGACGGGCTCGAGAACCTCCAGACCATCGGCCGCAACGGCCTGCACCGGTACAACAACCAGGACCACGCGATGCTGACCGGCATGCTCGCGGTCCGGAACCTTGTCCTCCACGAGCGGAACGACCTCTGGGAGGTCAACACCGAGGCCGAGTACCACGAGGAGATCACCGAGAAGGCCCTCAAGCCCCGCATCGCCGAGTTCTTCCCGCGTCTCGACCGGGTCGCGCTCGCCGGGGCGATCGGCGCCACCAGCGGTCTGTCGCTCTTCCTGGCCACCATGGCGCTCGTCCTCAAGGGCGGCGTGGTGGTGGGCCCCACCCTCGGCTTGCTCGGCCAGTATTTCCCCGGCTACACTGTGACGCCGGCCGGAGCGCTGGTCGGGTTGCTCTACGGTGTGGTCGCGGGCGGCGCGGTCGGCTGGAGCTTCGCGTTCTTGCGGAACGCGACCCTCCTGTTCTACGTGGCGCTGGCCCGCCGGCGGGTCGAGCGCGGCTTGCTGCGCCGCTTCCTCGAGTTCGTGTAGGCCCGGCCCCAATGGAGATCGGAATGGACGATCCGCGCACCATCGACAATCTCCTGGTCGCCCGGATGGTGCGGCTCAACGCGACCGTGCACGGCATCGTGCTCGGCCTCGTCGCGGGGCTCGGGCTCTTCGTGGCGACCCTGTGGCTCGTCATCAAGGGCGGCCCGGTCGTCGGCCCGCACCTCGCGCTGCTCGGGCAATTCTTCATCGGCTACCGGGTCACCCTGTTCGGCAGCTTCGTCGGCCTCGCCTACGGCTTCGTGACCGGTTTCCTCGTCGCCTTCATCGTGACCACGCTCTACAACTGGATCGCGGGCCTCCGGGAGCCACGGGCCGGCCGACCCTCCTGAGCGGGCCGGCCCGCGGACGCGGGCTCGCTCCTCTCGCTCCATGCCAGCGCGCCCCCGCCTAGCCCGGCTCCTCGTGGCCGCCCTGCTGCTGGCCGGCGCGGGGCTGCGCCTCGCCTTCCTGGACGCGGACCCCGACTACTACGCGTGGGTCGGCTACATCACCGACGAGGGCCGCTGGGTCGCCCACGCCCGGGAGATGGCGCTCTTCGGCCACCTTGGGCAGGGCGAGTGGCTCCTGCACCTCATCCTGGCTCCCCTCTTCCAGGCCGCCGCCTACGTGGCGTTCGAGCTGTTCGGGGTGAGCATCTGGGCGGCCCGCCTGCCGACGGCCCTGGCC
>Ga0075425_100007012_pt1 | contig 11873 bp, 8 predicted proteins | sample SoiMethybrSBSTD4_FD_75300 | JGI IMG/M metagenome (GOLD analysis project Ga0075425, IMG submission 75300) | Bulk soil microbial communities from a Populus tree surrounding site in Tennessee, USA - Soil MetaG P. TD hybrid SBSTD4 | ecosystem: Environmental > Terrestrial > Soil > Tree plantation...
CAGCGAGCATGCGCCATGCCGATCGAGAACGCTGAACCCAGAGCCGAGGTCCAAGAACCCAGAACCAGAACCCAGAACCAGAACCCAGAACCAGACCCCAGAACCAGAACCAGAACCAGAACCCAGAACCGAGAACGGCGAACGCCGAACGCCGAACGCCGAACGCCGAACCCGGGCGCACAGCTATACTTTCTGTAATGCGCTTCGCCCCCGAGTACGTCACCTACGTCCTCAACGAAAACTTCGAAGACGCCAAGACCTTGTTGTTGTCGCCGATGATGGCGATCAATTACGCGCATCTGGTGATGCTCGAGGCGCAGGGCATCGTGCCGCGCGAGGCGGCGCACGCGCTGCGGGTGGCGCTCGACGGAGTATCGCAGGACGCGATTCGCGAGGTGAAGTACGACGGCAGCTACGAGGATCTGTTTTTTTATGTCGAGCGGCTGATCGTCGAGGCATGCGGCGAGGACATCGCCGGCCGGCTGCACACCGCGCGCTCGCGCAACGACATCGACATGACGATGTACCGGATGCGCCAGCGGGAGTTCATCCTCGGCCTGATGGCGGCGAGCTTCGCGCTGCGCGCCTCGCTGCTCGATCTCGTCGACGCGCACCGCGAAACGATTTTCGCGGTCCATACCCACACGCAGCGGGCGCAGCCGACCACGGTCGCGCACTACCTGCTGGCGGTCGTCGAGCAGCTCGAACGCGACGCCCTGCGGTTGAAGGGCGCCTACGATCGCACCAACCGCAACCCGCTCGGCGCGTGTGCGATCACCGGCACCGGGTTTCCGATCGACCGCCAGCTCACCTCCGAGCTGCTCGGCTTCTGCGGACCGACGGGCAACACCTACGGCAGCATCGCAACGGTCGACTACCTCCTCGAAAGCACCTCGGCCGCGATCGTCCTCCTCGCCGGCAACGGCCGTTTCGTCCAGGATCTGCTGCTGTGGTGCACCGGCGAATTCGACTACATGCGGCTCGGCGACGGCTACGTGCAGTGCAGCAGCATCATGCCGCAGAAGCGCAACCCGGTGGCGCTCGAGCACGCGCGCGCGATCGGCAGCAAGGCGCTCGGCCAGGCCCAGGCGATCGTCACCGCCGTCCACAACACCCCGTTTGGCGACATCGTCGACACCGAAGACGATCTCCAGCCGCTGGTGTTCTCGATGTTTCGCGACGCCACCCGCGCCGTGAAGCTGGTGGCCGCGGCGATGACTACGGCGCAATTCGATGCCGCGCGCCTCGAGGCGCGCGCCGCCGATGGATGGACGACGCTCACCGAGCTCGCCGATACGCTGGTGCGAGACGAAGCGATGCCGTTCCGCACGGCACACACGATTGCGTCGCGACTGATGGCGGCGCGTCAGGCGCAGCCGCAGCGATCGCTGGCGGATTTGCTCGCCGACGTCTCCGGCGATGTCCTCGGCGCGCCGCTCACCTATTCCGACGCTGAAGTGACACGCATGCTCAGCCCCCGCCATTTTGTCGAGATCCGCCGGACGCTTGGCGGTCCGGCCCCCGCCGAGACGCTGCGCGCCGCCACCGCCGCGGCGCATCAGCTCGAGTCGGATCGCGGGTGGTGGAGCAACGCGACCGACGCGCTCGCCAAGGCGGAGCACCTGCTGGCCGACCGCGCCGCCGCCTTATGACCCGCACCTACGTCCAGGTGATGATCGTGCAGGCCGCCGTCATTCTCGCGCTGTGGCTGCTCGGACGCGCCTTTTCGTAGACGGCCACCAGCGACAACCATCAGACCCTTACCATCAGCCATAGCCATCAGCCATTAGCCCTCAGCCCTGAGCCCTGATGCGCGCCCTTGACTGGACTGTTGTCGTCGCCTACATCGCGTGGATCGTCATCGACGGCCTGCGCCGCTCGCGCGCCACCAACAAGGTCGATGGCTACCTGCTGGCGAGCCGCTCGCTGCCGTGGTGGGCGGTCGGTCTGTCGGTGATGGCGACGCAGTTGAGTGCGGTCACGATTGTGAGCACGACCGGCCTCGGCTATCTCACCGGCCTGCGCTTCGTGCAGTTCTACTTCGGCCTGCCGCTCGCGATGATCATCCTGTCGCTGACGGTGGTGCCGTTCTTCACGCGTGCCCGGGTCTACACGGCCTACGAGTATCTCGAGCGCCGCTTTGATGCGAAAACGCGGTCGCTGGCGAGTTTCATCTTTCTGATCGGCCGCGCTGCCTCGCTCGGCGTCACGCTGGCGGCGCCGTCGGTGATCATGTCGGCCATTCTCGGCTGGACGCTACCGACGACGGTGCTGGTGATCTCAGTGCCGATGATCGTCTACACGACCCTCGGCGGCGTGCAGGCGGTGGCGTGGACCGACGTAAAGCAGATGTTCGTCGTCGTCTTCGGCATGTTGGCGGCGGTAGTCGTGCTCCTCTACGGAATCCTGCAGCACGTGAGCTTCGGAGAGGCGCTGCAACTCGCCGGCGCCACCGACCGTCTTCACGCCATCGACTTCACCGTCAACCTGAGCGATCGCTACACGTTCTGGTCGGGGATCATCGGGGGGCTCTTCCTGATGCTCGGCTACTTCGGCTGCGATCAGAGCCAGGTGCAGCGCTATCTCACCGCGAAGTCAGTCGACGAGGCGCGCCAGGGGCTGATGGTCAGCGCCTACGTGAAGATCCCTCTTCAGCTGCTCATTCTCGGCACCGGCGTACTGGTGTTCGTCTTCTACCTGTTTCAGACGCCGCCGATGCTCTTCAACCACGTCTACGATTCGCGCGTCGAAGCGAGCGCCTTCGCCGCCGATTACGCGTCGCTGCAGCGTGAGTTCGACCAGGAGATCGCCACGCGGCGCGACGCCGCTGCGCGTGGTGACCGCGACGGCTTCCTCGCCAGTGATTCGCGCACCAGGCAGGTCCGGGCCAGGGCGGTCGCGCTGGTCAGGCAGGCGAGCGGCGATCCGAGCTACAACGACGCGAACTACGTCTTTCCGACCTTCATCACTACGCAAATGCCGATCGGCCTGGTCGGGTTGATGATCGCTGCTATCTTCGTCGCCGCGATGTCGTCGAGCGGCGGTGAGCTGAACTCGCTCGCGACGGCGACGATCATCGATTTCTATCGTCGCTACCTGGTCACGAGCGCGTCGGACGAGCACTATGTGCGGGTCTCGAAACTCGCAACGGTCTTCTGGGGCCTGTTCGCCTGCGTCGTCGCGATGCGGGCCGCCGGCCAGGGATCGTTGATCGAGGTCGTGAACCGGTACGGATCGTTCATCTACGGCTCACTGCTGGGTGTATTCATTCTCGCGATCCTGACGAAGCGGGCGACAGCGCTCGGCGCGTTCATCGGTCTGCTGGCCGGCATCGCGGCGGTCCTCACTGTAGCGATCGTGCTGCCCTGGATAGAGTTCCTCTGGCACAACGTCATCGGCGCGGTGGTCGTCGTCGTCGTCGGCATGGCGGTGAGCTACACCCAGCGGGCCGTTGACGCAGGGCCACCGGATCAGGGGGGCCGCGCAGGCTGAGGTAGCGCAGCCCTTCAGGGCTGCCCGTGCGGCCCGTTGCAGGCCTGAAGGCCTGCGCTACGTAGGCGGTGCGTAATCGGAAAAGCGCGCTAAGTTCTACGGCGGGTGGTAGTAAGCGTTACCGTCTACTACAACTGGACGGTTGCTGCAGGTCCGACACTTCACGAAGCGCTACGACAGGCTCACGGCACTCGACGATGTGACGTTCGCGGTTCGCGAGGGCGAGGTGCTGGGCCTCATTGGCCCGAACGGATCGGGCAAGACGACGCTGTTCGAGTGCATGGGCGGCGTGCTGCCGCTCGATGAGGGTTCGCTCGTCCGCGACGGCCGGCCGCTCACTGCTCGCGAGCGTGCCTCACTCCTTTTCTATCTCCCCGATCAGATCGTCCCCTGGCCGGCGCAATCGGTGCGCTGGGCGATCGATTTCACGCTCGGATTGTTCGGCGGGCGGGTCGACCTGCGCGATGAAGTGATCCGCCGGCTCGACGTCGAACCGCTGCTCGACGCGACAATCGGGAGCCTGTCGAAAGGACAGCGGAAGCGTGCGCTCCTCGCGATCGGCCTGCTGATGCCGCAACCGGTGCTCCTCGCCGACGAACCGTTCGACGGCCTGGATCTTCGCCAGAGCCGCGACGTCGCGCAGACGCTGCGCTCGTACGCATCCGCCGGCCGGACGATGTTCCTGTCGATCCATCAGATCCGCGACGCGGCGCGCGTGTGCGATCGGTTCGTGCTGCTGAGCGGCGGCCGCGCGCGTGGTGAAGGCACGCTGCAGGAGCTCTCGGCGCTCGCGGCCGCGCGCGGCAGCACTGCCGGCGACGATCTCGAAGAGGTCTTCCTTGCGCTCACCTAGCGCCTTCCGGTGGCTGGTTCGCAAGGAGTATCGCGAACTCGTCGCCTCGTGGGCGTGGTGGGTGCTGCTGCTCGCGATGGGTCCGCTCCTTGGCGTCACGTTCATCAGCGCGGTGCGCACCTATGCGGAAGCCAGCGGCCTCGGCGGGACGTCGGCCGGCGTCGGCGAGGCATTCTCTCCGCTGGTCGGCATCTGGGCGCCAACATTCAGCGCGTGCGAAGTCGCGGCGGTCTTTCTGCTGCCGTTTGTCGCGATTCGCCTCGTCTCCGGCGATCGGCAGAGCGGCGCGCTGAAGATCGAAGCGCAGCACCCGATTCCGGCGTTGGCGCGCGTTGGCGCAAAGGCGCTTGTGCTCGCCCTTGCGTGGCTCGTGGCGTCGTTGCCCGGCGCGATCGCCATCGCGTTGTGGCGCAGCTACGGCGGCAGCATCTATGTGCCCGAAGTCGCGACCGTCGCCTTCGGTCACCTGTTGAACGCCGGGCTGACGATCGCCCTCGCAGCGGTCACCGCGGCGGTCAGCGAACATCCGTCGACGGCGGCCATTCTCACGCTCAGCGTCACCGTCGGAACGTGGATCCTGAACTTCGTCGCGGCGGTGCAGGGCGGCGTGTGGGAGCGTGTCGCCGGCTACACTCCGCCGGCACTGGTGGCAACGTTTCAGCATGGGCTGATCCGGCTCGACGTTGTCCTGATCGCCGTTCTGCTGATTGCGACCGCGCTTGCGCTGGCGGCGGTGTGGATTCGTCCCGGCGTCGCCGTGCAGCGCCGGCTCCGCGAAACGATTGGGTGGGGCGCCGCGGCCGCCGCCGCGATCTTCGCGTGCACGCTCGCGACGCCGAGCTGGGATGCGTCCGAGAGCCGCGCCAATTCCCTGCCCGAACCGGATGAGCGCGTGCTCGCGCAACTGCATGAGCCGCTGCGGATCGAGGCGCACCTTGCGCCGGAAGATCCGCGGCGTGCGGATCTCGAGCGCAAGGCGCTGTCGAAGCTGCGCCGTGTGCTGCCGCGCGTCCAGGTGCAATACGTGTCCGCGACGTCGATCGGATTGTTCGAGCAGACGCGGCCTCACTACGGCGAAATCTGGTACGAGCTCGGCGGCCGCCGCGAGATGACCCGTTCGACGACCGCCGAAGGGATGCTCGAAACGATTTACGATCTGGCGGGGATGAAACCGCCGGTCGAATCCGACGACGCGATCTTTCGAGGTCATCCGCTGGCCGTGCCGCCAAAGGGGGCTGCCACGGTGTTCTATGGAGTCTGGCCCGCGCTGGTGGTCGCCAGCGCGCTCTTTGCACGGAGAAAACCCGCATGAAGACGCTCGCGCTCCTCACCGCCTTCGCCGCGGCCGCAGCGCTCAGTGCCGCCGAGACGAAGGTCGATCTGAGTAAGGAACAGGTCGGCCGTCCGCCGGCCACGTTCGAGCCGATGGTCGGCACCTGGGTCGTCGCGCAGGACGGGGCCGACAAAGTAATCATGATCGACGGCCGTCCATGGGTGGCGAGCAAGGACAACCCGACCAGGCTCCTGATCGAGAGCGCGCGAAAGCTGTACGGCACCAACAACGAAGAGCTGATGGACAACGCGAAGCAGTTCGCCTATTTCCCGGTGGCCGTCCTGCGCAGCGTCGACAACTTCAGCAACGGCACGATCAGCGTCAAGTTCAAGACGATCGCCGGCGAAGCGGATCGCGCGTCCGGGATTCTCTTCAACGTGAAGCCGAACGGCGACTGGCTCGCCGTCCGCTACAACGATACCGAGAACAACGTCGCGTTGTGGGAGTTCCACAACGGCATCCGCCGCAACGTCAAGTTCAGCGATCGCGCCCACAAGTTCACGCCCGATCGCGCGACGTGGCACGAGCTGAAGCTCACCGTCGACGGCGCCAGCATCAAGGCGACGCTCGACGGCGAACTGGCCATCGAACACACGCTCGGCACCATGCCGGGGCCAGGCCGCAACAACGCACCGCCGAATCCCGATCTGATCCCTGCCAACAACGCCGTCCTGCGTCCGCCGGTCCAGGGAAAGATCGGGCTGTGGGCGAAGACCGACACGACCAGTTACTTCAAGGACTACGCGGTGAACCCAAGATGATCGTGTTTCGGTCGGTAGCGCGCACCCTGAGTTGCGTGCTCGCCGTCGTCGTGCTGTCTGATGCGGTGCCGGCATTCGCACAATCGCCGAACACGTCGACCATCGTCGTCCTCGTCACCGACCAGTCTGGCGCGGTGGTCAGCAACGCGACCGTCGTCGTGACCAACAGGGAGCGCGGCACGGTGCGCGAGGTGACATCCGGCGCCGACGGCAGCGCCTCGATTCCGGCGCTGCCACCGACCGGCAGCTATGCCGTCACCGTGTCGAAACAGGGTTTCGGCACCGAGGAGCGCAAGGAGGTCACGCTGCGCGCCGGCGAGACGGCGACGCTGAAGGTGAAGCTGGTCGTCGGATCGGAGCGGGCCGAGGTCACCGTCTACGGCACGACCGCCGGCGTCCGCGCCGACGCGCAGATCGGCCGCCGTCTCGACGGCCCGCAGATCGATGAGACGCCGATCCTCGGCCGCAAGATCAGCACAGTGCCGCTGCTGAACGCCTCGTTCCGATCGGCCAAGGGCACTGGCGATCTTTTCGTCAACGCCACCTATTTCGCCACCGGGGCCGGCAGCCGGCGGACGACGACCTTCACCATCGACGGCGTGAACAACGACGAGGGCTGGGGACGCCAAACGATGCTGTCGACGCTGCCGCTCGGCGCCGTCCAGGAGATGGCGACGCTCTCGAACGCCTTCTCCGCCGAATTCGGCTTCACCGCCGGTCCCGCCGTGAGCATTGTCACCAAGTCGGGCACCAACACGCCGCACGGCGAAGGGCTCTACATGGGTCGTCCCGGCGGCTGGCAGGCGAAGACCTTCAGTACCGACGGCTTCTGTCCGCCGTCAGTCGCGTCATGCGTGACGCCGACCACGCTCGCTGCCATCAACCCGGCCGACGTGCCCGACACGCTGAACCAGTACTCGGGCGCGATCGGCGCGGCGCTGGTGAGAGACCGGACGTTCTTCTTCGTGTCGGGCGACTACACGCGCCAGGATCGGACGACGTTCCTTTCCCCGACGCTGCCTTCGTTCGTGCTGCCGCCAGATGGCAACCTCGCCTACACGGGCAACTACCGGCAGGGTCTGTTCAACGCGCGCGTCGATCACAAGATCTCGTCGACGCAGGCGCTGATGGGGCGGTTCAACGTCGATCACTTCTACGACACCAATCCGAACGACGCCGTCGGCGGCACGAGCGCGCCGAGCGTCGCCCGGCGGTACACGCGCGGCGCCGTCACCGGGCAGGCCAACCTGACCTCGATCGTCGGTTCGCACGTCGTCAACGAGGCGCGGCTGGCGTATCTGGACGGCGATCCGGTCACGCTCTGGGAAGCGCAGGATCTGTCCACCACCTATACCCGCGCCGGCGCGGTGCCCTTCACGATCGGCCAGTCGCGGCAGACCGATACCTTCAGCCGGCAGTTGCAGGTGTCGGACACGCTGTCGTGGTCGCGCGGCAGTCAGACGATCCGTCTCGGCGGCAGCGTCGCGCGGCACGAGTCCGGCGGCTTCGGCAACGAGCCCGGTTTCGCGACGCTCGGCACCTTCACCTTCCTCGCTTCGACGACGGCGCCGTTCGAGCAGCTGACGCTGGCCGACGTGCAGAATTACACGCAGCCGATCAGCTATGGGATCACGACCTACGACCTGAGTCAGTGGTTGATTGCCGCCTATGCGCAGGACAGCGTGCGCGTCAACGACGACCTCACGTTCGATCTCGGTCTGCGCTACGACAACCAGACTTTGACCGACGCGAAGAAGGACTTTGCGCCGCGCGTCGGCTTCGGCTGGCATCCGAACGGCGATCCGCGGCTGGCCGTGCGCGGCGGCTACGGGATGTACTACACGCAGATTCAATCGAACCTCGTCGCCGACGCGCTGACTGGCGGGCTCGACGGCTTCACCAACTACACCGCGACGCCCGGGCAGTTCGGCTTCCCGACGTGCCTCGACGAGCCATGCGTGCCGCTGCAATTCGATCCGCGGACCGTGCCGCCCTCACAACTCCCGGCGCGCAACATCACGATTCGGGCCGGCCAGGCCGATTTCTACCGGAGGCAGTTCGCGCAGTACGGGCTGAACTTCGATCTGCTGCCGAACTATCCGGACAAGCTGGTGAGCCCGCGCAGTCAGGTCGCATCGATCGGCGCCGAGCGTGAGATCGCGCACGGGCTGTTCGCCGCTGCCGACTTCGTGCACCAGCACTGGACTGATCTGAATCGCAGCGTCGATCTCAACGCGCCGTCGGAGTTCACGCGCACGGCGCCAGGGCAGGTGAGAAGCGTCGCAGCAGCGAACGCGACACGGCCGATCCTGCCGGTCAACGGTGGCGTGCGATCGGTGAACGTGCTGATGAATCTCGGCGTCGCCGACTACGACGGCCTGCAGACGCAGGTGACCTACCGCGGCATCTCGAAGCTCTACGCGGCTGTGAGCTACACGCTGGCGAAGGCGACCAACACGTTCGAGCCGGACGGCAACGGCGTCGGTCCGAACGAGAGCATCATCTCGCGGCTCGGCGAGACCGAGCGTGGGCCCAGCGTGCTCGATCAGCGTCATCGCGCGGTGATCACCGCGATCTATCAACTGCCCTACGGCATCTCCGCCGGCACGATGACGCAACTGGCGTCGTCGCGGCCGTTCAACGCCACGACCGGCGTCGACAACAACGGCGACGGTGCCAACAACGATCGTCCCGTCGTCAACGGCGCGGTGATCGGCAAGTCGCCGTTCCAGGGCACCGCCTGGCAGGACGTGTCGATCTTCACGGAGGGACACATCCGCTTCGGCGGACGCTCGCTCCTGCTGCGGCTGGAGGGATTCAATCTCTTCAACCACGGCAACATCCTCGGTCGCGCGCAGACTGTTTACGGCGACACCGCCGCGCCGAACCCGACGTTCGGCCAGGTGGTTGCCGTAGGCACGGCAACCAACGCGCTCCCGGCGCTCGCGAACATCGACCCGCCGCGAACGTTCCAGTTCCAGGTGAGATACCAGTTCTGAAGTTGAGCCGCCACGAAAACACGAAAACACGAAGACGACGTTGTACAAATTCTTCTTCGTGTCTTCGTGCCTTCGTGGCGTGCGCCGGACGCCGGTTATGAGGCGAGGCGGCCGCGGCCGAAGCGGTGGGTGCGCTTGCCGTACTGGAATCGCCAGATCGTCGCCGCGAGGATCAGGATCGCGCAGCCTTCCACGTAGGCCTTCTCGGCGTCGATGAAATCCGGCGGCCGGTTCTTCAACAGCGGATCCGCCCAGACGCCGTGCACGCAGAACACCGCCGCCGCAGCGTACGCCGTGTAGTGCAGCAGCTTCCATCGGTGACGACCGAATGCGGTCCGGAAGTACGACGTGACCACGACGAACGTGACGAGATAGAAGGCGATCGCGCCAAGCGTGTTCGGGATCGGCTGTGTGGGCGACCAGATCGGCACGGCGATGTCGAACAGCCGGAATCCGGCGGTGGACGACGTCAGCAGGATCAAGGGATGGACGAGCGCCACCGTGAGGCCGATATAGGCGAGCCAGTTGTGGAAGGTGAACAGCTTGACGCCGCGAACGCGAGGCCAATGCCGAATCGGGTTGTAGCCGACCGAGAGCAGCAGGCCGAGGAGAATTTGCGTGGTGAAGATGCCGACCGCGATCAGGCCGGCCACCGACGACACATCGATAGCCGTGGGCACTGCGAAAGTTTACCTGAACAGGCGACCAGCCTGCTCCGGCGAGAGCGATCCGCCGGCGAGCTCGATCGCGTACGCGAGCACCGGATCGCGTCCGGCGGCGAGATCGCCCGGCGACGGCAGCACGATCTCGTCCGGCCGCACGCCGACTTTCTCGAGGCTGGCGCCGTCGGACAGCCGCACGTCGCCGACGGTGATCGAGGCAGCGTAGAAGGCGAGCGCGGCGATGCCGGCCTTGTGCGGAAAAATACGCGACGTCATCACCGCGCCGGCCGTGCGATCGCCGAGCACCGTGCCGCGCTTTTCAATCTGCACGATTCGCGCGAACATCTCAGCTGCCGACGCCGACTGGCTGTCGACGAGCACGATCACCCGGCCGCCGAACGCGCTGCGTGACGGCTTCGCGACCTCGCGGACCGCTCGATCGCGCAGCTTCTCCTCGGCGACGACGATTTCGCGATTGAAGGAGCGGCTGACCAGCTCGCGCAGCGCCGCAACCGAGCCGCCGCCGTTGCCGCGCAGGTCGAGAATCAGCGTCTGGTGGCCCCGCGCCTTGCCGATCATCTCGTCGACACGCTCGGGATTGCCGAACATCGTCATCTTCCACACGAAGATGCCGGCGTCTATCGCCGCGCCGACGTCGCGTGCGCGCGCCAGGTCGTGCTCGATCTCCGCGACCAGATCGCCAAGCTCGGTGACCGGCTTGTTTTCGATCCGTGAGGCGACGTCGACGGTGATCGCCGACCCGTCCGGCTTCAGCACGGCGACCCGCTGCTGCGCCTGCGGACGGACGAAGCGGTAGAAATAATGCAGCCGCCAGAGGTTCTGCCGCGTCGGCTCGAACGTGTTCAGCAGCAGCACGCGGTCGCCCGGAGCGAGCCCTTTCGCCGCCGCATCGCTGCCGGCAGCGACCGAGACGATGAGCGGCCGGTCGCCGACCATTGCCATCTCCCAGCCGTAGTCGACCCGGACGCGGCGATTCGGCGGCAGGAACGTCGTATGCGAGTCGTCGAACTGGGTGAGAAACTCGGCGAGCGTCGAAATGCCCTCGTTGAACCCACCGGTCGTCTTCAGCCGCAGCTCCGCCTCCTTGTAGCGCGCGTTCAGATCGATGCCGTGGAAGGACGGATCGTAATAATGCTTCGCGACATCGTCGTGAATGTCGCGAAGCATGGTGAGCATCAGATCGCGGTCGTTCCTGCCGAGCGTCGGGCCCTGCGCCGCCGCCGTGACGATGAGGGCGGCGCAGGCGGAGACGCTCGCGGCGGCGACGTACCACGGACTGCGTCGCCGTGGGCAGGGTAGGCCAGGCGGGCCGGGCAGGTCGGGCGGGTCGGATCTTGGACGACATGCGGCGTATGAGTGAACCCGATCGGGTTCACCCGTCACGTCGGGGTATCTGGCCGTCCGACCTGCCTGGCCTGCCCGACCCGCCAGACCCACGACAACCTACCGCGAAGCCTCGGTTGTCGCCCTCGTCGCGGCGTTTTTCACGTACTTATCGAACCAGTTGAGGCGTTCGGCGAGGACGTGCAGTAGTGTCTCGCGTGCAGCATAGCCGTGCGCTTCGTTCGGCAGCATCACCAGGCGGACGATGCCGCCGTGGCCTTTGATCGCAGCGAACAGACGTTCCGAGTTGATCGGATAGGTGCCGGTGTTGTCGTCGGCTTCGCCGTGCATCAGCAGGATCGGATCCTTGATCTGGTTCGCGTACCAGAACGGCGACATCTTCGCGTAGAGGTCCGGCACTTCCCAGAA
>Ga0075425_100007014_pt1 | contig 11872 bp, 7 predicted proteins | sample SoiMethybrSBSTD4_FD_75300 | JGI IMG/M metagenome (GOLD analysis project Ga0075425, IMG submission 75300) | Bulk soil microbial communities from a Populus tree surrounding site in Tennessee, USA - Soil MetaG P. TD hybrid SBSTD4 | ecosystem: Environmental > Terrestrial > Soil > Tree plantation...
TAGTCCACCGGACCGTCCGCCGTGGTCACGTACTGGACCACGAGCGTCCCGCCCTTCGAAGCCCAATCCAGCAATCGCTTCTGCGCCGCACGCAGACGAGGCCTGGTGTTGTACGCACGCACTCCGGTGACGATGGTGTCGAAGCGCGACAGGTCGCCGCTCGCGACGTCGTCGTCGGAGAGCGGTGTCACCGAGCAACCCATCTGGCGGATGGCGTCGGCGATCTGGTCGCCGGAGCCGGCGATGTAGCCGACGCGCGCCGCGGCCACGTTCAGGTCCGTGCGCACGAGCTTGAGCTCCGCCGGCGGGTAGAGCGTCTCCACCGGGATGTGCGGGTAGTCGATCCGTTGCGACCCCATGGACCACGGGCGCCCATCCACGTCGATCACCGCGCGGGCGGTGCCCCCCTCGCGTCCCGGCGTGAGCACGAACTCGATCGTCTGCTCGTTGCCCTCGACCTCGATGGCCACCGGCGCCGAAGCCGGCTTGGCGCTCCAGCCCGGCGGCAGCTCGAGCCGGAGCGTGCCCGCGAGCTTGAACTTCTGCGCACGCACGGTGACGCGCACCGGGCGTGGCGTGGCGTCGGCGAAGAGCTGGAACGGCTGCTCGAACGCGAGCGTCGCGGGCGGCGACACCTCGAGCTGCCGCCAGCGCTCGCCCTGCACCGCGTCCACCCAGCGATACGCCACGGGCAGGGTGTAGAACACCATCTCCCCGGCCATGTTGAGCTGGAACGTGGCGAGGAGCGCGGGGCGGTTCTCGGGCTGGCCGAGGTCCGAGCGATCGGCGACGCGGGTGAGCCCTTTCGAGGACGGCAGCCGCAGCCAGTAGGGCTGCGTCAGCTCCGTGTTCGAGGGCAGCTGCAGTGGGAACGTGTCGGGCATGGCCTCGTTCGGCTTGAGCGTGCGCGAGCCCGCGTGGTCCACCTCGCCCACCGCCACCGACTCGAGCGTCACCGCGGCCGGCGTGCGCAGCAGCACCGAGGTGGCCACGGCGAACGGCTGGTCCGTGCACACGGAGGGCCGCGACGCCACCGCTTCGAGCCAGAGCCCCGCGCATGACGCCATCACCGCCTCCAGGTCCTGGCGCTTGCGCTCGAGCAGCGGATCCGGCTGCAGCTTCCGCATCGCCGCGTGCGCTTTCGCGAGCAGCGGCAGCAGCGCCTGGGGGCGCTTGGCGTCGAACTCGCGCTCGGCCTGCGCCAGCAGCGTGCCCACGGCCTCGCCGCCGGCGTAGCGCTTCCAGGTGAGGTCGATGCCCTCGAAGGGGTCGCGCTTCGCCGCTGTCCCCGCGCGGGGTGCAAGGTAGTTCACGAGCGAGCCGCGCCGCTCGGGGGCGCCGAAGCCCTGCGACTTGTGGTTGCTGCGCGAGAGCCCGGCCAACTCGCTCATCGAGCGACCGAGCAACGGGTCGTAGGCCCCCACGTCGACCACGAGCCAGGTCGAGTCCGGCGCACGCGCGCCGGTGAACGCGTTCCACATCAGCCGCTTCGCCTGCCATGGCTTCACCGCGTCCAACTGTTCCGGGAAGCGCTTTGGATCGGCGGCCGCGGTGAACGCCTCGCCGGCCAGGATCGCCGACGCCGCGTGGTGGCCGTGGCCCGCGGTGGAGTCGGGCGGGAAGCGGGTGATGACGATGTCCGGGCGGAAGCTCCGGATCGCCCACACCACGTCGGCCAGCACCGAGTCGTGGCCCCAGAACGCCAGCGTCTCGTCGGAGTTCTTGGAAAATCCGAAATCCACCGCGCGCGTGAAGCGCTGCTCGGCGCCGTCCATGCGGCGCGCGGCGAGCAGCTCCTGCGTGCGGATGACGCCGAGCGCCGGGCCCAGCTCCTGGCCGAGGAGGTTCTGGCCGCCGTCGCCGCGCGTCATCGACAGGTAGGCGGCGCGCATGCCCCTCACGTGCGTGAGCCACGCGAGCAGCGCCGTGTTCTCGTCGTCCGGGTGCGCGGCCACGTAGAGCGCGCTGCCGACGGTCTGGAGCCGGTGGAGCTCGTGGGCGATCCCGCCCCCGTCCATGGGCTCCACGGGCCGCGGGTGAGCCCAGATGAGGGCGGGAACGGTGGCCAGCGCGGCGGCGAGCACGAGCGCGCGCCCTGCCTGGGGCCGGACGGGGCGCGCGGACAGCGACTTGGAGAGCATCTCGAGGGGACCTCCCGGGGATCGGCGGCCTCGCCGATCGGGGCCAGCCCGCGGCGCAAGGCAGAACGCGGACCTTAGCACGGGGCCGCCAGTTGGCCGGGGCCGGGAGGGCCCTCGCAACCCCCGCTCCACCCTCAAGTCGCCGCGTCCGTCAGCCGATGCCATCGGGGAATCCGCAGGTGGGGGACCCCACCCCTTCACACGCGCCCAGGGACGGTCGTGGCGCGCCTTCAGGAGAACCAGCATGCCGGACCACGATCTCATCAAGCTGCGGCTGTCGCTGATGGGACGGCCAGTGCGCAACTACACGTTCACGAAGCCCGTCATCAGCGTCGGCCGTGACCCCAGCGCGGACGTCTACGTCGACAACCCGGGCGTGTCGCGCGATCACTTCCGCCTCGAGCGCGTCGAGGGCGGCGAGTACCAGGTCGTCGACCTGGGCAGCGCCAACGGCACGTTCGTGAACGACCAGATGGTGAACTCGTCGGTCGTCCACAACAACGACGTGGTGCGCTTCGGCAAGTACACGCTGTGGGTGGGCTACGAGTCCGACCGCCGCGCGGTGTCGCGCGATGAGATGGCGGCTGCTGCCGCCGGCGCCGCCGGGCACACCGTCGTGCTCTCGCGCGCCGAGATCGGCACCATCCTCGAGCACGAGAAGCGCCAGGTGCCGGTGAAGGTCATCCCCATCGCCCCGCCCGAGGCCCCGCCGCGGCCGAAGGCGGATCGGCCCTCGACGTGGCCGAGCCTCCTCATCGGCTTCGTCATGGGCACCGCGTTCGGCGCCGGCATCGTGTGGTGGCTGCTGAACCGCTGACCGGATCCACAACGGACGGGTGACCGTCCCCCACCCAAGGACGGATCCCAAGAGCATGGAGATTCTCAAGCGCTTCCACGCCGACCGCTACGTGCGGCAGCTGCAGTCCGGGCAGCGCGTCTCCGATTCCCAGCTCACCGAGGCCCGCACTCAGCTCCTGGGCATGGGGAACTCCGCCGTGCGCGCGCTGCTGGCCGCGACGCAGGGCGCCCCGCCCTCCGAGCTCACGCTCGACATGCTCGTGCGCCTCGCGAGCCAGGACACGCTGCCCGCGTTCATCGAGGGCCTGCGCTCGCCGCTGACGATGGTCGCGGACACGGCGGTGCGTGCGCTGTCCGTGGCGACGACGTACGACCCGACCCAGCTCCTGGCGCTCTACGCCGACGACACCGTGTCGCGGGCGCGTCTCGAGGCCATCCTCGACGCCCAGATCAAGCACATCCAGCCGTCGACGCTGCTGCGCGTACTCCCCGACCTCGGCAAGGAGGCGCGCAACAGCGCCATCCGCATCGTCGACAAGGTCGCCGACCAGAGCATCCTCGGCGAGCTGATCGAGCTCGCGAAGCATCCGGAGTGGTGGATCCGCATGAATGCGGCCCGGCTCCTGTCCCGGCTCACGGGCGCCAACGCCATGAACTCGCTGGCGAGGCTCGTGCGCGACGACAACGCCGCGGTGCGCCTCGAGGCGGTGAACGGCGTCATGCGCACCAAGGCCAAGGAAGCCATCCCGGCGCTGTGCACGCGGCTCCGTGACCAGGACATCAAGGTGCAGACCGCGGCGATCGAGGCCCTGGTGGTGCTCGCCGACGTGTCCGCGGTGCCGCACCTGCTGGACGCGCTCAAGGACGAGTCCGAGTACGTGCGCCGCGGCGCGGTCGAGGTGCTGAACGAGGTCATCACGCCCGAGGCGATCAAGGACCTGGTCGACGCGCTGCGCGATGCCGACTGGTGGGTGCGTGCGCGCTCCGCCGACGCGCTCGGCACGCTGGGCGGCCCGAAGGTGGTGGACGCGGTGCTCGGCCTGGTCCGGGATCCCGACGAGTTTGCGCGTCGTTACGCCATCGAGATCCTGAACACGGTGCCCGATCCGCGCGCGGTCCCGGCGCTGATCGATGCGCTCGAGGACGACGACTGGTGGGTGCGCGAGCGCGCCGTGGACGCGCTCGGCAAGGCCGGCGACCCGGCCGCGGTGGAGCCGCTCCTGCGCATGATGAGCCGTGACACGCGTGCGCTGCCCTTGTGCGTGCGCGCGATGGGCGCGATCGGCAGCGACAGCGTCATCGAGCCGCTGTGCCGGCTCGCGGAGTCCACCGACAGCGAGGTGCGGCGCGAGGCGATCCAGGCGCTCCAGGCCGTGGGCCAGCGCGACCTCGCCGAGCCCGCGCGCCAGATCGTGATCGCGGCGCTGGAGAAGGCCGGCGTGCGCTTCACGCGCGGGCCCAAGCGCGCGGGAGGCAGCGGGCGCGGCACGATGGAAGTGCGCGTCCACGACCAGTTCTCAGGGAAGTCCAAGTCCCAGGCGCAGGCCCCGGGGCGGCCTTCGGGGCTGGCGCCGACGCCGGCGATCCCCCCGCCCACGCGCGTCGGCATGGGCGAGGTGAAGAACTTCCAGAAGCTCGCGCCCGGCGCCGAGTTGATGGGACGCTTCCGCGTCATCCAGCGCATCGGCGGTGGCGGCTTCGGCACCGTGTACCTGGTCGAGGACCTGGTGGTGAACGAGCAGTTGGTGTTGAAGATCCTTTCGTCACAGCTCTCGCTCGACCCCAACATGATCCGGCGCTTCGTGCAGGAGCTGAAGCTCACGCGCCGCATCTCGCACCCGAACGTGATCCGCATCTACGACATGGTCGACCTGGACGGCGCGCACGCCATCTCCATGGAGTTCTTCGGCGGCGCCGACCTGGGCGCGGTGCTGCGCGAGCACGGCCCGCTCTCGCCGTCGCGCGCGATGCACATCGCCGAGCAGACCCTCGAAGGGCTCGCTGCGGCGCACGCCGCCGGCATCCTCCACCGCGACATCAAGCCCGCGAACCTCCTGGTCGGCGAGGGCGACGTGGTGAAGATCGTCGACTTCGGCCTCGCCTCCATGGGCCACTCCCCGCACTCGCGCCTCACCCAGAGCGGCATCCTCGTGGGCACGCCCGAGTACATCTCGCCCGAGCAGATCACCGGCGGGGACATCGACACGCGCTGCGACCTCTACTCGCTGGGCGTGGTGCTCTACGAGGCGATGTCCGGCCAGCAGCCGTTCTCCGGCGCCAATGCCGTGAACGTGCTCTTCCAGCACCTGGAAGCGACGGTGCCGCCGCTCTCGAGCGTCGCCGCCGGCATCCCGCCCGCGGTGAACGACCTGGTGATGAAGGCGATGTCGCGCATGGTCGGGGACCGCCCCGCGTCGGCGCAGGCCATGCTGGAGATGGTGCGCGCCGCGCGCTGATCCATGGCACGCATCGACGCCTTCCTCGAGATCGGCCGGCAGCAGGGCGGGTCCGACATCCACTTCGCGGTCGGCCTGCCGCCGCTCGTGCGGCTCGACTCCGATCTCCTGCCCATCCCCTACCGCGAGCTGAACGAGCAGGAGTGCAACGACCTCGTGCGCGAGATCGTGGACGACGAGCACTGGGAGACCTGCACCCGGACCGGCGCCGTGGACCTGAGCTACGAGTCCGAGGCCTCGGGGCGCTACCGCATCAACGTCTTCAACCGCCGCGGCGGCCTCTCCGCGGTGTGCCGCATCATCCCCGAGCAGGTGCCGTCGATGGCCGAGCTGGGACTGCCGCGGGTGCTGTCGCAGTTCGGGCGGCTCTCGAACGGGCTCGTGCTCGTGACCGGCTCCACCGGCACCGGCAAGTCGACCACGCTCGCGGCGATGATCCGTGAGATCAACGAGCGCGAGGCGGTCAACATCCTCACCCTCGAGGACCCGATCGAGTTCGTGCACAAGAGCGTCCGCAGCCAGATCGTGCAGCGCGAGGTGGGCACGCACGTGCACTCGTTCTCGGACGGCCTGCGCGCCGCGCTCCGCGCCGACCCCGACGTGATCCTGGTCGGCGAGCTGCGCGACCCGGACACGGTGACGCTGGCCCTCGAGGCGGCGGAGACCGGCCACCTCGTGTTCGGCACGCTGCACACGCGCGGCGCGGCGCAGACCATCGACCGCATCGTGGACGCGCACCCCTCCGAGAACCACACCCAGGTGCGGCACTCGCTCGCGGAGAACCTGAAGGCGGTGGTGAGCCAGGAGCTGATCCGCTGCGCCGACGGCCGCGGCCGGCGTGCCGCGCACGAGGTGCTGGTGGTGAACGTGGCCGTGCAGCAGCTGATCCGCGAGGGCAAGTCGTTCCAGATCGCGGGCGCGATCACCACCGGCAAGCGGCTCGGCATGCAGCTCATGGACCAGTCGCTGCTGTCGCTGGTGCGCGCCGGCGAGGTGGATCCCGACGAGGCGTTCCTGAAGGCCGAGGACAAGTGGGGCTTCGCGCCGTTCCTCACCCGCCCCGAGCTGCTGGGCATGATGAACGGCGAGTTCCGGGCCAGCGCATGAACCGCGTCGACGCCTTCCTCGAGCTGGCGGTGAAGCAGGGCGGCTCCGACGTGCATCTCGTCGCCGGGCAGCCCCTGCGCCTGCGGTTGAACGGCTACCTCGAGACCGTGCGCTTCCGCGAGCTGTCGAACCGCGACATGGACGACTTCCTCGAGGAGTTCATGACCGACGCGCAGCGCGAGGCGCTGACGCGCGACCACCACGTGGACTTCGCCTACGAGAGCGAGATCGCGGGCCGCTTCCGCGTCAGCGTGTTCCAGCACCGCGAGGGCCTCGCGGCCGCGTTCCGCACCATCCCGTCGATCCCGCCGAAACTCGAATCGCTCGGGCTGCCTTCGGTGGTGCAGCACATGCTCGCGGTCGGCAAGGGGCTCGTGCTCGTGACCGGGCCCACTGGCTCGGGCAAGTCCACCACGCTCGCCGGTATGCTCGGCCATCTGAACGAGACGCTGCGCGGCCACATCGTCACCGTCGAGGACCCGATCGAGTTCGTGCACGACTACAAGAAGTGCGTGGTCTCGCAGCGCGAGGTGGGCCAGCACACGACCTCGTTCGCAGAGGCGCTGCGGGGCGCCGTGCGCGAGGACCCGGACGTGATCATGGTCGGCGAGATGCGCGACCCCGAGACCATCGCGCTCGCGCTCACCGCCGCCGAGACCGGCGTCATGGTGCTGGGCACGCTGCACACGAACGGCGCGGTGCGCTGTGTCGACCGCATGGTCAACGTGTTCCCGGGCCGTCGCCAGGACCAGGTGCGCACGATGCTCGCGGACAGCCTGCGACTGGTGGTCTCTCAGCAGCTGGTGCGCAAGGCGGACCGGTCGGGCCGCATCGTGGCCGCCGACGTGCTGGTGAGCACGCCGGCCGTGAGCTCGATGATCCGCCAGGGCAACACGCACAAGCTGATCAGCGTGATCCAGGCGGGCCAGCGCGCGGGGATGCAGAGCCTGGACGCGGTGCTGCTGGACCTGGTGCGCCGCGAGGTGATCACGGGCGACGAGGCCTGCGAGCACGCGGTGGAGCGCTCGGCGTTCGAGCAGTACGTCACCCACGACAACGCGGCGTAGCACCGACGCAGCTCCGCTCGGCGTGACTCCTCGGGCCGGAACGGTGCGCCATGCCTGGCACGCGCACGACGAGCGACCCTACGCGGCCCTCTCCAGCGGCTCGTCGCCTTCGCGGTCGGGCTCGCTGCCGTAGATCTCGGTGAGCACGTCACCGGCCACGGCGTGCAGCGCGTCGACGGCGGTCTCGTCCCAGTCCTTGCCCTTGCCCGCGGCGAGCTTTGCCAGCACCTGCTCGGCCGGCAGCGCCGGCTTGTAGCTGCGGGCGCTGATCAGGGCGTCGAAGACGTCGGCCACGGAGATGATGCGGGCCTGGCGGGGGATGTTGTCGCCGGCGACGCCGAACGGCCCCGTGCCGTCCATCTTCTCGTGGTGGTAGGCCGCGATCCTCGGCACGTCCCAGAGGTCGGCCGGGTACTCGATCATGTCCAGGATCGACTGCGTGTGCGCCGCGTGCTGGTCCATCTCCTGGCGCTCGGCCTCGGTGAGGCTGCCCGGCTTCGTCAGCACCTCGTTGCGCACTCCCTGCTTGCCGAGATCGTGGAGCAGCGCGGCGACCGAGAGTATTTCCAGATCGGTGTCGGAGAGCCCCAGCCGCTGGCCGATCGCCAGCGACACGCGCTGCACACGCTCGCAGTGCTGCGCGATCTCCCTGTCCTTGAGCGTCAGCGAGTGCACGAGCGCGCCGATCGTGGACTGGAACGCGCGCTGCTGCTGCTGGTGGAGCCACAGGTGCTCGAGCGCCAGGCCGACCTGGCTCGCGAACACCGACAGCATGCCCAGGTCCTCCTGCGTGAAGCGCCCGCGCGCGGGCTTGCGAACGTCGAGCTGGATCACGCCGAACGTGCCGCGGACACCGATCAGCGGCGCCACGATCGCGGTCTCGAGCCGCGACATCACGATGCTCTCCTTGCCGCCGCCCAGGTCCTGGCCCTGCATGAACAGCAGCGCGTGGCCGTCGCGCAGCACGCGCTCGACGATGGTGCGCGACAGCGGCACGCTGCTGCCGTCGCCGGCGCGCGCCCGCGCGATGATCGTGTGCATCGGCGCCTCGTCGTGCTCGCGCGCCGCGAGGACGTGGTGCGTGGCGTTCGGGAACGCCTCGAACGCGAAGCGGCCGATCACCGCCAGCAGACGGCCTTCGTCGTTGCGCGCCTCGGCGGTCTCGCGCACCAGGCTCAGCATCAGCTCGGCGACGCGCGCGTCGGTGCGCACGACCAGCTCGCGCACGTCGCCCCAGTCCTGCGCCGAACGCCACGCGAGCACGGTGGGCTCGGTGGTATCGGGCTGCAGGGCGCTCAGGTCCCGCGCCGCGAATTCGAAGATCGGATCGGGTTCGCTCACCCCGGCGTTATCGGCCCGGTCCCCGGTCCACTTCAGCGGCCGACGACGATCGTCAAGCCGCGCCCACGGCCGGCCGAAAACCCAGGGTGGTGGCGGCACCCGCCCCCGGCGGACCGCCCGCGATCGCGGGACGGCCGTGTGCACGCGCGTTCCGCGAGGGAGAATCGAGATGGACCCGATCCAGACCCTGATCCGCACCGTGGACACGCTGACGCGCGTCATCGATGCCCACGACCCGCTCACCCGCGGCCGCTCGCTGCGGATCGCCCGCTACGCCGTGCGCGTGGCGCGCGAGCTGGGCACGCCGGAGAAGCAGCTCCCCGACATCGAGCTCGGCGCCCTGCTCCACGACATCGGCCGCTCGGCGATCCTGAACGACGTGATGCAGACGCCGCGCGCGCTGGACGCCGGCGAGCGCGCGATCGTGCAGACGCATCCGACCATCGGCTGGGAGATGCTGCGCGAGATCCCCGGACTCGAAACCGCCGCGGACATCGTGTACACGCACCACGAGCGACCGGATGGCAAGGGCTACCCGCGCGGGCTCGCCGGCGACCAGGTTCCGCTCGGCGCGCGACTGGTGATGGTGTGCGCCGCCTACGACGCCATGGTCGAGGAGCGCCCCTACCGCCGCGGGCTGCCGCCGCAGGCCGCCTGCGACGAACTGCGCCGGCACGTCGGCACGCAGTTCTTCACCGAGGTCGTGGACACGTTCGTGCGACTGCACGACAACGGCAAGCTCTGGGAAGGGTTCTCGCGCGAGGAGTTCGCGCAGCACGTGCAGAGGAGCGAGGCGCGGCGCGCAGCCTGACGTGGCATCCTGCTTGGGGGCCTTCTTCTTGACGGGGCCGGGACGCGGCAAGGGTCCCGGCCCCGTCTCATTTGGGCGGAGAGCGCGTACAGGGTATGTATTCACCCACGTGCACTCCCGCCGCGGCCCCTGGGCCGGGCGGGTTCCAGAAAGGCCTCGCCCATGAAGCCCATGCCCGCGCTGTTCGCGCTCCTGATGCTCGCCGCCGCCGCGATCCTCTCCAGCCCCGCGCTCGCCCACGCCAAGGCCGCGGCGACGGCTGCTGCCGTACCCGTGGTCGCCCCGGTGGGCGTGGCGATCAAGAAGGTGACGAAGACGCCGGACGAGTGGAAGAAGGTGCTCTCGCCCGAGGCGTTCCACGTGCTGCGCGAGGAGGGCACGGAGATCGCGTTCACCGGCGCCTACTGGAACGAGCACCGGAAGGGCACGTACGTGTGCGCCGGCTGCGGGCTGCCGCTGTTCGGCTCCGACACGAAGTTCGACTCGGGAACGGGCTGGCCGAGCTTCTGGCGTCCGGCGTACAAGAACTACGTCACCGAGACGAGCGACGAGTCGTTCGGTATGGTACGGGTCGCGGTGTCGTGTGCGCGCTGCGGCGGCCACCTCGGGCACGTCTTCGACGACGGGCCCAAGCCCACGGGCCTTCGCTACTGCATCAACTCCGCGGCGCTGGCGTTCCAGCCCGCTCGATAAGGAGAAACCCCGCCGGCATGGATGCCCGCGACGCGGTGACGACAGGATGGGCGAAGACCATCGAGCCGGGCGTGCCCTCACCGCTCGGCTCGACGGTTTCGCGACGCGGGACGAACTTCGCGATCCACGCCCCGGCCGCGACGCGCATGACGCTGGCGCTGTTCGCCCCCGGCGGCCTGCCGCGCGGCGAGCAGGCACTGGATCCCGCGCGCCATCGCACGGAGGGCGTATGGCACGTGTTCGTGCCCCGCGTGCGCGCCGGTGCCGAGTACGCGTGGATCGCGGACTCCGACACGCGCGAGCAGGGCCAGGAGTTCGACGCCGACGCGCAGCTCCTGGACCCGTACGCGAAGGGCGTCGCGGGCATGGAGCGCTGGGGTGAGCGGGTGCCCGGCGGCCGCGCGCTGCGCGCCGTGGTCTGCGACCTCTCCCACCGCCGGGGGAACGAGCGACGGCCCGCGACCCCGCTCGCCCAGAGCGTCCTCTACGAGACCCACGTGCGGCTCTTCACCCGCCATCCGAGCGCACGCGTGCGCGCTCCGGGCACGTACGCGGGGCTGATCGAGCGCATTCCGTGGCTGCGCTCGCTCGGTGTCACCGCGGTGCAGTTGATGCCGGTCGCCGAGTTCGACGAGACCGACAACCCGCGCCGCAAACCCGGCTCGGGCGAGCCGCTCTTCAACACCTGGGGCTACTCGCCGCTCGCGTTCATGGCGCCCAAGCGCTCGTACGCTTCCGAGCCCACGGCCGCCGGCGCGCTGCGCGAGTTCCGCGCCATGGTGGCGGCACTCCATGCCGCCGGGCTCGAGCTGATCCTCGACGTCGTCTTCAACCACACCGGCGAGGGCGGCCAGCGGCGCGAACCCGTCTCCTGGCGCGGGCTCGACCGTCCGGGTTATTTCGTCCTCGGCGATCACGGGCAGGACATCGACCACACCGGCACCGGGCACACGTTCTCCGCCTCATCGCCCGTGGCGCGGCGGCTCGTCCTCGATGCGCTCCGCTTCTGGGCGAACGACATGCACGTGGACGGGTTCCGCTTCGACCTCGCATCGTCGCTCACGCGCGGCGCGCGCGGCGAGCCGCTCGAGCAGCCGCCGTTGATCCACGACATCGCCACCGATCCCGCGCTCGCCCAGTGCAAGCTGATCGCCGAGCCGTGGGACATGGGGCTCTACCACGTCGGTCGCTTCCCCGAGCCGGGGCGCTTCTCGGAGCTGAACGGCCGCGCGCGCGACGACCTCCGCGACTGGCTCCGGGGCGCTGCCCACGACGCCGGCGGGGTCGCGGAACGCCTGAACGGCTCGCGCGATCTCTACGGCGACGCGGTCGATCGGCGCAACGTCAACTTCCTCACCTCGCACGACGGCTACACGCTCGCCGACCTGGTGAGCTACGAGCAGAAGCACAACCTCGAGAACGGCGAGGAGAACCGCGACGGCGGCAACGACGGTCGGA
>Ga0075425_100007016_pt1 | contig 11870 bp, 10 predicted proteins | sample SoiMethybrSBSTD4_FD_75300 | JGI IMG/M metagenome (GOLD analysis project Ga0075425, IMG submission 75300) | Bulk soil microbial communities from a Populus tree surrounding site in Tennessee, USA - Soil MetaG P. TD hybrid SBSTD4 | ecosystem: Environmental > Terrestrial > Soil > Tree plantation...
GCTCGGCCTGTTCGCCTGGCACATGTGGCGAATCCGCAAAGATGGCGGCCTGGCCTGCATGGACCAGATGATCCTCACCTCACCAGAGGAAGCGCCGGCCAGCGCGGGCCAGAAGACCTACGCGCTCCTGGGCATTACCGCTGGCCGCACCGCCAGCGTGGAGATGAGCGCTCCGGGGGATGAACAGCATGAAGTAGCAGGCTCACCGAACCTGACCCGCCGCATCCTGCTGGTGGCGCTGGTGACGGTAGTGGTCTGCGCCGTGCTCGCCCTGTTGGTGGCGGCGCCGCTGGAACAGGCCGCCAATCCCATGGTCACGCCCAATCCCGCCAAAGCGCCCTGGTACTTCCTTTGGCTGCAGGAACTGGTGACTGACACGACAGTCAAGCTGGGGGACTTCACCATCAACGGCGCGCTGATCGGCGGCGTTCTGGTTCCAGGACTGCTGATGCTTTTGCTGGCAGCCTGGCCCTATTTTGACCGCAGTTCGCCGCTGGCAACGGGGCTGTGGTTCGCGCGCGAGCGCCGCACGCAGAACCTGGTGTTTCTGGGGATTTTTGTGCTGGTCCTGGCGCTGACCGCGGCGGGCACTTTCATGCGAGGGCCGTCGTGGAACTTCTATTGGCCGTGGGAGGCCTGGCCCGACATCCCGCGCAATTTCTAAAGCACCTGGCCGGGGGTCATTATGGCTGCGAACCGTGACACGCTTTGGATTTACCTTGTGGGAGCGCTGCTTTTGCTGGTAACGGCAGCGGTGTACACACAGTATTTCCAACCGGAATGGAAAGACTACCAGGCCGGCTTTCGCGACCTTATCGAAGAAAAATTGGGCACGCAAAAAGCAGCACAGGCGCCGGCGGGCCTGCAGCAGGTATGGGCGCGGCAACTGGACCGCGTAGACCGCTGCACCACCTGCCACACAGGAACAGATTGGGCGGGGCTGGACAGCGCGCCCGAACCTTACCGCGCACATCCCCGCGAAATCCTGGCGCACCACCCGATTGCCGAGTATGGCTGCACCAGCTGCCACGGCGGGCAAGGTTATGCCACCGACATGGTACGCGCCCACGCCACGACGCTCGAACACTGGGATGAGCCGCTGCTGGGCAAGGAACTGGGGCAGGCTTACCTGATCGGAAACCGCGAAGCGCTGATGGAGATCAATTGCAACGTCTGTCACCGCTTCGACCGCACGACCGCGGGCATGGACTACATCAATCGCGGCAAGGACTTGGTGGCGGCCAAGGGGTGCCGCGCGTGCCACACGATCAACGGCCGCGGCGGCGTCATCGGCCCCGACCTGACTTACGTAGGAGATAAATCGCCAGAGCAGTACGACTACTCGCGCATGTCGGGCGTGCCCTCGGTGTTCGGCTGGCACCTGGCCCACTTCAAAGATCCCAAGGCCATGAGCCAGACGACGGTGATGCCCAACTTCGGCTTCGACAGCCGCGATGCGCAGTCGCTGGCCATGCTGGTGATGAGCTGGCGGCATGCCAACCTTCCGGTGCGGTACCTTCCCGGCGCGCAACTTGCGGACCGTCCTACTCCGGAGGAACTGGCGAAAGAGCACGAGATGATGACCGGCCCGGGCGCCTTCTTCGTGCAGAAAACGTGCTTCATTTGCCACAGTGTGAGCACGCTGGGCATCGAATCGGCCGCCAATATCGGGCCCGACCTGGCGGATGCCGTGGCAGATGTGCCGCGGCGCTTCGGCATCCCCCTGGAATCATTCCTCGCGAATCCCACGGGCACGATGTCCGTTGTGCTCTCAACGCAAATCCGGCTGACACCCGAGGAAAAGCAGACAGTTATCGAGAAGCTCAAGATCGCATATCAGAAAAAACAGGAGCAGCAGACCAAGTCGCCGCAAGCAGTTCCTAAGACTTAAGCCCTGTTGGCTGCTCCAGCATGAAGGAGGCTGAAATGAAGAAAACATCGTGGACGTGGGTGGTCTCCGGACTGGCTTTGGCAGTGCTGGTGGTTGCCTCCGCGTCTTCCAGTTGTGCCAAGAAACCTAAACTGGCCCGCACCGGTGACGTGACCCAGTCGGCAATTGCCACTTACGTCGCTCCCGGCGACCTGGACCAGTACTACCTTTTCTACTCCGGAGGCCATTCCGGCAACGTTTACGTGGCCGGCGTGCCCTCCATGCGACACATAGCCACCATACCGGTATTTACACCTTACCCCGGCACCGGCTATGGATTCGACAAGGAATCCAAGGAGATGCTGGGCGGCTTTACCTGGGGAGACACGCATCATCCCGCGCTTAGCGAAACCAACGGGGATTACGATGGCCGCTGGCTGTTCATAAATGACAACGCCAACAACCGTGTAGCCCGCATTGATCTGCGCGACTTCAAAACTAAGGAAATCCTGGGACCCATTGCCAACGTGTCCGGCAATCATGGCTCTACTTTCGTCACTCCTAATACGGAATACATCCTGGCAGGCTCGCGTTTTTCTATCCCGCTGCCCAAAGGAACCTATGCGCCGATTGAACAATATGGCACGCAGTACAAAGGCGTAGTTTCCGGCATCAGCGTTGATCCCAAGACCGGGCACATGACTGTGGGCTGGCAGATCGTGATGCCCCCCTTCAACTATGACCTGGGCGATGCCGGCAAAGGTCGGAGCAATGGCTGGGCGTTCTGGACTTCGTACAACACTGAGCGCGCTACCGGCAAGCTGGAGGTTACCGCTTCCCAAAAAGACCGCGACTACATCGCGGCGGTGAATTGGAAAGTTGCCGAGCAGGCCATCAAAGACGGCAAGTACAAGACCATGGGCGGGATGAAGGTAATTGATCCGCGCGATGTTCCCGGCGTCGTGTACCTGGTGCCCTGCGCCAAGAGCCCGCACGGTGTTGACGTGACTCCCGACGGCAAGTACTTCATCGGCAGCGGCAAGCTGCAGGCTATCGTGACCGCGTTCAGCTTCGACAAGATGCTGAAGGCAATTCAGGATAAGGCTTTCACGGGCAACGAGGACGGCATCCCGGTGCTGAACTACGACGCGGTGAAAGAAGCCGAAGTGAACGTCGGCCTGGGACCTCTGCACACGCAGTTTGACGACAAGGGCTTCGCTTACACCAGCTTGTTCGTGGAAAGCGCCGTCGCCAAGTGGAAACTCGGCACCTGGGAGGTGCTGGATAAAGTGCCGGTTTCTTACAACGTCGGCCACCTGACTGCGCCGCATGGCGACACCGTAAATCCGCGGGGCGGCTGGGTGATCTCGCTTAACAAGCTCTCGCACGGCCGGCACATCAGCGTGGGACCTTCGCAGCCGGAGAGTTCGCAGCTGATTGACGTGGCCGGCGACAAGATGAAGCTGGTGTACGACGCCTTCACCGAGCCCGAACCGCACTACGCGCAGATCATTGACACCAAGCTGCTCAAGCCGATTGAAATCTACACCGCAAATGAAAACAAGCACCCGGGCGCAATCTGGGATGTGAAGGATGCCAAGGTGGAGCGCCAGGGCAACCACGTGATCGTGCACATGAGCGCGGTGCGCAGTAACTTCGAACCCAACAAGCTGGAACTGAACCAGGGCGACCTGGTCACCATCTATCTCACCAACATCGAGCAGACCACGGATGAGCTGCATGGTTTCTCGCTGAATGAGTACAACATCAACGTGGTGATAGATCCGGGTGAGACCAAGGTGATCGAATTCGTGGCCAACAAGTCCGGAGTATTCCCCTTCTACTGCACCAACTTCTGCTCCGCGCTGCACCAGGAGATGCAGGGGTACGTGCTGGTCAAGGGCCGTGGCGGAGTGGCGGCGGCTAGCAAGGGCAAGGCTAAAACGCCGGTTGCCGTAGCTGGACTCGGGCAGTAGGAAAGCAGGCAGAACTTATGTCGAGCATTAGCACCACTGGTTCCGTTCCAACCACCCGCGCGCCGGCGCTGTCACCAGTATCCCGGCCGGGGTGGCTGGAACGGACCAATCTTTTGTTTCAACTGCCGCTAACCATGCGCACGCGAGTTGTGGTCGTTATCGCCGCCGTGCTCCTGGCCATTGCAGTCCTGCTGCCTTTGTGGCACATGACTCTTTACTCCAACCAGTACACGGATGGGCTAAATCTTTATATCTACACCCACAAACTGGTGGGAGGAGCGGTGCAAGGCGATCGCGATGATCTGAAGGAGATCAACACCCTCAACCACTACATCGGCATGCACCCGCTGCAGAGCGAGGACTTCCACGAGTTCAAGTGGATGCCGCTGGCCTTGGGAATCCTGGTGTTGCTGGCCTTGCGGGCGGTAGTGCTGGGCCGCATGTCGAACCTGGTAGACGTGACCGTGGCCATGGGTTGGTTTGGCATGTTTTCTCTGTGGAGCTTCTACAGCAAGCTCTACGCCTACGGGCACAACCTCGATCCCGACGCGCCGGTAAAGGTGGCGCCGTTTACGCCGCCCATGCTGGGCTCGAAGCAACTGGCTAACTTCACCGTCTTTAACTATCCGGCCTTGGGATCGTATTTCATTCTGTTGGTATTGCTGCTGCTGCTGGCGGGAATCGTGCTTACGGCGCGCCAACGGCAATGGGAACTTCAATAAGGGGCGGGCGGGAGCGGCAAACCGCATGTAAAGGCGTGATCGCGCACCGTGGAGCAACGGTCTTCAAACGCATCGCGTGGAGGAGTGCCCTGCTGGTGTGCTTGTGCGCCCTTGCCCCGGGCTTAGCGCTGGGCCGCATTTTAGTAGTCAGCCAGAACGGTCCGTTTCAATCGCCAGCTGAGGCAATCGCGGCGGCACAGCCGGGCGACACTATCGAGATTGGCCCGGGTGTGTACGCTGGAAATCTGCTGCTCGATCGCAGCCTGGCGCTCGTCGGCAGGGACAGGCCTGTGATTCGCGGCAGAGGTGATGGCAGCGTCATCACCGTAACGGCCGATGCCTGCACCGTGCGCGGACTGGTGGTCGAGCACAGCGGCACGATGCTGGCCACAGAGGACTCCGGCATCCTGCTCAAATCCAACCGCAACCGCATCGAAGATAACGATCTGCGGGACATTCTGTTTGGCATTTACCTATACCACGCCGACGGCAATCTGATCAGCAATAACCGCATTAGCGGGCGGGCGTATCTCGACCTGGGCGGCCGCGGCAGCGGCATTCACATCTGGAATTCAGAACGCAATATCCTGGCCGGCAATACCATCAGCCAGGTGCGCGATGGCATGTACCTGCAGAACACCTACCACAGCGTGATTCGCGGCAACCGCATCTTCAACCTGCGTTACGGGTTGCACTACATGTGGTCGGACGACAACACCTTCGAAGACAACCTGTTCTACGACAACGTAGCCGGCGCGGCCGTCATGTACTCGCATCGCGTGCAGATGCGGCGCAATGTGTTTCGCCATAACCGCGGCTACAGCTCCTACGGGATTCTGTTCCAGGAAAACGACGATTGTATCTTCGAAGACAACATCATCAGCGACAACGCCGTGGGAATTTTCATGGAGGCCATGCGCCGGGGCAAAGTTCGCCGCAACCTGATCTCCGCCAATGACGTCGCTATCCAGGCTTTCGGTAGCGCTTCTGACAATCAATTCGAATACAACAATTTTGTGGAGAACCTCAGCCCCATCGTGGAGGTAGGCGCTCCCGCCAATACGCGCTGGAATGGCGACTCGGCTGGCAATTACTGGAGCGACTACGAAGGCTACGACCTGGATGGTGACGGCATTGGAGATGCCCCCTACAAAATCGCCAATTTATTCGCCCATCTGGAAGGCAGCTATCCCCGCCTGCGCTTGTATCTGAACAGCCCGGCGGCAGAGGCGCTGGCCCTCGCCGAGCGAGGCTTTCCGCTGCTGGAGCGGGACACGCAGCAGGACATGAAGCCGCTGATGCGCCCGGGGAAGCTCGCTTTTCCTGCTCCGCGGTTCAGGGTTCCGTTTTTCCGGCGCGCCCTCGCCGCCCTGTTGCCCCTGGCCATGCTGGCTTTTTCGGCCATAGTTATGTTCAAAGTGGGCCGCTCATGATTGAGGTTAACGGTCTCGGCAAGCGCTACGGCGAGTGCGCCGCCCTGGCAGAGGTCTCGCTGCAAATCAACGCAGGCGAGATCTTCGCCATACTCGGCCCCAACGGAAGCGGCAAAACCACTCTGCTCAAGTGCCTGGCGGGTCTGGCACGGCCGTCGGCCGGGCACATCAGGATCAACGGTTTCGATCTCACTCCCGACAACCAGGCCGCGAAGGCCAGCTTCAGCTACCTGCCGCAGCAAGTGTGCCTGCCCGACCAGTTGAACGCGCGTGAGGTGCTGGAGTTTTATGCCCGTTTGCGTGGACTGTCAAATGGCCGCGCCGGCCATCTGCTCGCCAGTTCGGCGCTGAATGGTTTTGGTGAAAAGCGAATTCGGGAGTACTCCGGGGGGATGTTGCAGCGCCTGGGGCTGGCCATCGCCTTGCTGCCGGATGCTCCTATCCTCTTGCTCGACGAACCCACCAGCGGCCTGGACCCTGGCGCCAGCGCCCGTTTCCGGGAACTACTCACACAACTGCGCTCCCGGCAGAAGACAGTTGTGTTTTCCTGCCACGTGCTTGCCGATGTGGAGTCTATTGCTGACCGTGTGGCCATCCTGCTGGATGGCCGCCTGGCAGGAGTTGAGGAGATTGGCGGGTTGCGCGAGAGAATGGCGGCCGCGTCCAGGATGCGGGTGAAACTGAGCGTGCCAACTCCCAACCTCTGCTCTGCAGCTCGTGCTGCCGGCGCCAGCGCCGCCGAAATTGAGGGCGAGTGCCTGGTCGTCACCTGCCGACCCGAACAGCGCCCCGATGTGATGCGCAACTTAGAGGCAGCCGGCGCTTCCATCGCCAGCTTCGCCACCCAGGAGCCGACTCTGGAAGACATTTATGTGAGGTACGTTGATGAGAATCATAGCCGCAGTGCTGTTGCTGCTGGCGCTGGCCTGCCAGGCCGACCGGAGGCCACAGGCCATTGAAGCGCACGATGCCTGCGCCTCGTGCAGGATGGCCATCTCGCAGCCGCAGTACGCCGGGCAGATAGTGGATAAGGAAGGGAACGCTTACAAGTTCGACGACATTGGCTGCATGTTGCGATACCTGAACAACCACACTTTCCCACAACGGCGGCTCTACGTAATGGATTATGTGAATCGGCAGTGGCTGGAGGCAGAAAGCGCAGTTTTTGTCAGGTCAGAAGCTATCAGAAGCCCCATGGCGGGCGGGCTGGCGGCGTTTCGTGATCAGCCGGCGGCGCAGCAGTTTTTGAAGAACAGCTCCGGGCAGATGATCAGCTTTGCGGAATTGATCGGCCACGAACCGCCAGCAAGGCAAGCTGCCGACTAGCGGCAATGCCAGGTGCTTGAGAAAAAGATGAATACGCATGCCATCGCGCTGATTGCCCGCGAGGAATTTCGGGTGAACGCCCGCAATCGCTGGATGATTGCTTTTGCTTGGGTCTTTGCCCTGCTGACGCTGGCCATCTCCTACTTCGGCATGGTCACTGCCGCGCAGGTCGGCTTCCAGGGCTTCACCCGAACCACGGCCAGCCTGCTCAACCTCGTCTTGTACCTTGTTCCTCTGGTCGCCCTCATGATGAGCGTTTTGAGTTTCAGCGCCGAAGGTGGATCAGAGCTGCTGCTGGCGCAACCTGTCAGTCGTACCCAGGTGCTGATGGGGAAGGTGGCCGGCGTTTATGCCACGCTGGCAGTCGCCCTGCTGTTTGGCTTTGGCGCTTCCGGCCTGGTGATCGCGCTGCAAGCTGGAGGCGAAGGAATTGGTCCTTATCTTCTGTTTGTCGCTTTCACGCTCTTGCTGGCCCTGGTGTTTGCCGTGCTGGGCAGCCTGGTGGCGATTGCCACCTCGAACCGGGCCTGGGGTATCGGCGCCGCCCTGGCACTGTGGTTCTTCTTCGTGATTTTTTATGACCTGCTGATCATGGCAGCGGGATTTCTCTTTCGCGAACACACTGCCAATCTGATTATCTTCTTTTCTCTGTTTGGAAATCCTGTAGACCTGGCGCGAGTGGCAAGCCTGATCTCGCTGGGTGGGGCAGCCATTTTCGGCGCCGCCGGCGCGGCCCTGCTCAAATTCCTGGGCGGCGCCGCCAGCGGCATGATCGCGCTCATCGTGGGCTTGCTCACCTGGACGGTAGTTTCTTTTCTGGCCGCTTCCGCCATCCTCCGCCGCCGCGACCTTTAATCCAGACGCCGCAGCACAGGCGAGCCGAGTTCGCTAACTGGAAGACCTCAACAGCGCGCAGGCATGCTGGGGTTCTACGAACGTTTGGGGTCCCCACAAAAATCCCCACAGTTGCCGGTATGAGGCTTCTGTGGAAGCTGGTAAACTACTGAAAAGACACGTCCGGAGGGATGCGTGAGCGGTCGAAACGGGCGGTCTTGAAAACCGCTGTGCCCGAAAGGGTACCGGGGGTTCGAATCCCTCTCCCTCCGCCACTCAGTACGCGAGGTCGTTCGCTGCCCGTGACATCTTCTTGAGGTCCTCAAGGATGCTGGCAATGTCGTTTTCCTGAAGCAGGCCCCCGAGCTGTGCCTAACACTTCCTTGAAAGCGTGGTCCGCTCGCCGTCAGCAGTGTGTTATTCGCCCGTTTGATTTGGCGGTTTTGCTATGGGAAGCTGCCAGCCCCGCCGCATGGCAATAAACCGCAGTCCAAAGCAGAGCACGGCGCCGGCTACTGCCGCCGCCGAACTGGGAAGATGCAGCATTCTTCCCAATACCACAACAGCGGCGCCAATCAGTGCCGCCACTGCATAGAGCTCGGTACGCAAGATGGTGGGAATTTCTCTCACGAGCACATCGCGCATCATGCCTCCGCCGACACCGGTCAGCATGCCCAGCAGGGTTGCCGCAACCGGCCCGGCGTGAAACGCCAGCGCCTTTCCGGCGCCAGCCACGGCAAAGAGCGCTAGTCCGGCGGCGTCGAAAACCAGCACGGGACTGCTCAGCCGATTGATGATTCGATACCAGTAGAACGTAATGAGCCCGGCGAGGATGGAAACGGCAATATACCGCCAGTCGCTGAGGGCGGCGGGAGGAAGCGCTCCAATCATCACATCGCGGGCGATGCCGCCCGAATTGCCCGCTGCGAAAGCCAGCACGAGCACCCCGAACAAATCGAGCCGGTGCTTGACCCCGGCCATTCCACCGCTGAGCGCGAAGACGAAGGTGCCGCCGAGGTCGAAACTAACCAGCAGCGTGTTCACAACGATGTGTTCGTTGATGATCATTCAGCCTCTGGCGACAGCCAGGCCAGGGATGCGACTACCATGGCCTCGACGCCGGACGCCAAGGTCGGGTGAATGACCGGGGCGAAGCGCGGGTTGTGATTGGTGGGGATATCGGCAATTGTGCCGGACTCTTTCGCTTTTGCATACGTCTGCGGATCGGTGCCGCCTACAAACCAGAAGACAGACGGGACCTGCCACTCCGTCCCGAAAGAGCCGAAATCTTCGCTGGCGGTAGTTGGTTGAGCATCCTTCACTCGCTCCGCCGGGAAGTAACTTCGAAACGCCTCAACCGCACGTTTTGTCGCGTCCGGGTCATTCTTCACCAGCGGATAGCGATCGAGGGGAGTGATCTCCGGCTTTTTAGGCGCTCTGGAGGCTTCGGCTTCGGCGTTGACTATGCGTTCGATGGCAGCCAGCACCCGCTTTCGAACCCCCTCATCGAAAGTACGCACGTTCAGCTTTATGAGTGCCTCATCAGGGATTACGTTCTCCTTTGTGCCTGCCTGAAGCGAGCCGACGGTTACCACGGCAGCGTCGGTGGGAGCGAGTTCGCGGGACACAATCGTTTGCAGGCGAAGGACGGTAGCAGCAGCCATGACCACTGGATCAATGCTCGACTGAGGCATCGAGCCGTGAGCGCCGCGACCGAACATCCGAATTTCGAAGCTGTCTCCCGCGGAGGTGATCGCGCCGGAGCGAGTGCTGATTACGCCTGAGGACCCGACCATGACGTGCTGTCCTAATATGACGGTGGGTTTCGGAAATCGCGTAAACAGGCCATCATCAATCATGGCTTGCGCGCCCGTGCCTGTTTCCTCCGCGGGTTGAAAAACAGGCATCAGTGTGCCCCGCCATAAGTTTCGAGTTCGCGCTAACAAGGTCGCCGCCCCGATGAGCCAGGTGACGTGCATGTCGTGGCCGCAGGCATGCATCACCGGTACAGATTTTCCTTCCTGATCAGTGTTGGTCACCTTGCTGGCATAGGGCAGGGCCGTGGCTTCACGGACCGGGAGCGCATCCATATCGGCCCGGAGCATGATAGCTGGCCCCTTGCCGTTGCGGAGTACACCGACTACTCCCGTCTTGCCAATTCTGGTGGTTACATCGTAGCCAGCGGCGCGAAGGCGTTCGGCGGCAATGTCTGCGGTTCGGTTCTCCTGCATGGACAGTTCGGGGTGAGAATGGAGATCCTTGTAGATGGATTCGAGATCGGGGAGCAGCGTTCTCAGATTCGTGAGTACGTTGTGCGCTGGCTGCGTTTTGTCGGTCATAATTCGGTACCGATTCGTGACGGTGATTCGGATGTATATTAGCAGTGCAACGAGACCACCTGATGCAGGGTTCCCTGGGCGCCACAAGCAACGCTCATCTCTCTTTCGCACCTGAAACATCTGGAGGCGTATATGGACCCGAACAGAAACCTGGAGAACATGAAGAAGCTGGACGATTCCTGGAACGCGCAAGACGTTGCAACGTTCCGGCGTTACCATACCAAAGATTGCATTGTGCGCTGGCCGAATCAGCCGCCAACGCACGGTCGAGATGCTCACGAGCAGGAAGCCATTTCGTTCTTCAAAATGTTCCCTGACCAGCACCTCATCAACAATCCGTACAAGATCATGCTCGCGCAAGGCGAGTGGACCTGCACGGTTGCCGATTTCACGGGAACAATGAAAGGGCCTATGAGCATGCCCGATGGCACCGTTATTCAGCCGACGAACAAAAAATTCCACATAGATTTCTGCACGGTGGCGCGCTGGAACGAACAGGGTGAAATCGTGGAGGAGAATCTTTTTTACGACCTCATGGGCATGCTCAAGCAAATCGGCGTTCTGCCGGGCGAAGAGCGCCAAAAGGTTGCATAGGCAGGTTGGAAAGTATGTCCCAACGTATGCCTGCGCTGTTCGTCGGGCACGGGAACCCGATGAATGCGCTGCTGGTAAACCCTTATACGCAGCGGTGGGCGGCTCTGGGCACAACCCTGCCGCGGCCGAAAGCGATACTTTCGATCTCCGCCCATTGGTTTGTTGAAGGCGCTGCCGTTACTGTAAGCACCGCGCCGAAGACGATCCACGATTTCGGTGGCTTCCCGCGCGAACTGTATCAGGTGAACTATCCCGCGCCCGGCGATCCCGGTCTTGCCGCTCGCGTGCAGAAACTTCTGGCACCCTTGCCCGTTACCAGCGACGAGCGGTGGGGGCTGGACCACGGCACATGGTCGGTGTTGTGCCACATCTATCCGCAGGCGGATATTCCGGTGGTGCAGCTCAGCATCGACGAAACCCAGCCTCCGTCGTTTCACTACGAAATCGGCAAGCGTCTGGCGCAACTTCGAGAGGAGAACGTTCTCATCCTGGGCAGCGGCAACCTGGTGCACAACCTGCATGCCTACGCATGGGGACGGCACGTGCAGGAACCGTATGACTGGGCGACTTCCTTTGAGAAGAGAGTCCGCGAGCTATTGCTTGCCGGAGATCACAAGCCGCTGATTGAATATGAGGCTCGACTCGGCCGCGAGGCGGAATTGGCCGTGCCCACGCCCGATCACTACTTGCCTCTGCTCTACATTGCGGGCACGCGCACCTCGTCCGAGCCGGTGACGTTTCCTGTCGAGGGCGTGGACGGCGGTTCGGTGTCCATG
>Ga0075425_100007019_pt1 | contig 11868 bp, 11 predicted proteins | sample SoiMethybrSBSTD4_FD_75300 | JGI IMG/M metagenome (GOLD analysis project Ga0075425, IMG submission 75300) | Bulk soil microbial communities from a Populus tree surrounding site in Tennessee, USA - Soil MetaG P. TD hybrid SBSTD4 | ecosystem: Environmental > Terrestrial > Soil > Tree plantation...
CACCGAGATCCATTAGCTCAGGGCCCCGTGCGACGCGTGACGTTTTATACGAGGAATTCGTTACAATTCGCGCGGTCCCCGATAACGGATGTCCTTCGGTCCCGGTACTCGGCTCGGACCGTATGAAATCGTGTCGGCCATAGGCGCCGGCGGGATGGGCGAGGTGTATCGCGCCCGCGACACGACACTTGGTCGGGACGTTGCGATTAAAGTCCTGCCTCCAACCCTTCTGAGCGATCCCGATCGTCGCGCGCGATTTTCGCGCGAAGCACAGGTTCTCGCGTCGTTGAACCATCCCAACATTGCCGCGATCTATCACGTGGAGGAGACTCCCGAAGCTCCGGCGATCGTGATGGAACTCGTGGAAGGAGAAACCCTCGCCGAACGCCTAGCCCGAGGGCCTATTCCGCTCGACGAGGCACTCCCAATTACACGAAAGATTGCCGAAGCCTTAGAAGCCGCCCATGAGCAAGGCGTCATCCATCGCGATTTGAAACCGGCAAACATCAAGGTCCGACATGATGGAACGATCAAGGTTTTGGACTTCGGCCTTGCCAAACTGATCGAATCACATCCATCTGCTCCAGGAAATCCCGCGGGAATGTCGATGTCGCCCACAGTGACGTCACCTGCTTTGATGAGTGGACTTGGCGTGCTGCTCGGCACGGCGCCATATATGGCTCCGGAGCAGGCGCGCGGCAAGGTGGTGGACAAACGAGCTGACATCTGGGCATTCGGCTGCGTCTTGTACGAGATGTTGACTGGCATAGGGCCCTTTGCAGCAGATGAGATTTCCGACTCGCTTGCCCTCGTGTTGACGAAAGAGCCCGATTGGACACGGTTGCCTGCGAACACTCCTCTTGCGATTCATCGACTCCTGCGCCGGGCACTCACTAAAGATCGACGTGATCGGCTCGCCGATGCCGCGGACGCACGGCTGGACGTCGACGAGGCGCTCACGCGACCGCCGGCCGCGGCGATGACGATAAGGCGTCGTTGGTGGTCTGAGCGCACGCTGTGGGGTACGGCTGTCGGATTCCTCGCAATCATGTCAAGTGCGATGTGGTGGAGAGCTGCCACACACTCAGACGTTTCATTCGAGACACGACTGGAGATCACGACCCCCGTCACCGACGATCCGTACTCATTTGCCATCTCACCTGATGGTCGTCGCCTCGTCTTCGCGGCCTTAGCTGACGGTCAGCCACGGCTGTGGCTACGCGATCTGGCGAGTGCGGCTGTGACACCCCTGCCAGGGACCGAAGGCGGGGCCTACCCGTTCTGGTCGCCAGACAATCGGTTCATCGGCTTCTTTGCCAATCGTGAACTGCGACGGTTGGACGTGGCGGGAGGACGTCCGGAGACCGTATCCGGCGTGCTGAATGGCCCTGGACGGGGCGCCAGTTGGGGAGCAGACGACGTGATCGTGTTATCGCAGGGTACAAATGGCAGTGGCCTGTTTCGGGTGCCTGCTAGCGGGGGCAAAATGACGTCGGTAACGACCCTCGCGATTGGCCAGACCAGTCACACATTTCCTGTCTTTTTGCCTGATGGTCGCACCTTTCTATTTCACGCTTCTGGAACGGACGATGTGGCGGGCGTCTATGTGGGGACGACCGATTCGGACCGGATAACGCGGGTGACGGCCAGCGATTCAACAGCCGTTTACGCACGTCCCGGGTTTCTTCTGTTTTCGCGCGATCGCACGCTATTGGCGCAGCAGTTCAACGCGTCCACGCATTCACTTTCGGGTACGCCCATCAAGATCGCAGAAGGACCCGGCGTCGATCCCAATACTGGTGCGGCATCGGTGTCCGTGTCCGATTCAGGTGTCGTCACCTACAGATCGGTTGCGAATGGCGCACGGCAACTCGCGTGGTTCGATCGCGCAGGTCACCCGCTCGGAACCGCAGGTCCCATCGATCAAGAGTCGGTGAATCTTGTGCCGAAGCTCTCTCCTGATGGTCACAGGATCGCTGTCTCAAGGACTGTGCAAGGCAACGCCGATATTTGGTTCATCGACAATGCGCGAATGACGCGGGTCACGTTCGAGCCCGCACAGGACACCTGGGCGATCTGGTCGCCGGATGGGCAACGAATTGTGTTCAGCAGTCGACGCGGCGTTGCGATCGATCTCTATGAAAAGCTGTCCAACAACGCTGCGCCGGAGCAGGTGCTTCTCAGCACCCCCGACAACAAGGCGCCGAACAGCTGGTCGCAGGATGGGCGATTCTTGCTGTACGGTATCGGAGATCCCAAGACGCGACTTGACCTGTGGATCTTACCGATGGTCGGCGACAAGACGCCGCACGTCTTCCTGAAGTCACCGTATAACGAGCGGCAGGCGCAGTTTTCGCCCGACGTACGGTGGGTGGCGTATCAGTCCGATGAATCGGGCCGGAACGAGATCTATGTGCGCCGATTTCCGGACACGGGCCAGCAGTGGCAAATTTCAACAAACGGTGGCATTTCGCCCCGTTGGCGGCACGATGGCAAAGAGCTGTATTTCATCGGTCCTGACGCGAAGCTGATGGCGTCCCCGTTCACCGTCGCGAACAATTCGGTCGAACCCGGACTTCCTGTGCCGCTCTTCCAGACGCGCATCGTATATGGCGGTACCGGGGGTCAACTCGGCGTCGGTCAGAACTGGCAATACGACGTCGGCGCCGACGGACGATTCCTGATCAACACCATGGCAGAAGAATCGACTACGTCGCCAATCGTGGTTATTCAGAACTGGATGCGGTAGACGGCTCAGCATGTTGGCCGTGCGGGGGACATATGAAACCTGTCAGGTGTGTAGTCGTATGGTTAGCGTTTTCCCTCGCTGCTATCGCGCCGACCGCCGCCGCTGACAATGGCGCATCCGCGCTTATTGGCACGTGGAGACTGATAGCGATCGAAGGGATAGGGCGGGGGTCGAATCCCGGCGATCAACCATTCGGAATCGTTACCTACGACAGCACAGGACACATGGCTGTTCAGATGGCGTACCGATCCCGGCGACCACCCTTTGCTGCTGGTGCGGATCACGCAACCGAGCACGAAAAGGCGGCAGCGTACGACAGCTACGGTGCGTACTTTGGAACCTATATGGTTGACGCACTGCGCGGCACCATCACGCATCACATCGAGGGTTCCTTGAATCCGGCTGAAGTCGGAACCGAACTGGTGCGGTTTTTCGAGCTTCGGGGCGATAAGGTTATTTACTATGTCGCCGAAGACGGACAAGGCGGGCGCTATCAGACGAAAGGTGCAACCGTTCGGCGAATCGTGTGGCAGCGTGTAGCATCGCGCTGAATTACGTCGCTCATCGTCCCGTTTGGCCAATACCCCCCATAGGGCGCCACTCGACCGCCGTCGGCGGATCTGAGTCGATAAGAGCACGACGTACCTTGTTCGGATTGGCAAGCGCATAAACGAGACATTGAAGACCGCCAAACCTGGCACCGTCGCACATCGCACCTTCGGACGCACCCTTCGCACCTCTCGCACCTCGCACCTCTCGCACCAACTTGCTCAGCTCAGAACGCCCGGCTCTGGCAGCCATCAACAACGACCGATGTTCCGCTAATCCAGCTCGCGCGCGATGAGCAGAGAAAGGCGACGACGTCTGCCACTTCTTCAGGAGTACCGAAGCGGCCGAACGGGAGCTCACGCTTGACGAACTCGGCGATGGCTGTCGGATTCTCCTGCTGGCGCTTCCACCAGGATCCGCCTTCGAACAGGATGGATCCTGGCGACACGCTGTTGACGCGGATATTGGATGAGGCCAGCTGTTGTGCGAGCGATTTCGCGAGGCTGATCTCCGCCGCTTTCACGGCGTTGTACGTCATGCGCCCGCCGGCCTCTCGACCGAAGACGGACGCGATGATCACAATGGCCCCGCCGCCGCGCTGCTTCATGTGCGGCACGGCGAGACGTGACGCGCGGATCGCGGGATACAGCGTCTGATCGAATGCCTCCTGCCACTCGGCGTCACTCGTGTCGACGAGCGTCGCTCCACGCGCCAGTCCCACGTTGTTAACCAGGATGTCGATGCCGCCGAACGCGGTCACCGTGCCGTCGATCACCGCCTTCACGCCATGCGGCGTGCTGACGTCCGCGCTGATGGCGATGACCCGCTCGTCCCCGACGGCCCGGGCAGCGACGTCACGCCGCGCCTGCTCCAGCGTGGATTGCGTTCGACCGCAGAGACAGACGAGGCATCCTTCGGCCGCGAGCGCCCCCGCGCTCGCCAGGCCGAGACCGCGGCTGGAACCCGTCACGATTGCAACTTTGTTTTTAAGGCCGAGATCCATCTGCGCCGAATCATAGCTGAGCAGCTCGCGGCGGTATCTTGCGTGCATTTGTTACGCGCGGAGGACGATCGACATGAGATGGGAGGGACGACGGGAAAGCGGCAACATTGAAGATCGTCGGGGAATGGGCGGCATGGGGGTCGGCCTCCCCGTTGGCGGCGGCGTAGGTGGTCTCGTGCTGCTTCTGTTGATTTCCTGGCTCACAGGAACCAATCCGCTGGACCTGATCAGCACCTCGAGCGTGCCGCAGGATCAAACCGTCGGCACCACAGGTGTGCGCGACGATGACCCGCAGGCGAAATTCATTTCTGTTGTGCTCGGCGACACCGAGGACACGTGGCGTGAGGTCTTCCGGCAACGCGGCCAGGCCTATGTCCCGCCGGTACTCGTCCTGTTCGATGGCGCCACGCAGTCCGGATGCGGCGTCGGTCGATCCGAAGTTGGACCGTTCTACTGCCCGGCCGATCGCAAGGTCTATCTCGATTTGTCGTTCTTCCGCGAACTCGACCAGCGGTTCGGTGCACCCGGCGACTTCGCACAGGCCTATGTGGTGGCGCACGAAGTCGGCCATCACGTGCAGAACCTGATGGGCATCTCGGAGGCGGTGAGCGCGCAGCGTGAACGGGCCGATGACCGGCAGTCCAACGCGCTCTCAGTCCGTCTGGAACTGCAAGCGGACTGCTACGCCGGCATTTGGGGTCACTACGCGCAATCGCGCGGGCTGCTCGAGGCGGGCGACGCCGACGAAGGTTTGAACGCAGCAGCGGCCATTGGCGACGACCGGCTGCAGCGGATGTCGCGCGGCGAAGTGATCCCGGAGACGTTCACGCACGGATCGTCAGCCGACCGCGTACGTTGGCTGCGGCGCGGCCTCGACGGCGGGACCATCGAAAGCTGCGATACGTTTCAAACCGGCACGCATTGAAGATGGGCCGTCGGCAGGCGGCCCCCTTCCGACGACCGTGTCATACTGAAACGTTGTATCGATGCGGATCGGCATTCCTACCGAGATTCGACCGGGCGAAACGCGCGTCGCGGCCACCCCTGAAACCGTCAAGAAACTCGCAGGCAACAAAGTTCACTCGGTCATCGTGCAGTCCGGCGCTGGAACCGGCGCTCACATTCCAGACGAGGCCTTCGCCGCAGCGGGTGCTTCGATCGTCCTTGCGGCCGCCGACGTGTACGGCCAGGCCGATCTCGTCCTGAAAGTACGCGGCCCGGACCCGTGCGAGATTTCGATGATGCGGCCGGAGACCATCGTCATTGGCCTGCTCGCGCCGCACGATCGCTCCGGTCTGGAGGCCATCGCGCAACGCGGTCTGACCGCGTTCGCCCTCGAGCGACTGCCGCGCATCACTCGCGCGCAGACCATGGACGTGCTTTCGTCGCAGGCCAACATCGCCGGCTATAAGGCGGTCATTCTCGCGGCCAATGAGTACAGCCGTTTCATGCCGATGCTGATGACGGCCGCCGGCACGGTGAAAGCAGCGCGTCTGCTCGTGCTCGGCGCCGGCGTCGCCGGCCTGCAGGCGATCGCCACCGCCAAACGTCTCGGTGCGGTCATCGAGGCGTTCGACGTCCGGCCTGCGACAAAGGAACAAGTCGAATCGCTTGGCGCGAAGTTCATCGAAGTGCCGGTCACCGACGATGAACGCCGGCAGGCGGAAACGGCCGGTGGCTACGCGCGGGAAATGGGTGAGGACTACCAGCGTCGTCAGGCAGCGCTCATCGACGAGCGCGCTCGCGCCGCGGATATCGTCATCACCACGGCCCTGATTCCCGGCAAGCCGGCACCGGTGCTGCTGCGCGAGGAGACGATTCGCGCGATGAAACCTGGCTCTGTGATTGTCGATCTGGCGATCGAGCAGGGCGGCAACTGCCCGTTGACCGAGAAGAATCGCGTCGTCGTGAAGCACGGCGTCACGCTTGTCGGCTACTCGAACCTGCCGGCGATGCTGGCTGCCGATGCCAGCGCCCTCTACGCCCGCAACGTGCTGGCCTTCGTCAACCTGCTGGTCGACGCGAAGACCGGCATGCTCACCATCAATCGCACCGATGAGATCATCGCCGGCGCGCTCGTCTGCGACGAAGGAAGAGTGCTATGACCGGCGCCATCGACCACACCGTCGTCAACCTCACGGTGTTCGTGCTCGCGGTGTTCGTCGGCTATCACGTCGTGTGGAACGTCACGCCGGCGCTGCATACACCGTTGATGAGTGTCACGAACGCGATCAGCTCCGTGATTCTCGTCGGCGCCATTCTCGCCGCCGGGTCCGGAACGGGAGATACCGCCGCATTGCTCGGCACAATGGCCGTGGCGCTTGCCGCGGTCAACACGTTTGGCGGATTCCTCGTCAGCCAGCGCATGCTGGAGATGTTCAAGAAAAAGGAAAAGAAGGATTGACGGCGAACGAGGTCGCCCTCTCCTATCTCGCTGCCAGCGTCCTTTTCATCCTATCGCTTCGAGGACTCTCCCATCCGCTCAGCGCGCGGCGCGGCAATCTGTTCGGGATGGTCGGGATGGCGATCGCCATCCTGACGACGTTCGCGATCACACGTCGCATCGATCTTGCGATCGGCGCCATCCTCGTCGGCGCCGTCATCGGCGTGATCGTTTCCCGACGCGTGCAGATGACGCAGATGCCGGAGCTGGTTGCGGCGATGCATTCGCTTGTCGGCCTGGCGGCGGTGCTGATTGCGTTTGCCGTGGTCAACGATCCGGGCGCGTTCAACATCGACTTTCCGATTCCGTCCTTCAATCGGCTGGAGCTGTTCATCGGCACGTTCATCGGTGCCATCACTTTTTCCGGATCGATCATCGCGTTCGGCAAACTCGCGGGTCTCGGCAAATACAGCCGCCTGTTCTCCAGCGCGCCCGTCGTCTTCTTGGGCCAGCACTATCTCAACCTGCTCCTTGCGCTGTTCATGATCGGCAACGGCCTGCTGTTTTTCACGGCCACACCGGAAGGCCAGTGGCCACCGTTCATCACGATGACGGGAACGGCGTTCGTCCTCGGCATCCTGACCATTATTCCGATCGGCGGCGCCGATATGCCGGTCGTCATTTCGATGTTGAACAGCTATTCCGGGTGGGCCGCCGCAGGCATCGGGTTCTCGCTGAACAACTCGATGCTGATCATCGCCGGCTCGCTGGTGGGCTCGTCTGGCGCGATTCTCTCCTACATCATGTGCCGCGCCATGAACCGGCCGTTCTTCAGCGTGATTCTTGGCGGCTTCGGCGGCGCCGATGGAACTGTGGCCGGCGGCACCGAACAGAAAGCGGTGAAGTCCGGATCCGCCGAGGACGTCGCATTTCTGTTGAGCAATGCCGACAGCGTGATCATCGTGCCCGGATACGGGCTGGCCGTTGGCCGCGCGCAGCACGCAACCAAAGAGATGGCCGACAAGTTGATGAAGAAGGGCATCAAGGTACGCTACGCGATTCATCCGGTCGCCGGCCGGATGCCGGGCCACATGAATGTCCTGCTCGCCGAGGCGGAGGTTCCCTACGACCAGGTCTTCGAAATGGAGGACATCAACGCGGAGTTCGGGGACACCGACATTGCGTTCGTCCTCGGCGCGAACGACGTCGTCAATCCGCTTGCGGAGCAGCCGGGCAGCCCGATCTACGGCATGCCGATTCTCGAAGCCCACAGGGCACGGACGGTGATCGTCAATAAACGATCGATGGCCGCAGGATACGCGGGTGTCGATAATCCGCTGTTCTACATGGACAAGACCATGATGGTGTTCGGCGACGCGAAGAAGGTGATCGAGGAAATCGTCAAGGCCTTGGAGTGAATCATCGGTGCGACGGTGCGACGGTGCGGTGGTGCGAGAGTGCGTCCGATGGTGCGGGGTGCGAGGTGCACGTCGCGAGGTGCACGTCGCGAGGTGCAGGTCGCGAGGTGCAGGTCGCGAGGTGCAGGTCGCGAGGTGCAGGTGGCGAGGCGCAGGTGGCGAGGCGCACATTCGAAGTGCACGGTTCGCACCCTCGCACTTTCGGACGCACTACCGCACCGTCGCACCCTCGGCACCATCGCACATCGTGGCGGAGGATTGATCGACCATGGTCGCGACGCACAGGCATGAAATTTCGACGAAGGGTCAGGGCGACGCACACGATGTCACGAAGATCGTAGCGAGCACGATTGCCGAGGCCGACATCAAGTCGGGAATCGTAACGGTGTTCGTCGTCGGATCAACAGCAAGTCTCACAACCATCGAATTCGAATCGGGCGCGCTGCACGATTTGAACGCCGTCTTCGAATCGCTTGCGCCGCGAAATCGCGAGTATCGACATCATCTGCGTTGGGGCGACGACAATGGCTCGAGTCACGTGCGCGCAGCGCTCGTCGGCCCCTCGGTGACAATTCCGTTCAAAGACGGTGAACTGCTGCTCGGCCAATGGCAGCAGATTGCGCTGCTTGAATTCGACACACGCCCGCGACATCGCGAGATTGTCATCCAGATTATTGGCGAGTAGTGCGGCGCCACATCCAGCCGTCTGATGGACGACGAATTTCACGCAGCAGTGTGATCGTGTGGGATGACGGATCACGCGGCGGCGACGCGATCACGATGACGCGGTCGCCGGCTTTCAACGTGTCGGGTCCGACCTTGCCGTGGCGAAGCTGAATCAGGTTTTGCCACTCCGCCGTGTACATCTCACCCGTATCCGTGCGAAGCGTCAGGATGACGTGCGGGTTGGCGAACCGGATCGACTCGATCGTCGCTTCGACGGTGATGGTCTGATTCTCGTAATACGCACCGTAGGAATGATGCGCGTACGCTGAACCAACGCCGAGCACGGCGACGAACGCGAAGACTGCGACTCTCATGGCGCTAATTCCTCCAGCCGCCGGTTCCGCGTTTCGAGCATGCCAAGCCCGGCGATAGCCCCAATCACTCCAGCGGCAGCAAACATCATGAACACCGCGCCGGTGCCCCTGGCCGCAACGAGATAACCGACGAGTACGGGCCCCGCCGCCGATGCCAACCGCAGCCAGCACGTCGCCGCGCCGGTGCCGATCGCGCGCATGCGGGTCGGATAGATCTCCGGGGTGTAGAGATACAACACAGCGTTAACCGAGCCGACAATGCCGTAGGAGATCGTCACCAATGTAATGACAGATACGACGGAATGGGCGGCGAAGGTTCCCAGTACGGCCAGCAGAGCGGCGCCGACGACGAATCCGACAACCGTCCACCGACGGCGGCCGATGCGGTCGATCGCGAACGCGCACACGATCAGGATGACGACCTGCGCGATGTTGTTCAGTGTTCCCGCGCGTAGGGCCTGCCTCAGACTGAGGTGGTAGACGCTGCTGTACAGCGTCGGCATCCAGTTGTTCAGGCCGTTGGTGATGAAATACGCGGCGGCCCAGAGCGACCAGACGACCGCCGTGCGGCCGCGATAAAGCGGGCCAAGGAGCTCCGCCGGACGCGTCGGCGGTTCGTTGGTTCGTGGTTCGGTGGTTCGCGGTTGGGCGGTTCGGTTTTCGGATCGCGGATCCCTGATTGCTGATCCCGGCGAGCTCGCCTCGATCTCGCGAATTACCGCATCGGCCTCCGCGAATCGACCCTTGCCGATCAACCAGCGTGGAGATTCGGGCAATTGAAGCAGGAGGACCGCGATGATCAGGCCTGGAACGCCGCCAATCAGAAACATCACCTGCCAGCCGAGGGTCGGCACGAGCAGCGCGCCGAGTTGACCGGTCATCATCAGTCCGACGGGAAAAATCAATTCGTAGAGAAGGAAGAAGCGGCCGCGGCCATGCGCCTTCGATAGCTCGTTGATGTACACAGCGGCGACCGGCATCTCGCCGCCGACGCCGATTCCCTGAATGAGCCGCAGCGTGATGAGCGTTGCAAAGTTGCCGGCCAACGCGCATGCGATGCTCATCACCGACATGAGTGCCGTCGCTGCCGCGACGCTGCGAATGCGTCCGGAGCGCTCAGCGAAACCGCCGAAGAGGAGCGCGCCGACGAACTGTCCCAGGTAGCCCGTCGCGATGAGCCAGCCGATCTCGGCTGGCGTGATCTGCCACAGCCGCACAAGCACCGGCAGCACGAACGCAAGCGACAGGGCGTCGAAGGCATCGAAGAACGTTGCGCTGCCGACGATGATGCGCGCACGGAGGTGCCACGCCGAGAACGGAACGGCCTCGAGCCGGGCGACGAGCGAGGCGCCGTCAGCGACGCGCGAGAAGGCCACGCAGCTCCGAGGCAATGCGATCGGGAAACTCGATAGGCGTCAGGTGTCGGGCACCCGGAATGATCGTCAGCGACGACTGCGGAATCGCGTCATGGAGGTGCTTCGCCATCCCCACCGGCGTCGCGTAATCCTCCTCGCCGACGACAATGGCCACCGGCATCCTGAATGAGCCGAGCGCGGCACGCGTGTCGGCGGCGCCGAGCAGCCCACACGACGCGGCGTAGCAGTCGAGATCGTTGGCGACGAACGTGTCGAACGTCCGCTGCAGCACGTCGGGATTCTTCGCACGGAAATCATCCGAGAACCAGCGGGTCAGCTGGAAGTCGATCATGCTCCGCAGACCCTTCGTCCGCGCGGTCTCCGCACGCTCCGCGAACTTCTGCGCCCCGTCGGCGCCGTACCAGGCAGTCGTGTCGATCAGGCCAAGCGCGGTCACGCGCTGGGCATAACCGGCCGCAAACGCCTGCGCGACGTTGCCGCCCATCGAAGCGCCCGCCACTGCCGCTTCCTCCCAACCGATGTGGTCGAACAGCTCCGCGAGATCGCGGGTGAAAAGCTGCGCGGTATACGGGCCTTTCGTTTTGGGAGACTGGCCGTGCCCTCGGAGGTCGTAGGTGAGGATCTCCGCTTCGCCCTCGAGTCGATCGACGACGCCGTCCCAGACGCGGCGATCGAGGGCGAGTGAGTGGATCAAGGCAAGACGCGGAGCACCTGCTTTCGACGCCGGCCTATGCGTATACGAGAGCATCGTTCCAGGCATCGTACCCATAGAGCCATGACGTATCGTCGTTGCCGCCCTTCATCCACGTGTTGGCACTTGAAATCGCCTGGATGCGAGACGTTCTCGGCTTGCGGTTCTCCTCGTAGCGGGTAAAGGCCGTGCGCACGTCGCCTTCGGCGTCGGCCAGGCAGCGCGCGAGCACCGCAGCATCCTCCATCGCCGTCGCGGCGCCCTGCGCCATGTAGGGAGTCATCGGATGACACGCATCGCCGAGCAGCACGACGCGACCCTCGCTCCACTTCGGCAGCGGTTCGCGCTCCAGGATCGCCCACTTGTGACAGTCGGGACATGCCTCGAGCACCGCACGCACATCGGGATGAAACCCCTCGTACGCGCGACGCAGCTCGCGAACGTCGCCTTTCGCCGACCACGATTCCTGTGTCAGCCACTCGGCTGGTTCGGGCACGCTGGTCACGAAGTAGATCTCACTCTTATCGCGACGCGTGTAATAGATGACGATGTGGCGATCGATGCCCCACCACTTCGTGCGCGAGTTGCCGATATCACGGCCACCCATCAGCGCCGACGGGAACACGGCGCGGTAGGCGATGCGACCCTTGTGAATCGGC
>Ga0075425_100007020_pt1 | contig 11868 bp, 12 predicted proteins | sample SoiMethybrSBSTD4_FD_75300 | JGI IMG/M metagenome (GOLD analysis project Ga0075425, IMG submission 75300) | Bulk soil microbial communities from a Populus tree surrounding site in Tennessee, USA - Soil MetaG P. TD hybrid SBSTD4 | ecosystem: Environmental > Terrestrial > Soil > Tree plantation...
CCCTCGATGACCGCCCCCGATCTGCCATTCGGCGGAATCAAGCGTTCCGGATACGGCAAGGAGCTTTCCAATCTCGGCATTGAGGAGTTCGTCAACAAGAAACTGATCTGGGTAGCCCCCGTGCCCGCGGTCGCGGCCTAACTTAACGAGCATTGGCCTCGAAGTAATAACAGAGGCACTTATGAAGATCCTTGTCACCGGCGCAACCGGATTTATCGGGGGTGCCGTTGCCCGAAAGCTGTCGCAGCAAGGCCACCAGGTCATGGCGTTGACGCGATCCGCCGCGGCCGATGCCGCGAAGCTGCGAGCTTTGGGTCTGACTCCCGTCGCCGGCGACTTCGCCAATCCCGCGAGTCTGGCGGCGCCGGCAGCCCAGGTAGACGCCGTCGTCAGCCTCGCCAGCATCGGACAGGTCGAAGGGACCCCGGAGAGTTTCGCCAAGGACCGTGATGCCGTGGCGGTGATGACCAGGGCTCTCGGCGACTCGGGAAAACCGCTCATCTTCACCAGCGGTTCGGCGATCTTTGGCGTCTTCACCAAAGGCGAGGCGAGTCCGACGATTTTCGACGAAGAGCATCCCGTTCCGCTTCCCGTCTCCGTCTTCGCGCCGCCGCAGGCAGAAGTCCCCCAGCCGTTCATCGACTCCTTTGGTGGCTCAATGGCGCCGCGCGCCGAGACGGAAAGAGCCGTGCTCCACGCGACTGGCGTTCGGGGAATCGCGATCCGCCCCGGTCTCGTCTACGGAGAGGGAAGGGGCTACGACCTCCCCAATCTCATCGCCCTCACTAAGAAGCATGGCGCGGCGCCTCATCTTGGAGCGGGCGGCGTTCGGCAGGGCTACGTCCACATCGACGACCTGGTGGCTCTCTACGTCCTGGCCCTTGAACGCGCGCCGGCCGGCACGATGCTCCACGCTGTGACCGACGAGATCGCCCTTGGCGACCTGGCCGCAGCGGTCAGCCGACTTGTGGGCTCGGGCGGTCGAACCGAGGCTCTGTCACTGATGGAGATGTACACCCGAGGCGGTGGCGGTGGGGTGAGCCTGTCGGTCAACAAGCGTCTCGCCAGCGGAAAGACCCGAAGAGTTCTCGATTGGACCCCGAACCGATATGACATCTTGGAAGACGTGGAGCACGGCTCCTACGCCGTCTCTAGTGTCGCGCGACGAGGTTGATGAAGTTCGCGAGGTCAAGGTTTGATTTTCTGTCGCCTCGGGACGCCTTTCGAAGTGTGTTCGTGACGTGGCGGCGAAGGAAGTCGACTCACGGCAAGTTGTGAGCCCTTTGGCGTTTTGACAGCCTGTTGTCAAGGGCTTCCCTGCGGGAGCTCACCAGCCACCGATTCTTACGGAATTTCAAGACTGGTTCCCCGAATCAGTACGGTGCATCGGTTGCACTCCCAACGCGCTTCGCGCGAGGTGCAACACGCAGCCGCGTCATCGAAGCGACCCTGCACGCAAGCTCACGTGACACGTGTCCAGCAATTGAAAGGACGAAGTGACATGACCACTACACCCACGCAATCTGGGACGGGCGCGCAGAACGCGACGCTCAAGGCTTACGAAGACAAGGTTCGCGCCCAGCTTCAGGAAGGCAAGGCGAAGCTGGATCAGCTCAATGCCAAGGCGAAGGAGAAGCAGGCGCAGGCTGAACTCGATGTCGTCGGCCGGCTGAATACTACGAAACAGAACATCGAAAAGAAGCTCCAGAACCTGAAGACGACCGACGATATGCAGGTGTCGCGCGCCAAAGCAGACATCGATGCCGACGTCGCCTCGTTCAAGTCCTCGATCAACGAGCTCGCGGGCAAGATCAAGGTCGCGCTCTGCATCGCCGCGATGGTAACCGCGGCCATGCTGGGCGCCGTCAGGCTTCATGCGGCAACCACGTCGCAGACGCTGCTCGTCGCGGTGTACGAAGGTCAGAATACCGCCACCCAGAACCTCAAGACGATGATCCAGGCCCAGGGAAAGACCGGCGAACGTATCCAGTCGTACGCTGTCATCTCGAAGGACCCGAAGGGCAAGGTGTCTGTCATCGATCAACGGCGGACGGACGCCAGCGTGGGCGCGGTCATCGGCGCCGTCGTCGGGCTGGTAGGCGGACCGGTCGGAGCGGCCGTCGGCGCGACCGCCGGCGGAGCCGCTGGCTATCTCACCGGCGACGCGGTCGGCATTCCGCGCGAGGACGTGGAGAACATAGAGAAGTCGCTGACGCCCAACAGCTCAGCGCTCATCGTGGTGCTCGATGATCGGTGGGTCACGGACGTTCAGCGCGACATGGACCAAGCGAACGCGCGACAGGTCATCGCCAGTCAGATCCGCCCCCGGAGCACCGGCACAACCGGCAAGTGACTGTGGACGATTGACGACGCCTGGCCCGCTCGCCGGTCGGGCGTCGCCCCGCGACGCACGAGCGTCATCTTCCGTGACTCTTCGCGTTCGGTTGACGCGTATACCCGTCCGTGAGGGTCTTCAGGAACGCCACGAGTTCGTCTTCCTGCTCGTTGGTCAGCCCGAGGTTTCCAATCGTCGTGTCCTTGTTTTGAGGGATCTCAGGAACGGGCCAACACGTCACCTTCTCCCCCTGAGCGCCATGCTCGCAACGAGGAAGTGCGTCCCGGGTGTTGTAGAAGTGGACAACCTCTTTCAGGCTCTTGAAGTAGCCGTTGTGCATATAGGCCTTGACGAAATCGGGACGCGGCCTCTTATCCGCGTTCCGCAAAGTCGAGACCTGGAATTTGCCGTCGAAGTGGGAGGCGAGCGGTGCCCAGTCGGCATTCGGATTGAGCTGCGGGTTTCTCAAAAAGTCGCCAACGCCTTTGTCCACAAAAGCTGAGCCTGCGGGGTTGGCGGCGTAGCCGTGTTGGTCCGGTGCGCGTTCGTTGAGATAGGGACTCGCCAGATTCTTGGGAACGCCGAGGTTGGACGACGTAAAGTCCGTGAACAGCGGTGCTGCGCTCGCCGCATCACCGGGCGTGATCGTGCGGGCCAGATTTTCGGTCCCATCAAGGTGACAGGTATTGCACTTCGCCTTGCCCCGAAACAGGTCCCATCCTGCTTGCTCTTGTGGCGTTAGGACCTTCTGGTCAGCGTGAGCGAGCGCGTAATCGAATTTCGACGAGAACGGACTGATCTCTGGCGCTGCCTCATACGCCGCAATGGCGAGTGCAAACTGGTCATATGTCGCGTTCGATCGCCCACGATCCACACCGGTCAAGTGAACGGGCAGTGGGTTATCCGCGGGAGGCGGCCCCGGCCGGCTGCACACCTGATCGACGTCGGTCGGCCAGTTGATTGCGAATGACTGCTTGCCCCAGACGCTCTCGAAGTAACCGCTGTAAGAACTCTGAGAAAGCCGCCGCACCACGCAGGCGGTGTCTGGCATGCCCATCTCGTTGGGATCTACGGGAGGACCCTGCGCCTGTTCCGCTGCTGGATTTTGAAGCACGGTTCCCGTGGCACGGAGATCCCAGAAATTTCCGCCGTAGAAATCAGCCTGCATCTGACGGTACTGGAGGGGCGGGTAATAGGCCGCATACGTGTAGCTCTGAGGTTTCCGGTGGCCGTATCGGGAACGCGCCGGGTTGCCAGAGGCGTCACGGACTGATCCGGGATAGGAAACGGTTGTCGTATTCAGCATCGAAATCGGGCCGGTGAAATCCACATCCGGCATATGACAAAACGTGCAGGCCTCGTTCTTGTTCACCGAGAGCTGCTTGTCGAACAACATGACCTTTCCCAACGTCTGCACCCGCTTCATCCGGTTCCCCGCGTCATCGGGTATCGAGGGCAGTTGCGAGAGCGTGACGGAAAAGACCCTGTCGACTTCAGCCTCGACTCGTTTTATTTCTATGTCTAAGCCTTCCAGTGGCGACGGCGGATTCTCAACGGCCCGATTCGGCGCCGAACCAGTTCCAGAAACGAGCAGCAACGTCGGCGCGAAAACGCAAGCAGCGATCAACGCGATCCGCGTCATGACTTTCTTCCTTCTCTTCCTGCGAACTGGCAACGTCTGTGCCTGCCGCACGAAGACGGCGGGCGTTGTTCTCGTTGAGTACCCAACACGAACGCTGTTCGTTGCTCCTGCCGTGCGCGACCTCGTGCGAAATGCCGTGATCGCATTCACGAATCGCTGAGAGGCGTCGGCCGCGGGGTGGGGTTCGCTGCGACTCTTTATGGTCCGATGGGTCGGCAGCACCATTGCTGTTGCGCGCATCTCTCTAGGAGCCGTGACGGCTCTTCCAACCTCAAGGAGATCACTGATGCCGACAGCCACCGAACCGAACCGGAGTGAGGTCAAGCAGCGCCAGAGGCTTCCTCTCGCGACGCCGACGGATCTCCGTCCCCAAGCGACCGCGGACATCGCGGCGGCGATGAACGCCATCCTGGCAGACGTGTTCGCACTCTACGTGAAGACGAAGAACTTTCACTGGCACATGAGCGGTCCGCACTTCCGCGACTACCATCTCCTGCTCGACGAGCAGGGCGACCAGCTCTTTGCCATGACCGACGCGATCGCCGAGCGCGTCCGCAAGGTGGGCGGCTCGACCATCAAATCGATTGGACACATTGCGCGGACACAGCGCGTCGTGGACAACGATACGGACTACGTCGAACCTCTCGACATGCTCGCCGAGCTTCGCGAAGATAACGAGATGCTGACCGCGCGCCTACGCGAGGCGCATAACGTGTGCGAGGAGCATCGGGACGTCGCAACGGCCAGTCTCATCGAGGTCTGGATCGACGAAACGGAGCGGCGCACGTGGTTCCTGTTTGAGGCCAGCGAGCGCGCAGATGCCGGCGGGCATTGAACGGAGGCTACCGAGGTTCAGTCGCGATACGCGGCGCCGTTGAACGGCACGCAGTACTCCAGGTCTGCGGCGAAGAGTGCTGTCGACCTCCCGCGTGACGCATTCGGTCACGCGGGTGGCAGGAGTTCGACCAACCGCTCCACGAGCGCCTGACGCTGGTAAAGGATGTGTCGCAGCTGCTTCTCCTCGGTGCGTGCCGCTTCGTACTTCAGTTCCGGCAGAAACTCCTCCAGCATGTCGCGGAGGGTCCTCGCCTCGTCGTCTTTGAGCTGGATGGTCATAACATCCTCCGATCGCGTCAGTTCATCGCAACGGCAGCTGGCTGTATCGACGAGTCACGTTGAGCGGTGGCCATGAAATAGTCGAGCCCGCCGCCGTCAAAGCGTTCGGTCCACTTCACGATCTGGATCGCCGACGTCTCCGGATCGAGCGTCAACATCGACAGTAATTGGCACGTCACGTGGTCGGGCTTTTTCTGACCCGGGCGTAGCCGCGTTCCATGGATTCGACGACCACGACGTTGTACTCGTTGGTATCGAACTGCAGTTCGGCGAGGAACCTGTGCGCTGCGTCTCTGCACTCTCTGCGACAACGCTCTGGCGGCAGCAGCGCATGACACGGCAGAAGGCAAATGAGGTGCCGTCACGATCGAAGCGCTCCCAACCTCCGGTCCCGCCCACTGCCGAGTGCGCTGGGGAAGGACTGGCGGTCTGCCAGCCTGCTGGCACCGTGGCATCGGCACCGGATGCATTTCGTGCGGATTTGCCGGCGCTTTCGACGCCCCGCGGTCGCCGGCGCCGGAGTACGAATTGCCCTGAAGGTCCTCAGAGAGTCGAAGTGACGAGTGCTCGGCATTGGTCGCAGGCCTGAGCAGGAGGAACATCATGCTCAAGATCGCACCCCGAGAGTTGTTCATCGCACTTTGCGTCGCCATGGTGGTGGTGCTGGCCAGCACCGGCGCCGGCTCGTCGCGGGCGTCGGACACCTTCAACCTTCGCGATGAACAGGAAATCGGCCAGCAGGTGTTCGAGGAGCTGAAGGGAAAGGGAGAGATTGTCTCCTCATCGCCGCTCTACGAACCGCTTCGGCCGATCGAAGCTGCCATCACACGGACGGCCCAGCCGTACTACGGTCGCCCATTCAAGTTCTATCTGGTGCACGAGCCGTCGCCGAACGCATTCGCGACGCCGGGAGGCAACGTCTACGTCACCGACTCGCTGCTCTATTTCGTCAAGAACACAGAGGAACTGGCCGGAACGATTTGCCACGAAGTGGCGCACACCATTCACCACGACTCGATGGCGCTCATCGAGAAAGAGCGTCGCCTCCAACGTCGCGAGATTGGCGCCGCGGTGCTGCTCGGCCCCTCGATCGCGCACATCCTTGCGATCCAATTGATCGGCAAGCTCAACTCGCTTGGTTACTCGCGAGAGGCCGAATCGGCTGCCGACGTGACGGGATCCGACGTATGCGCGGGGAGCGGCTATAACCCGTGGGGCTTGGTGTGGCTCTTCCAGGACTTCGACAAGGCTGACCTCGGCCAGATGCCGCAGATCCTGTCTGACCATCCCAGTAATGCGAACCGCGTGCACGCGCTGAAACAACATTTCCGCGGGAAACCGGCCGTCTTCGCGAAGTTCAACCCGGATCCGAAGAGCGCCAAGCCGATTGCCATACCGAAGGACGCGACGGAGCAGTTCCTGCGGTGAGCAGAGGATGACATGGTGGAACTCGACGATCGAACCGGCAACATCCTGACGACGATCGCGCTGTTCGCGATCGTCGCCGGCATTGCGTATGCGACAAGGGCCACGATCGCGGTCTTCGTACTGGCGCTTCTGTTCGCGTACCTGCTCGAGCCGGCGGTGACGTGGGTGCACCTGCGATTGACGCCGCGCGCGTCGAGCCGGAACGGCGCAATCGGGGTCGTCTATGTGGTGGGGTTGAGTATCGTTGCCGCGCTGGAGTGGATAGTCGCGCCGGCGGTCACGGAGCAACTGCAGCGGCTCGACGCGGCGTTGCCCGGCATGATGGCGAAGATCACCGATCATCGGTTCCTCGCCGATCACGCCAGCCAGATCGCCGCCGTGTGGGAACGAATCGGCCATTCGCTCGGCGTTGTGGCCGCCAACACGGGCTGGCTGCTGCTTGTGCCGTTCATTGCGATCTTTTTTCTCAGCCATCGCTCCGCGCTCATTGCCTGGTGCGTCGATCTGCTTGCGCAACGCCGCGACCGGGCGCGGGTGACGGCGACGATCGAACGCATCGATGCGATGCTGGCGGAGTACGTCCGCGCCCAGCTAGCGCTGGCGAGCATGTCGGCCATCGTCTACACGGTTTCGATGGCATTTCTCCACTATCCGTTTCCGCTCGTCCTCGGCATCGTCGCCGCCGCGCTGGAATTCATACCGATCGTCGGCTGGCTGATCGCGGCCGCGATGATGCTCCTCTGCGGCTGGCTCGTCGGCGCGCCGTGGATATGGATGGCGGTCGTGATAGCGATCTGGAAGACCGTCGAAAACCTCGTCGTATCGCCGCGCATGATGGGTCAGCGCCTCGCGATGGATCCGATCACCGTTCTGTTCGCGCTGATGGTAGGCGGGCAGATTGCCGGCCTGCTCGGCGTCATCCTGTCGGTACCTGCGGTCGCGGTTCTCCGCATTCTCTGGCTTGAACGTTCGCGCGGCCAGAGTGCCGCTGCGGCGTAAAGAGGAACGAACACGTCTGACGAGAGGAGAAAGCCATGTCGGATCTCGTGGTGATTGGATTCAAAGGTGACCGATCGCGCGCGTCCCATGTGCTCGATCGGCTGCGCGAGCTCGATTTCAAGTGGGTCATCGATCTTGAAAGCGCTGTTGCCATGTTTCGTGACCTCGACGGGACGCTTCACGTCCGCCAGGACCCTGAGCTGACCACGGGCAAAGGCGTCGCGCTCGGAGGGCTGGTCGGAGCCTTCGTGGGCGCCATCCTCGCGGTGCCCTTCACAGGGGGTGCATCAGCAGCCGCTGCGGCAGCGGCGCTCGCCGGAGGGGCGCTGTCAGGCAGTGTCGCTGGTGGAACTGCCGGTGCGGTCGATGCCAAGACATGGAAAGAGGACTACGGCGTCGGTGGTGAGTTCATCAAAGAGACCGCCGAAATGATTGAGCCGGGCGATTCCGCGATCTTTGCGCTGCTCAGTGCGCAGGATCCGGACGCCGTCGCCCGGGAATTCGAGGGATACGGAGGAACCGTGCTGCGGTCGTCGCTCACCCCGACACAGATCACCGCGGTCGAGGAGTACCTCCACAAGCACTCGAAGGAGAACGAGCCATGAGCCCGAGTGATGTTCAGCAACCGCCGCGAGGGCTCGCGGCACTCGTCGATACGCTGCTCTGGCCTTTCATCTGGGCGGCCGCCGAGGTCAAAGCACTCGGACAGTACCTGCGCAACCTGATCGCAGCGACCAAGTCATGAGTCCAGATGATTTTCTCAACCTGCCGCCCTCCGTCGCGGCGGTCATCGCTGTGATGTTCTGGCCGGCCATCTGGGCGGCCACCTCGTTCGTCGTGGCGTTCGCGGGCGACATCGTTCGCCGGAATCGGAGTTGATATGAGACCGCACGACGTTCCACGGCAACGCGCGGTTTGTCGCACCGGCATTCGAGCTGATGACAGCTGCGCTTCCCGCCCGACGCCCGCAGGCCGGTTGGAGCTACGAGATGATGATCATCGCGATGGCGCTCGCCATCGCGGCCCTCATGGTGACAGGAGGACCGCCGAACGTGGCCCAGATACTGGTAGTTCCCATGCTCATGGTCGCTGTCCGCCGCGGTTTGGTTGATCGCGAGCCTCCACGAGAAGACGGAATCGGCTTTGCTGGGTGGCGGGCGAGTTCAGGATGACCATCACGGTCACGCGGATTCTAGCCAGCGACATGTCATGACCGGTGTAACAACGTCACTCACGAAATGCTGGAGTGGCGACGGCATGCCGTGATCCGTACTCGTGCAAGGAGTGTTTTTGATGTCTGACCAAATCATCGTTGCAACGTTCAACAATACAAACGCCGCCTACGACGCTGCCTCAGCGCTGAAGGCGCTCAAGGACAAGGGGATCACAGACTTCAAGCCGAAAGCCGGCGTGATGGTCAAGAAGGACGACAAGGGAAACCTGTCGTTGATCGAATCGAAGGAACGACCCCTGTGGGGAACCGGGATCGGCACCTTGGGCGGCGCGTTGATCGGACTGATCGCCGGGGCACCTGGTGCGGCGATTGGGGCGGCGATCGGTGCGATGAGCGGACTTACAGGCGACGCGGTGACCGACGCGCTGGATTCAGACTTTGTCGATTCAGTCACGAAGGAAATGCGTCCCGGAGTGACCGCGATCATCGTCGAGGCCGACGAGAAGAGTACGCGACCCGTTGACGACGTCGTGAAACTCAGCGGAGGGCACGTCTACCGTCAGGCAGCATAGCGCCGCGACGATTCGATGTCGCGGAGCCGTCCAACCCCAACGACTCCGCGACACAGCCGAATCAGAATGGCGGCGGGACGCGCTGGAGGTGGGCGAACAGCTCCGGCTTCAGCACGCGATGGCCGACGTGCAGGCCAAGCCGTCGGTAGCTTTCCCACTGCGCCTCGTCGAAGAACTGATCGGTGGTCGTTTCCTGCGGGAACGCCGGATGCGCGCGGTGGTAGTGGCAGACGTCCTCAGGTTCGTCTCCCATCAGCGTGGCTTTCACGTAGACGAGCCATGAACGCGTGTGCGTGTCGCCGTAGGCGATAGTGGCCAGCGCCGCATGCGCGCGTGAGACCCGCGCTCGATCCACTTCGAGCGAATAGTGTTTCACCTCCCCGCCGTCCGGTCCGGGGACCGGTTCGTCAATCCAGCGGCCTCTGCGCAGTGAGCCGAGATCGCCGAAGTAAGAGCGCACACTGTCCGGAAGCACCGGGGTGCGTGCATCGAGGCGGCCTCCGAGTTGCGCGCGCGAGAGGAACCTGATCTCGGCATCGAAGTCGAGCCGCGCCTTGCGCACCAGGTCCGACAACCCCTGGAACTCATAGTCGGGATCCGCCTCGGCATCGACGATCACAATCACAGGAAGGCGGCGCCGAATCAGCTCGTACCCTCCCATGTTCTCGAAGTGTCCGCCGTCGGAAAGGTTCCACAGCCGTCCGGAGGTTCCGCGCGTCCGCGCGAGCATTTCCGCGAGCAGCGCCGATTGCACCGGCAGCACTGCCTCGAAGGTCACCCAGGGCGTCCATTGCGTCGCGCCAAACTGCAATGGCCTGGCGGGAGGAGGTGTACCGGAATCCCACCAGTAACCGAGACGCACGTTGAACATCCCCGCAAGAATCGCGATCGGCACCGTCGTGTTCGCTCCGGCTGCCGCCGAAAACGCCGCGCCGGAGATGCTCATCCAGCGGCCGACCGACAGCGGTTCGGGCGTGCGGCCGCTTTCCCGCGCGCTCTTGAACACGCGATATCCCTCGACGGGATATATCGCCGAACAGCCCTCGGCATCCGTGAGCAGGTGATGGCGGATGCCGAGGCTCAAGCCACACGGCCCGAGCGCCAGACCGGTGCCCTTCCGATCCTGATTCTGCACCTTCGTGCGGGCGTCCATCGTCTCGTTGACGGTCGTATTGATGATGTGAAGCGGACCGCCTTGCGCCCACGGTCCCGCCGATTCTTTCGCGGCGGTTGCGTGCAGGCGCGGCCAGTTCCAGTAGCCGGTACCTTCACAGTCATCGCCCTTCATCGTGTCCTTTACTGCCGTATCACCGGTCCGCAGTCGCTCCGGGTTTGAGGCGCCCAGAAACGTTCGCGTCAACCGCGACCAGTAGAAGGCATGCAGCGACGACATGTTCGCGAACGTTCGCGTCTGTCCGAAGAGGGCCGTGAACCCCAGCAACGTGAAGAACATCCACAGCCCGAAGACATCGACGTGGCGAGTGATTGCGGGCGCCACGCATGGAGGTTCGGCGGAGGCAGCGGCCGACACCACGAACCCTTCTCCCGTACGCGCGATGTCGACGTGATCGGTGCCGAGCAGCTTCGGCGCCGGTGTTGCGGCAAATCCCGGTGGCACGCCGTCGACCGCGGTGAATCCTGAGGCGACGGCGTGAGACAGAGCATTGATCGTGACGAGCCAGACGGAGACGACGACGACCGCGGCGCTCCACGTCAGCACAGACGCGGGAACGCCCGGGCGCTGTCGTCCACGGGATGAGGTCAGGAATACGAGCGCGGTTCTTCCGAACGCGCCCATCCCGGCGAGAATGCCGAAGACCGCGCCCGCCCATCGCGTCAAGGCACGGGCACCCTGCGCGACATATAACGTCCCGCCAACGGTGTCGATCAGCGTCCACCCGAGTACCAGGCCACCAGCCAGCAGCGCGTTCTTCAACCATCTGCTGAGGGTGTTGCGGAGGAAATTCCCCGTTTCGACCGCAGACAAATCTTCTCTATTGGGAGCTGTCAGCTGGCCGAGCAACCAATAAGCAATCGTCAGCACCGCCACGACGGCCACCAACAAACACGGCCAGAATCGCCCTGGGACGCCGGCATTCGTTATCGCGGCGAGCGCGCCCGCGAGCAACGCGACAAACACTCCGGCCATTGGCGGAATTCCAATCGGGCCGTCCGAGGCGCGTCGTGTCACGAGCCAGTACGCCCATATCGTTGGGGCGACGCCGATTACCAGGATCGGCGCCAGCCACACGATCCACGGGCTCCACAAAAAGACACTGTTGCCGCCGGGAAGCGTGCAAATCAGAAAGGTGCCGACCAGTGAAGCATTGCGATTCAGCTGGAGCGCGGCGTCGAACGAGGGACGAACGAGCTGCAGCGCGACGAACGCCGCGAGGACGCTCGTAATCATCACAAACTGCACCGCGATCCAGTTGCGCAGGAGGATGGCGCCGAGCAGGATCAAATCGCCCGACCCGCGCGGCGCCAGGTAGCGGCCATTGTCCCGCAGCCACCGGAACATGCGACGCGCCCAGCCGCGGTGTTCCGGCTCGACTGACGGCGGATTGTTTCCCCGAATCGCCGTTTCCACATCGTCGACGTT
>Ga0075425_100007021_pt1 | contig 11867 bp, 9 predicted proteins | sample SoiMethybrSBSTD4_FD_75300 | JGI IMG/M metagenome (GOLD analysis project Ga0075425, IMG submission 75300) | Bulk soil microbial communities from a Populus tree surrounding site in Tennessee, USA - Soil MetaG P. TD hybrid SBSTD4 | ecosystem: Environmental > Terrestrial > Soil > Tree plantation...
GCGATCGGCCGCGCGTATCTGACGGCCATCAACCCGATCGCGGAGCCGGCGTTGAGCCCCAATGGCACGCTCACGTTCCGGAACGCGGCGGTCGACGCCGACTTCGCGAAGGCGCCGGCGGGCTACCGCGCGGTGTGGTTCCGGTTCGACAACGCGACCGGCCGCGCCGATCGCATCGGTGAAACGACCGCGCGCTCTACGTCAGTGCAGGCGCCCGGCGGGCTGCCGCGCTCGACGGGCGCGTTCGTGAAAGTGGAGTTGAGCAGCATCACGGCCGCGACTCCGTCGTGGGAGAAGCCGGTGAACGCGTTCTTCCGGTACCAGGGCGGGCAGTGGCGGCTGATTGGTTTCGAACGGATGTCATAACACGGAGGGGATCATGCGGAACGTATCACTCACGCTCGTTCTCGGAACAACGGCAGCGATTCTCGTGACGACGGCGCTGACGGCACAGTCAACGTCGCGGCGGATCGAACGCGGACGCTACATCGTGTCGATCGCCGCGTGCAACGACTGCCACACGCCGAAAGTCGACGCGCAGGGAACATTCGACACCAGCCGCCTGCTCTCGGGGCGTCCAGCGACGACGCCGCCGCCGGCGCAGGGGAGCGAGATTCGTGCGTCGCTCGATCTCACGGCGTGGTCGGGACCGTGGGGAAACAGCTACGCGGCGAACCTCACGTCCGACAAGGAAACCGGACTCGGCGGGCGCTATACGGAGGAGAGCTTCATCAAGACGATCCGGACCGGCAAGAAGCCGGAGGGTGAACAGCTCGCGCCGCCGATGCCGTGGCCGGTCTATCGCAACATGACCGACGAGGATCTGAAATCGGTGTTCGCGTACCTGCAGACGCTCAAGCCGGTGCGCAACTTCGTGCGCGCCGCGCCGACGGCGACGCACTAAGTGTTCGATTCCGAACACGCGATCCGATCTCGGTGCGTATGCCAGAATGTCTCGACATGCGCACGACGGTTTTTTCGCCGTACCACATTCTCTTCTCCTCACTCGCCGCCGCCGCGCTCGTAGCGGTGGCGGCGGCCCAAAACCGCGATCGCTCGCAGACGCCCGACAAATACAAGTGGAACCTCGCGGAGATTTATCCGACCGAGGCCGCGTGGCGTGCGGCGAAAAACGCGCTCGCGGAGAACATGAAGAAGCTGCGGGCGTTTCAGGGCAAGGTCGCCTCGTCGGCCGCCACGCTCGCCGATCTCCTCGAGCTGCAGCAGGCCGTGCTGTCGAAGGAATTGAGCCGCCTCTACACCTACACGCAGCTGCTGGCGGATCAGGACACGCGCGATGCCACGCACGAAGGCATGCGCCAGGAGATGAACCAGCTCGCCGCCGCCCTCGCCGCCGAGTCGGCCTTCATCGAACCGGAGCTGCTCAAGGCGGGCGAGCCGGCGGTCAAGGGCTTCGTCGCCGCCGAGCCGAGGCTGAAGATCTACAGCTTCTACCTGTCCGACGTGTTTCGCCGGGCGGCGCACACGCTGAGCGACTCCGAAGAGAAGCTGCTCGCCGACGTCGGTCCCGTCGCGGGCAATCCGTCGAACGTCTACAACATCCTGTCCAACGCGGATTTTCCGTATCCGACGATTACGCTGGGCAGCGGCGAGAGCGTACGACTCGATCAGGCGGCGTTCACCGCGCTGCGTGCGCTGCCCAATCGCGGCGACCGCGAGAAGGTGATGTCGAGTTTTTTCGGCGCGCTCGGCTCGTTCGGCCGCACGTTCGGCACGTCAATGAGCGGCGAAGTGCTGAAGGTGCAGTTCTACGCGAAGGCTCGCAAGTACGGCTCCGCGCTCGAGTCGCAGCTCGACGGCCCGAACATTCCCACCTCGGTGTATGCGCGGCTCGTGGAAGGCGTCAATCGGAATCTTCCCGCGTTTCATCGGTACCTGGCGCTTCGCAAGCGGATGATGCAGCTCGATCGGCTGCACTACTACGATCTGTATGCGCCGCTGGTCGCGTCGGTCGATCTGAAATACACGCCGGCCGAAGCGCAGAAGCTGGTGCTTGCCGCCGTCGCGCCGCTCGGCATCGACTATCAGACGACCATCGGCCGCGCGTTCGACAGCCGCTGGATCGATCTCTACCCGAACGACGGCAAGGCCTCGGGCGCCTACTCGGACGGCGGCGCGTACGACGTCCACCCGTACATGCTGATCAACTACAACGGCCAGTACGCCGACGTCAGCACACTGGCGCACGAGCTCGGTCACACGATGCAAAGCTACCTGTCGAACAAGGCGCAGCCGTACCCGCTCGCGGGGTATCCGATCTTCGTCGCGGAGGTCGCGTCCACGTTCAACGAGTCGCTGCTCATCGACTACATGCTCGGGCAGATCAAGGACGACGACACCAGGCTGTCGCTGCTCGGCAACTATCTGGAGAACATCAAAGGAACCGTGTTCCGGCAGACGCAGTTCGCCGAGTTCGAGCTCCGCATGCACGAAATGGCCGCGAAGGGTGAGCCGGTGACCGGCGAAGCGCTCGACAAGCTGTACATGGACATCACGAAGCGCTACTACGGCCACGACACGGGCGTGTGCACGGTCGACGACTACATCGCCCACGAGTGGAGCTACATTCCGCATTTCTATCGCGATTTCTACGTGTTTCAATACGCGACGTCGTTCACCGCGTCGGCGGCGCTCGCCGAGAAGGTGAAGGCGGGCGATCGGCAGGCGCGGGATCGCTACCTGGCGTTTCTGTCGGCGGGCGGCTCGAAGTATGCGGTGGATCTGCTGAAGGACGCCGGCGTCGACATGACGACCGACGAGCCGCTCGATCTGGCCGTCAAGCAGATGAACCGCATCATGGACGACATCGAGGGGCTCCTCGCGAAGAAAAAGATGTAATGCGTCGAGCGATCTGGATCGTCACGGCCCTCGCGCTCGCCTATTCGGCCGTGCACTTCGTCAATTCCGGCGTCCTGTATTCGCTGGATCGCCAGAGCCTCGAGAAATTCGACGAGCAGCTGCCCGCGCTGCGCACGCATCTCGCGACCGGCAAGCCGGTGCACTACACCTCCGGCATGGCGCAGTACGGGCCGGTCTTCTTCTTCGTCATGCATCCGATGCTGACGCACGCGTCGGGGCCCGAGCAGCTGTCGACGTGGTTGTATGCGCTCGCGCTCGCGTGCGTCGCCGTCGGCTTCGTCGCGACAGTGGCGACGCTGAAGCCGCTCGTCGAGCCCAAGCACCGGCCGCTGGCGATTGCCTGGCTGGCGATCCTCTGGCTGAACTTCACGCCGCTCCTGGGGCTGCTCGTGACCAAGAGCGTCGAAACGTGGGAGCTGATGCTCATCAGCCTCGGTGCCTTCGCGTACACGCGCGGCCACCGCTGGCTGACCGCGGTCGCGATCGGCGCGGCATCGCTCGTCAAAATGCTGCCGCTGATCTTCGTCGTCTACTTCGTGCTCACCGACCGCCGCACATTTGTCTACACCTGTGTCGTCATGGCGGCAATCCTGCTCGTCGCGCAGGGACTGTACGGCTCGGAGATGGGATGGCGATATCTCCCGAGCCTCGCACGCGGCGCCAGCGGCGACTCGTTCGGCTTGCGCTGGCACGAGAACCTCTCGATCAAGGCGGCGATCACGAAGATGTTCGGGCACCTCGCCAGGCCAGAGAACGGGAGTCGCGTCGCATACACCGTCGTGCAGACGCTGCGGCAAACGCTGTGGTCGTTGCGGATCGGCGATCTGGCGGCGCTCTGGGGAGCGGCGCTCTACATCTGGGCCATTCTGCGGCGCATGCCGCCGTCGTCGCGTGAAGGCATGCTGTCGCAGTGGGCGTTGACCACGGTAGCGATGCTGATTCTGTCGCCGAACACCACGTTCGAATACATCACGCTCGCGCTCGGCACGATCTCGTTCGTCGCGGTGGAGGCGTTCCGATCGCGGCGGCGGCTTGCCGGCGACTACGTGACGCTCGTCTGTGTTGTCGGCGCGCTCCTGCTGCTCGGCGCGCTGCTGCCGCGCGGGTTGCTCAACAGGGTGACGCTCGTGCCGCTCCTTGTCCGCTGGAGCGGCTACGAGCATCTCACGCCGTCCGACGCCTACGACTATTACTGTTTCCCGCTCGTCGGACTCTTCCTGCTGCTCGCCGCCATCTGGCGCCTGCAGCCGGCGCCCGAGCGCGCCGGCCGACTATCGGCGGTGGCGCGCCCGGCTTGACCAAGATGACCATTTCGCCAATCGTGGAATGTGACCATCTTGGTCACATCCGAGATGCCGAAAGCTGTCAATATCGCGGACGCGAAAGCTCACCTCCCAGAACTCGTCGACCCGGCGGCGTCGCTCTTAACACCTCGCTGAAGCGCTCGTATTGATCGACGGCGACGAAGTCGACGCCGGCGCGGATCGCCGCAGTCCAGCGCTCGCGCACCGCCGCTTCCGATCCGAAGTTGTACGACGCCGTCCAGCCACCGGAGTCGTCGCGAGGATCGTAGCCGTCGAGCGTGTAGAACCGGATCCATAGCCCGGCGTTGTGCGCGGCCTCAACGAGCGCGCGAAGCCGGGCGTCGTCCTGCGGTGTCCACGCGCCGGCATTCGTCTGGCCGCCGAGCTCGACGACGCTCCAGGGGTTGTTCCACCAGCGGTGGTAGTTGGTGCGCGGGCCCGGGGTCAGATCGGGAAGTTCCTGTCGTGCGCGGACGCGTGCCTCGGCCGGCGTTCCGGCCTGCCGCAGACGCGGGCGTGCCGCGCCGAACACGACGAGCGGCTCTCCGATGGCCACGTGATCGTGGAAGACCACCCGCTGCGCGTCGGATTCGCCGGTCAAGACGAGCACCGGGCCGACCGCGAGCGGCTGCACGTCGTCGATCGACGCGCGCCGCGGCGCGGTCGTGAGCCACGCTTTGTACTCGGTTACGTCCGACCAGATGGCGGCGAGGTGCTCCGGTTCCTCGGTCTTCACATCGAGGTTCAACGTGACGATGGGCCACGTCTCGCGCCGGTTCTCGCGGAGCGCCTGCTCCACGAGCGGCCGGATGCGTTCGAAGAAATGCTCGCGCAGCGACGGTTCACTGCCGGTGAGGCCGAGCGCCGGCTTGCCGGATTCGTCGTGCGCGACGAGCGATCGGCCGCGTCCGGTGACAGGATCGCGGAACCAGACCAAATCCTGTTCGATCGCGAGCGGCGTGCCGGTCGAGAGCGCGCGTGCGAGGCGGTCGGTCCAGCGCCCATGTTCCGGATAGCAGTTGTGCGCATCGAGGAGCACGCGCGTGCCGGGCTCGAATGCGGCATGTGCCTGCGACAGCGCCAGCAGCGCGCAGACCGCCGTCGCCCGCAGTGTCCGCTTCGACACACACCTTATATAGATCGGAACCGCCGTCCGCGCTTCGTCGGTATACTGAGCTCTCCGATTCCACCATGGCCGAGCGCAACGTTCTTGGTGAACGCATCTCCGGAGGTGCGTGGCGCGAAATGGTCGACGCCGCCCGCCGGCGCGCCGAGATCGTGGCCGGGCGCCTCACGCGCCGGGATCTTCTGAAGGCGGGACTGCTCACAGCGAGCGGCTGTCTCGTGGCGAAACGCGGGCTCAGTACGCGCTGGCAGTCGCTCGTGATGCCAACCGCGCAGGCCGCGAGTCCGTCGGTGACGCCGTTCGTCGATCCCCTGCCAATCATGCCGATCAAGACGCCGGTGCCGACGCTCACACCCGAGCCGGCGCTCGTGCCGAACCTCGCGGCGGGCGAGGCGCGCACGCGTCCGCACCAGGCCTTCGTGCAGTTCCCGCCGGCGGAGCTCTATTCGGTCGTGCAGCGCCAGGCCGCGGTGAAGCTGTCGCCGAGCCTCCCGGCGCAGCAGATGTGGGGCTTCGACGGCATCGTGCCCGGCCCGACGTACGTGGCACGCTATGGGCGGCCGATCCTCATCAGAAATTTCAATCAGCTGCCGCTCGGGAACGGCGGCTTCGGCATCAATTCGGTCAGCACTCATCTCCACAACGGCCACACCCCGTCGGAGAGCGACGGGTTTCCGTGCGACTTCTTCGATAGCAGTCGCTGGTACGACCAGCACTACCCGAACGTGCTCGCGGGAATTCTGTCGACGCATCCGGGGACGGGCGACATCAACGAAGCGCTCAGCACGCTGTGGTATCACGATCACCGGATCGACTTCACCGCGCAGAACACCTACAAAGGGCTCGTCGGCTTCTACCTGCTGTTCAACGAGTTTGACACCGGCGACGAAGCGACCGGGTTCCGGCTTCCGCGCTTTCCCGAGTTCGACATCCCGATGCTGTTCGCCGACAAGGTGTTCGATCCGCTGGACGGCACGCTCGCGTTCGATCTGTTCAGCCTCGACGGCGTGCTCGGCGACACGTTCACCGTAAACGGGAAAGTGCAGCCGTTTCTCGAGGTCGCGCCGCGGCGCTATCGGCTGCGCTGGCTCAACGTCGGACCGTCGCGGTTCTACGAATTGTTCCTGACCGATCCGTCGGATACGTCGGTGCCGAACGCGTTCTGGCAGATCGCCGCCGATGGCAACCTGTTGCCGCAGCCGTTGCAGGTGACGAGCGTGCGCCTCTCGCCCGCCGAGCGCGCCGACGTCATCGTCGACTTTCGCCAGTTCGCCGGCAAATCGATTTACATCGAGAACCGGCTGCTGCAGACCAGCGGCCGTGGGCCGTCAGACACGGTTCTGGCACCGGGGCAGGGCAACCGGCTGCTGCGGGTCGACGTCGTGCTGCCGCCAGTGGCCGACGACAGCCGCGATCCCGCGACAGTCAGCCGGTTCTACGCCATGCCGTCCGTTGACGCGGCGCCCGCCGTAACCCGCAACTTCCAGTTCAGCCGCACGAACGGGCAGTGGACGCTGAACAACCGCTTCATGGACTGCAGCGGCGTCCGGTTCTCGGTGGCGCAGAACAGCGCCGAGGTCTGGCAGTTGAACGGCACGAGCAACTGGCAGCATCCGATGCACGTGCACATGGAGGAGCATCAGATTCTCGCGCGCGGCGGCCTCGCGCCGCCGCCGCACGAGCGCGGCCGCAAGGATGTGACGCGGCTGCAGGTCGTCGAGCGCGTCGACGTGTTCATGCGCTTCCGCGACTGGACGGGCCGCTACGTGGTGCACTGCCACAACCTCGTCCACGAGGATCACGCGATGATGTGCCGGTTCGACGTCGATCCGCGAGGCGACACGAATGCCACTCCCTGACCAGGCGGCGCGCGAGCGGATCCGCGATCGCAACCTGCCCAACGTCGCCCTGCTCACGCACCGGAACAGGCGCGTGCGCTTCTACGACGACCTCGTGAAGGACAAGGTCGTCGTCATGAATTTCATGTACGCCGAGTGCGAAGGCGTCTGTCCCGGAATCACGATGAACCTCGCGAAGGTGCAGAAGCTGTTCGGCCGCCGCCTCGGCCGCGACATCTTCATGTACTCGATCACGCTGGAGCCGGAGCACGATACGCCGTCGGTGCTCGCGGACTACGCGCGCGAGCACGGCGTCGGGCCGGGGTGGACGTTCCTCACCGGCGCGCCGCCCGACGTCGAGCGGCTGCGCCGATCGCTCGGCTTCGTCGATCCGGATCCAGTGCTCGACAAAGACAAAGCCAACCACATCGGCAACATCCGCTACGGCAACGAGCCGCTGATGCTGTGGGCTGCGTGTCCTGGGATGGCCGACGCGAAGTGGATCGCCGAGTCGATTTCCTGGGTGGTGCGAGGGGCGTAGGGCTCGAAGTGCCGGGGGCGAGCCGCCTCGCCCCCGACGCCCCACGATCCCTTAGTAGCCCACGGCCTTCGCTTCCTCCCCGATGAACACGCCGTTCCGCCACGTGTTCTTGCAGAGCGGATGCGTGAAGATCGTCGCGCCATCGACGCTCGAGTACGTAATGTCGTCGACTCCCGGGCCTCCCGTCGGATTGAGGGTTGCCGCCGTGCGGACGCGCTTGGCGATTTCGTGGTCGGCGCACGACGTGTCGCCGCTGATGCCCAGGCCGCCGACGATCTGGCCGCTCCCGTTGTAAAGCGGCACGCCGCCGCCGAAGAAGATCAGGCCGCCGTTAATCTGACCCACGCCGGCGCCGCTGCCGGTCGGCGGCACGAGAAAGTTCGGATTGAAGAGGTTCGACTGGCCGAGACTCCAGAGCGAGTGGCCCGGCTGCGTGAACGTGTAGAGCAGCGCCGTCGACAACGCCAGCGAGTCGAGGCTGAACGCGTTGGCGGTGTACGCTTTCGCCTTCGCGATCGCCTGGCTGCCTGGCCACACTTGCGTGGGGTCGGACTGGTTCGTCGCGGTGGCGCACAGCTCGCCGTCGCGATTGACGACCGCTCCCCACATGCGTGTTCCGTGGAAGAGTCCGCCCGCCTCGCCGCCGCTCGACGGCGCGCTGTTGAGGAATCCCTGGAGCGCGGCCGCCGTCGGCACGGCGCCGCACTTACCGGCCGACGCCGCATGAAGCACCGCCGCGGCGGAATTCATCCGGCTTCCGACCGCGCCGCCGAGCGCGAAGACACCCGCTGCTGCCACTGCCAGAACGATTCGACGGATCATAGGTCTGTCCTCGGAAACGGCTGCAGGCTTCAGCCGGCGCATCGATGCGCTCGAGCCCGGGGGGAAAATGCCGCGCGGCCTGTGACGCGACGTCAGTGCTGGGGCGCGGGATTATTGATGCGTCGAAAATGTCGTTCAAGCTCGAGCGGGCGAGAACACGTTCGAGTCCATTCCCTGTGCTTGATGTCCGCGCGACAGTGAGCCCTCCAGTCCGTCGAAAAAATCCGCGAGCGGCCATCGCGGCGTCGCCACGCGCGTCGCACCCAGCACGAACACTTCGCGCGCCAGCACCGGCCGAAATGCCTCGAGCATCGGCCGGACTGCCGCCGGCGGATCGGCGAGCATGTCATCGGTGACGCCGAAGGCGGATCGGTGAGCGGCCAGCGCCGTGAGCTTCCGATCCAGATACCGTGTCGCGTCGAACGACACCGCGATCATGTCGGGCGTGATCGAGAATAGGTCCGGATCGAGACCGTCGACGATGCCCCGGCCGCGCGTGCGCTCCGCCAGGTGGAGGAAGACCTCGCGAAGCATGCCGCCGTAGAACAATCGCGCCGGCGCGGCATCACCCATCACGCCGCTGGCGACGAACGCCGCCGTCGTCGCGCGATGAATCGCGACGTGGTCGGGGTGGTAGTAGCCGCCGTGCGGATCGAACGTGAGGATGACGTGCGGCTCGACGCGGCGAATCACGTCGAGAACGGCCGCTTCGACTTCGATCATGTCGACGTTGGCCAGCGCGCGCGGATCGTCATGGCGCTGCCGCTCCTTGCGCGCCGAGTCGTGAAAGCCGAGCATCACGGGCGGTTCGAGGCCGAGACGTCGGCACGACAGCCGAAGCTCGTCAGTGCGGACCGCTCCCAGGTCGGCGACGGGTCCCAATGTGGGATGCGGCTTCCCGGCCTCTCCGGCCGTCGCGCACGCGAGCGTGACATGTGCGCCTCGATCGCTCAAGTGCGCGAGCATGCCGCCGTGGAAGATTTCATCGTCGGGATGCGCGAAAACAGCGAGAACGGACGCGCGGCGATTCCGAATCATGGCGTCACCTCTCTTCGTCTGCGGACGAGCTGGCCAGCTCGTCGATCAGGGACCAATACAGCAGCGTCTCGAGCGCGAACCATCCCGGCGAGAGAAGCGGCGACAGCACCCACGCGAGCAACCACCGGTTCTGCATGCGACACCTCCTGTCCTGCACAGACAGAAAGTTCGTCGATCCCGTTCCTCAGCCGTGAGCGCCACGATGCGCCCGTCGGCGCGTGGCGCGTTTTGGCGCACCGATGTCGGGTTGTGGCGCTGTTTCGCAACCTGTTATGCTCGCCGCCGCGTCGGCGTCTGGTGGCGTAAATGGTCGGGCGGACCGTCGGACATTACCGGATCGTCCGGAAGATCGGCGAAGGCGGCGTCGGGCAGGTCTACCTCGCCGACGATCTGACGCTCGATCGCCAGGTCGCGCTCAAGGTGCTGGCCGAGTCGAGCGCCGGCGCCGAACACGTCGCGCGGTTCGAGCGCGAAGCCAAGGCGGCGGCCGCGCTCGATCACCCGAACATCCTCACTATCCACGAGTTCGGCCGCGACGGCGACATGCCGTACGTCGTCATGGAGTTGCTCGACGGCCGGACGCTCCGGCAGGTTCTCGAAGACGGCCGGCTGTCCTCGACCGCGGCGGTCCGACACGCGCTTCAGATTGTCAGCGGCCTCGCGGCGGCACATGAGCGCGGCATCTGGCATCGCGATCTGAAGCCGGAGAACGTATTCGTCACCCGCGACGGCCGCGTGAAGATTCTGGATTTCGGCCTCGCGAGCCTGCGCGGCGTCGATCGGGTCGTCACGGAATCGGACGAGAGCGGCGCGACTCGGCGGATGTTGACCAGGCCCGGCGTCGTCCTCGGCACGATCGGGTATATGGCGCCGGAACAGGTCCGCGGCGAAGCCGTCGACGGCCGCGCCGACCTTTTTGCTGTCGGCGCGGTCCTGTATGAAATGCTCGGCGGCCGCCGGGCGTTCGCGGAGCCGACGCCGGTCGAAACACTGCACGCGATTCTCAAGTCGGCGCCGCCGCTCGATGTGCTCGAGAAAGGCGGTGTGCCGGCCGCTGTCATCCACGTCGTCGGCCGTTGTCTCGAGAAAACGCGCCAGGAGCGGTTCCAGAACGCCGGCGAAATCGCGGCTGCGCTGGAGGCTGCGCTGTCGACGAGCCAGGCCGACCGCGCGACGTCGCCTGCGCGGCGGCTCGACTCGTGGAAAGAGATCGCGTCATATCTCGGCCGGGGCGTCCGCACGGTCCAGCGCTGGGAACGCGAGGAACAGCTGCCGGTGCATCGACTCGAGCATTCGAAACGTGGCAGCGTCTATGCGCTCGAGAGCGAGCTCGCGCGATGGTGGAGCAGTCGTCAAAGTGCTCCGCCACCCACGCCGCCCGCGCCAGGCCCGCCGGTCGTCGCCAGCGGTCCGCCGATCGGGCTGCCGAAGCTGGAACGGCTGACGAACACGCTCACGTTGACGTTCTCGCCGGCGTTGTCTTCTGACGCGCGCATGCTGACGTACGTCTCGAGCGGCGATCGCGACGAATCGGCGCCGCAACTCTGGGTGCAGCAGGTCGGGGGCGCGGCGATGCGGCTCACGAGCGGCATGGACGACGTTGCCGATGCCGCATTCTCGGCCGACGACACGTCCATCCTGTTCACGGCAAACGGCGACTCGACGCCGAACGTCTACGCCGTCCCCACGATGGGTGGACAGCCTCGGATCGTCAAACGACAGGCGCGCTTCGCCCGCGTCTCGCCCGACGGCAAATGGCTGGCGTACCTCTCGCTCGAATCACCGCGCGGAATCCGGCTCGAGCGCATCGACGATGCCAGCACGCGGACGATCGGCACGGATCTGACGGACATCCGGTCGGTCGGCTGGTCTGCCAACAGCGATCGCGTGCTCGTGCGCGCGCACCCCGACTCGCGATTCGAGCCGGACTTCTGGGTCGTTCCCGTCGACGGCGGCGCCTCGTCGAACACCGGCATCATGGAGCGGTTCCGTCCGCGCGGCGCCGTGCTCGATTCGCCGCCCGTCTGGGTTCGCGACGGCGTCATCTTCATGGGCGCGGGCCGCGACGGCGTCCTGCTGTGGCGCCATGCCCTTGCGCCGGACACGTTCCAGGCGATCGACGATCCGCAGGCCGTGACACGCGGCACCGAGTGGGCGGCGTATCCGACGGCCGCGGCGGGCCGGCTGGCGTTCGTCAGCGCGCAGGGCGACATGAATCTGTGGTCCCTGCCGCTCGATGAAGCGACCGGCCGGGCGGCCGGCGCCCCGCGGCGGCTTACGCGCGGTCCGGGCATTCTCGGCCACATCGATCTGGCCGC
>Ga0075425_100007024_pt1 | contig 11866 bp, 8 predicted proteins | sample SoiMethybrSBSTD4_FD_75300 | JGI IMG/M metagenome (GOLD analysis project Ga0075425, IMG submission 75300) | Bulk soil microbial communities from a Populus tree surrounding site in Tennessee, USA - Soil MetaG P. TD hybrid SBSTD4 | ecosystem: Environmental > Terrestrial > Soil > Tree plantation...
CTGCTGATGGCGTCGCCGGACGCGACGATCGCGTCGCTGATGACCGACGCGACGGTGACGCTGCCGCCGACGGCGACCGTGCGCGAAGCGGCGGCGCTCCTGGTGAAACACCGGCTGCTCGCCGTGCCGATCGTCGGCGCGCTCGGTCGCATCATGGGCGTCGTCGACGCGGCGGCGCTGGACGTCGACGTTGCGGCCGACCTGAGCGGTCGTCACGTCGAGGAGATCTTTCAGACGATCGGCGTGCGCGTCGCCGGCGACGGTCCCGGCAGCTTCCGCGCGCGGTTTCCGCCGCTTCTGTGGAACGTCTTCGGCGGTCTGCTGGCGGCCGTTATTGCCGGCGCCCACGAGCATCTGCTCACCGCCTTCACGGCGCTTGCGCTGTTCATGCCGGTCACGCTGGCGCTGAGCGAGAGCATCGGCGTGCAGTCGGTGGTGCTGGCACTCGAGCGGCGGTCGTCCAGGGCTCTCGTCACGCTGGTTCTCGGGCTCGCGTGCGCCGGGTTCGTCGCGCTCGCTGCGATCGGATGGCAGCGCGACTGGCGCATGGCCGCGGTGGTGATGGTGGCGATTCCGGCGGCGATGGTGACGAGCGCCGCGATCGGCCTCGTCATGCCGCGCGTGTTGAAGACGCTGCGACTCAATCCGTCGGTGGCGGCGGGACCGATCGTCCTCGCCGCCGCCGACTTCGTCAGCCTGATTGCGTATTTCCGCGTCGCCGCGGTGTTATTGCGGTGAAATCGACGCGTCTTTCTGCAGGAAGGGCACGCCGTCGATCAGCCATTTCGGCGCCGGCGCGCCCTTCAGGTAGTGATCGAAGAACTCGAAGTAGCGGACCGTGAGATCCCTGCGGTTCGCCCACCCGCGCAATCCGTGGCCTTCGCCGGGATACGCGAGCAGCACCGCCTTCTTGTTGTTGTAGCGCAGCGCGTTGTAGAACCCGAGTCCGTTCTGGAATGCGACCGTCGGGTCCGACGTGCCGTGCATGATGAGGAACGGCGCGGTGACCTCGGGCACGTGCGTCAGCGCCGACTCGAACATGTACACCTCGGGTTTCTCCCACGGCGAGAATCCCCAGCGGCCCTGGCCATAGAGATAGTAGTCGTCGCCGTTCATGCCGCTGCCGCCCGGGACCTGATACGCCCAGCCCCAGTTCTGATTGAAGTCCTGATAGAGATCGGTGACACCGGCGCCCATGCCGACCGCGGCGAACAGCCGCGAGCGCGTGCCGATGAACGCCGCGCCTTCTCCGCCGTAGCTGTGGCCGTTGATGCCGATCTTCTTCGGATCGACGTAGCCCATCTCGATCACTTTCTTCACGGCCAGTTCGACCGCGTCGAGCATGTCGCTGTGGGATTGACCCGTGTGGAAATACACGTCGGGCAGCATCGTGATGTACCCGTTGCTGACGGCCTGCATCGGCGACGAGCCCATTCCGGTCAGGTAGGACGGCGCGTTGTAGCGGTGCAGGTTCTGCGAATTCTTCTCGTAGAAGTTGACGAGCATCGGCCGCTTCTCGCCCGGCTTGTAGTCGTCGGGAATCGCGAGGATGCCCTGCATCTTGTGGCCGTCTTTGTCCTTGAAGTCGAACAGGAGGCGATGGCCCCAGAGGAAGTCCTTCTGCTGCGGATTCGCATTGCTGATCTTTTCCGACTGGCCGAAGTCGCCTGTCGACACCCGCAGGTCCGGATACTCGACGAACGTCTGCCGCGTGTAGAGGTACTTGTCCGCGTTCGCTGCCTTCAACGGCGTGTTGAACGACGCGTCTTCGTAGAGGAGCTCCTTCAGTGCGCCGCCATCGAGGCGGTAGTAGCCCGCCTTTTTCGTCCACTCGCCGTACGCGGAAAGCAGCTGCGGCTTGCTGAGGTCGATCGGCTTCTCGCGGTTCGCGCCGCCGCGCCCGCCAAACCCACCTGCCCCACCCGCCCCGCCGGCCCCGCCTGCCCCGGGAAGTGCGAGCACCGGATCGTTGGGCTCCGTGCGCACGTGGCGCAGACGCATTTCGCTCTTCGCCCCGGCGCCGTTCGTCAGGTTCTTCGCCGCCGATCCGTCGAGCGGCAGCAGCCACAGGTCGAACTTGTGTTCGACGATCGCGGCTTTTCCGTCCGCGGAGTAGCCGGCGACGCCGAACGCCGGCTTCGGACCGGGATGATCAAACTCGGTGTCGGTGAAGCTCGGAGCGGCGGCGCCGCCGAGCGTCTTGCTGGACGCCGAGTCGAGGTCGTACGCCTGGAACTTCAGATCCTTCCAGTACAGATACGTCCGTCCGTTCGGTGAGATGCCGAACGCCTGGTTGCCGATCAGCATGTTCCTGCCGACGAGCGTCCGCTCGCCGGTCGACGTGTTGACGCGGTAGACGTCGGCGGCGGGCCGCTTGTAGTCGGAGATGTAGCCGCGCACGTCGCGGCCGATCGCCCATTTGCCGTCCTGCGCGACGTCGAGATCGCGCATCGTCTCGTCGGCGAGCTTCACGAACTTCGCCGCGGACGCGTCGAAGGCTTCGCGGAACGTGAAGTTGCGGTCCTGCTGCGCGCGTTCCATCTGCTGCGACTGGATGCGCTCGTCCGAGGTGTTCCAGACGTCGATGTCGGCCTGCTCGTCGGTCGTCTTGCGCTCGCCGGCCGGCGGGGCATTCGCCTGCTCCTTCATGCCGAAGAAGACGCGCTTGTCGTCCGCGCTCCAGGACAGCGCGGCGCGATCGCTGACGACGAAGTTCTTCGGGAAGTTGTCGGCTTTCTTCGGATCGAGAATGGCCGCCTTCGCGTTTTGCGCTTCGGCGATCGGGCGTTGCGCGCCCGCCGATGGGCCGCCGACCGCGTCGTCCTGTGCGTCGGTCGTCGTGCGCGTTTCGAGCCCGAGCGACGCGGCGACGTTCGGGAAGGCCAGCAGCACGTTGTCGCGCTCCCGCTTGCCGTCGACGTCGAGGCCCTTCAGCACGGCGAGCGCGGCGCCGTCCTCGCTCCACGCCAGGCGGTTGTAGACCTTCGCGTCGTTGTCGAGCGGCAGCACGCGTCCGCGCCGTGTGTCGTAGACGAACAGCCCGTTGCCGTCCTTGATCGTCGCGTTGACGGTGTAGGCGAGAAGGTCCCCCTTCTTGTTGAACGCGATGTCGGTGACGCTTCCAAAGAACTGCGACGTCTTCGATCGCAGGTCGAGCACGATCACGTCCGTGCCGATCGGCGCGGGATTCGATCCCGCGGCGCCGCGTCCGCCCGCGGCCTGCCCCGATCCGTTCGGCGGGGCGGCGTTTCCGCCACGGCCTGCCGCGGCCGCGCCGCCGTTGGCGTCTGCCGGCCGCCGCTTCAGCACGATCAGCGACGAGTCGGGCGAGAACATGAAGGCGGCGATGTCCTGGAACGATTGAACGGCGCCCGTCGCGAGGCTGCGGACCTCGACGCGCCGCGGCGGCGGAGGCGCATCGGCGTTGCCGCGTCCGCCCGGCGCTGAGCCTGTCGAAGGCGTCTGTGCTCCCGAGCCGCCTGTGGCGCCGCTTGCACCGGGTGCGCCCTGCGGCGTCGCGGCAGCGGGAGGCGGCGGCGCCGGCGCGCCCGGCGGTACCGCCGGATCGCTCGAAGGCGCCTGCGGCGTGGCCGGAGCCGGCGAACTATTTCCCGCTGGCGCAGGCCCGCGGCCGCGGCCGCGTCCGCGTCCGGGCGCCGGATCGATCTGGTACGCGATCCACCCGGAGTCCGCCGAAAACGTTCCGCCCGTGGCGTTCTCGACGGCCACGTCCTCATTCGCTTCGATGTTCAGAAGGTGCAGCATGGGCCGCGCCTGATCGTCAGGGACGTTGGTCGTCCGCAGGACGTAGGTGACCCATTTGCCGTCGCCGGAGATGGCGGTGTCGCCGATGCTTTTCCACTTGGTGTAGTCGTCGACGGTCAGCGCCTTCTTCACCGGCGTCTGCGCCGACGGCGCCGCGTACGCGGCGGCAAGCGCGACCACGGCGGCGGCAACGGTCGCAAATCTCAGGGACGTTGCGTGACTATTCATGGGTTGCAACTCCTCGGTGCTCGGCGATGATACAGCCAAGATGCCGCGGATTGTCGTCGTCGGCGCCGGCTGTTTCGGCGCGTGGACGGCCTATCGCCTCGTCAAAGCCGGCCATGACGTGACCGTCGTCGACGCCTATGGCCCGGGAAACAGCCGATCGAGCTCCGGCGGTGAAACGCGGATTGTCCGGATGGGCTACGGCGACGCTGCCGTCTACACGCGATGGTCGCGGCGCTCGCTGGAGCTGTGGCGGGGCATTCTCGAAGGCGCCGGTGCGCCGCTGTTTCTGCGGACCGGCGTGCTGTGGATGGGGCGCGAGGGCGATCCCTACGCGGCGGCGACGCTCGCGACACTTGACGAAGCGGGTGTGAAGCACGAGCGTCTGTTGCGGGCCGATCTCGATCGTCGGTGGCCGCAGGTCGACTTCGACGCGATCGCACTCGGCATCTTCGAACCCGACAGCGGGGTATTGCTCGCGCGGCGCGCCGTGGCGGCGATCGCCGGGGCGGCGGTCCGTGCCGGCGCGCGCTACGTCGCGGCGTCGATCTCGCCACCGTCCGGCGAAGGGCGGCTCGATTCAGTGGCAACGGCATCAGGCCAGGCGTTCCGAGGCGACGTGTTCGTCTTCGCCTGCGGTCCATGGCTGGCGACTCTTTTCCCGGAGCTTCTGCGCGATCGATTCTTCGTCACGCGTCAGGAGGTCGTCTATTTCGGGCCGCCTGCCGGCGACGGGCGGTTCGCCCCGCCGTCACTCCCGGCGTGGATCGATTTCGGTTCGGAGATGTACGGCGTGCCGGACATTGAAGGACGCGGCTTCAAGATCGCGCTGGACCGTCACGGTCCGCCGTTCGATCACGACGGCGGGGCGCGCACCCCGGGAGAAACGTTCGACGCCGTCCGGGCGTACGTCGAGCGCCGGTTTCCCGCTCTAGCCGGCGCGCCGATCGTTGGCGCGGAAGTGTGCCAGTACGAAAACACGTCGAACGGCGACTTCCTGATCGATCGCCATCCGTCGTTCGAAAACGTGTGGCTCGTCGGCGGAGGTTCGGGCCATGGCTTCAAGCATGGCCCGGCGGTGGGCGAATATGCGGCGCGCCTGATAGACGGCGCCGCCGCGCCGGATCCGCGCTTCCTCCTCGCCGCGAAAGAGCGCGTTCAGCGCCGCAGCGTATTCTGACTACTTCTTCTTCGGCGCAGTCGCCGCCGGCTTCACTTCGACGTTCGTCGCCGTCATCGTGTAGGTGACGGTCACCTTGTCGCCGACTTTCGCGGTGCCCTTGGTGTCCTTGTCGGTCGAGAACGTCCACGTTTCTTTCGCGCTTTTCTCGACGACGAGCGTGCCCGCGTCGCTGGATTTCACGACGCCGGTGAACTGGTAGGTCTTGGCCGCGGCGCCGAGACCGGCGCCGAATCCGATGACGAGCGCCAGTACGGCGACGGCGATGAGCCAGGCGAAGCGTTTCATATCGGTCCTCCCATGGCGGTCAAGTGTAAAGCAGATTCCGGCCTGCTGAGGTGGCGCAGGCGGCGATTCTTTTGCACTGGGACACGACGGACCAATTGAGGAGGACGAGATGAGGAAAGTTGTCGTCGCATGTGCCGTGCTTGCGGTCTTTGCCAGCTCGGCGTTCGCCGCGCTGTCGAAGGACGAGGTGAAGCGCCTCAGCGAGGCGGGCGCGATCGTGACCGAGCTCCGCAATACACCGGAGAAAGGCATCCCCGAGGAACTCTGGAACAAGGCGCAGTGCGTCATCGTGATTCCGTCGATGAAGAAGGCCGCGTTCGTGGTCGGCGGCGAGTACGGTTCGGGCGTGATGAGCTGTCGCACCAACGGCTGGAGCGCGCCGGTGTTCATGCAGCTTGCGAAGGGAAGCTGGGGCTTGCAGATCGGCGCCGAGTCGACCGACCTCGTGCTCCTGATCATGAACCGCCGCGGACTGGACAAACTGCTCGAGGACAAGGTGTCGCTGGGCGCCGACGCGTCCGTCGCCGCCGGTCCCGTCGGCCGCGCCGCGGCCGCGGCCACCGACGCGCAGATGAGCGCCGAGATGCTGTCCTATTCGCGATCGCAGGGCGTGTTCGCCGGCATCGATCTGTCGGGCGGCACGCTGCATCCGGACAAGGAAGCGCTGGCCCGCGCGTACGGACCGAGCGTCAACGCCCGCGACGTCGTGACCGGAACGGCTCACGTCGCGGCGCTCGAGCAGGCCACTCCCTTCCTCCGCGCGCTGCGCCAGGAGACGAGGGCCACGTCCGGTCGGAAGTAGCAGCCGCAACGGGCGCGGCCGTCGCACCCCCGCGCCCGTCCTCCACCGTTACCGCGACTCGTTCGAGCGTCGCCGGCAGCAGCCGCTGAATCTCCCGCAGCAGCCCCGAATCCGACGGCGACACGAGCGAGACGGCGCGCCCGCTGCGCCCGGCCCGGCCCGTGCGGCCGACGCGGTGAATGTAGTCCTCGGCCACGAGCGGCAGATCGAAGTTGATGACCAGCGGCAGCTGCTCGATGTCGAGTCCGCGCGCCGCGATGTCGGTGGCCACCAGAACGTTCACGCGTCCGGCCTTGAAGTCGCCAAGCGCCCGCGTTCGCGCTCCCTGGCTCTTGTTGCCGTGAATGACCGCCGTCTTGATGCCCGCGCGCTCGAGGTGCTCGCCGACACGATCGGATCCGCGCTTGGTCTTGCAGAAGACGAGCGTCTGACCCGCGGACTCCTGCGTCAGCACGCGCGTGAGCGCTGCGCGTTTCTGATCGACGGCGACCGAATGCACGTGATGCGTCACCGTCGGGGCGACGGCCTGCCCCACCGAGACGTCGACGCGAGCGGGATTGCGCGTGAATTCGGCTGCCAGTCCGACAATCGCCTCTGAGAGCGTGGCCGAGAACAGCAGCGTCTGACGCGAGCGAGGCAGCGAGGCGACCACGCGTCGCAGCGCGGGCAGAAAGCCCATGTCCAGCATCCGGTCGGCCTCGTCCAGCGTGAGGATGTCGATCGCGGAGAGATCGACGGTCCGCCGCTGCATGTGGTCGATCAGACGGCCGGGCGTGGCCACGACGATGTCCGTGCCGTGCGCCAGCGACTGGATCTGCGCCCCCATGCCGACGCCGCCGAAGATGGCCGTCACGCGGATCTGCGCCGGCGCGCCGTAGGTCGCGAGCGATCGATGAACCTGCGCCGCGAGTTCGCGCGTCGGCACGAGCACGAGTCCCCGCGGGAGTCGCGGCTTGCGGCCGTCGCGCCGCGCGACGATGCGTTCGATCATCGGCAGCCCGAAGGCGGCGGTCTTGCCGGTGCCGGTCTGCGCGCGCGCGAGGAGGTCGGTACCCTCGAGCACCGCGGGAATGGCTCGGGTCTGAACGGGCGTGGGCTCCGCATAGCCAAGGCGCGCCAGCGGCAGATAGAGAGAGGGCGTCAATCCGAGTGTTGAGAACGACATGGCAAAACGAACTTTCGTGACCCGAAGCGATCCCAGGCGCGCTGCAGGAGGACTAATGCGCGACGTTCCCGCCACCACGGCGTGAACAGTGCGTCGGGAGCCGCGGCTGCCGAGCGGATTCGTCTCGTTGCTAAGCTGGACGTGAGGAGGAGCGAACCGGGAGCGGCTCGTTACGCCTACAAGTGGCAGAGCGTGTGGGAAAATCCGACCACACATCATACCACACGCGCCCTTTCCGTCCGGCTCGCCGGCCATCGCGACGTATAATGACGCGTCTGCTTTTCTGAGCCTTCGGCCATCCTGGCCAAGCCCTCACCAAAGCCTTCGCGCTGGTGAGGAGCTCATCATCATGGTGAAACGACCCGACGGGATGAACGCGTTCGAGTTCGCGGTGCTCTGCGGTCTGCGTGCCGCGCAGCTCCATCGCGGCTGCACACCGCGCGTCGCGCGATACCCGAAGGTTGCCGTCACGGCGCAGCACGAAGTGGCGGAGGGAAAGGTGTTGCCGTTGCGCGCGGTCGTCGGCGCGCTTCCGGCGATCGAATAGCGCCGATTCGACAGGCAGTCTCGACGGACCGCCACAGAACGGCTGACCGGAGAGTGGCTGCATGACCGATGTCGTGATTCGCGCGGCGCTGCCTGCCGAGCGTTCGAGCCTGGAGGCGTTGCAGTGGCGCGCCTCGCTTGCCAACGCCGGCGATCGCCACTCGCTGCTCGCGAATCCGGACGCGATCGCGCTCCCCGGCGAACACATCGCCGATGGGCACGTGTTCGTGGCCGAGCGCGAGGGCGCGATCGTCGGCTTCGCCGCGATCCTCCCCCGGCCGGACGGGAATGCCGAGCTCGACGCGTTGTTCGTCGATCCGGGCCTCTGGAAAGGCGGGGTCGGACGGATGCTGGTCGATCATTGCACGCAAGTCGCGCGCGGGCGCGCTTCGCGGATTATGCACGTCGTCGGTAATCCGCACGCGCAGCGCTTTTACGCGGCATGCGGCTTCCGCATCACAGGCACCGTCAACACGCGATTCGGCGCCGGTCTCCTGATGCAGCGAGAGCTTTGAGGCGCGCGATTCAATTCGACGCTGCCGCCACCGGCCGGTATCTCGACGAGTCCACGCTCGCGATCGGGGAGATTGCCTGCCTGCTCGGATACTCGGAGCCGGCGGCGTTCCATCGAGTCTTCAACCGGTGGCACGCGGCGACTCCGGATGGAAGCGTTACATCGCCATCTTCCGTGGAGGCATCAGGTCCCACAGGCGCCAGAACTCCGCCATCTCCGCCGGCGTCCCCAGCGACACGCGGACAAACTGGTCGAAGCCGGCAATCGAAGGGCCGATCGCGACGTGATGCTTCCTGAAGTGCTCGAGGACCTCGCCGGCCGGCCCGCCGCTGTTCATCATCACGAAGTTCGCCAGCGAATCGACCGGCCGCAGCATCCGCGCGTGGCACTGGTTGTAGAACTCCTGCCGGTCGTCGACGTTCCGCGCGGCGCACCGCCGCACGTGCGCCTGATCGTCGAGCGCGGCGACGGCGGCGCTCGCCGCCACGACATTCACGCTTTCCGGAAGCCGGCACGCGGCCAGCCGCCGCGCGACCGGCGGAGCGGCGACGCCGTATCCGACGCGTAGTCCCGCCAGGCCGAAAACCGTCGAGAACGTCCGCGTCACGATGACGCGGTCGTCGTCGATGGGACGGTCGATGAAGGACGCGTATTCGGACGAGCCGCCGGCATAGTGATGGTAGGCCTCGTCGATGACGACGACCGTGGTGTCGGGCACCCGCCGGATGAAGGCTTCGAGGTCGCGCCGGCCGGTCAGCGTCCCCGTCGGATTGTTCGGGTTGCAGACGAAGATCATGCCGGTCGACGGTCCCGTGCGCGCGAGCATCGCGTCGAGATCGTGCGCATACTCGCGAGCCAAGGGAACCGCGACGACCCCCGCACCCGTCCGTCGGGCACAATCGCCGATGAAGTCGAACGTTGGCTGCGCCGCGATCAGCGTTTTGCCGGGTCCGAGGAACGCCTCCGCCGCCATGCGCAGAATCTCGGTGGACCCGCACCCGAGGACGATCCGATCGGAAGAGACATGATGGCTGCGCGCGATCGCATCACGCAGCGTCTCCGTTTCGAGCTCGGGATAGCGGGAGGCCGCCGTTCGTGCCGCTTCCTGCATGGCCGCGATCGCGTTCGACGATGGCCCGTAGGCGTTCTCGTTCCTGTCCAGCCGGAGCGCGCCGGCGGCGGCGGCCCGGGCAGTGAACACGTCGGCGAACGCGGGCACGGCCGCGGCACCCGCCGCGGCCGCGCCTATCCGTTCGAGAAGAACTCTGCGCGAGATCCCCATCGGTCTACTGCACGACGAGCGTGATGCTCGTCGAATGGACGCGACCGCCGGCCGTGCCCGTCACGGTCATGACGTACGAGCCCGACGCGACGTTCTTCTTCGTGCTCACCGTAAACGTCGACGTACCGCCGTTTGCGACGGACGAAGGCGTGAACTTCGCGGTCGCGAACTTCGGCACGCCGCTCGCCGAAAGCGTCACGGCGCCGCTGAATCCGGCGCCGGCTGCGATCGTCACGGTGTAGGTGGCGCTCGCCCCGCGTGCGACCGCGATGCTCGCGGGCGCCGCCGAGATCGAGAAATCGCCGTTGACGACAAGCGTGACGTTGGCGGCATGACTGACCGGACCGCTGGTGCCGGTGATGGTCAGCGTGTAGGTCCCCGCCGGCGTCGTTCCGTTCGTTGTTACGCTGAGCGTGGTCGAGCCCGATCCGGTCACCGAGACGGGAGCGAACGACCCGGTGGCGCCCGACGGCAGGCCGCTGACGCTGAAGGTGACCGCGCCTGTGAATCCCGACGCTGCAGCGACCGTCGCCGTATAGCTCGTGTTGCCACCAGGTGAGACCGTTTGAGACGCGGGGGAAGCGGTCAACGAGAAATCCGGGACCGTCACCGTGCGCGTCGCCGCCGGACTCGTGAGACCGCCGTTGTCGGTCACCGTGAAGGATGCGACATAGCTGCCGGGAACCGAGTAGGCGATGGTCCCGGGATTCGCCATCGAGCTCGATCCAGGCGAGCCGCCGGGGAAATTCCAGGAATAAGACGCGATGGTGCCGTCGGGATCGCTCCCCGTTCCCGCGAACAGCACCGACTGTCCGGGGTTGACGGTCGCGTTGGACGATGGGCTGGTGATCGTTGCCGAGGGCGCCTGGTTGGGCGCGCCGCCGTCCAGATGCACGAACGCCGCGACCGACGGCACGCCGGCCGTGTTGAGCGCAAACAGCATGTAGTAGCCGGGCGGCGCGACATTGCCGTTCGGCGGCGCCGTCACGTTCAGGACGCCGCTTCCTGCGGTGAACGACACGCCGACGAGGCGCTGGTCCATGTCGAACGCGTGCGTCGCCGCGCCGGGATGGATCAGCACCACCGACGAGATGCTCGCCGCATTCGGCGTGTGGACCTGGAACGAGCTGCCGTAGGTGAACGCCGCGGGACTCACGTCGGTGATGACGGGCCTGACGGCGGCGCTGCCGTCGCTGTTGAACAGATACGGCGGCGAATAGATTTCCGAGCGCTGCTCGTACGATCCGCGCGCCGGGTTTCCGCCGGCCAGCAGCACGGTGGCGTCGGGCAGCAGCAGCGAGCCCGAGTGGTAGAGGCGCGCGAAGGCATTCTGCCCGGCGGAACTGAACGTGTTCGTCGCCGGGTCGTAGAGGTCGGCTTTCAGGCTCGCGGTCGCCGTGTCCTCGTCGTTCACCGATCCGCCCATCGCGAGCACCTTGCCGTTGGGCAGGATCGTCGCGTTCATTTCGATGCGCGCCTGCGACATCGACGGGCCGAATTGCCACTGCGGCGTCGGCGCCGAGAGATCGATGATCTCGGTCGTCGCCGTCGCGGGGTTGCCGCCGCCCATGATCATCACGCGCGGCCTGTACCCATTGGCCGGCGTCAGCGGCAGCAGCACCGACGTGCCGTAGGTGCGCGTGCCGCTGTAGTTCGTGGTGGCGACCACGGGTGTCCAGGCGTGCGACGCTGGATCGAAGAACCTGGAGCCGGTGCCGGAGCCCGAATAGAAGACGCGCCCGTCCGGCATCAGGTGCATGCGGGGATAGAGCGGCGGGGTCCAGCCGGCGGGATACTGGGTGCTCCATCCGGAGCCGGCGGTATAGATCTCGACGGCGGTATTGGTGCCGCCGGTCTCGTTCAAGCCGGAAAACGTCATCACGCGGCCGTCGCCGAGCATCGTCACGGTCGGATACCAGCGGCCGTGCGCCATGTTCTCCGCGTCGCTGAAGACGCCGAGCGCCGGATCGAAGATCGCGTTGCGCGGCTCGCCGTGAAACGGGTCGTACTGCTGCGTGCCGCTGTTGACGAGGATGCGTCCGTCAGGCAGGGCGATCATGCCGTTGCAGAACATGTCCCACCCGAGCGGCTGGGTCGTG
>Ga0075425_100007025_pt1 | contig 11866 bp, 14 predicted proteins | sample SoiMethybrSBSTD4_FD_75300 | JGI IMG/M metagenome (GOLD analysis project Ga0075425, IMG submission 75300) | Bulk soil microbial communities from a Populus tree surrounding site in Tennessee, USA - Soil MetaG P. TD hybrid SBSTD4 | ecosystem: Environmental > Terrestrial > Soil > Tree plantation...
AGTACGACCCCGTTGCCAAAAAGCACGTCGAGTTCCGCGAGGCCAAGATCAAGTAATCGCGGCGATCGCCACCGAGCATGAAAAAGGGCGCCCCGGGGCGCCCTTTTTGCTGCGACAGTGCCTTGTCATGCCCGGCCTTGTGCCGGGCATCCCGCTTAGAGATGCACGGCCGTGCCTTATCAAGCGGGATGGCCGGGACAAGCCCGGCCATGACAAACCAAGCGTGTCGATCCAATTGGAAAATTTCCTGCCCTAGCTGATGCGCGAGAAGAAGCGCGACCAGCGCAGGCCCGACGGCCACGTCCACACCGGACGGCGCATGATGGGGAAATCCCACGAGCCGAGCACAATGCTGGCGCGGCCGACCAGGTTCTCGACCGGCACGAAGCCCACCCCGCCCTCTGCCGCCGGCACGCGGCTGTCGAGCGAGTCGTCGCGATTGTCGCCGAGCATGAACACGTGCGCCGGCGGCACGACGTATTCCGGCGTATCGTCCAGGCTGGCGTCGCGCAGCTGCTTGAAGATCGGATGCTCGCGCCCGTTCGGGAGGGTTTCGATGAAACGAGGCGCCGTGCGCAGGCGGCCGTCCTCATCCTCCACCTGGTCGCTGCCGGCGGCGCGCAGCGGCAGCATGGTGCCGTTGATCCATAGCCGGCCTCGCCGCATCTGGATGCGGTCGCCGGGCAACCCGACGGCGCGCTTGACGTAGACCATCGACGGATCGCGCGGCAGATGGAACAGCACCACGTCGCCATAGTCCGGCAGCTTGCCGAACAGGCGCTCTTGCGAGGACGGCCCGATCCCGAACGGCAGCGAATAGCGGCTGTAGCCGTAAGCATATTTCGTCGCCAACAACTCGTCGCCGATCTGCAACGTCGGCTCCATTGAGCCCGACGTGACGTAGAACGGCTGGGCCAGCACCGTTTTCGACACCACGACCAGGCCGAGGATCACGGCCAGTTCCACCAGCCCTCGTAGAAAGGTCCCTTGCCTTGCCTTGCGCGCCGTATGTAACGCCATTGCTCGGGTCTCCGGGTTTGCTCAGATGGCCGCGCCGCAGCTATGCGGAGCGCCCGCATGTTTCAAGAACAAAGTCCGGCGGATTGAGGGCTGAAATGGGCGGCGAAACACCACAGTCAGGCTGCCGGGCGACCGGCCCGCGCCGACAGGTTTGCAACCAGATGATGAAGGTGGCCGGCCGGAAGCGGTGTTTTGAGGAGGCCACTCCCACCGCTCCCAGGCCGGCCGAACCCCACGGACCCAGGAGATGCGGCGGACCTGAGCATTCCGTAGGGTTTTCGCTGGGCGCGGAGGACCGAGAACCGGTGGCCGCAACCCGATTGATCTGCCCCTAGGCTAGCCGAACGCGGGCGCCCGAATCAACATATTAACCTATTGATCGATAGCAAGTTTCCCTATCAACCTAAAGCGTTATGGTTGATGCCGTTGCGGCCGCAACTGCTGCGTCGCAGCGCCCGGGCTCGTCTGCGCGTTCGGGTGGTAGCGGGCGCTATGACTCTCAAGCCGCGTCGGCGACGACGCGGTTACGGCCATCGCGCTTGGCGCGATAGAGCGCCTGGTCGGCGCGCTTGAGGATCGTTTCCGGGCTGTCGTCGGCCTGCGCGATCGCCGCGATGCCGATCGAGATGGTGACCTCGATGGTTCCCGATCCTTTCAGGATGGGGAACGGCTCGCCGCCAATGCGCCGGCGGATGCGCTCGGCCACCACGGTTGCCACCGCCATGTCGGTCTCCGGCATGACGACGACGAACTCTTCGCCGCCGAATCGGCAGGCCAAGTCGATGCCGCGGATCGATTTCCTTATGCGCGTGGCGAACTCGCGCAGCACGTCGTCGCCCACGTCGTGGCCGAAATTGTCGTTGATCGCCTTGAAGTAGTCGATGTCGCAGACCAGGAGCGACAGCGGCTTGCCGCGCGATGATGCGTCCTGGACCAGCGTGGCAAGGTGGCTCTCCATATAGCGGCGATTGTGCAGCCCGGTGAGCTGGTCGGTGACCGCGAGCTCGATCGAGAGCTGGAAATTGTCGCGCAGGCGCTCGCTGTAGCGCTTCTTGCGGATCTGCGTGCGCACGCGGGCGAACAGCTCGTTCTTGTCGATCGGGCGCACCAGATAGTCGTTCACGCCGATTTCCAGGCCGCGCAGCAGTTTTGCCGTGTCCTCGGCCTCGGCCACCATGAGGATCGGCAGGTTGCGCGTGCGCTCGAGCGAACGCACCTGGCTGCACAGGCGCAGCCCGTCGAAATCCTCCAGGTTGAGCGAGACGACGAGCAGGTCGTACTCGCCGTCGGCGGCATGGAACAGCGCCTCGTGCGGGTTGGTCTCGACGTCGACCGTGTGATCGGTGGCCAGCGCCGCCGCCACCCGCTCGTAGGACGACACGCGATCGTCGACGATGAGAATCTTGCCGTTGCGGCCGGCCTCGGCGAGCGCGTCCGGGGACGGCTCCTGCAGGCCGATCTCCTTCGAGGTCAGCGCCCGCATGCGCAGCTCGTCGGTCGCCATCTTCAGCCGCACCAGCGAGCGCACGCGCGCGATCAGCGCGAGGTCGGAGACCGGCTTGGTGAGAAAATCGTCCGCCCCCGCCTCCAGCCCGCGCACGCGGTCGGCCGGCTGGTCGAGCGCCGTCACCATGATCACCGGGATATGGTGCGTCTTCGGGTTGGCCTTGAGACGGCGGCACACTTCGAACCCGTCCATCTCCGGCATCATCACGTCGAGCAGCACGATGTCGCACTGCGCGCGGTCACAGATGGCGAGCGCCTCGGCCCCGCTCATGGCGGTGAGCACGTCAAAGTACTCGGCCGTGAGCCGCGCCTCCATCAGCTTGACGTTGGCGACCACATCGTCGACGACGAGAACGCGTGCGGACATCGGCAGGCCTCACGCGTGACCGAGGAAATGGCGGACCGTCTCGAGGAATTTCCCCACCGAAATCGGTTTGGACAGATAGGCCTCGCAGCCGCCGCTGCGGATGCGCTCCTCGTCACCCTTCATGGCGAAGGCCGTGACGGCGATCACCGGGATCGGCTTGAGCTCGGGATCATCCTTCAGCCACTTGGTCACCTCGAGACCGGAGACCTCGGGGAGCTGAATGTCCATGATGATCAGGTCGGGCCGGTGTTTGCGGGCGAGCTCGAGCGCCTCGATACCGTTGCGGGTTCCCAGGGTGGAGTAGCCGTGCGCTTCCAACAGGTCGTGGAAAAGCTTCATATTGAGCTCGTTGTCCTCCACGATCAGGACCGTCTTGGCCATCCCGGGCTCCCTGTCCGGTTCCCTGCCCCCATCGGCCCGGCGCGTCGCGCGGCCGACTCGGGGTCAGCCAGGACCGCGCAGCCGGCAGCGTCCCAAACGTCAATTTAGCGGCGATTCCTTACGGAATGGGAAATATAAAGCCATGGCGCGAGTTAATCGAATCGACCCACAGGCGGCAGAACAGCTTGCAATTCAGGCACTTGACTACCTAGCGGGCGATCCCGACCAGCTCGGGCGCTTCCTCGCTCTGACCGGCCTCGGCCCGGAGACGATTCGCGCCGCCGCCACCGCCCACGATTCCCAGTTCCTCGCCGCGGTTCTGGACCATATTGCCGGCGATGATGGCCTTCTGACGGCCTTCGCGGCGCACGTCCAGGTTGCGCCCACACGCGTGATGCAAGCGCGCGCCGTGCTGGGCGGACAGGATTGGGAACGGGAGACGCCGTAACGGCGGCCGCGGGACGCCGACTACGGTACGCCGCGCACCGGGTCCGGATGGTTGTCGATGCGCATCTGGACAGGAAGCCGGTGGGCGAGCAGAGGCCGAAATCCTTCTGCAGCAATTCACACGCCGTCACTTGCAAAGCTCGTTGCAGATTTCCGCGAGCACGTCCGGGATCGTTGCGGTCCGTGGCTCCACCACGAACGACTCGGCGACGCACTCGAACGTGCAATCATGGAACCCGAAGATGAAGTGACTGAGATCGCCCCACGATTCAGGGCTGTAGCGGCTATGAACTGAATTGATGGCCTGAAGTTCCTTGATCCAAGCCGAGTTCAGCACGCGCATGGCGCAATAGCTTTCGAGTCCTTTGCCGTGCAGCGGGTGGCCATGAAGCACCTCGTCGTTCGGTGTTCCCATTTTCGTGCACAGGCAGGGCTTGAATTCGACAATGGCCACGTTGACCGAATTCGCATCGTCGGGGCGGCGAACACTGGCGTAGCTCCCATCCGAGTTCCGACCGATGTCCGCCAGCACGAACACGAGAAACGTGCGGTCGTCGTTCTGCAGCAGATGGGGAAGCGGCGCGCCCGTATCCCATGGGAGAAGAAATCCCATCGGGACGGCGTGGGGTTCGTTCCGCGCCGCCGCCAGCGCCCGCTCTGCGGTAAGCACCGCCTTGTGGGCGGCGAGGCGCTCGTCGGATTGCGCAGCATGCTTGAGCTGCGTCCGGGCGGTCGCCAGGGCGTTTTGCAGATCCAGTATCTCTTCCGATGTTGACATGCTTTGCCCTCACGGAACGCCGCGCACCGGATCCGGGTGGTTGTCGATGCGCATCTGGAACAGGAAATAGGTCGGCGAGCAGAAGCCGAAATCCTTCACGACATCGGCGGAACCGGCTGGCGCGAAGAACACGAGGCAAACTGCCAGCGCGCGGCGCGGACCGCGATCGGTAATCCCATGGTCTCTCGTCTCCCTACTCGGCCGGAGCGGCAGCCAACCGGCCAGTCATAGCCTTAGTCGTATCCACAGTCGTGCCCGTTCGATCCCCGCGGCGGCCGCAAAGGCGCTATGGTGGCGCGATCCTTGGGAAAGCGGGCGAATCATGCCCGGCATATGCCGCGATTGCCTGATCACGCCGGCGGAGGGGAGCAAGCGCTGTCCCGCCTGCGGCTCGCCGCGCCTGGTGGCGCATCCGGCGCTGCCTGCGCTGGCGATTGCCCATGTCGACTGCGACGCGTTTTACGCTGCCATCGAGAAGCGCGATGACCCAAAGCTTGCCGACCAGCCGGTGATCGTGGGCGGAGGAAAACGCGGCGTGGTGGCAACCGCCTGCTACGTGGCGCGCACGTTCGGCGTGAAATCCGCCATGCCGATGTTTCAGGCGCGAAAACTTTGCCCCGGCGCCATCGTGATCCCGCCAGACATGGAGAAATACGCCCGCGTCGGCCGTCACGTGCGGGCCATGATGTTCGAGCTCACGCCGCTGGTCGAGCCGCTGTCGATCGACGAGGCCTTCCTCGATCTCGCCGGCACCGAGCGGCTGCACCGGCTCATGCCGGCGCAGGCGCTGGCGCGCTTTGCCCGCCGGGTGGAGGACGAGATCGGCATTACGGTCTCGATCGGGCTTTCGACCAACAAGTTCTTGGCCAAGATCGCCTCCGATCTCGACAAGCCGCGCGGCTTTGCCGTGCTGGGCGAAGCCGAGGCGGCGGCGTTCCTGGCGGCCAAGCCGGTCACGTTCATCTTCGGCGTCGGCAAGGCCACGCAGGCGCGCCTGGCGCGCGACGGTTATCGCCTGCTGGCCGACCTGCAGCGCGCCGACGAGGCCGAGCTCATGCGGCGCTACGGGACGGAAGGCGCGCGGCTGTGGCAGCTGGCGCGCGGCATCGACACCCGCGCCGTGCATGCCGACCGCGAGACGAAGAGCGTGTCGGCCGAGACGACGTTCGAAGAGGATATTTGCGGTTTCCGCGCGCTCGAGCGGCACTTGTGGAGCTTGACCGAGCGTGTCTCGGCGCGGCTCAAGGCCAAAGATCTGTGCGGCGGCACCGTCACGCTGAAGCTGAAGACTGCGGATTTCCGCATTCGCACGCGCGCACGGGGTTTAGGCGCGCCGACCGCGCTCGCAACAAAAATCTTTGCCGCGGCGCGCGACTTGCTCAAGCGCGAGGCCGACGGCACGAAATTCCGCCTGATCGGCGTCGGCCTCTCGGATCTGGCGCCGGGCGAACACGCCGATCCCGACGATCTGGTCGACACCGGCGGCCGGCGCAAAGCGGCGGCCGAGCACGCGGTCGACCGCGTGCGGGAAAAATTCGGCCGCGCCGCGATCGTCAAAGGCCTGGTGTTCGAGGATTGAATGTAGGGTGGGCAAATTCGCCTGCTGCGGCGCTGATCGGTGGGCAACGGCGCGAAAGCGAATTTGCCCACCATGCGGCGCCGACATTACGCGCCGTTGCCCACCCTACGGAGCCAAAGCTCACCGGCACGGCGTGGTGTCGCGCATCTCCAGCGTGCTCATGGTGCCGCTGATGGCGAAGTCGCCGTAGTCGAGCACCAGCGCCCGCGACACGCCGTTCTCATAAAGCTCGAACTTGATGGAATAGACCGGCGTCTGCTCGCCGCCCTGCTTGGCGCGGTCGAAATAGCTGATGGTGACGGGCCAGCGTGTCATGTTGTCGAACGCCGCCTGCCCGGCGACCGCGTCGTCAGGCTTCCGCTCGCCCGGCGGAATTGCCCGCCCGATGACGGTGAGCGTGTTGTAGAGTTTTTCTCCGGTCTCGGAGCCGTCATAGACCGGCAGCTCCAGCACGGGCTGGCCCTCGCGCGCCGCCGCCACGATGCGTCGGATGTGCTCGGTCGGGAACACCACGGCGGCATCCACCTCGAACTGCTTGCGCTCCGGCTGCACCAGACTGATTGCGATCTGCTGCGCCTTGCGCTCAGCGGTGCCGTCAACCGAATCGACCAGCCGCTCGCTGATATAGTTTTGGAAATTGAATCGATAATTCTTGGCCGCGCCCTCCTCCCAGGTGGCCGAGCGCAGGTCGCTGACCACGACCTTGCCCTCGCCATTGTCGAGCTCGGTGACCTGGCGGAACTGCAGCGCATAGCCCTCGCAGGCATTGCCGGAGAAATCATAGACGATGCGGCCCTGGACCGAGGACAATTGCCGCCGGCCGCGCGTATCGGAGAGCTTCAGCTCGTAAATCGCGCGGTGCGACGCGAGCTCCATCGGCCCCTTCTGGGCCACGGCCGGAGCGGACGGGCCGACCAGGACCGTGGCCGTGGCCAGAACCGCGGCAATGCTTGCGGCAGCCGTCGCGAAACGGATGGAATCGGGACACGTCATCAAGCAAATCTCCTCGTCATTTCGCCGCAACATAGGAGCCACGCGGGCGCGTAGCAACCATGCGGCGCGGCTTGCGCGGGACCGCATGATCGGCCAAGACTGATCGGCGACTTAAGGATCGCGCATGGCCCCTGGTGGCCCGGGAGACGGAGGCGTCATGGCCGGAGCTGTGGAAGCTAAACTCGCCGATCTTGGCATTATTTTGCCGACCCCGGCGGCGCCGATCGCGAATTACGTTGGATTCGTGCGTACCGGCAATCTGCTCGTCGTATCCGGTCAGCTCTGCCTCGACGTGGAGGGCAAGCTGGTGGCGAAGGGCAAGCTCGGCGCCGGCGTCTCGCTGGAGGACGGCCAGAAGGCCGCGCGTGCTTGCGCGGTGAACCTCATGGCTCAGATCAAGGCGGCCCTGGGCGATCTCGACAAGGTGGTGCGCGTGGTGCGCCTCGGCGGCTTCATCAATGCCACGCCGGATTTTCTCGACGCCCCCAAGGTGATGAACGGCGCCTCCGACCTCATGGTCACGGCGTTTGCCGACAGGGGCCATCACGCCCGCACCACGGTCGGCGTCGCGGTGCTCCCCCTCGACGCCGCCGTCGAGGTGGAGGGAGCCTTCGAGGTGGCCTGAAGCCGCATGCCCTCCAAGTGGCTGACGGCGCGCCCCATTGCCCATCGCGGCCTGCATGATGCCGCGGCCGGCGTGATCGAGAATACGCCATCGGCCGTATCGGCTGCCGTGGCGGCCGGCTATGCCATCGAAGTCGACCTCCAGATCACCGCCGACCACGAGGCGATGGTGCACCATGACGATGTTCTGGGCCGCCTGACCGAGGGAGAAGGCCGGCTCGCCGCCATGTCGGCGGCCGCGCTCAAGCGGGTGCCGTTCCGCGCCACCGCCGACCGCATGCTCACCCTTGGCGAACTGCTCGACCTGGTGGCCGGCCGCACCGCCCTCTTCCTCGAGCTCAAGAGCCGTTTCGATCGCGATCTGCGGCTGGCGCGGCGCGTGGCCGAGGTCATCAAGACTTACGCCGGTCCGATCGCCACGATGTCGTTCGATCCCTTTTCCGTGGACGCCATGCGCGACCTCGTGCCCGCTGTGCCGCGCGGAATCGTGGCTCAGCGCCACGCCGACGAGGAAGGCGCACACGACAAGCTCGGCTACCTCGTGCACGGCGTGCGCAGCCGCCCCAATTTCGTCGCCTATTCTGTCAAGGACCTGCCGGCTCCGGTCCCATTCCTGACGCGAAATGTGCTCGGCCTGCCGCTGCTCACCTGGACAGTACGCAGCGCAGAGGACCGGCGGCGTGCCGAGCGCTACGCCGATCAGATGATTTTCGAAGGTTTTCGGCCCTGACAGCGGCTAACATGGCGCAAGATTTGCCGGGGAGATTCTCCATGGCTAAAAGGCCGCCGAAACACATCGTCGACATGACCCTGTCGGCCAGCGACATGGCGCGGGTGGGCGCCGCGCTCAACATCCGGATCTTCACTCAGGATCGCCGGCGCAACAAAACGATCCTCGGAACGATCCAGATCGGCCAGGGTTCGTTTCGCTGGGCCAGAGCCCATAGCCAGTTCCATCGCCTTCCCTGGGAGCGATTTGCCGAGATCATGGACCACGCCCTCAAACCCGCCCGGCGCAAATCTTGAGCAAGGAACTCGACCTGCGCATTCGCGTGCTTCCGGCGATCAGCGAGATTGACGCCGCGGCGTGGGACTCGTGTGCCAATCCGGCATCAACAAACGGCGCCAACCGATTCTCCCGACTCGCAAATTGCGTCGGATCCGAATCGTTTTCACCGCCCGGCGACACATTCAATCCGTTCATCGCCCATGATTTCCTGTTCGCCCTGGAAGAATCCGGCTCGGCCGTGGCGCGCACCGGCTGGCAGCCGCAGCACCTCGTCGCCGAGACCGCGGACAGGGCGGTGTTGGGGGTCGCGCCCTGCTACCTGAAAAGCCATTCGCGCGGCGAATACGTGTTCGACCACGCCTGGGCCGAGGCCTATGAGCGCGCCGGCGGGAGCTACTATCCAAAGCTCCAGGTGTCCGTGCCGTTCACGCCGGCGACCGGTCGCCGCCTGCTGGTGCGCCCCGGCCCCGATCTCGAGACCGTGCGGGCCGGGCTGGCGGCCGGCCTCGTCGAGCTGACGCGGCTGCGCGACGCCTCCTCGGCCCACCTCACCTTCCTGACCGAACCAGAATGGCGCTTCCTGGGGGCGCAGGGATTGCTTCAGCGCACCGACCAGCAGTTCCATTGGGAGAACGGCGGCTACGCGTCGTTCGACGATTTTTTGGCAGCGCTGGCGGCGCGCAAGCGGAAAATCATCCGGCGCGAGCGGCGGGACGCCCTGCCGCCCGGCGTCACGGTGCACTGGCTCACCGGCTCCGACCTCGACGAAGCCGTCTGGGACGCCTTCTTCGCCTTCTACATGGAGACCGGCTCGCGCAAATGGGGCCGGCCCTATCTCACCCGAAAATTCTTCTCGCTGGTGGGCGAGCGCATGCGCGACCACATCCTTTTAGTCATGGCCAAGCGCGCCGGCCGCTACATCGCCGGCGCGCTCAACTTCATCGGTTCGGACACCCTGTTCGGCCGCAACTGGGGCGCCATCGAGCACCACCCGTTCCTGCACTTCGAGCTCTGCTACTACCAAGCCATCGACTTCGCCATCACGCACAAGCTGGCGCGGGTCGAGGCCGGCGCCCAGGGCGAGCACAAGATCGCCCGCGGCTACCTGCCGGCCACCACCTACTCGGCCCACTACATCCGGGATGCCGGGCTGCGCCGCGCCATCGCCGACTATCTCGAGCGCGAGCGCGACTATGTGGCGGCCGCCGGCGAAGAGCTCGCCACCTATGCGCCCTATCGGAAGGTGCCGGCCGAGGAGGCGTGAGTGCTCGGCGCGCTGGCCTTCAAGCTTGACGCCGCGCGCAACGTGCTGCGACACATCGTGGTCCGGAAAATTTTGGGGCGCCCCATGGCCTACGACCCGAACAACATTTTTGCCAAAATCCTGCGCGGCGAGATGCCCGCCTACAAAGTCTACGAGGACGACAAGAGCTTCGCGTTCCTCGACATCATGCCGCGGGCGCCCGGCCACACGCTGGTGCTGCCCAAGGCGCCGGCGCGCAACATTCTGGACGTGGCGCCTGACGACCTCGCCCATGCCGTCAAGGTGGCGCAAAAGGTGGCCAAGGCCGGCATGAAGGCCTTCGCCGCCGATGGCGTCACGGTCCAGCAGTTCAACGAGCCCGCGGGCGGCCAGGTCGTGTTCCACCTCCACGTCCATGTCATTCCGCGCCGCAACGGCGTCGCCCTGAAGCCGCCGGCCAGCGAGAAGGAAAAGCCCGAGGTGCTCGAGGAACACGCCAGGAAGCTGAAGGCGGCGCTCGACGGGATGTAGACCTGTAGGGTGGGCAAATTCGCGTGCTGAAGCGCGGAAGGCGGGTAACGGCGCGGCGGCGAATTTGCCCACCATTTGTTTGCGACTCCGCATGGTGGGCAAACGCGCGTTGCAGGTCATCGTCCGTTGAACGCGTAACGAAAAGCGCGTTTGCCCACCCTACAGCGCCACCGCCCCCACAATCAGCACCGCCTCCCCGACCGCGACGCCCGCGAAGACCGAGCGCCGGATCAGCAGGAAGGCGAGGAAGCCGGCCACCACGGCGGCCACGCGCACGGTGAGCGGAACGGCGGCGAGCGCGCCCGAATTCGTCGCCAGCAATTGCGCAATCACACCGGCCAGGATGGCGGTGGCGACCGCCCTCACCCACACGACGATCTCCGATTCCTCGTTGAGGCCGCGCGCCACCAGAAGGCCGAGCAGACGCCAGACCTCGTTGGGCAGAAAGCCCACCAGGATCAGGGCCAGATAGGGTCCGAGGTCGGCGGCCGCCGTGCTCATTGCATGGCCTCGCGCACGCGGTGCACCAGATACGCAATGGTGCCGGCGATGATGCCGGTCCACATCAAGTCGAGGCCGACCTTGCTGGCGGCCATGATGGGGCCGATGACCAGCCCGAGCCCGAGCGCCACGCGATCGATCAGCGCCTGGCTGTTGCGCGTGATCGACATCAGCATTGACAACGGCGTGAGGAACAGGAGTCCGGCCGCGAATACGGTCGGCACCTGCCCTGCCACATAGAACCCGATGCCGCCGGCAATGATCGGCGGCGTGATCAGTCCGGTGCCGAGACCGTTGTAGAACGCGATGCGGTGATCGCGCGGCAGCATTGGCAACAGCCGCATGGCCTCGACCCACACGCTGATGGCCGTGAGATGCATCGGCACCAGCAGTTGCCACGTGCGCGTCTGCCGGTCGCGCAGCATGGGCAGCAGTGTCACCACCATCGGCATGAAACGCACGCTGCTCAACGCGACGGCGATGGCGGTGTCGACGAGCGCGGCGCTGCCGAGCGTGGAGATCAGGATCACCTGCGCCGGCGCCGCCCAGATCAGGATGGTGGAGAGCACCATCCAGCCGGCGCTGAAGCCGAAATCATGGGCGAGCGCGCCGATGCCGATATAAGTGGCGAACAACACATAGGCGAAGATCGACCGCCACGCGGTCGACACGCCGCGCACGAAGGCAGCGAGGCTCGACTCCTGCGCGGCGGGTGGATCGGGCTGTCGTGCAGACGACATCGTCGACCGATCCCACGGCGGCGATGTTTTCGCAACCGGCCCGCCCGCATGAGCGGAATGCAATCCTGTTCGGTGGCCTCACCCCTCGACAAAAGGCGGAAACCTCAGGTTGGCTGGAGTAGCTTCCCGGTACCGTGAGGGACCTGG
>Ga0075425_100007027_pt1 | contig 11866 bp, 11 predicted proteins | sample SoiMethybrSBSTD4_FD_75300 | JGI IMG/M metagenome (GOLD analysis project Ga0075425, IMG submission 75300) | Bulk soil microbial communities from a Populus tree surrounding site in Tennessee, USA - Soil MetaG P. TD hybrid SBSTD4 | ecosystem: Environmental > Terrestrial > Soil > Tree plantation...
GCGTAGGGTGAAAAGAGCGGCTTGGCCGGAAACGCCTTGTCGGCCTTCGCCTTGTCGAGCGTGCCGATCTCCTGGGGCGCGGGCGCCGGCTCCTGTCGCGCCGCGACCGCGACGGCGGCGATCGTGCCGGTCAGCGTCACGGCCCAGAGCAGGCGTTTCCAGTCGCGAGATCTCATGTAAGTATCCTGTTCAGAAAGACACGAAGCCCGGGAGCGAAGCCTGAACACCGCCAGGCTGTCCACTCACTTCTTCTTCTTGAGGGGGAAACGCTGCACCAGGCCTTCTGAGGCCTCGCGGATGCGCGTCTCGCGCTGGGCGTCGGTGGCCCCTTCGGCGACGGTGCTCTCGGCGATGCCGCGCCACACCACGCGGCGCTCGCCGACCGCGCCCGGCAGCATCGCGTCGAGCACGAGCGAACCCTTGGTGACGATGCTCAGCGACTGGGTCGCGGGGGCGAACGGGGGCAGGCCCCAGTAGGGAACCGCGGGCAGGAACTGGCCCATGCTCTGCCCGGTCGAGTTGACGGTGACCAGCACGTAGTAGTGCAGGTGGACGTCGGGCGTGCCCGTCGCCTGCGCCAGCCCTTTCTTCACCATCTCGGCGGAGACGTGCTTGCGGATCAGCGGATCGATGCGCGCCTTCAGCGCCGCCGGATCGTCGCTCGGCGTGCGCGCCATGATGACGTCGCCGTCGGCATCCCACGCCCATGTCTTCACCGTCGCGAAGTCGAATGCCGGATCGGGCTCGGCCTTGATCTTGATCTTGGCGTCGAGCACGACGACCAGCGCGGCCAGGCAGGCGAGCGCGGCCAGAGTCTTTCTCACAGGGCCTCCAGTACGGCGGGCGCGCCGGCGTCGGGCGCGGCCGCCACGCTGCGCCCCGCGAGCGCCTCGGCCGGCGTGACCGTCGAGAACAGGTGCATCAGCCGCGCGACCACGCCGGTCCACCCCGTCTGATGGCTCGCACCCACGCCGGCGCCGTTGTCGCCGTGGAAGTACTCGTAGAAGAGCACGAGATCGCGCCAGGCGGGATCCTCCTGGAACTTCGCGGCGGCGCCATGCACCGGGCGCCGGCCGTGCTCGTCGCGCAGGAAGATGCTCGAGAGCCGCCGCGTGATCTCGTCCGCCACCTGGTAGAGCGTCATCTGGCGACCCGATCCCGTCGGACACTCGATGGTGAACCGATCGCCGAAGTACATGTAGTACTGCAACAGCGCGCGCACGATCAGCGCGTTGACCGGCATCCAGATCGGGCCGCGCCAGTTCGAGTTGCCGCCGAACATCCCGCTGTCGGACTCCGCCGGCAGATAGCTGACTCGATATTCCTGGCCGCCGGTGTGGAAGACGTAGGGATGCTGGTCGTGATGGCGTGAGATGGAACGGATGCCGTACGGGCTCAGGAACTCCCGCTCGTCGAGCATCACCTGCAGCACGCGTCGCAGCTTCGATTCGCTGAGGACGGACGCCAGCAGGCGTCCCTCGTGGCCGCGCGCGACCGGGTCGTGGATGAACTGCCGCAGCTCGGGACGGGCCTCGAGGAAGCCTCGCAGGCGGGGCATCAGCTCCTCGTAGCGCGCCAGGTCCTCCCCCTCGAACGCCGTGGCCGCGCACAGCGGCAGCAGGCCGACGAGCGATCGCACCTTCAGCCGCGTGGCGCGGCCGTCGGGCAGCCGCAGCACGTCGTAGAAGAAGCCATCCTCTTCGTCCCACATCCCGACCTCGCCGCCGCCGTGGACCAGCGACAGCGCGATCCAGAGATAGTGCTCGATGAATTTCAGGCTCATGTCGACGTAGGCCGGATTGTGCTTGGCCAGCTCCGCCGCGATCTCGAGCATGTTCTGGCAGAAGAGCGCCATCCACGCGGTGCCGTCGGCCTGTTCGAGATGGCCGCCGGTCGGCAGCGGTGAGCTGCGATCGAACACGCCGATGTTGTCGAGGCCGAGGAAGCCGCCTTCGAAGACGTTGTTGCCGCTGCGATCCTTGCGGTTCACCCACCAGGTGAAGTTGAGCAGCAGCTTGTGGAAGGACCGCTCGAGCCAGAGCAGGTCTCCCTTGCCTCGCCCCGCTTTCTCCAGACGGTAGGTGAAGATCGTCGCCCAGGCATGCACCGGCGGGTTGACGTCGCCGAAGTTCCACTCGTAGGCGGGAATCTGTCCGCTCGGGTGCAGGTAGCGCTCCCGCAGCATCAGGTCGAGCTGCTGCTTGCCGAAATCGGGATCGACCAGGGTCAGCGGCAGCACGTGGAAGGCGAGGTCCCATGCCGCGTACCACGGGTATTCCCACTTGTCCGGCATCGAGATGATGTCGGCGTTGTGCATGTGGTGCCACTGGCCGTTGCGCGGCGCCGGCGTGCGTTTCGGATTGAACGGATCCGCCCCCCGCTCGGACAGCCAGCGATCGACGTCGTAGTTGTAGAACTGCTTGGTCCACAGCATGCCGGCCAGCGCCTGGCGCATCACGTTGGCGGCGTCGCCATCGAGCGATCGCGGAATCACGGAGGCGTAGAACGCGTCGGCTTCCTGCTGCCGCGCCTGCACGATGGCGTCGAATCCGGCAGCGTCGTGCCGGGCCTTCGCGTTCGAGAGACGCAGACGCAGCACCTCCGACGCGCCGCCCGGCACCGTCAGCGTGTAGTGTGCCGCCGCCTTCGTCCCGGTCCTGGCGGGATTCACCGCGTCGGTGCGGCCGTCGACGAGGAGGCGGTGGAACGCGTCCTTGACGTAGGGCGTTCGGTTGCTGCCGACGTCGAACCGTTCGCGGTTGGTCTCGTTCTCGGTGAAGTGCAGCGCGGCCGGTCCGTCGGCCTGGAAGAAGCGGTCGCCCAGCTCGGGATGCGAGGCCACGATTGTCCGTCCGTCTTCGAGCTGCGACAGCTGCGGTCGCGCCGTCGAGCCGTCGCCCGACCACGACCAGGTATTGCGGAACCAGAGTGTCGGCAACACGTGCAGCGTGGCCGGCTCGGGGCCGCGATTGGCCACCGTGATCCTGATCAGGATGTCTTCGGGAGACGCCTTCGCGTACTCGACGAACACGTCGAAGTAGCGGTTGCCGTCGAAGACGCCGGTATCGAGGAGCTCGTACTCGGGGTCGAGCCGGCTGCGCTCGCGGTTGGTCTTGACGATGTGGTCGTAGGGATAGGCCTTCTGCGGGTACTTGTACAGGTACTTCATGTACGAGTGCGTCGGCGTCGAGTCGAGATAGAAGTAGTACTCCTTGACGTCCTCGCCGTGATTGCCTTCGCTGTTGGTGAGACCGAACAGCCGCTCCTTGACGATCGGATCGTTGCCGTTCCACAGCGCGATGGCGAAGCAGAGACGCTGGCGGTCGTCGGAGATGCCGGCGAGACCGTCCTCGCCCCAGCGATAGGCGCGCGAGCGCGCGTGGTCGTGGCTGAAGTAATTCCACGCGTCGCCCGACGCGCTGTAGTCTTCGCGCACCGTGCCCCACTGCCGCTCGCTCAGGTACGGGCCCCAGCGGCGCCACGGCGTGCGCGCATCCGCGGCTGCGGCCAGTCGCGCCCGCTCGGCGCCGGCGTCGTCGCCTTTTCTCGACATCTCGTGTTCCTTTACTGGCGGGATGCGCCCGCGGCAGCCGACCAGGTGTCGTCGGGGTTGTAGTCGCCGAGGGCACGCGCCGCGCTCGCCGTGTCGGGCCCGAGGTCCTTTTGACGGACGCTGCCGTCCTGGTTGACGACGAAGGTCATCACGCCGGTGACGTCGTACTGCGCCGGCCACGCCACGAGCGCGAACCCGCCCGACATCCCGCCGTTGGCGATGTAGTCGCGCGCGCCGCCCGGCGCGGCCGCCCCCTGTCGGGTGACGATCTTGAAGAAATACCCGTGGAAGGGCGCGGGCTCCTTGCCCTGGCCGACGGGCGTCCCTTCCTCCGCGGCCTGCGCCACGAGATCGCCGAGCGGGCTCGGTTTCTCGCCGCGCGCGGCCGGCCAGTAGAGGCCGTTCTGGCGGCCGCGATCGCTCCGGAAGCTCTGCGCGAAGAGCCCCGCCGGCTTGCCGTCGTGCGCGCGCGCGGCATACAGGTGCTGCGCGTTCACGTAGGCGCCGCAGATCCGGATCGCCGCCAGCTCGTTGCGCCCGACGCGGCGCGACACCACTTCTTCCTTGCCCGCGGCGGTGTCGAACCGCCAGGCGTTGCCGTCCTTGATCAGCGGCACCGGGAACGGCCAGTCCTCGTTGCCGATGACGAGGACGCGGGTGTCTGCCCCCTGCTCCTCGAGCCGCCACCGCTCGGCGACCGCGGCGACGAAGATCTCGCGGTTCTGGCGCGCCGTCGCGGCGTCGGACGAATCCACGAGCTCCTTCCCCTCGGCGCCGAAGATCGCGACCACGTCGTCGAGCCGCCCGGCCTTCACGGCGTCGTTCAGCGCCCGGACGGCCTCTTCCGGCGAGGCAAAGGTTCGTTGAGCGGGAGTGGCTGCCGTGCATCCGGACAGGGCGAGCGATGCCCAGGCGATCAGCGCGGCCGCGACCCGCAGGGGCGCGCGGTGGTGTGAACGGAAATCTGCAGTGCTGGCCACGTACGTTCTCCCGGGCCTTAACGCCGGCGCGATCCGCCGCCGCTGCGCGAGCTGCTGCGGCTGCTCTTTCCCCGCTGGCTGGCTGCGCGTTCCGATTTGCCGCTCGAATAGCCCGAGAATGCGTCCGACTTCGTGCCGGTGCGCGCCGTCGAGCTCGCGTCGCGGCTGTAGCCGCGCGCCTCCTGCGACGAGGTGCTGGTCCGCTGCTGGCCCTGCGCCGAGGTCTGCGCCGTCGCCGCCGCCCCCTGTCCTGACTGCTGCCGTTCGGTCCGCTGCTGCTGCGTGGTCTGCTGGCGCTCGGTCCGCTGCTGCTGCGTGTTCTGCTGGCGATCGCCGCGGTTCTCCTGCGCGTCCTTGGCGCGATCGGAGCGGTCCTCGTTGATGTCCTCGCGGTGGTCCTGCCAGTCCTCGCGCGCGTCCTCGCGGTGGTCGTAATAGTCGTCCCACGCGTCGTTGTACATGTAGCCGCCGCCGTGCCAGCCGTAGGGACCGTAGTAGTAGTTGTTGTCGATGGCCGCGCCGATGGCGATGCCGGCGGTGAATCCGATCACGCCCGCCAGCGCGGCGTCGCTGCTGCTGCTGCTGGATTCCTTGACGACGACGGTCGAAGTGGTGGGCTGCGTGTAGACGACCTGCGGGTTGTACTGCGGCACGTAGACGATCTGGGGATTGGTCGGCTCGATGACGATGACCTGCTCGCCTGCAGACGTCGTTTTCGTTTCCACCTGCTGCTGTGGCGTGCTCTTCAGCGTGCCCGCCGCCTTCGCCTTGGCGCGGAGCCGCTGGATGCTGGCGAAGACCGCCGACTTGTCGGCGGCGAACGCCTTGCCGAGTGCCGCCGTCCAGTCCGCCTGCACCGCCATGTACTCGATCACGCTGGGGAAGAGCACCAGCGCGACGTAGCTGTCTTCGAAACCTGACGAGGCCGCGGCGGTCTGCAGCTCGGTGCCCTTGAGGGTCTCGTGGCTGCGCAGCCACTCGTTCAGCGCGGCGATCTTGCCGGGATTGGCCGAGCAGAGCAGCATCTGCGCCAGCAGTTGATCGGGATACAGCGCGACCGGCGCCAGCAGCTTGTCGAGCTCCGCGGGCGTCGCCGCCGCGCCGACCTCGCGCGGCGGCAGGGCCGCCGACAGGAGCATCGTCGCGGCGAGAAGGACGAGGAATGGCCGCTTCATGGCAGCTCTCCGTCAGGCGTAAATCTCTTTGACGAACCGCCGGCGGGCGATGGACTTCCCGTCGTCATAGGCGCCGCGATGCGAGCGCGGCTGCAGCGTGACCTTGTCGGTCGACAGTTTCTTGTAGGGGATTCTCGAGAGCACGTGCGCGATCGTGTTCAGGCGCGCCGCCCGCTTGTCGTCGGACCGCACGATGAACCACGGCGCGATCCGCGTGTCGGTCTTCTTCAACATCACGTCGCGGGCCCGCGAATAGTCGTACCAGCGCTTCCGCGACGGCAGGTCCATCGGGCTCAGCTTCCACTGCCGCATCGGATCCTCGATGCGCGCCTCGAAGCGTTGCTTCTGCTCGTCGTTGCTCACCTCGAGCCAGACCTTGATCAGAATGGTGCCGCCTTCGACGAGGAACCGCTCGATCTTCGGACACAGTTCCAGGAACCGATCCCGCTCCGGCTCGCTGCAGAACCCCATGACGTACTCGACGCCGGCGCGGTTGTACCAGCTGCGATCGAAGATGACGATCTCCCCCCGGGCGGGGAAATGCTGGAGGTAGCGCTGAAAGTAGATCTGCGACTTCTCGCGGTCGGACGGAGCCGGCAGCGCGACGACGCGGAACACGCGCGGGCTGACGCGCTCGGTGAGGGCCTTGATCGTTCCGCCCTTCCCCGCGCCGTCGCGTCCTTCGAAGACGACGACGACGCGGAGGCCCTTCTCTTTGACCCACCGCTGCAGGTGACACAGCTTCACCTGCAGCTTGTGGAGTTCCTTTTCGTACTTCGCCCGCTTCATATAGAGCGGCGATCGCGCCCCTAGAACCGGAACCCGAACGTGATCGGCAGGAACTGGCCGTTCGCCTTCTTGCCCCCCAGGTCCGCGAGCTGCTGGGGCACGTTCGCCTGGTCGATTTGAGGTCCCCAGATGTAGTGATAGCGGACCTCGGCGAAGATCGACGTGTGGTCGGTCACCCGGAAATTGACGCCGCCCCCGAAGTTCATCCCGAAGTCGGTGGAGCTGCGCTTGCCGACGATCTGTTCGACCGGGACCGCCGCGGGATAGCAGACATACCAGTACGGATCGCAGACCGTCGCGAAGCCGATCGACGGGGTCGAGATCGTCACCGGCCGGTAGTAGACGCCGATCCCGGTAATGAAGTACGGCGCGGTCTTGCCGCTGACCGCCGGGCTGAAGAGGACGTTGGCGGCGCCGTACTGCATGTTGGCGTCGGCGAAGAAGTCGGAGGGGACCCCGGAGTCCAGCGGGTTCACCGATACCGGGATCGACAGCTGCTTCTGCTTCATGCCGTTCCAGCCGTATTCACCCTGGAGGCCCACCACCGGATTGAGCTTGAACAATGCGCCGATCGTGAAATTCCCGCCGCTGCCAACGTGGTCTTTCCCGGCGCCGTAGACGCCCGTCCATCCGCCGCCGATCGTGAGCTGCACGGGCCGCTCGTCCTGTGCGGCGACCGGTGCCGCGAGAAGGGTCGCGACCAGAAGGAACCCGAACCTGCGAAGCATGTGTGCCTCCTTGAAGAGATCTGCGCACCGCCGGCCACGCGCCGGCGCTCTATCGGCGATCAATCTAGGTCCCTGCTCCGCGCGTGAGAACTGAGGCCAGTACCAGACGTCTCATGTAGTTCTGACAGGGGGAAGTGGCCGCGTCGGGGACTTCTGTCGCATTTTCGTGGCCCCCCTCGCAGAGTTGACAGTTGGTCCCGCGCAGGTCGCGCGCAATGATGGCCGCGCCAACCAGAGCGCAGGAGACACAAGTATGCGGATGAGAGCACGTGCACGTGACCTGGCGGGGTTCATCCTGATCTGTACGCTGGCGGCAGCTCCACTGCTGAACGCCCGCGCCGGCGAAACCTTCACCGCGACCGCCTCGGTCAAGTCGCCGTCGGGCAGCGGGTCGATGCCGGTGAAGATCGGCATCGACCGGTTCGTGTCCGAGAGCGATCGCACCACGGTCATGGACCTGGTCAAGGCGGGCAACGGAACGGCGACGCGGCAGGCGCTCGCCAAGATGGCCAGCATCGGCTACATCGAGCTGGGGACGAAACGCACCCCTGTCAAGTACGCCTATGCCAGGTCCACCGGCGCCGGGCGGCTGATCACGGTGCTGACCGCCGAGCCGATCTTCTTTGTCGGGGGCTCGAAGCCCGATGCCAAGCCGAAGGAAGGCTTCGATCTGGCGCTGGCGCTGCTGGTGCTGGACGGCAGCGACAAGGGGGACGGCGAGCTGGCCCCGGCGGCGAAGGTGAAAGTCGACGACAAGGGGGCCATCGTCACCGAGGAGTACGGGCGCGAGGTGGTGCGGCTCACCAATGTCGCCAAGGTGAAATAGGTGGCCGCGACGCTCCGCCACGAGCGCGACCGGATCTATCGCCTCGAGATCACGGGACGGCTGTCGAAGCGGGACTTCGACGCCGTCCAGGAGCAGGTCGCCGGCGAGATCACCGCGGCGGGGCACATCCGGCTGCTGGTCATCCTTGACCGGTTCGAGGGCTGGGAGTCGGGCGCCAACTGGAGCGACCTGCACTTCTATATCAAGCACGGCGACGCGGTGGAGCGGATCGCGATCGTCGGTGACGAGGCCTGGCGCAGCCAGGCGCTGATGTTCGCGGCCGCGGATCTCCGGCGGGGGCCGGTCCTGTTCTTCCCCCCCGGCGGCGATCGGGATGCCACCACCTGGCTGACCGCGTAGGGGCAGCCGCAGAGTACCGAGAGACCCGAAAGGACGCGACATGCAGACTTCCGTTTGGCGATCGACGGCGGATGGACCTCCGGACCGCGATCGACTGGCACTCACCGCCCTCGACCCCGAGGATCCCGATCGCCGTGTCGAGAACCTGCGCCCGCGCCGCGACGCCCCCAGCCTCTTTGGCCTGAGCAGCATCGTCGGGCAGAGCCCCGCGATGCGCCGCGTCGTCGATCAGATCCAGCAGGTGGCGCCCACCGAGACGACCGTGCTGCTGCTCGGCGAGACCGGCACCGGCAAGGAGCTGTTCGCGACGCAGATCCACGAGCGCAGCGGCCGGCGCGGCCGCCCCATGGTGCGCGTCAACTGCGCCGCCATCCCGGCGACGCTGATCGAAAGCGAGCTGTTCGGCCGCGAGAAAGGGGCCTTCACCGGCGCCCTGTGCCGCCAGATCGGCCGCTTCGAGCTGGCCGATCATTCGACGCTCTTCCTCGACGAGATCGGCGACCTGCCGGTGGATCTGCAGGTCAAGCTGCTGCGGGTGCTCGAGGAGCGCGAGATCGAGCGGCTCGGCAACCCGCGGCCGATTCGTGTCGACACCCGCATCATCGCCGCGACGCACCGCAATCTCGAGCAGCGCGTCGCCGACGGGACGTTCCGCGAGGACCTCTATTACCGCCTCAACGTCTTCCCGATCGCGGTCCCGCCGCTGCGCGACCGCGGCGACGACATCCCGCTGCTGGTCTGGCGCTTCATCGGCGAGTTCGCCAAGGCGCTCGGCAAGCGCATCGACGCCATCGACGACGTCAGCATGACGGCGCTGAAGCAGCACCCCTGGCCCGGCAACGTGCGCGAGCTCCGCAACCTGGTCGAGCGCGCCATGGTCACGGTGCAGGGGCCGAAGCTCACCATTCCGATCCCGCCGCCCCTCGCCGGCAGCACCATGCCGGGACGCAGCGGCAAGCTGAGCGACGTCGAGCGCGATCACATCCGCAGCGTGCTCGAGAGCACCGGCTGGCGGATCCGCGGCAACGGCGGCGCCGCCGATCGGCTCGGGCTGCGGCCGACGACGCTCGAAACGCGCATGGCCAAGCTGGGGCTCAAGCGGCCGCAGCCGGCGTAAGGCTCACGGCGATCGCACGGCGCGAGTGGTGGCGGCGGTATACCCGGTCCGCGTGCGCGTGCGCAGGCCGGGGCGATTCACGACCTGCACCGACACCTTCCGGAAGCGGCCGTCGGCGGCGCCGTTCACCGGCTCGTAGCCGACGGAGTACTGGCTGGCCAGCTCGCCGGCAATCGCGGCATAGACGGCGGCGAGCTGCCGCGGCAGCGGAAAGAAGGACTGCGCGCCGGTCTCGCGCGCCAGAGTCTTCATCTCATAGTCGGCGTCCGCCAGCATCTGGCCGCTGCGTGGATCGCCCTGCCGCGCGAAGAGGTCGTCGGTGCTTTCGAGCCGGACGGTGTAGACCGCCACCCCCATCTGCCGGGCCAGCGCCAGCAGATCGTCGAACGACGTCAGGCTGGCGGTGTCCTCGCCGTCGGTGAGCACCGCGATCGCCTGGCGCCTGACCGCCGCCGGCTCGCGGCGCAGCGGCTGCCCGAACTGCTTGAGCGTCACGTAGATCGCCGTCCGCAGCGCGGTGTTGCCGGTGAGCGTCGTGGACGCGACCGCGGCCGACAGCAGCTGCCGATCCGACGTGAGCGGCTCGAGCAGGTTGACCCGGTCGCTGAAGGCGACCACCGCGCCGCGATCCTCGGGCCGCAGCGTCTCCAGGAAGCCGCGCGCCGCCGTCTGCACGATGGCGACCTTGCCGGTCATGCTGCGGCTGGTGTCGAGCATGACGATGAGATCGATCGGGATCGCCTCGGCCTCGACGAACCGGACCTGCTGCTTGATGCCGTCCTCGTAGACGGCGAAGTCGCCGGCGCCGAGGCCCGGAACATAACGGGAGGTCTCGTCCTGGACGGTAACGTTCAGCGCCACCAGGCTGACGCCGCTGGCAAAGGGCGCCGGCTGCTGGCCCGACGCCGCGCTGCGCGGCAGTGGCAGCGCCAGCAGGGCCATCGCGACCAGCGAGGCGGCAAGCGAGCGTCGGACGGGCTCCATCGGGAAAGGCTCGATCGCTGCAGTGAGCAACCCGGATGCCGCCGGGTTTTCACCAAATCGGCAGGAATACTGCCCCGAACTCACCCGAAATGCCGGAGGAGGTCCGAGATCCCGGACCGGATTCGCGGCGTCGCCGCGATCTGTCGCGGGTTCGGCCGGGCGTGCGCCTTGCACCGATCGCGCGGATCCGAAAGCGCATGCGTCACCGATGGACTGCATTCCTGGTCGCCCTCGCTGCCGTGTCGCTGGCCGCCGCGCCGGCGCTCGCGCAGGATGCGGCCGCCAAAACCGACAGCGATCCCACCAAGCCGGTGCTCTTCAGCCTGCGGCCCGAGTTCTACCGCGTGGACGACGGGCTGTGGCGCGGGCAGGTGATTGCGCGCTACGACCAGGCCATGCTGCGCAACCGCCGCTGGGCGGGCGGCAAGCGCGGCATTCTCCTGCGCTTCGAGCTGCCGGTCGCCGCGGCCGACACGCCGTCGACCTCCTCGAGCGGCGGCCTCGGCGACGCCTACGCGCAGCTGCTGCTCGTGCCGAAGCTGTCCGGACGCTTCGCGATCGTCGCCGGCACCGGTCTGGTGCTGCCGTCGGCGACCAGCGACATCCTCGGCGGCGGCAAGTGGACGCTCGCGCCCGCGGTCCTGCCGGTGTGGTTCCTGCGCGGCGTGGGCCTGGCCTATGTCAAGGTGCAGGACTTCATCTCGATTGCCGGTGACGACGACCGCGCCGACACCCACTTCATGCTGATCACGCCGACGTTCATCCGCTCGATCGGGCGATCGTCGTGGATCCTCCTCGACTCCGAGACGAAGACCGACTGGCGCCGTGACGCCCGGACCGGCGTCAAGTCGGGCGTGCAGTGGGGCCGGATCGTCGGGCGCGGCGTCGGCCTCTGGGTCAAGCCGGAGGTGTGGTGGGGCGCCAACCGCGACGGCCAATGGAACCTGAAGACCGGCATCGTGTGGTACCGCAGCGGCGGGGCCTCTTGAGGAATGTGGCTCCAAGGATTGCGGCACATGGGTTCCCGTCGTAGCGCACCGGTGACTGCAGCGTGTGGATCAACAGGAGCGCAGGAGGGACGGGAGATCCTTAATAATCTCCCTTTCCTCTTGGTCTCTTGTTGATCCGTACGCCGCAGTAACCCGTGCGTTGCAGCTTCCATGGGGCGTCGAATCTTGAAGCCATCGGTGTGGTGCGATTCCGGGAGCTGCGGCCAATCGTGGACTCCAAGGATTGCGGCACATGGGTTCCCGTCGTACCACACCGGTGACTGCAGCGTGTGGATCACAGGAGCGCAGGAGGGACGGGAGATCCTTCATAATCTCCCTTTCCTCTTGGTCTCCTGTTGATCCGT
>Ga0075425_100007028_pt1 | contig 11866 bp, 10 predicted proteins | sample SoiMethybrSBSTD4_FD_75300 | JGI IMG/M metagenome (GOLD analysis project Ga0075425, IMG submission 75300) | Bulk soil microbial communities from a Populus tree surrounding site in Tennessee, USA - Soil MetaG P. TD hybrid SBSTD4 | ecosystem: Environmental > Terrestrial > Soil > Tree plantation...
CGCGAATGCGCTACGTAAGCTTCACGCGGGATCGCAGAGAGTCCCGTTGGACGCGAATCCCGCCACTGCGCATATGTTCATCGTGAATCCTTTGCGAGGCGGCGGTTTGGTGAACCTTTTCAGTACTCATCCACCAATGGAAGAGAGAATCGCCCGGCTCGAAAGCATGGTGTACGGGCAAGCTATTCGCTAAGAATTAGCCAGAAAGCACAAAAGGCACAAAAGTTTCTCTTTTGTGCCTTTTGTGCTTTTCGTGGTCAATAAATCGACGGCTCGCCTTCAGGCCGGGTTTTCCATCGACGATGTATCCACAACCATTGGCCAGGATATTTTCGTATGTATTCTTCCAGAATTCTGTTGAAGAGCTTTGTGTTTTCTAACACGTCTCGTTCGAGATCACCAGAATTGATCAACTCGACAGGCGGATCGAGACGGAGGCGATGCCTTTTGAGTGCTTCATCCCAAATCAGAAACCCGGGCACTACGGCTGCGCCCGTGCGAAGTGCAAACAATGCTATAGCCGGCGTGGTCGCTGCGGGGATTCCAAAGAAGTCTGCGAAGATACCTTCACTTCGAGTAGTGTTCTGATCAAACAGAATTCCAACGGCTTTGTTCTGATGGAGCGCTTTCAGGATATCCCGTGCCGCGCTGCGGCGCTGGATAGGCACGTTGCCGCTGGCAATTCGGTAAGTCGATATAAGTTTTTCGACCAACGGGTTATCGATAGGCCTGGTAACGAACCGCAGAGGATAGCCGTAGATCGCGTGTGCAAATGAACTCAATTCCCAAGCGCCGAAGTGAGCCGTCATGAAGATCACGCCGCGGCCGCGGCCGATTGCCGCGAGATAATTTTCCAGGCCGTCATGAATGACTACTTTCGAGATGTTGAGTTTGTTCAATTTTGGGAACTGCGTGAATTCGACGAGCAATCTTCCGAGATTGTTAAAACACTCCCTAAGAATGCGTTCGCGTTGCTGCTCGCTCATTTCGGGGAATGCCATTCGAAGATTTTGTTCACCTACCCGGCGTTGGCGTGCGGCAAGATGAAATGCAACACGGGCGAAAATGCCGGCTGCTGGGTATGCGATCGTTCGCGGCAAAACGGCAAACAGCTTGATGAGCAGTAGTGCGAGCGTGTACTCCGCGAACTCTTTAATGCGTCTGCGCATCCGTGCTATTTTTGCATATTTCTCCGTCCCCGACGGGCCTGCCATGAGAGGGCTGGTGCGCGGGTCCGGCGCATAAAAAATATGAAACCCCGGTTGCGCCCTTATACCGACTACACGATTTTGGCCTTACTCGCCGTTCTTTCATACGCGCTCTTCTTTCATGGCCTGGGAGGAATCGGTTTCGTGGGACCGGACGAACCCCGCTATGCGAGCATCGCGCGCGAGATGCTCACAACAGGTGATTACATTACACCGCGTCTCTACGGGATGCCGTGGTTCGAAAAACCTGTGCTCATGTACTGGCTCTCGGCAATCGGTTTCGAGATATTTGGGATCAATGAAGCCGGGGCGCGTTTTCCATCCGCATTGGGGGCTACGATTTGCGTTTTCTTTATTTACTGGTGCGGCCGCCGCCTGTGGGATCGCGCGACTGGCCTGGTGGCGGCGCTGATTCTCACAACGTCCATCGGATGGTTCACGTTTGCGAGGGCGGCATCCATGGACATGGTGCTGACCACATGCCTGACGACTGCGCTCGGTTTTTTTCTCCTCGGTTATAACGAACGTCGGCAGCGATGGTTCTATGCGTTTTACGCCGCCCTCGGTGTTGGCCTCCTCGCGAAAGGCCCGATTGCCGTGATCCTGCCGGCGCTTTCGCTTTTGGGGTTTCTGCTCGTGAACGCCAAGCGCGGGGAATGGAAAGCGTGGTTTCCTGAAGGAATCCTGGTAACTATTGCGGTTGCCACGCCATGGTATGCGTTGTGCGCGATCGCCAACGGTACGGAGTTCCTGAAAGATTTTTTCATCAATCAGAACCTCGAGCGATTTACTAGCACGATCCATGGTCATGGGCGGCCGTTTTACTTTTTTCTTCCCGTCTTGTTATTGCTCACTTTTCCATGGACGTTCATGTTGATTTCGGCGCTTCGACGCAGGTTCGGCAAGACTGAACAAATTCTTCTGTGGTGGGCCGTTGTACCGTTCGTTTTCTTCTCCTTATCGGGCTCAAAGTTGCCCGGGTATATCTTGCCAATGGTCCCACCGATCGCCTTGATCCTAGCCAAAGAATTCCTGCAGTCGGGCTCTCGCGTCTATCGAGTTGCAGTATTTCTGGAAGCGGGAACCATGGCATTCATTGGTGTGGCCTTCGGATTTTTCGGAAGCACGTTGAATGTCGATCCGCACGTCAGCGGAATAGTGATCACTGCGGTCACGTTCGTCATAGCGGCAGTTCTCGTGGTCATCGCTCTTTGGTTGAAGCCCGTGTTTTTAGCCGGCTTCAATGTCATGATGATTATTGCCCTCGTCGCCACTGCCACCACTATGGTGTTCCCGCGCTTCGATTTGACGGATACCATGCGTCCCTGGCAGCCTGCACTCGCGTCCCTCGTGCCCGACAATCAGGCCGTTTTGATGTACAAACCAGCGCGTTGGGCGGAATACGGTCTCCAGTATTACCGTTCCAATCGTGTACGGACTGCCTTCTCACCTGAAGAATTGATCAAAGCAGTCAAAGACGAGCCCCGAGTGCTCTGCATTACGGATGACAACACACTGCCGGAATTGAGTCACGTCCCAGCGGTGGATTTGGAAGTTGTGCACGCCGTCGGCGGCCAGACGGCATTTTGGATTTGGGCAGTGAAATGATGAGATTCCGCCCTAAGACGCTCTCGCAACGCGTTCGTTTTCGGCCGCTGCTCGCGGTAGTAACACTAAAAACACGGAACCTCCGGACGGATTATCTTCAACCCATATCGCTCCATGGTGCGCCACTACGACCGCTCGGGCTATAGGTAAGCCGAGGCCGAGGCTCTCGCCAAAACTTTTCTTTCCTTGCTTCACCTGATGAAACGCATCAAATACCGTCCGTTTGTGCGAGTCGTGGATGCCTGGGCCACAATCCGTCACTGAGATTAGTGCGAACCCGATCGACGTCCGTCCCGTTGGCATCTGAGCGAGGGCGTGTTGGGGCATCTGCGGAAACTCGCCAACAGATCGGACTTGAACACGGATAGATCCGCCTTTAGTTGAAAAGTGAATCGCGTTTTCTAAGAGGTTCGTGAATAGTTGAGCCATCCGATTGGGATCACACTCCACGATCAGCGGTTCATGTTGAATTTCCGTCAACAGTTCCAACGATTTCTGTCTTGCCTGTCCCGACAGTTCGAGGACGACGCTCTGCATGAGGTCGGTTATGTCCGAAGACTGCATGTCGTATTCGACGATGCCGGCTTCAAGGCGCGACAAGTCGAGGATGTTCCCGATCATTTGCGCGAGCCTCTTCCCGGACTGCCGGTTTAAGTCGAGCAGTCGCTGCTGTTTGTCCGTCAGGGGACCGGGAATACGTTCCAGCATGAGATGTGTGGTTTCCTGCATCGACGCGAGGGGAGCTTTGAGCTCGTGGGACACGTGCGAAATGAAGTCCCTCTTCATCTGATCGATTTCGACGAGACGCGTCGCTAATCGCTCAGTTGTCTTTTTGAGAGACCACAACCGGATGCATAGATAGATGATGATACCGACGGCGGAGACTAGCGCCAGCCAGATCATTAATCCTCTAATCCTCAATCTTGTACGTTTTAAGTTTATTTCGGATGGTCTTAACGTCGAGGCCAAGCTGGCGCGCAGCTTCGGCCTTGTTGTGACCCGTCTTCTCGAGCGTCTTGAGAATCAACTCGCGTTCAGCCTCCGCTGCTGTTATTCCGAGCGGCAGCACGATTTTGCTGGAGGACTCCGCAGTCGGATTCCGAAGGTAGGGCGGAAGATGGAAGGTTTCAATCCACTCGCCCCGCGCAAGGATCAGTGCGCGTTCCATGACATTACGGAATTCCCGAACGTTCCCCGGCCACGAGTAGGTCATTAGCATTTCCAGCGCATCTTCACGAAGCGCCTCGACATTAGTACTGTGTTTCTTGTTGAACTCTCCAATGAAATGTTGTGCGAGCAATGGGATGTCTTCTTTGCGGTCCCGGAGCGGGGGAAGGTGAACCGTGAAGACGGTCAGGCGGTAGTATAGATCCTCGCGAAGGCGTCCATCCTGAATTGCATTCCGCGGCTCCTGATTCGTGGCGGCAATAACGCGGGCGTCAAACTCGAATTCTTGTTTCCCTCCTAGACGCCGGACCTTGCCGTCTTCCAAAACGCGAAGGAGCTTGGGCTGAAGCTGGAGCGGCATCTCTCCGATTTCATCGAGAAAAAGCGTGCCGCCATTCGCCAACTCGAAACAGCCGGGCCGAGTTCCAACCGCTCCGGTAAATGCTCCTTTCTCATGTCCGAAGACTTCGCTCTCAATAAGGGTTTCAGGTATTGCCGCGGAGTTTACGGCAATGAACGGACCGTTGGCCCGCTTACTCAGACGATGGATCGTTCGTGCTGCCAGCTCCTTTCCCGTTCCGCTTTCGCCAGTAATCAAAGCGGAAGCATCCGTCGAGCTCAAGCTCTGAATGAGCTCATACATTTCACGCATTGCGTTGCTGTTACCAACGAATTCTCCAAAACCGGAGCCCCTCTCGAGCTGCGATGTCAATTTCCGCGAAGTCTGACGCGTTTCGATATCTGACTCCGCGGCCTTCAGGATTGCCCGCAGCTTCGGGTAATCCATGGGTTTGGTGATGAAGTCCTGCGCACCCTGTTTCATCGATTCAACAGCGAGGTCGATGCTCGCATGCGCGGTGACGAGAATTACCGGCCGGCTGGAGTTACCTGCTTTGAGACATCGTAGAAGATCCAGCCCGGAGAGCTGGGGCATGACAACGTCGGAAATGACAATTTCCGGATTGTAGGATTCGACCAACTCCTTCGCTTCCGCTCCGTCGGAAGCAAGGCGAACGTCATAACCCCACTCCTGCAGGATCATCTCGAGAACTTCGCGTATCGCGGGCTCATCGTCGACAATTAGAACTTTGGTTTTGCGCATACCCCCCGTTTCCTTCCGTTGGGCGACATCGGATGCATGAATTCTAGAAGTGCTCATTCTGGGATTATATGGGAAAAATTCCCCTTACCGAACCTCGTCTACTGGCAGGTGCAAAAATTCCTCCAAAGACGCTGCGGCCAACGCACTTGACAAATCAATGCTTTAGCTTGTTGAGGCCGGCGCTGGACCCGACCGTGCGCTTTGAGGTGGTAGGACACAGGCTTTCAAAAAAGGTATTTCGATTCCTCTTCGAAGGTGAGGATCCAATGATGTGGGGACTTATACGGCTTGGGCTGTTCAGCGCTTCGTTCTTTGCGGGACTTGTCTTTTTCGGCCATGGCGGATATTCCGAACGTTCGACTTCGTCGAATGTTCGGGGCCAGACACGAGCTGTCGAGTTTAAGTGCCCGCCGAACAAGGTGGTCCTTTGGCGAGGCGAATACCATCAGGAGGTGCCGTCGGTACCTCCGGTCGATACGCGATTTCGCTAGCGCAGAGAGTCTGGAATATGGTCGTCGAGGTATGCCAGCGTAGTTTCGACTAGGCTTGGATCGAACTGCGTCCTAGTGCATCGCCGTACTTCAGCGGCGGCATCTCTAAACGAAACTGGATTGTTGTAGGGTCTCTTGTAGATCATCGCATCTACAGTATCAATGATCATGAAGACCCGGGCTCCAAACGGAATTTCATCTCCGCGAAGGCCTCTGGGATAGCCTGTACCGTCAAATTTCTCATGGTGCGAATAGACAATCTCCGCAGCACCCTTTAAGAATTCGACATTACTCAAGAATTCGTATCCGTACTCTGCGTGCAGCCGCATCGTTTTCCATTCCTCACGACTGAGTTTGGCCGGCTTGAAGAGAATACTATCGGGTATTCTGAGTTTGCCGATATCGTGCAATAGAGCACCGTGGTGGATCTGTACAAGCTCCGCGTCCCGCACCCCCATATTCTCGGCCGCTCCGGCGGTCAGTTCAGCGACGCGCCTCGAGTGTCCACTCGTGCTTTGATCCCGGAAATCGAGTGCCAAAGATAACGCATCCAGCGTCGCCCCATGGACATTGTTTAAGCTCGTCAAAGCCTTATTGAGAGCCATTGTTTTGTCGCGGACCAATTGTTCTAGTTGCAATCTATAGTTCTCGTTTTCTGTGACAAGCCTTCGATGTTGCAGCGCGCGTCCGATGGATAACAGGATCTGATTGAGCTCTACCGGTTTCAACAGGTAGTCAATCGCCCCGCGTCTCATGACATCGACAGCAAGCCACGCGTCGTCTTCCGCTGTTAGGAAGATGATTTCGGTTGTTGGATCTTTTTTCTTGGCGATTTCGAGCAGGTCCGCTCCTGACAGGTAGGGCATTCGGAAGTCGAAAACACACACATCCGGCCGAAACACGTCGAGGTAAGCGGACGCCTCGCGAGAATCCGAAAGACCGAGAACGTTATAACCGCGGCTGGTCAGCAACTCCCGAACAAATGCGACAATTTCGGGCTCGTCGTCGATCACGAGAATCTTTGCCGGCTCCCCGGAACCCATGGCGCGGAAATTCTATAGTAAAAGCGCCAAGGTGTTACAACCGGGACTACCTTTTGCCGAAATAGAACACGACGCCAACCGACGCTTCCGCGTTGTGTTGCACCCCGCTCGCCGGCAGGACGGCGGCTGATGGATCAGCAGAGTCCCGCGCAAGGCCAAATGACGGAGTGCGTCCCATGACGTCACGAATGTCGGCTCGAAAACCAACCCAATCTCTTAACCTGCTCTTAACTCCTACTCCAATATTAAATGCCAGCTCGTTTGAACTATTAACGTCCGGGAGGTTTCCACGCGCTGGATCGCGTACAAATGCAAGCGATTCAGATGTTAAGTGATAGAAGGAACCGCCGATACCGGTACTGAGAAACGGCTGAACCGGATGAGACTCCGTTTCAACAAGGTAGTACAGCGCGTTGATACCATAATTGTGCGTTCTGACGTCTAGCTCCGTCGGTGCTCCAGTACTGCTGCTTGTAAACGTAACGGTGTTTGGCTCATAGCTGTAATAGAATTCCTGGCCCCAGTGGCCGCGCGTGTAGACTCCAATACGGAGGCCCCCGCGCCAAGTCGCATCGAACTTGAGCTCGCCTGGAATGGGCGTCGGTGATTGAGGGTATCCAATTTCGTAACTGTTCTTTGAATAGAAGCTGCCTGCGCCGAAAACATTGAGTTCCAGATGATTTTGGAGTTGCGCATAGGCGGCATTGGACACCAGGAGACAAACGCCCACCAGTGTTATCGATCGTATCAGCGGTCGAGTCATAGCTTTCCTTTCGAACGCTATTTCACGATAGGGACAGAACGGGGCCAAGTAAGAAATTGGCACATATCCGTAGAACCCTTTTAAGGTTCTATTGGCATAAGGAGACCCTTTATCACGAAGTTGAATCCGGGTGTTTTTTCGCACGATTCGAAAAGGCCGCCCAAAACTCCGTGGGGACATCAGAGCCGCTATCGTGGTCAGGAAACGTATATGGAGTGTTCTTGTTCGATGGCCACAGGTTCCTCTGTAACAGGCTCTCCCGTCACTTGCACAGGTTGTATGGAGTCCCGGCGGAGCAACAAATAGCCGTCGAGGGCGAGGAAATCCATTTTCGAATCGAGAAAGTCTTCGATTGCGTCTTCTGGAGTGTTGACGATGGTCCGGCCGTGCAGGTTGAACGATGTATTAATCAATACACCAAATCCGGTTAGCCGCTTGAATTCAGCAAGGACACGATAGAACATCGCATTATCGTCTGCGCTAACGAATTGCGCCCGGGCCGTTCCATCGATATGGATCGCGCCGGGCAACTTGTCCCAGAATTCCCTGCGCATTCGAAAAGCACATGTCATATGTCGATTCACGTAAGCGCGTTCAAAAAGTCGATCCTTCTGCTCTAACAAAACGGAGGGACAAAACGGCTGAAACAGCGGGCGCTTCTTCACAACACCGTTGATCCGTTCTCGCATATTCGCATCGCGTGGATCTGCGAGTATGCTTCGATTTCCCAGCGCGCGCGGTCCCCACTCCATCGGTCCGTGATAAATTGCTCCGACTTTTCCTTGCACCAACAGGCGGGCTACGGTTTCCGGCCAGTCCTCAGACCGATCTTCGACAGCCACCGTGTGTCCCAATTTTTCGAGGCTTTTTTGCGCGGCGCTTCGGGGATGCTGATTGCCGAAATAAGGTACCCGCCGGTCCTGCAGGAACGCGAGGTTTCCATCCCTAACCCCGGACTCCATGAGCGCCAACAGGCATGTACCTAGAGCAATTCCATCATCACCCATGGCCGGCATGATGAATATGTTCTCGCAGATCCGTTCAAAAATGTGCATGTTGAGAATTACATTGGCGACACAACCTCCGCTTAACGCAATCGACGAGCGTGGCCAACGTTTGAGCGCACAGGTGATCAGATCGAGCGAACGTTCTTCCAGGAATCTCTGCACCGCTGCCGCAATTGCTTCTTTTCCTAGTCGCTGTACGTAATCATTTAGCCGACCGATATCGAAATACAACGCCAGCGCATCGCACTCCGACACCTTTAAACATACATTGTCTTCATCCAGCGTAACCGTCTTGCGTAATTCCGACAGGAACTCATTATCCAGTATTCCGTACGCCGCCAACGCTTCGACCTTTCCCTCGTCGCTGCCTGGTTCAAAGCCTAACAGCCACGTGATGATCGAATAGAAATGACCCAGCGACAGGTCATCGAAGATTCCACTCTCCAGGACGTGTGGCTCGACCAGCCCGTTCAACCGCAGGCGCTCTGCGCGTCCGCGAACCGAAACGGCTTTGGAAACACTGACTTCCTTGAGCTCTGAACCATCGCCGACGAACACTTTGGAGAACGCGCCATCACCCCACCCGTCTAGGGTGACACTGAGAGGATCAGTGAATCCTGATAAGAAATAGGCGCCGATCGCGTGTGCCCGATGATGATCAAATGCACGCACTTCAATTTTCGCTTTCGGAAAGAAGCGACTCACTTCGTTGGCGACCATCGATTTAAAGCATGTGGTCTTTCCGTTCGTACGGATTCTGTGGACAAGATATCTGCGGCCGGCTGGAGAGCTCAGCAAGAGTTTCCACTTTGTTGAGCGCGGCAAATGAGAATAGCGCTCGCATTCTCGAACGACATCCTTCAGGTACTTCACATGGAGAACGTCGCGTAAGGAGGCCGTCTTCGCGTACAACCCGCATTCGACCCGGCTTTCAAGTTGTGTCTCCAGTGGGGTAGCGATGGTAACGCGCTCGACCTTTGAAGGCTCGATTCCGAACTCAGAGATCAACTCTTGGATAACAGGAACCGGCGGAAGCCGGTCGTGTTTGTAGCGCGTAAGGCGTTCTGTGCTCATGCCGAAGACACGCTGGTTGCGTACGTCAATGGCAAAAATGGCGCTGTCGTGATTTAGAAAATTAGCTCCGATGATAAGTTCAGTACCGGCAAAGGTGGTTTTCATCCTGATGTTCGTACCTCTTCCATGATCGACACTCAGCAAACATTTCTGCGGAATGCGCAGGTTAACTTCGCAAAAGCGTTCGGAGTCGTTAACGTCGTCAGCTTCGCCATTGTAGGGTTGGGATCTTTTTGGAAAAATGGCACGAACAGGCCAGTCGAACAGTGGAACGAATGTGCCATGGCAGGCTCGTCAGAGATCGGCACAACTGCGGAGAATATCCGTCGAAGTACCTGCTCAGCCACAGCACCCTTAAAGTGATCGATTCATGGCGAGCGGTCCTCGATACCATCAGTGACAATTATTTTCGGAAAGGTCTGGGCGTGTATTTGAATTGGTCGACAGCATGATCCGCAACCGGAACCGTCAGCACCGGAAGCTAGAAACGATTCAGAGGAGTAAAAATGAGTTGTTCGAAAAGTGTTGATTTCTTGTTGAGTTTTCGGTGCTGGGTCTTTCGTAAGCCTATGAATGCCCGAGAGAATTCGGCGCTCGGACCTTTTATCGCGAAGATAAATAGTCTTCGGGTGTATTCAGGTTCCTGAAAATTGAAAGGCTGATGCCGGCCACGGCGAGTTCCGAATCCGAGATTACTTCCGAATATCCGGATTCGAGTAATCCGCGGACGCTCAGTTGACCGGCTGCCAATCGTTTTTGGATTTCGGGCAACATAGGACGCCAAACTGCAATGCAGAGCGGGAAATCAGAGCCGATTTTGCAAGCCAACATCGGGCGGGAGGAGTTTTCTAATCTGAGCCGCAGATATTTGAAAAAGTCTTTCGTCAAATGAGGAAGGTCGACAGCGACGAATAGATTGGCATCCGTGGAACTGTTCTCCAGGCCGGTTGCAACTCCTGAAAGGGGACCCAGCCCTGGGACCTTATCAGGCAACGGGTCGCGGCCGACCACGAGAACTGGATGTGCTATGGACCTCAGCAGGCTCGTCATATGGTCGACCAGAGTCTGTCCGTGCCAGTCCAACAAAGCCTTATCCCGGCCCATCCGGCTGCTCTTACCGCCGGCGAGCACAAAGCCGGTTAAAGCCGGTAGCGTTGACATGAAAATGTGCTTCCTTTAAGATGGATCGTCATTTTCTGATTGAAAACATTGTATTTAGGAAGGGATCGGCCCTCTCAATGATGACAATAAGAACCCTCCGCAGTTTCTGGTTTAGCTTCTTTCTGATCATGGCTTTTACTCTCTCGCTCTCGGCTCAGACAACGAGTTTTATGTCTGTCGATGAAGTGCGGCCTGGCATGAAAGGTACTGGAAAAACCGTTTTCCAGGGAACAAAGATTGAGCAATTCGATGTCGAGCTGCTGGGTGTACTGAAAAATTACGCCCCGAAACAGGATATGGTTCTCGCTCGTTTGTCAGGAGGCCCGCTGGCACGCACAGGTGTGATCGCTGGAATGAGCGGCAGCCCTGTTTATATTGACGGAAAACTGCTTGGCGCGGTGGCATTCTCCTTTCCTTATGCAACGGAGCCAATCGCGGGTATTCAGCCGATCCAACAGATGCTCGGAGTGCTCGAACAAAAGAACGACCAGCCACGCCGAATTGCGCAAGCATCTGAAGGAACCGGGGGGAGCGGAGGAAGCCTGACATCAGAATCGCCGACTGCATTTATTTCGAGCCAGCTCAAAAGATTAGCTGAAGGCGCACCCCTTCACGAGTTGTTGTTACCTCAGTCCCTTTTGAACACGGGTCAATTTGGTACTGCCACAACAGGGACCGCTTCACTGGCACACATCCAGACTCCTTTGTTTGTTTCCGGAGCTACGCCGGCGGCACTTCAGCAGTTCGCTCCATTCTTCGGATCATTCGGTTTTACTCCTGTGCAAGGCGGCGGTGGCGGGAGTGGCGCAAACCTCACTCCTTCGACACCGAGCACGCTCGAGCCGGGCTCGTCCGTTAACGTAGAACTCATTCGTGGCGATATCAGTTGGAGTGCGAATGGAACCGTAACGTACATAGACGGCGACAAGGTATATGCCTTCGGTCACCCGAACCTCTTGGTCGGCCCAACGAATGTGCCGATGTCTGCCGGTTACGTCATTTCCTTGCTGCCGAACCTACAAAATTCTTTCAAGATGGCTGTGCCTCTTGATGTTGTGGGGTCATTCCAGCAGGATCGAGCGACTGGAATTGCGGGAACGCTCGGCATGAAGTCGAAGATGATTCCAGTCAGTATAACCGTCAACTCGAGCTTGAACGCCGTTAATAAATACAAGTTTGAAGTCGCGTCCGACCGTTTCCTGACGCCACCGCTGATGAACTTCGTTGTGTTCAACACGATCA
>Ga0075425_100007029_pt1 | contig 11866 bp, 10 predicted proteins | sample SoiMethybrSBSTD4_FD_75300 | JGI IMG/M metagenome (GOLD analysis project Ga0075425, IMG submission 75300) | Bulk soil microbial communities from a Populus tree surrounding site in Tennessee, USA - Soil MetaG P. TD hybrid SBSTD4 | ecosystem: Environmental > Terrestrial > Soil > Tree plantation...
TGTCAATGTTGACAGTGTGCTACTCCCCTCTGCCATCTCAGAATTTCCATAAGGAGCGCGGCTTTAAACGCCTGCGAAAGATCATGCTGATTAATCGGGGCATCGCGAAATCGCTCTTGGCGCTAGGGGGCGGATTCATTCTATCGCTCGCGAGTCTAGAGGCAGAGGGGCAAGCACCTGATTCGCAAGCGGGGGCGCTTGAGCAACTGAGTAGCTCCGTTCAAAGCGTGGTGGGCAAAGTGTCACCGGCTATCGTTCGAATAGAAGTGGAAGGATACAGCCGAGGCACTGACGACGGTGACGATCAAGCTCCTGCAGCTCACATTGTCACGAAGAGCAAAAGCGTCGCATCAGGGATCATACTCGAGTCGAACGGCTATATCGTCACGAACGCGCATGTGATTGAAGGAGCGCGACGAGTGCGAGTCACCCTCGACCCCAAAGCCCAAGGAGTGGGCAAACTAGATGCCTCAGCAAACGCGGGGAAACAGTTTAACGCTGCAGTGGTGGGGACGTTCGCACAAGCTGACCTCGCTCTGTTGAAGATTCGAGCGACTAATCTGCCCATTCTGCCTCTAGCCGATTCTAGTTCGATCCAGCCAGGCCAATTGGTATTTGCAATCGGCAATCCAGAGGGCTTCGACAATTCAGTTTCCATGGGTCTGGTAAGTGCCGTTGCTCGACAACGCGCGGTTGATCGATCTCCGGCATACATTCAGACGGATGCTGCTATTAATCCAGGTAGCAGCGGCGGGGCATTGGTTGATATACATGGCAATCTGATCGGTATTACCAGTTTCATCGTCACCGAGGGGGGAGGGAGTGAAGGTCTAGGCTTCGCTCTTCCTAGCGCCTTGATACACCTAATTTGCGCAGAACTAAAGACCCAGGGTCGCTTCGAGGTCGGTGATATCGGATTGAGAGTGCAGCCCATTACACCGGTAATGGCGACAGCATTGCGTCTGGCGCGGGACTCGGGGCTCATTGTTTCCGATGTGATTCCGGGGAGTACGGCCGAAGCAGCTGGAATCCGCGCGCAGGACATCCTGCTACGCTTCGACGGAAATCCGATTGATGACGCTGCCCAATATGCAACCAGTTTCTATCCCAAGCGCGTTGGACAGTCGGTAGAACTTGAACTGCTGCGGGGTCTCCGCCCATTCAAGACGGATGTGACTATCCAACCCAGCGGCGAGGACACCGATGACCTATTGGACCAGGTAGACATGCAAAAGAGCATGATCAAGCAACTTGGTATTGTTGCTGTGACCCTGACTGAAAAGAGCCGTCACGCGGGACCTGCCTTGCGATCGAGAGTCGGCGTCTTGGTGGCTGGAAAACTGGCCAGTGCCGACATCCAAACAGGCTTAGGGGTCGGGGACTTGATTCGATCTTTGAACGGAGCCGGCGTACAGACCGTTGAGGGTCTTCGTTTTCTGCTGGACAAGCAAAAATCTGGTGACCCCGTCGTCCTGCAGATCGAGCGGCACAGAAAACTTCGATACCTCGCCTTTGAAATCGACTGAATCGCGACTCTTTCCAGACCGTCTGAGGGCGGATACACGCGGCAGGACCAGTGAGACCAACCGCACTCCGAGATGTGCCTATGAAATCAGAATTGAGCTTGGCTTGCTGGCAAAGAATTCTAGCCATTACAGGCATTTTGCTGGTAGCAGGACTGGCCACCACGAAGTCCAGCAAACTCCTCATGAGCTGGAAAAGCCCTAATGCGCCAAACAGGAAACTGCATCGCGTGCTCGCACTGGGCCTGAGCGACAAGACGGCGATCCGCGCGGCCTTTGAAGATGCATTGGCGAGCCGCCTTTCGGAAACCGGCGTCGAAGCCATTCCCGGGAACACGATTCTCCTTCGACCCGAAGCTACAAAACTTGACCTGAATTACTTGTCATCCCAGATCCGTGAACACAACATCGATGCGGTGGTTGTGTCACGTTTGATTAAAGTCGAAAAAAGTGTCACCTATATACCAGGTGGAGTCTATGTGGTGCCGTACCCGTACTACAACACGTTCTACGGATACTATGGGGCCGTGTATTCGACGGTGTACTCGCCTGACTACCTGCGAGAAGAAAAGAAAGTGCGGATTGAGACGAACCTGTATGTTGCCTCGAACGCAGAAGGGGAATTGGTTTGGACAGCGATCACGGACACATTTAATCCCAACAACACAGACAAGGCCATCAATGGTCTGGTTAAGCTCATTGTGAAACAAATGCGCGAAGAAGAGGTGCTTTAAGGCGATGGGTCTGTACTAATTGGGCCGGCCCAACCAGGAATACTGCCAAGCCACAGAGACGTTTTGAAAATTCCCGCCATACCGGATGTAGGCACCGTTGTTGTAGCTGAATTTAAGAGAGTGGTGTTTCCCGATTGGCACCGAAACGGTTCCACCGATCCGGGAGTTCTTTTGCAGGCTGCTTAGATTCTCCACACCGTTCAAGCTGGTCCGGCCCCCAGACCAGAAGTTGCCATCCAGCGACGCCCATAACCGAGGCCTGACGTCGTAGCTGAGATGACCCTCAAATGCGCCTATCGGCTCTTGAGTCTGCTTCGTCACCCCGGGATTGAATTGGTTCCGCGAGAAAAATTCATCGTTGGTTGTATAAAACCAAACGGCACCGTACGCATCGAGTACCCAATGACCCCAGCGACGAGAGAGGCCGATCTCTGGTTTGAACGCCCAGCGGTTGGCGCCATAGTTGATGAGCTTCGTTGGGTCGTACTGTCCCGTTGGAGTGACAACCCTCAGGCTTGCACCAATGAGAGTTTTTTGCCTCCATTTGCTGTAGTCCCGAACATCCATCGCCGGTCCACCTCTAAAATTGACGGAAAAGCGGAATGAGGAGTCAAGTAAACCGGAGCGATAGGCACGAACTTCGGCTTCGGCGACCGTCCCTCGGAAATTTCCAACACCGTACGGTAGGGAAGCGACGAAATTCGCCGAACGTCCGAAGAAGCGGAAGGAATGGAAAATGCTTAGGACTGGAACACTGACCTTGGCGGTAGCGCCGGTAATCGGACCGGCGCCATCAAGAAGGATATTGCCCGTGAAGTAGGAGTAAGTCAGCGTGACTGCGTTCGAATGAATTGGGGTGATGATGTATGCGCGAGGGGCCAGATCCTGAGCCGGTAATAATGGTACGAAGAAAGCGACCAGAGCCAATTGTCTAAAGAAGAACAGACGTGGTCGCAACGCACGAGTGAAAGAGGGTTTCTGCCTGCCGACTATCGATAGCCACCGAATGAAACTCGCAAGGAGCCCAACCGTCCCTGCCGTGGGCGTAGTTTTGGTTCCGAATCTGAAGGCAGGCTGTAACGCAAATGCCTTACCGTGGCTTCGGCTGGCTAGTCCCACCCTCCCCTCCAGACGAACGAATGAGGAGTGCCGGTAACTCAGACGCGATTCTCAAATCAACCAATACATCCAAGCGGTGCTCCACCTGGAAGAACTTTGCCACTGTCAGGCCAGGCAAGACTTTGCTGAACTCAGCGAAATACTTCTTCCGGAGATCGGTCCGTCGGCTTTCCAGATCCAGCGCTTTCTTCACCAGGCCTCGTGCATCATCGTCCGCCATCGTCATCCACGTGTCGGAGTAGGTTTTGATCACGCCGACGCGCTCATCATTGAGTTTGACAACTTCTGCCTCATACCTTTTGTAGACAGGCCAAAAAGCCGCTGCATCCTTATCGCTGAACTGCATCGCCTCGGTAACCAGGTCGGTCTTGTCTGCCTTTAGATCGGCACGAAGCGTGTCAATATAAGCATTCTCAGTTTGGTCGGCAGGCCTACCATCGCCCTGACGCGCGCGTCCTTCGCCCACGATTGCGAGAACAATAAATACTGATACGATCGCTTGCTTCATTGGAGCCAGCTCCTTAACCCTTATAAAATAGAGCATGCGCCCCGGCATATACGGCAGCGGCTCAGTTGGATCATGCTACGTGCCTGATATAAGCGTTCAAACTGTAAACACTGACAGTACTGGCCTTGATGAGGCTCGTGTAATCACTATTGGCGGCGAGGAAATATGTCGTAAACTGCCGTGAGTCAACAAGACCCGCAACATTTTTGCGAAATGGACGATTTGCTAAGTGCTCACAGCCATATTCGACCTGCCTGTTGGAGCAATTTAGGGGCAGGAGAAAGTACAAAACACGCTTACTCGAGCAAATCAGCGATTGGTTTGCACGAACCTGCCTAATACGCGCAGATCGGCCGTCGTAGTGTCCCTTTGCTTCACCACAATTATCAGTTTGGCAGCCGTCCCACGCCCGGTATCGGGTCAAAACCGTCAGCAAACTAAAGTAATTTTCTTATCTTTCCTGGACCCTGACCTCCCGGATGTTGCCGCCCTTATTGAAGAAGCGGAAACGCAGATTCTTGAAAACCGCGATACGCCTGTTCATTTCACACTGGAGTACCTTGACCCTGACACAATCGACGCAGATTCATTACGTCGAAGCAAGACATTGGCTTTGTTAAAAGAGAAGCACCGCGGCCAAACGTTTGACCTTGTGATCGCGATTGGCGCGCAACCGAACGCCTTTGAAAGCTTATCGCGCACAAAAGTATTTCCGGCGGCTCCCATCGTGTTCTTTGTGGTCGATCCAGTTGAGCCCATAGGAGCTCTTAAATTGCCACCGGGGTCGACGGCTGTGGTGCAAAGGTTGAACTACGTCTCGACTCTGCAATCTGCTTTGAGACAGAACCCTGGCACACGGAGAATCATTGTCGTATCTGGCTCGTCGGCTTCGGAAAAACGACAGGTCGAAGTGGCTCGTGAGCAGTTTCGAGCGCACGAATCGAGTGTCGAGTTTCAGTACTGGTCAAATCTGACGTTTCCCGAGCTGAGTTCCCGACTCATGACGGCAGAGAGTGGCAGTGTCGTGCTCTTCCTCAATTTCATTCAAGATGCTGCCGGTGAGAAATTCACGCCGGCCCGGGTCTTGCGGACAGTGGCTGCTACATCGACTCGGCCGTTGTATGGCACCTACCTGTCTTTTGTTGGCAATGGGGTTGTGGGCGGCCACGTAGCCGATCTTCATGAGGTCGGGCGAACTCTTGGTGCCGAGGGCGCTCGCATTCTGAACGGGGAAAAGCCGGAGAACATTGCGGTTGAGAACGGTGAGTTTCAGCGCGATGTCTTTGACAGGCGCCAATTGCGACGCTGGCAGATTTCAGAAGAGCGCCTGCCGGAAGGGAGCACAGTTCTTTATTGGGAGTATTCATTGTGGGAGGTTTATCGCGGCAGAATTGTGGGTCTGATTGCGCTTGTCGTGATACAGACTCTACTGATCGTTCTGTTAATTCGAAACCGCGCCAGTCGAAAAGCTGCGGAAGAGCAATTGAAAAAGTCCGAGGAAATGTTCTCGAAAGCATTTCGCCAAGGTCCCATGGCGCTAACGCTTACATCTGCCGACAAACATCTGTACATCGACGTAAACGGGACGTTCGAGAGACTGACCGGTTATGGACGCACCGAACTACTCGGCCGGAGTGCAGTTGACGTAGGAATGTGGACAGGCCCGGACGAGAGAGCAAAGCTTGCCAACATGCTCTCGACCGAAGGCCATGTTCGCGATGCCGAGATGCAGTTCCACACCAAAAGTGGAGAGCTTCGCATCGTACAAGGATCCGCGGAGCTGATTGAAGTCGGCGGGCAGCAATGCATTCTGGGTGCTGCCATTGACATCACGGATCGCAAATATGCCGAGCAAGCACTGCTGGAAAGCGAAAATCGGTTCCGGCTGATGGCTGATGCGACACCCGTGCTGATGTGGTTGTCCAGTCCCGATAAACTCTGCACTGACGTCAACCAGGCGTGGCTCAGGTTCACGGGACGAACGTTACAAGAGGCAATGGGAGAAGGCTGGTTACAAAGCGTGCATCCAGACGACATGCAAACATGTCTTTGCACATACACGCGTGCTTTCGACGCCCGACAGAAGTTTGCCATGGAATACCGGTTGCGGCGCAATGATGGCGAATATCGCTGGATGCTGGATCAAGGAGTGCCGCGTTTCCTCGAGGATGGGGGCTTCGCCGGATACATAAGCTGTTGCGTTGACATAACTGACCAGAAAGAGGCTAAGGCAGTTCTTGCAGGACTGAGTGCACGACTGATCCAGGCCCAGGAGGACGAACGGGCGCGGATCGCGAGAGAATTGCACGATGACATCAACCAGAGGCTGGCACTGCTTGCCAACGGATTGCAGGAAGCAGTGATGACCAAGGGAAGTCGCAAATCTCAGCAAGGTGAACTGCGCGAGCTTTGGCAACTTACCAATGACATTGCGACTGACATCCAGGAACTCTCCCATCGGTTGCATCCGTCAAAGCTGCACTATCTCGGATTAGCGGCTGCAGCGCGCGAACTGTGTCGGGAATTCTCCAAACAGCACAAGATCGAAGTCGAATGCATCGTGCATGACGTGCCCAATGATCTTGATGAAACGGTGTCTCTGAGTCTTTTCCGCACAATTCAGGAGGCGTTACGCAACATCGGCAAGCACAGCCAAGCTCATCATGTAAAGGTGGAACTGACAGGGGAATCGCTACTCGTTCGGTTGCGTATTGTCGATGACGGCATGGGGTTCAGCCCAGACCACCCCAATGATCCTCATGGCATCGGCTTGGTCAGCATGCGAGAGCGCCTGAAGGCTGTGGGCGGGGACGTGTCCATCTTGTCACGACCGTCCAGTGGCACGCTGGTGGAAGGAACCGTCCCCATCATTCGAATCCAGGCCAAGAGCGCATGAGAGCGTACAGGTGTGACCGGGATGGTATCCCGTTATTTTTGACAGTAGGCATGCGAAGTGCCCGTTCCATATCGTGCTCCAAGGATCGCGTCATATGTGTCGCTGAGGAGTGGGCGTGTCCAGAGCCAGAATTCTGATTGCCGACGATAACAGTGCCGTCCTGAAGCATGTAAGTAAGGTGCTGCGGCGCGACTACGAGGTAGTTGCGGCCCTGGAGGACGGGTCGTCAGTCTTGAAGGAGTGTGCGCACTACAAGCCAGATGTGATTGTTCTCGATATCTCCATGGGAGATCCAAGCGGAATCGATGTGGCTCGCACGCTGCGAGACCGCGGGTGTCCTTCTAAGATAATTTTTCTTACTGTCCACGAAGATGCGGATTATGTGAATGCTGCCATGGGAGCAGGCGGTTCGGGCTATGTAGTAAAGTCAAGGATGAACGCCGAGCTGGTTCATGCGGTCAAGGCGGTACTGGCTGGCAAGCTCTTTGTCTCCGGAATATTGCTTCATGAGCAGCCCTAACGCACTCACCCAAATTACTTTCTAGTCTGACCACGAATGCAGAATTGCTATGGGCGTCCGGATCGGCGCGAGGCCTTGTCTCGAACTGACGTGTGCCGAAATCTTTACATTTAAACATTGTGCATCGTCCCAATTGTTTTCCACCAATCGGCACTGTAAGTAATGACAGTTATCCCTTTGTCTCGTTCATTTTACTGTCTTGCACCGGAAGGCCAATGAGTCCATTTTGCTGGCCTTGCGAAACGCTAGACGCTGCTTGTGCCCGTTGACAAGCGCCAGGACTCGATTATTGGCTAGGGGATCCGCGATGCGCCGGTCAGGCAAGCTCGAACGCCTACTCCTGATCATAGGGCTGTCATTGTTGGGTGTCTACGTAGGCGCCCGCATCCACAGCATCGTTCTTGCGCGGCTGGCCGCAGACAAGTTTGAGGCTCAGCAGTCAACGCTGCGCGAGCAAGGGAAGGGAACTCCTTTACATGGTGAGGCCCCGGATTTCAGTCTATGGTCCGAAAAGCGGATCAAGGACTATCGAGACAGTCTCAACGCTCATTTTGCACCCGCGCTTGCACTGCTTCGCATTCCAAAGATCCATTTGCAAGTGCCAGTTTTGGAGGGGACAGACGACTTAATCCTCAATCGCGGTGTGGGACTCATAGCAGGCACGGCACGACCCGGTGACGAGGGAAATATCGGTATTGCAGGCCATCGGGATGGGTTTTTTCGAGGGCTGAAGGACGTTGGTCCCGGCGACAGGATAGAACTTGCAGAAGAGGGAAAGACCGAGACGTTTGTGATCGATAACATCGTGATCGTCGATCCGAAAGACGTTTCGATCCTGGCGAGGCGTGAACGCCCGTCATTGACACTCGTAACCTGCTATCCCTTCTATTTCATAGGAAGCGCTCCGCAGCGCTACATCGTGCAGGCATCACTGACGAGCTCAGATCTCCGTAACCTGCAAGCGAACGAAAATGTGGATTCCGAGTTCCAAAGAATCGGTGAGCACGAGAACAAGAAGTGAACAAGTTTCAAGAACAAACGGCACTACGGGCTCTAGCCCCATAGTTCCGACTCAGAAAAAGGAGAGCACACAATGAACAGTAATAAATGGACACGACTGTGGCTGGTGCTTGCGTTGGGCGTCGTTTGTCTTGCCCTCACCACAAGCCTGAGCGCACAGGTGAAAAGTGAAACTAGTACAGCAAGTGGCCAGGCTGCGCAGGAAGTTCAGGTCGAGCGTGGCGAGGTGGTTTATGTCAGCGGAAACGACGTAGTGGTCAAAATGGAAGATGGCACGATCCGACATGTTTCAAATGTGCCAGAAAGCGCACGGATAAGGGTGGATGGCAAGGAGCTCGGGGTTCACGACCTGAAACCGGGTATGAAACTCGAGCGGACCATCACGACCACCACAACGCCGAAGCTTGTAACCACCGTCAAGTCTGTGAAAGGCAAAGTGTGGAACGTGACTCCACCCAGCAACGTAATTCTGACCTTGGAAGATGGCAGCAATCAGCAATTCAAGATTCCCAAGGGCCAGAAATTCAACGTCGATGGACAGATGGTTGACGCCTGGGGCTTGAAGAAGGGGATGTTGATCACGGCGACGAAAGTAGTCGAAGAGCCGGTGTCTGAAGTTTCAGTTCAGAGATCAGTGAGTGGAACAATGCCACCGCCACCACCGCCGCCCCCCGATCAACCCATCATTGTGGCAGTTCTCACACCAGCTCCAGCTCCCGCTGCTGCTGCGCCGGCAGAGTTGCCGAAGACTGGCAGTGAGCTTCCCTTGATCGGTTTGCTTGGTCTATTGAGTACGGCTTCCTCCTTCGGAATTCGCGCATTCCGCCGGATTGGGTGACGCAGGGAAAGGCCGGGTTCGCGCCAGACGTTACTAGGGGAAGCGGAGCTAGCTCGGCCTTTTTTCAGAGTCAGCAGCAGACTGAGAGTTTTGAAAGTGGTCGCGCGGTGACTCGCAAAGCGATCATGACTCATAAACTCAATGTGGCAATACGGAGGCTTTCTGATTGGTCTGAGGAGGATGGATCGGAAAATCATTGACGAGAGGTCAAGCTACGAGGATGAGAGTATGAGGTGTCTTGCGGTTTCAGCAATTGTCGTCTTGTTCCCGATTTTCGCGAGCGCGCAGGATCAACCTGCAACGACGACTCCGCCGTCAGCGTCCCCCGCGAAAAGTATCGGTATGTTTGCCTACCCGAAGAATAAGCAGAGTCCCGAGCAGCAACTGACCGATGAGAATGAGTGCTATGCCTCGGCCAAACAGAACTCTGGCGTCGATCCACAAGCGCCTGCGCCAGCCGCTCCCAGCGCCCAGGATCAGCAGGCGGCGCAGAAAGAAGCAGCACAACAAGCTGGCAAAGATGTTCCCAAGGGAGGTGCTGTCAAGGGTTCTGCGAAAGGCGCTGCAGGAGGTGCCGCCGTTGGAGCGATTGCCGGAGATGCAGGAACAGGTGCTGCCATAGGCGCCACTGCCGGGGCAATGGCCGGCAGGCGCGCACAAAAGAAGGGTCAGAAAGAGGCCCAGAAGCAAGCTTCTCAGCAGACTGCCCAATCGCAACAGCAGGCTCAAAGCGAGGCAACTGCTCAGCACCAGGCGCAACTCGACACTTTCAAACGGGCCTTCTCAGCCTGCATGGACGCTCACGGGTATTCGGTTCAGTAGCCACGAACTGCATGTCCTTCTTACGAGCCTTAACGATTTGAACGATTGGAATGCAAGTCAAGAGAGGAGAAGACTAATATGAAGATCCTGAGAGGCATGTGTGCGGCCTTCCTTGTCTTGTTGGTCCCGGTAGGTTCTGCGCAAACTGCCAGCGTCTCGGCCCCGCCATTAACTGATAGCGACATCCAACTCCTTCGTTCTGATGTGCAAGCGGACAAGAACAAGATCATTGCGGATACGATGGCATTCACCGATGCAGAATCGGCTGCCTTTTGGCCTGTTTATAGAGCTTATGCGAAAGATCAGCAGGCAATTGGTGATGAGCGCTTGAAGCTTATAAAGGACTACGCACAGAATTTTGACAGTATGGACGATGCTAAGGCGAAGGATATGTCCCACCGATCGATGAACGTCGATGCAAAGTTTCTCAACCTGCGCCAGGACTATTGGCCGAAGTTCGAGAAGGCGCTGGGGGCGAAACGGGCTGCGAAGTTCTATCAGGTGGACAGCCGCTTAAGCATGATGATTAATGTTCAACTAGCTTCTGTAATTCCCCTGGTGCCGTAACGATTCTTGGTACCAGTAAGGGGCTTGCCGGCTCTTGCCCGAAAGCAGCACTGTATTTGCTTTGGAGCAATGAACGGAATCCGTCGTGCGGGGATAATAGTGACAGAGAGGGCATCAGGCCCCATTGCAGAAAAGCTTTTGCGGTTCGCGCAACAGGATCTTGCCTCGTGTTTTGACGAGGGCGCCGTTTCGTCGCCACTCGCTGATCAGACGACTAGTGGTGAATGGGGTGATGTTGGCGGCATTCGCCAGTTGTTCGTTGGTAATATCAAGGACAATTCCAGTCGACGCCGCGTGGCCAATGCCCTGAGAAAGACTCAGCAATACATTGGCAAGCCGTTCCCGAGCACTGTTTGAAACGAGCGCGACTTGTGCGGCCAGAAACCACGAGAGATGGTCGTGGACGTATGGCAATGCGTTGTCGAGAAGTCTGGGATAACGATGAACCAACTCACGGATCGCATCACGGTGCCAAAAAAGCGCAGTGCCGTCTTTCACTATTTCCGTGCTGACGAGATAGGTTGAAGCATACGGCAGAAGTGCAGCTCCGCCAAGGATTTCCCCTGGAGCAAGCCAGCGAAGGAGGACTTTCCGGCCTTCCTGTGTAATGTAGAAAAGTCTTGCGTAGCCACTGGTGAGAAGGAAAAAGTGGTCTGCACGGTCTCCCTGCTGCAGAATGACTGATTTTGCCTGCAGTCGCCGCTGTCGAGCCGCGTTCAGAATGGACTCAAGGGCCGATTGCGAGAGTCCTGAGAGAAACCTTGATTTAGCGACTCTTGAGGCGGACGTGGCTTCCCTCGAGGGACCGTGAGAGATCACATGCAGTGAGGGACGAGAAATCGTTCGGTGAATGCTAGTTGTAAGGCGGGCCTTCGGACTCCGTTTCAAGGTAGAGCCCTTGCCAGCGAACGGCGCAACGTTCGACTCAAGTCTCATTTGCGAGCAGTTGGATAATGGCGAATGTTTCTACTGTACTCTAGCGGCTCTGTAACGCTTTTACACTGGTAGAAGTGACAGATATTTGGTCGAACCATCTAAGAATACGCCATCATGCCGTTTTTGTAGGCGCCATCATGCCGTTTTTGTAGGCGGATGATGGATCGGAGCGATTATTTGAGAGTCTTCTCGTCCTTGCCATATGGCCTCATAGTTCTTGTCGCGATGTTTTCTACAAATAACCCCGTGAACGCCACGAATCTAGAACAGTCAGAATATCGACTGCGACTCTTCCATACGCACACCGGAAAGCACCTCGACGTCGTGTATCGGAGGGGGAGCACCTATGACCCGAGCGCTCTCGATCAACTCAACGAATACCT
>Ga0075425_100007030_pt1 | contig 11865 bp, 9 predicted proteins | sample SoiMethybrSBSTD4_FD_75300 | JGI IMG/M metagenome (GOLD analysis project Ga0075425, IMG submission 75300) | Bulk soil microbial communities from a Populus tree surrounding site in Tennessee, USA - Soil MetaG P. TD hybrid SBSTD4 | ecosystem: Environmental > Terrestrial > Soil > Tree plantation...
GCCGGCACGGCCGTCGCACCTAGCGACGCCACAATCGGCATCATCGCGCGTCGCCATGGATGGAGCACGCCGCCGGGCACCGTCGCTTCGACAACTTCTTTGGCGATGAGGGCGAAGAAGAACGCGATGCCGACGTCGTTCACGACGAAGGCGATCGAAAACGTGAAATCGTAGTAGCTCTCCGGCGCGGTGTTGACCCACACCAGCGCGATGATCGCGCCCAACGGCAACAGCAGGAGATGCTCGATCGCGAATCGCGACAGGCGTGGCACGGTGGCGCGCACGCGATGACGGAAGCGCCGCTTGGGAGAGGTTCCCACCTGACTGTCCTTGTCTGCGCCTGTTGCCGCCGCTCAGCGGCGGCTGCCCGCCGGCTCCAGCTGCGGCGATCCGGCCCCAGCCGTTTTGGCCTGCCGCATGATCGTGCCGGTATCGACGATCTTGCCGCTGCGAGACACGGCCTCGAAGTACATCTCGCTGCCGGCGATCTCCACCGCCATGAAGCTCTGATCCTGATCGAAATACGCCGCCGTCTGTTCGGTCGGACTCATGTTGCCGCGGCGCAGCTGCCCCGCTGCGCCCGAGACGAAATAGGAGATGCCCTTCTGCGGTTTCACTCGCTCGTAGACGTGGTCGTGACCGGAGAACACGACATTGACGCCGTGCTTGATGAAGATCGGCTCGAGACGCACGCGCAGGTCCACCGAGGCGCCATGACGATCGGCGTTCGAGTACAGCGGATGATGGAAATAGCAGATCTTCCAGTCCTCGGTCGCCTGCTGCAGCGACGTGTCGATCCACGCCAGCTGCTTGTCGTCCATGCGTGTGCTGTCGAGCGCGAAGAATCGCACGTTGTTCCGGGTGTAGCTGTAATAGCGCTGGCCGTTCATGTTGAACGGCTTGTACGACACGTTCTCGGCGCGATCGTGATTGCCGAGCGACGCCTGGAACTTCACGCCTGCCGAGAGCAGCGGCGCGTACGGCATCTCGAACTTCTTCACGAAATCGGCCGGCTGCTGGCCGCCGTACATGTTATCGCCGAGCATGATGACGAGATCGAACGGAAACGCCTTGTGCAGCCGCGACATCTGATCGGCGATTTCGTACTGCGGCTGATCACCGGTGCCGTTGTCGCCAATCGCGGCGAACTTGACGGACCCTGGACGGTTTGGCAGCGCGCGTTGCCCCTGTCCAACCAGCGTGCCTGGCGCCGCGGCCACGACGAACAGAACGCAGACGAGTGCTCGGCCGATGTGGCTCATGGACTCTCGTTGACGACTGCTTTAGCCTGCATCAATCGCCGGGTGTGGGCAAGAACGAGCGGCGTCTCCGCCCAATGATCCGCCCTCGCGCGCCAGTGTCATCTTCTCGTCATCTTCGGGGCGGTAAGATTGCCGCTTCCATCCTGGGACTGTCCTACCCAGGATGCTTCGCCGTTGTTCTTTCTCACGAGGCTGGTATGACCAGACACTTGCTCACCGCGCTTGCCATGCTCTCGGCTGTCAGCCTGACCGCGCCTGTCGTTGCCCACGGACAAACGTTCAAAGTCGAGAAGTTCGACATCAAGGGTGACGGCGGCACCGACTACGTCGCCGTCGAATCCGCCACCGGCCGGGTCTTCGTGTCGCGTGCGACGCACATGATGGTGGTCGACGGGGCGACGGGTAAAGTGCTCGGCGACATCCCGAACACACCGGGCGTGCACGGGGCCGGCCTCGTCACCAAGCTCGGTCGCGGCTTTACGACCAACAGCGGCGATGAGACGGTCACGATGTTCGATCTGAAGACCCTCGCCGTGATCAAGCAGATCAAGGTCGGGCCCGGTCTCGACGGCATCATGTACGACGAGGCCGACGACAAGATCATTCTGACGAATCACAGCCGGCCGATCGGGACTCTCACGGCGATCGATCCGAACACGGGCGACATCGTCGCGACCGTCGAGCTCGAAGACAACGCACCCGAGGGAGCCGCCGCCGACGGCAAAGGACACATCTTCGTCAACAACGAAAGCAAGAACACCATCCAGGTGATCGACGTCAAGACGTGGAAGGCGACCGCCTCGTGGCCGCTCGCGGGGTGCGACGGGCCGACGGGAATCGCCTATGACAAGGCGACGAACCGCATCTTCTCCGGCTGCAACAAGTCGTCCGTCGTCGTCGACGCGAGCACCGGCAAAGTCGTGGCGACGATCCCGAACGGGACGCGCGTCGATGCGTTGGGATGGGATCCGTCGCAAAAACTGATTTACATTCCCAACGGCGGCGAGGGGAATGTGACGGTTGTCCATCAGGACTCGGCCGACAAGTACACTGTGGTTGCGACCGTCAACACCTTCGCGGGCGCGAAAACGATCACCGTCGATCCGAAGACGCACAACGCGTATCTCTTCCAACCCGAGCGCGGTCCGGCTCCGCCGCCATCGCCTGACGCACCGCCACCGGCCGCGGGTCGAGGACGCGGCCGCGGTCCGCAGGGCCCTATCGTCGCCGGATGGTTCATCGTCATCAGGCACTGAAACGAACGGGCTCGACGGCCTGACAAGAGAACGTGATGCGCGCCGCTCCAGAGGCGCTATCATTGGCCGCCCGGACGGGAGGTCTCAGTGACACTGTTCTCGAAAGCCGGTCGCCTGCTGATCACGACTGGATGCGCGATCGCCATTCTCGCCGCTGCGCGTGCGACAACCCGCGCGCAAGCGACACCACCGGCGCTGTTGACCATCACGCTGACGGGGCAGTCGATGGTGCGGTCCGACCTGCGCGCGACCGCGCCCAAGGCCGTCCCGGTGATCCAGGGGCTGCTGAAGGGCGACGTGGTGTTCACGAATCTCGAGGCCGCAGTGGCGCTGCCGGGTCAAGCCGTCAGCGAGGGCCGCGGCTTTCTCACCCCGCCGCAGACGCTCGACGCGCTCAAGGCGTTCGGCTTCAACCTGCTGTCGCTGTCGAACAACCATGCCTTCGACATGCAGGCCACCGGCATTCTCAACACGCTTCGTGAGGTCGAGAGCCGCGGGATCGTCCATGCCGGCATCGGCAAGAATCTGGAGGACGCGTCGGCGCCGGCCTACCTTCGAACCAGCAAAGGCACCATCGCGCTGGTGTCGAGCGCCTCAGGTCTTATTGCTGCGGGTGGCATGGCAGGCCCCGACAAGCCCGGCGTGAACGAGCTTCGCATCAAAGCGGGCGACAAGGACAACGAGGCCTCGGCCGATCTTCCCGGAGCTGGGCCCAATGTCCCGTATGCCGAAGACACCGAACGCATCTTGCGCAGCATCCGGCAGGCGCGTCAGAACGCCGATCTCGTGATCGTCTACCAGCACAATCACGTGTTCGGGAACCACTCGTTCGCGACCATCTTCACCGAAGGTATGGCCGAGCGGCTGGCGCCCAACGACTGGCTGAAGAAGTGGGTGCACGCCGAAGTCGACGCCGGCGCAGACATCGTGGTGATGCACGGCGCGCCGCTGCTTCATGGCATCGAGTTTTACCGTGGGCGCCCCATCTTCTACGACCTCGGCAACTTCATCTACAACGTGCCGCCGACGCTCACCTACATCCACGAGCCGATCAATTTCGAGAGCGCCGTGGCCTCCTTGGAGTACCAAGGCAAGACGCTCAAATCGATCTCGCTGCGGCCGATCGTGATGAACATCCTCGGTGAAGGGCAGCCCGACGTGCAGGATCCGCGCGCCACGAATCCATTTCTCTTCACGCGCGGCCTGCCGTCGCCGGCGTCGGGTGCGCAGGCCGGTTATATTCTCGACCGCCTGGCGGAGTTGTCACGGCCATTCGGCACGCGATTCGAGATCAAGGGCGTCACGGCGGAGATCACCTTACCAGCTTCTCGATAGTCCAACGAAGATCCACGGGTCCAGGTGGCCTCGACCGATGCTAAACGCAGACAAGGGCAAGATTATCGACGGCAAGATCACCGTGAAGATCCAGCCGAATCTTGAGCATGGCTCGCTCGTCGCCGTCCGTGCGCTCGTGATGCACCAGACCGGTGGTTCAACGGCTGCAGGCGCGCTCGAGAAATACAAGACCAAGGGCGCAGACGGCGCGCATTTTCTGATCGACAAGGACGGCACGATCTACCAGACCGCTCACGTCAACAAGAGCACCTTTCACGTCGGGAAGCTCCAGTCGCGATGCGACAATCTCAAATCGTGCAGTCCCGATGATGCGACGGCGATTCAGACCATCATGCACCCGAAGACGAAGAAGAAGGTGCCGTATTCCAAGAAGGTCAAGCAGTTGCACGAGCACGAAATGAAGAAGGCCTACCCCAAACGCTATCCGTCGAACGACGATTCACTCGGCATCGAAGTCGTCGGCAAACCGGTCAAGGGCATCTACGAGGATCCCACCGACAAACAGGGCGAGTCGGTGAAGTGGCTTGTCGCCGGCCTCCTCGATCTCTTCAGTCTGACGACTGAAGACGTGTACCGGCATCCTGATATCTCCTACAAGGATGCGACGGAGGCCAAGAGTGTCACATGGTAAAGGCACCTTGGCCATTGTCGTCGGCCTCGCGGCGCTCGTTGCGTGCAGTCAACCGGCGACCGAACAACAGAAGACATCGGGCACCGCGGCCCCCGCGACCGATTCAGCGCAAACCGTCGTACACGTAACAGGCCACGGCACCGACCCGGGCAACGCGTCGATCTGCGAAAGCTTCAGGCTCACCGACCCGCAGGCGCAGGAGTTCTTCACGAAGGCCGCCACCATCACCGCCGAGCAAGTGCACGACCACTACGACGTGCTGCCGTGTTGGGTAGAGGGCACGACGACCAAGGGCGCAGACAAACAGACGTGGAAGATCCGTGCTGGCGGAACGGCCGAAGTGACCGCCGCAAACGGCGACGTCACCTATCTGGGCTGCAAGACCTGCGACGACATCCTCAAGTGATTCGGCGACGCATGATTCGACACGATCAGCGCGGGCCTGTCGGCGCCGCGATCCCGAGAATCTTGGCCGGGTTGATCTTGAGCAGGAGATCGAGCTCGTGCTCGGTGAAACCGTTCGCGCGCAGAACCTTCGCGCAGTTCGCCAGCGCATCGGGCTGCCAGTTCGAGTTCACCTGGCCCGTGTCGCTCGACACGAACGAGTGCTCGGGGCCGACCAGGCGGATGGTCTCGACGTACAGCTTCACGACCTCCGGCCGCCCGCCCGGGTTGCCGAACTGCGAGGTGAACTCCGCGTAGATCTCGGGGCCCATGGCGACGGTCTCTTTGATTTCCGCCGGCGTCATGTCCACGATGTCGAGCAGCGGGTGCGTGATGATGATGTGCTTCACGCCTACGCGTACGGCTTCCTTCACCATCATCTTCACCTCGGGCGGCGAGTTGTGGCCCGTCGCGAGGATCAAGTCGCCGTTGCTGTCGCGCGTCTTCGTCTTGGCGATGATCTGCATCGCCTCTTTGACTTCAGGCAGCAGCTCGCCGCCCTCCGGACACGGCTTCGGATAGTTGATCCAGAACGGCAGCCCCTTGCATTCGGCCACGGCGACGTACGCGGGCGGACGGCGCGGCAGCTTGTGGACGCTGTTCTCCGAGTCCCAGCTCGGCATCCACACGATGCGTCCCCATCCGCCCTTCATTTCCGCCATGTGCGTGATCGCCCACGGGTTCACTTTGGTGCCGGTGGTGAGGTTCGACCCCATCCCACCAAAGACCTCCATGTCGGGATGCAGCTTGCGCAGGTAGTAGGCCAGCCCCGCGGTCTGATCGAGGTGACCCTTGATGATGAACCCGCGCATGCCTGACGCCTTGGCGCGCGTGTAGAGATCGAGCGCATCAATCGAGCGGGCAGCTTGCCCGTAGCTCGGGCCGAAGCTGTCGGGATCCTGATGCGCGTGCATGTCGATCGCGCCCTTCAGCGCCGGATCGTTCGGCGCGGGATCGCTCAGCGAGTACGTCGCCCGTCCGCGTCCCGCCGCACCGCCGCCCTGGGCCCCCGCGCCCTGCCCGCGTGTGGCCTCACCGGGTTCGGCGCCGCGCTGCTGCGCAACGCCGGTCTGCCCCAAGCCGAGTGCGAGGGCCAATCCGACCGCGCACGCGCAAACGGTCAGGTGTCGTACTGGTGCTCGTCTCATCGTGCCCCCTAGAAATCAATTTGCGCGCTGAACTTCACGAGACGCCCATCGAGTACCTGCGTCGGCTGTCCCCACCGCGCATTGTAGGTTCCAAACAGCGTCACCGGCGTGTTGCTGTTGAATAAGTTGTAGGCGTCCACGTTGGCTTGTATTCGCCGTCCGCCGAACCGGAGGATCTTGCTGCCACGTAAATCGAACTGGTTGATCCGCGGGCCGAACAGCGACAACGGTTTCACGAGCGGGATGGTCACCGTCGTCAGACCGCCCGAGAGTGGCCGTCCCAGCCCCTGGATCTCTGCAAGCGTGAACGTACGGTTGGCCGAGTAGTTCGCACCGGGGTTGCTCTGCACGACGGCGGCGAGTTGAATGCCGAACGGGAATTCGTACGAGCCATTGAGCTTGATGCGGTTCTGATACGGCACGTCGATCTTGCAGTTGAACAGCTGCTGCGGCGAGTCGATCACGTAACAGGTATCGGTGCCAGCCGACGCGCTGCCGCCCGCCGTTGTGCCCAGCTGCACCGCGTTCCCGATGTTCCATCCGCCGCCGAGCGACGCGCGCCCCTTCAGTCGCAACTGGAAGTTCACGTCGACGCCGTTGTAGATCTCCCGCTGCGTGCCGTACTTGTTGCTGCGCGTGATGAGATTGTCGACCTGCCCGAACACATTCGGGTTGATGTCGTAGAGGCCGCACAACTGCTGGCCGCTGAGCGGCAGCCGCGGATCCACCGGCACGGTGACGCAGTACGGGCTGTAGTCGTTCGGCGTCACCCGCAGGTTGTCGGTCACTTGGAAGTTGCCGAACCAGGTGCGGAAATAGCCGGCATTGACGACGAGGTTCGGCAGGATCTCGCGGTCGATGTTGACCGAGGCCTGCCAGTCATACGGCCGCTTTCCCCAGCCGGTGATCCACTCCGGGTCGGGGGCATTCGTGAGCGTCAAGCCGCCGAAGTTGGGGTTGGCCATCGCGCCGCACTCGGCATTGGCCGTCGTCGCTTTCAGATCGCAGTCGGGAATGTAGTTGTCCCTTCGCGCATCGCCGACCGGGTAGAACTGGTCGTTCCAGGATCTGGTCGTGCTGCTGTTGGCCTGTGCGGGGTCGAGCAGGTTCGCCATGCCGGTCGTGGCCGACTGCACGTAGCGGTTGAGACCGAATTTGATCGCCGTCTTCCCGCTTCCGCTTGGATCCCACACGATCCCGAACCGCGGGTTGAGATCTTTCCAGTTGGGAATATCGGTGCGAGCGGGGTAGGAACGCGCCGGCGCGGTGACACCCGCGGGTGACGAAGCGGGTGCAATCGATTCGCGCAGCCAGTCGAATCGCAGACCGGCACTGACCGTGATGCGGTTCAGGCGCCACTGGTCGTGCACGTACAACCCGAGATCGGGGTTGAGCTGATCGATCGTCAGGAAGGGAGCCGCAAACTCGGTGATCGACCGCGCGGCGCCGTTGAAGAGCGTGTACGACAGCGGCAGGCCGTTGATCTGCGACGGTGCGCGCTCCGTGTATGTGCGATGTCCACCGCCCAGACCATACATCCAGAACATGCCGGTCTTGACCGTGTGCCGCCCTTTGATGAGTGAGACGTTGACGCGCCCGTTCGACTGATGCGACAGGGCCAGCGACCGGAAGCCGACGCCGTTGTAGGTGAAGCCGAGCGCGAGATCGTTGATCGACACATTGTTCGGAAGCCCGTTGCCGCACTGCTCGTAGTCGCTGAGATACAGATCCTTGCCGTGGTTGTTGAAATTGAACCGGCTCACGGTGACGCCGGCGTCGAAGAGCACGCTGTTCGACTGCGGCCGGCTCCAACTCACCTGCGACACGTCGTGGCGCTGGCAGTAGCCGAGATTGGCTTCGGTCTTCACGGTGCCGGTCTCGAGCTGTCCCGTGAGCTGTTCCGAGAAGTTTTTCTGCCAGTCGTACGAGACCGTGAACTTGTCCTTCTTCGTGGCCTGGATCGTGATCCGGCCGCCAGCCCCGCCGTCCCTCTCCTCCGGTTCGAGGGGGCGGTTCAGATCGGCCGTGTAGGCGAAGTCGTTCAGGTTCGAATCGAAATACAGGTTGGCCACACCCGTCGTCGTGCCCCATCGTCGTCCCGACGCAAAGAACCACACACGATCGGAGACGATCGGACCTCCGAGGGCGGCGTTGTAGTCGTACACCTTCTTGACGGTGTTGATCGACGTCAGCCCCTGGCTGCGTAGGTTGTCGTCGAGGTTGTTGCTCTGGAGTGAGCCACCTGTCCCGCCCAGGAACAGCGATCCGCTGAAGCGGTTGCCGCCTTCCTTGGGAATGCTGTTGACCTGCGCGCCTCCCAACGAATACTCGGCCGAGCCCATCGTGCCGAGATCGACGACCACTTCCTGCACGGCCAGCGGGTTGACGTAGAAGCCGCGGCCGGTGCCCTCGAGGCTGCCGATTCCGGGCGTCAGCGCGTTGTAGCGCATGCCGTCCTGCAACAGGCGCGAGTCGTACGTCTTGCCACCGTGCACGGTGATGCGGACCGAGCGCTCGCCTTTGCTGCCGCCAACATCTTGGGCGTTCGGGGGCTCGACGACAGCCGGAATCAGCGCCGCGATGCCGAGCACGCTCTTCGCTGTCGGAACGGTGTCGAGCACCTCGCGCGTGACCGTGCGCTGCTGCGTCGCGGTCGACACGTCCACCAACGGCGTGGCGCCCGAGACCGTGATGGTTTCCTGAATGTCGCTGACCTTGAGCTCGGCGTCCACTTGCGCGGTGAAGTTGGTGCGAAGCTCGAGGCCGTCGCGCTTGAACGTCGAGAATCCTGCCAGCGAGAACGTGACGGAGTAGGTGCCGGGCCGCAGTTCGGGCAATCGGTACTGACCGCGATCGTCGGTCACCGTCGTGCGGACCCTCTCGATGAGCGCGGGGCTGCCGGCCTCGACGGTGACGCCAGGCAGCACGGCGCCGGAGGAGTCATGCACGACACCGGCGATCGTGGCGGTGCTCGCGCCTTGCGCGAGCACGGTCGCGGGGATCAAGCTCAGAACGGCGACGAGGCATGCGCGACGACCGAAAGGTGCCAAGACCACGTGGGCCCTCCTTTGGTGATTCCACACGAACCGTTGAAGGAGGCACGCGCCGAGGACAGCACCTGCGAGCGCGGCCGCGCGGATTATGAGAAGCGCGAGGACCGCGAAGCAAAGGAGGAATTGTTATTAATTGTTTCTCACGTTGTGGGCAGGAACGATGCCGGGGATCTTGAGCTGAATCGTGTAGACCGAATCGCAGCCGGCGATGAACAGCGTGCGGCCATCGGGGCCACCGAACGCTTCGTTCGTCGAACAGATCTGCCGCTTGGGTTCGGCGCCGTAGATCGGCAGGTTGATCGTGCCGAGGAGCGTGCCCGTCGGCGAGGTGATACGGATGATGCCGGGGCCCGCTCCGCCGCTCGAGTAGACATTGCCCGCGGTGTCGGTCTTGATGCCGTCGCCGATGCCGACGCCGTCCGTGAAGTTCGTGAATGCGCCCACCGTGCCATCGGGATTGACGGCGTAGCGCCTCATCTGTCGGTTGGCGGTCGACAAATACATCCACTTGCCATCGGGTGACAGCGCAATCCCGTTCGGGATTCCTCCGAGATCGCTGCCGCTCAACACGAGCCTCGTCATCCCGTCCTTGATCCGGTAGATGCCGTTCTGCAATTGCTTGTCGGGGTTCTTTCCGCCGTCACGCAGGCCGAAGTCGTTGTCGGTTACATACACCGCATCATCTGCGGCAATGGCGATGTCGTTTGGGCCGCTGAACTTCTGACCGTTCATGCCGCTGGACAGCACGGTGTGGGTGCCGTCTTTTTCCAGGCGCATCACCTGTCGATCGTTGTCGGCGCACCAGATGATCCGACCCTGATGATCCATCCCCGTGCAGGATGAACCAATCAGGAGTACATGACTGCGACCCGAGCGAGTCTGGGTGCCGACATGCTCCGGATCACTACCGGTGTAGCCGGCCTTCTCCATGAACACGGACACCTGCTTCTGCGGAGTGACCTTGTAGAGCACGTTGTCGAGCAGGCCGGTGAAGATCCAGTAGCCGCTGTTGCCCTCGGCGATCCAGAGCCCACCTTCCGTCAGCCCAAAGCCGCGGGCGAGTTCCACGAGCTGCGCATTGGGCGCGATGATGTCGTCCAGCGCCGGATCGGTTTTGGTGATGGAGAAGGGCTTGGCCTCGGGCGCGGGTCCATCGCCGCGCATCTGCGGAACGGCCGGACCGCGCTGCGCGTGTGCAGTCGAGGCGCCGATGATGGCCATCGCACAGGCGGCGAGCCGCAGAAGGTGTTTCACGGTGTCCCGCCGATCTGGTGCCGCTTGAATTTCCAGCGTCCGCCTTCGCGAACGAATTGGTCGTAGTAGTTGGCGATGATCGAGATCCGCAACTTCGTATCGGGATCGGTGACGACCCAGGTGCCGCGGCTGAACCCAGTCGCGCTATCGCCCGCGACATCGACGGTCTGATTCATGACGAGATGGAAGTCGCGCCCTGGCACCGGTGCGCCATTGACCTTCAGCAGACCCTGCAGGAGATCACGAATGGCGACGGGCCCCTTCGCCGTGTTGCTGGCGCCGCCGATGAACTCGGCATCCTTGGCCCACAGCTGCTGGAATCCCGCGAAGTCGCGTTCGTCGAGCGTGCGGGCATACGTGACGAGGAGTGCGCGTATGGCCTCGCGATCCTCCAGCACCTGCACCTTGGCCGCGAGCGCGTCCGGCGAGGGCTTCGCGGCCTTGTCCGCCGTAGCTTGAGCGAAGGCGGATCGTGCAGCGACGCCAGTGAGCGAGCTCGCGAGTGCGGCACACATCACGAAACGAGCGATTCTTGTCCGCATGGGCGTGGATGCTACCACGCGACGAGGAGAAACAGAGGCTGTCTTGACACAGAGGAACAGAGCAACAGAGGACAAACAGAGCCTCATGCTCACACAAGTCGATGCGCGGGCCCCGCCAGCGCCTGTGTCGTTAGCAGCGCGTACCTCTGTTTGATTTCTGTTCCTCTGTTGCTCTGTGTTGAGGCGAGCCTCTGTTGACTCTGTTAGCTTTGTTGCTAACGCCACCCAAGCTCCGGGGCGACGAATCTGAGAATGCTTTCGATGACGTGAGCGTTGTACTCGACGCCTAACTGGTTCGGGACCGTTAGCAGCAGCGTGTCGGCGGCGGCAATGGCTTCGTCGGCGGCGAGTTGTTTCACCAGCGCATCTGGCTCGGCGGCGTACGAGCGGCCGAAGATGGCGCGTGTGTTCTCGTCGATGTAGCCGATCTGATCTTGGTCGCGAGCGTCGCGTCCGAAGTAGGCGCGGTCGCGATCGTCCATGAGCGCGAAGATGCTGCGGCTCACCGAGACGCGCGGCTCGCGCCGATGGCCGGCCTCCTTCCATGCGTCCCGATACGCGTCGATCTGCTTGCGCTGCTGAACGTGCAGCGGCTCGCCGCTCTCGTCGTCCTTGAGCGTCGAGCTCTGGAGGTTCATGCCCAGTTTCGCGGCCCACTTGGAGGTGGCGTTCGAGCTCGAGCCCCACCAGATCCGATCGCGCAGTCCTTCCGCGTATGGCTCGAGGCGCAGCAGCCCCGGCGGATTGGGGAACATCGGTCTCGGGTTGGGCTTGGCGAAGCCCTCGCCTTGGATGACATCGAGGAACACCTCGGCGTGACGACGAGCCATGTCGGCGTGCGTCTCGCCGTCACGAGGCACATAGCCGAAGTAGCGCCAGCCTTCGATCACCTGCTCCGGTGACCCTCGGCTGATGCCCA
>Ga0075425_100007031_pt1 | contig 11863 bp, 10 predicted proteins | sample SoiMethybrSBSTD4_FD_75300 | JGI IMG/M metagenome (GOLD analysis project Ga0075425, IMG submission 75300) | Bulk soil microbial communities from a Populus tree surrounding site in Tennessee, USA - Soil MetaG P. TD hybrid SBSTD4 | ecosystem: Environmental > Terrestrial > Soil > Tree plantation...
AAGTAGTATTCGGCGTCACCTGCGTCACCTCCTTTCAGTTCCCGAGTGCTTCCCTCGGAGACCAATTGAGACGGTTGGTGACAGAGTGATCCAAACTGCGACTGAGCAACTCGCTAACCCGGCCAGATTCGCCGAAACCCGGCTGTCGGGGACCCTTTGCACTACCTGCAGCAGCCCGATCTGGCCGGGTAGCGTGTGCGTGTCTCTACATTTCTCATTGCCACGGGTCCCTGTCTTGCGGTCACTTCTTTGACTTTACCGAACAAAAGCCCGAGCCCTTCGTAGCGATGCAGCCGTTGTCGCAGGTCGCCTGGGCCTCGTTACCAGCAGTGTCGTTACAAATCCCCGACTTTCCATCTGAGCCCTTCTCGCACGCGCCCTTTTTGCTGCCCGTGCCTACGGTGTACGTCTTATCACCACATTCGACATCAATACTCGCGTAGATCACGCCAGTTTCGGCGCCTGTGGGGAGGCATGTAGCGCATCCGCCCAGCGCAAGGGCGAAGGTCAGGGCGATAACCTGGAGTGGTGATCGTCGAGAACTCATGGGCTGTGTCTCCCTGAACACTGCCTGTGTGAAGCACTCTAGACTCGCAAGATTGCCGCATGTCGGTCTGCGGATCGTAGAGAATCGCGGCAGGACACGCAAGCCAGGCGCAAGTGACGAAAATCGGTTGAATCCGGCCACGGTCCCACTCTCCGCTGCGCGGCAGAAGATCCGCTTGACATGCCGGTTGTCCGCGCTGTAGCTGGGGGCATCCGAGGACGGCGCGGAGGGCGGGGGTCCTGAGAATGGTGTTCCGTCAACCGGGGCCTTTGTAAGGCCTATGCTCTGTCGGCGCTTGATCTTCCGAATCCGTGCGCTCAATCGAAGGGTGGCCACGGCCGGCAAAGGAGAGACTCGATGACGCCGGCGATCGCGCAGGTCCTCGCCGAAATCGGCAAGCTTCCGGAGCAGTGGCACGAGGCAGGGTCGGTTAGCATGACGATGCTGGAGGCAATTGCCCGACACGTAGGAGATCGGACGCTTCGCCACACCATGGAGACCGGCTCCGGGAAAACGACCCTGCTGCTCTCGCACTTGAGCCGGCGCCACCTCGTGTTTGCGATCAATGACTACGATGGCACCGACACGCGGAGCATCACGAACGTCCGTGAGTCGCCGCTCTTCAACGGACGTTCGGTTGAGTTCATCGAGGGCCCCACGCAAGTCACCCTGCCTCGCCACGATTTCCGGGACAAGTTGCAGCTCGCCTTGATCGACGGACCGCACGGCTACCCGTTTCCGGACCTCGAGTACTTCCATATCTATCCGCATCTTGAGCAGGATGCGCTGCTGATCGTCGACGACATTCAGATTCCCACCGTGCGGCACCTGTTCGATTTCCTCCGCGAGGACGAGATGTTCAGCCTGGTGGAAGTGGTCGAGACGACGGCGTTCTTACGGCGCACCGACGCCGCAGTTTTCAGCAATGTGCTCGACGGCTGGTGGCTTCAGAACTACAACAAGCGCCGCTTCCCCGTCCCTTACCCCGACTAGTATGGAGCCGATTGGGCCCGGCGCGTGAGCTGGGTCCGACCCCTCGTTCCCTCGCCGGTGCGAAGGAAAGTCAAGGAGTGGCTGCGAAAGTACGGTGCTCGGCTCGATGTATGACAAGGGGCCTAAGCCAATAGTCGTCGCCAGGCCCGGCAATTTCCTCCACGGTTTTGACGTACAAGTCTCACCTTATTGCTGTTACCCGACTGACGCCGAGGAGTTATCCGTATCTTTAAGTGATTGAAATCTCGGGCGCGTCACGCCCTGGCGGCACGTTTGGCATGCTGAGTGCGACCGAGGGTGGCCAGAGCGCTACCCAACGAGGAGACGGGTCTTGCGATCCAGCGGGACGGAGCGGAAGCGCAGAGCGCTCAGCCATACGATGACGGCGTCGGCCCGGCGGACGGGTTTGGGGCGAAGCGTGAGGATGCGGTGAGTCCACTCAGACGCGACCAGATGAAGAGCGGAAAGGTTCTCGTCGTCGACGACGAGCCGGCCGAGCGCAACGGGTTGGCGCGCCTCGTCGGACAGTGGGGGTACGAAGTCGAGACGGCAGGGTCCGGCGAGGAGGCTCTGAACCTCATTGAGACGCAACACCCCGCCGTGGTGGTCACCGACCTGGTCCTCCCCGAGATGGACGGTCTCACCCTCCTCCAGAAGCTCCGGGAGACGGGACGGCCGCCGACCGTGCTCCTCGTGACCGGCCACGGCACGGTCGAGACGGCGGTGGAGGCGATGCGGTACGGCGCCTTCGATTACATGACCAAGCCGGTCGACACCACGCACCTGCAGGTCTTGCTCGAGAAGTCGATCGAGCAAGACTCGCTGTCCCGCGAGGTGAGCTTCCTGCGCCATCAGCTCCGGCAAAAGGGGACCTTCGGGCAGCTGGTCGGGCAGGCCAAGGGAATGCAGGAGGTCTACCGCTGGATCGAGTTGGCGGCGACGAGCACCGCGCCCGTCCTCGTCTATGGCGAGAGCGGCACGGGCAAGGAGCTGTTCGCCCGCACCATCCACGACCTGTCGAACCGCCGCAACAAGCTGTTCGTGGCCATCAACTGCGCGGCCATCCCGGAGACGCTGATCGAGAGCGAGCTCTTCGGCCACGAGCGCGGCGCCTTCACGGGCGCGACCGAGCGACGGCTCGGCTGCTTCGAGCTGGCCGATGGCGGCACGCTATTCCTGGATGAGATCGCCGAGATGGACAACTCGACGCAAGCCAAGCTGCTGCGCGTGCTGCAGGAAGGCAACTTCCGGCGCGTCGGGGGCGGCAAGCCCGAGATCCAGGTCGATGTCCGCGTCATCGCGGCCACCAACCGGGTTCCCAGCGAGGCGCTCTCGCACGGCCAGCTCCGCGAGGACCTCTTCTACCGTCTCCACGTCTTTGCGATCGGGCTCCCGTCGCTGCGCGAGCGGAAGGAGGATATTCCGCTCCTGGCCCGCACCTTCATCGAGGAATTCAATCGCCAGGACAACCGCCAGATCCGCGGCCTCACGCCGGACGCCGAGCGGGCCCTGGAGCGCTACCACTGGCCCGGCAACGTCCGTGAGCTCAGGAACGTCATCCAGCGCGCGGTCGTGCTCGCGGGCACGGGGCTCATCGATGTCGAACACCTGCCGGACAACGTCGTGCGGGCGACGGCGGGCGCCCGCAGCGTGACACCGATCCGCGAGATGGAGCGCGAGATGATCCTCCTCGCGCTTGAAGAGACCAGCCAGGACAAGCGACGCGCGGCGGCTCTCCTGGGGATCAGCCTCAAGACCCTCTACAACAAGCTCGCGAAGTACGGCATGGCGGTGAAGTCGCTCCAGGGTAGCGTCCCGAAGCGTGTGGAAAATCCAACGACCCAGCTGGGGTAGTCGTGGTGGCCGTGCCCCCGCGTCATGTGAAAAATGAGCAGCGCTCCCAGTTCTCTCCTTCTCCAGACCTCTTCGTTAAACAGCTATCCCCCGTCGTTGCGCGTCGCAACACGACCGCCGGGCGTACCGTCGGCGGTCTGGCGTCGCGTGCTGCGTCACATGACCAACCCCGGGAACGGCGGCGGCACAATCCCGAAGGATCGCCAGAATGACTGCCGTTGACGTGTCGGGACGTATTGACGAGCTGACCGACGGGACGGGCGGCTCTGTGGACGCCGTCATAGGGGCCGCAATCGGTCCATATCGGAAATCCCGGCTTACTTGACAGGAGGGCAAAATGCCTGCGTCGAAAGACTCCGATCTTGATCAGAAGCCATTGTCGTCCGGCCTTACTCGTCGTCAGTTTATTCCCTTGTTTGGCGCGACCGCAGCGCTCGCCACCGTCGTCCCGCGTTCGCTCGCCGCCGGCAAGCCATCCGAAGCACAGGCTCGGTTCGTCTACGTCGGGACTTACACGTTTCCAGGCGTCCCGCCCGGAGGAACGCATCAGAGCACTGCCTTAGGCATTTATGTGTTCGCGATGGATCCGGGCGATGGCGGGTTGACGCAGCTCCAGATTGTTCCGGCCTCGAACCCATCGTTCGTCGCGCTCGATCCGACGCAGACGCACCTTTATTCCGTCAACGAGGACCTTGCTGGGCACGTGAGTGCGTATACCATCAACCCGAACGGGACGCTCAGCTTCCTTAACATAGTGTCGGCAAACGGCGCGTTCACGACCCACATCAGCGTGCAGCCCTCCGGGCAGTATGTCTTCGCCGCCAACTACGGCAACCTCGCCATTCCGGGCAGCTTCCCGGTCTATCGGATACTCGCCAACGGCTCGATCGGCCCCATGACCGACATCTTCCTCGGCGCCGGCAACGGCACTGGCCCCAATCCCGAGCGCCAGGAAGCGCCGCACGCGCACCAGATCCTCACGGACCTGGACGGGCATCACGTGTTCGGCGTCGACCTCGGCGCGGACAAGGTCAATGTCTTGAATCTCGATCTCGGGACTGGTCTGTTCCACGCGAACACGGTGCCGTTTGCGCCGGTCGCCTCCGGCTCGGGACCTCGGCACATGGCCTTCCACCCCGATCGGCAGCATGCGTATGTTCTAGACGAACTCGTGTCATCCATTACCGTCTTCGACTACGATCCAGCGCGTGGCGCGTTCATCTGGAAGCAAACGATCTCGACGCTGCCCGCCAATTTCAGCGGCTCCAACACGACCGCGGAGATCCGCGTCCACCCGAGCGGGCAGTTCCTCTACAATACGAACCGCGGCCACAACAGCGTCACCATGTTCGAGATCGACCCGGACACGGGAAAGCTCAGCGTGATCGGTTGGGAATCGACGCGCGGGGAGTGGCCGCGGGGGATGAACATTGATCCCTCGGGAACGTTCCTCTATGCAGCCAACCAGAACACCGACACCATTGCCGTGTTCCGCATCCAGCTCTCGAACGGTAAGCTCAAATTTAGCACGCTCGTTCACACCCCGACGCCGGTCGACGTCGAGTTCGGCCCACTGACCTGACTTGTCCTGGCGACGGCGATGTGGGCTGAACCCCACAACCTCAAGACCGCGAAAGCCCTCGGCCTGACGATCCCGCCGTCGCTGCAGCTGCGCGCCGATCAGGTGATCCAATGATCTCCCGCGGTCACCCCGCTGATGGCCACTGGCGGAATACCGATGACGCGCCTGCAGGAGTTCGCTGACACTTATTCTCATCCTCGCGGCAGGGTGAGGCGTTCTACGACGAGTGAGCGCGGCGATCGCCAGTCACTTCGACTGCCGCTTCGCAGTGAACTGCTCGATCTTGCCCCCGCTGGGGCGGGTATTTTGACGAGTGAAGGCAATCTGGTCATTCTGGACTGTGCCCCGATACATCTGCTTGTAGCTTCGGCCGTCGTTCAACGGATTCTCCGTATGAAACGAGACAATGCCGTCTGCGATCTTGCCGTTCGCAACGACGTACTCACCGCCATAGCGCCAATCGTCATCTTGGGTGTGGGTCTCTTTAACGGTGCCAAGTACGCTGTCGCCTTGAAGTTGGAACTCAAACAGGAGCTTGGACGTGAAATTGGAGTTGTATGGGTTGATCAGCGTCCCGGAAACCCATTTCCCATTGATATTCAGAGGCTGCTTGCGGGGTGGCTCGGGCACCGCTCCCTGGATGATGGTGACATTCCCTTGAACATTAGAGATCGCAGGACTCTGTGCACCGCGGGTCTCTTGGCGCACCTGTTCGGGAGTTTTGGCGACAACACGCGGCGCTGTCTGCTCGACTGGCTCCACGGGCGGCGCTGGTTTGGTCTCCTGCAGCTTCGCACTTGGAGTGGTCTGTCGCACATAGGCCAAGCCCAACCCGCCCACTAAGGCAATTCCCGCGAGAGAGACAAAGCTCGCCGTCACCCAACGAGCGTCTAACGTGCGGCGCAGCAAACTTAGGACACTGAAGACCAGAAAGAGAGCGAATCCGGCGAGCCCCAGTGGATCGGTGACAACGGATGTCCATTCTTTCATCTGTGCTACCTCGCTGGCTACGCTGTTGGCACTGATTCCCGGCTCTCACCGCCGCGGGGATGTCCCGGTCTCTCTCGAATTCGATCCGGTCTCGTCAATCGTGACCATCGCAGCGGCGCTGACGGATAGGCGGGAGACCCGAAGAGGGCCAGGGCTACCAAGGCGATCGGCAGTCCGCACATGAGCGGCTCCTTTCCCCGAGGCGGGTAGCCTAACACCTGTAGATCAGATCCCGCAACTGAGCGGCTCGAAAATACGCCTCTGTATCGTTCCGTCTACTCTTGACCCGGCCCGAGCCGCCGCCGACAATTCCTGCATGCCCTCCCGCTATTGTGCCTGGTGCCGGGAATCTGTGAGTCGTGCCGGACGAGGCCCGGATTCCGAGCGCGGCACCGCGGAACGACCGGGTCTTGAGGTTAGTCAGTCACGTCGGACGAGATCCACCGGGCACGTCCCGAGACGCGACGTTCGGGGAGTGTGGAAGGCAGTCGATTGTATCCGTGGTGCCAACAATGGTGCCAAACGCCACGGTACTGGAAGCACATAAGCGCATTGCGTTCATGTGGGCGGGTCACCAAATGTGCTGGTTCGTGCGGTAGCGTCATGCTGTGTGCGGCGAGGCGGCTTCTTCGTAATCAGTAGGTCGCGGGTTCAACTCCCGCCCCCGGCTCCAGTTCTTTCGTCCACTTCCGCAGATCTGCAGGTGCCTGTACGGGAATCGCGCTTCGCCATTCCGTAGAGTGCGCCAGCGGTCACGCCGATGGTCCCGCCTGTGACGAGCGCCCGAAGTCCGTTTGTCGTGTAGGCTGTAACGCTCGGCAGCGCACTTCTGTACGGGTCGAGAGGCGGAGGCCTTCACGACGGATGACGAGGCGCAGGAGGTTCAGGCCTCCGTGAGGGATTTGCGATGCGTTCCGCGATAACAGCCGCGGTGATCCTCGTGACGGTCGTGTCGACGACGGCCCAGACACGGCAGCCCCCGAACGCCACGATCACGGCCGTTCCGGGTATCAAGGTCGGCCATTTTACGCTCAGCGAGCGCCCGACCGGATGTACGGTGATTCTCGTCGACGGCGACGCAGTCGGCGGTGTTGCTCAGCACGGTGGAGCGCCCGCGACCCGCGAAACGGATTCACTGCATCCGCTGAACACGGTCGAGCGTGTCCACGGCGTCGTGCTCACGGGCGGCAGCGCCTTCGGCCTCGAAGCGGCGACCGGCGACCGGCGTGGTCCGCTGGCTTGAGGAGCAGAACGTCGGATTCCCGACGGCAGCGGGCAAGGTGCCCATCGTGCCGGCGGCCGCCATCTTCGATTTGCCCGTCGGAAGCAGTCCCAAGATCAGACCGACCGCCGACTGCGGTTATCGGGCGGCGCAAGGGGCGACGACACAACCCGTCACCGAGGGAAGCGTCGGTGCCGGAGCGGGCGCCACCGTCGGAAATTGGCGGGGTTTCTGGCGCAGACGGGCCAGGCCGCAGGGAACCTCCGTCCGACGAAGGCCGGTGTCGGGTCTTCCGCGATTCGCCTGCCGAACGGCTTGATCGTGGGCGCGATCGTCGTTGTCAACGCCATCGGCGACATCATCGATCCGAGCACCGGCCGAGTCGTGGCGGGCATGCGAAACGCCGATGGCACCTTCGCCGATGCGCGCAAGATCCTCCGCGCGGGTGGACCGCTCGGTGCTGTGCGTCCCGGCGAACACACGACGATCGGCGTCGTCGCCACGAACGCAAGCCTCACGAAGGCACAGGTGAACCGGATGGCGTTGATGGCCGACGACGCGTACGCCCGGGCCATCAATCCCGCCCATACCATGGGAGACGGGGATACGGTGTTCGCCCTGGCGACCGGTCGGTGGACCGGCGCTGCCGACCTCACGATCGTCGGCGCACTCGCGGCAGAGTCGCTCGCAGACGCGGTCGTGCGAGCGGCGACACAGGCGACCGGAGCTGCGGGCATTCCGGCGGCCCGCGAACTGCGGCGATGAATCCGGCGTGGTGCCGGTAAATTGACGCAGTGTCCGCCAGAGAACACCACACCTCGTGCCCGAATCGCCAGTTCCCCGCGATAGCAAGTAGTTACTCGCCGACCGGCGGTGGCTCATATTTTGCGTGGGCCGCGGCCGGAAACTTTTTTCACAAGCGAAAGGGAAGCAGAGCACTGCACCGCGAAAGCAGAGGAGAAGACGGATGCGACCTCTCCGACCGTCGGGAGCGCCGTTCCCGCCGCGCGCCGTACATCCTCAAGACCCAGGAGTTCATCACTCCCTTCGAATCGCCGCCGCCCTAGTCTTCGCCCTGCAAGTTGTCGCAATCGTTCTCGCTTCCGGCCAAGCCCGCGCCGCTCAGTTGACCCTGTCGTGGACAGACAACTCGCACGGCGCCGCCGCCACTCGACTCGAGCGCTGGTCGGCCGACGACGCGGCATTCGCGCTCGTCGCTAATGTCCCCGCCGGAGTAACTCAGTACGTTGACGCTGGGCTCACCCCTGGCCGGATCTACTGCTATCGAGCGGCGGCGTACGACACTACCCGCGTGTCCGGCTACTCGGCCAACGCGTGTGCGAAGACCCCGCCCGCGCCGGTCCTCAGCGTGACCGTGAAGAAGACGGGCGGCGGCATGGTCGTCAGCGCCCCGGACGGTCTCACGTGTGGCACGATGTGCTCCGCCACCTATCCGGCGTCCACCGTGGTGACGCTCATCCCGCGTCCAGCCGCCGGCTCGGCGTTCATCGGCTGGAGCGGCGGCGGCCCGTGCGTCGGCACCGCCCCTTGCACCGTGACCGGAAACATTGCGGTCGTCGTGACAGCCACCTTCGGGACCTTGCGCACGTCGGCGAGCCCGGAGGCACAAGGCTCGTCGATGAACCCGGTTCTCGACGCCATCAACCAGATGCTCGGCGGTGTCGCTACTCCCGACTTGGGCCAGTGACGATCCCGCCCGGTTATCGAGCCATCGGTGGACCGCCGCGAGGTCTGGCTCCGAGGCCTTCCACCCGGAGCGCGGCGAGTGCGGCAATGAGGAGGCTTCGCCGGCGAGCGAGGTCGTAGGTCACTCCTTCGCCGTCACTTCGATCCCTACCCGACGAGCGCCGTCTCACTTATGCCTCCGGGGAGCGGTCGGGCGCGCGAGCGTCACATGACCCAATTCCGGGACGCGTCGCACGTCAGGCAGTGACTTGACACCGCGACAGCCGCCGGGCCAGTATCCGAGCCGGCGGAACTGACATCACGGGTCTCTCGCGACCGGTTGACTCCGCTGACGAACTATCTGTCGGCGAGCGATCCCCCCAATGCCCCACCTCGTCCTCTCTGGCAAGGAGAGGCTGTATTCGTGGGACTCGCCGGTCAGTTCCGTACGGAGCAGCGAGATGGGTTTCACACCGTCTTCTCCGATCCCAGTGGCCTCGACATCCCCGGGGTGGAGATCGCTGCCACGGCCTTCCGCCAACCTGCTGGAAGCTCGCCGCGTTCGGCCGCCGGAGCTGCCTGCGCACGTTGCCGGGATCGTCCTGGGAGGGCTCGCCCTCGGCGCCGCTTGCCGTCTTCTGCGGCCCGTCGTGGCGATCGCCGTCGGACTGGCCGTTGGCGTCGCCTACCTCGTGGTCGTGGTGAACCGCTTCGCCGCCGACGGCACGTGGCTCCCGCTCGTCGTACCTCTCTTCTTACAGATCCGCTCGCGGTGGGAGGCGCAATCCTCGGTAGATACGTCGAGGCCGACCGAGCGCAGAAGGCCATTCGCCACGCTGTGTCCTACTACCTTCCCGCCAACGTGATCGAGCAGGCTGTCGCGAGGGCGGGGGGCGTCGGCTCGACCAGCGAATTGGTCTATGGTGTCTGTCTGGCCACCGACGCCGAACGGTACACGGCCCTGGGAGAGTTGCTCGAGCCGCGCGAGCTTGCCGCCTTCATGAACCGCTACTACGCGGCCGTCTTCGAGCCGATCCGGCGGCACGGGAGCGTGATCTCCGACGTCGTCGGCGACGCCGCGCTCGCCATCTGGGTGGCCAAAGATGTCAGTGACCGTGACGCCCTGAGGCAGCTCAGCTGTGAGGCGGCGTGCGATGTCGCGGCGGCGATCGAGCGCTTCAACCGTTCCGACGTCCGGCTTCGGCTCCCGACACGGGTCGGACTGCACTCGGGGCCGATGGCAATTGGCTGGCCTCCGAGGGCGTCGTGACCGATCTCGCCGGTCTGCTGACGAGGCGCCTCGGCGCCTTCCTCGTCGTCGGCAGATCGAAGCCGATCGTCGTCCACGAGCTGCTCGGACGGCTGGCCAGTGCGCAGCAAGATGACGTCGAGCGCTGCGCCGGCTTCGCTGCCGCCCTGACGGCCTACGAGAACCAGCGGTGGCGCGACGCCGAGGAGCGCTTCCGGGCGATCATCGGCGCCCATGGAGACGACGGGCCGTCCCGATTCTACTTGACCTACTGCACCCGTTACCGTGATGCCCCTGCCGACATGACGTGGGATCCGGTGATTCGTGTGGAGGTGAAGTGAGGCGGATCGGCACCCGAACACGCTCGACGACCGTGCAGGCGAATAGGCCGATCGGCCGCGCCGTCTCACGGTAGAGAGGAGGAGCACGCATGCGGCGAGCACGAGCGTTGACCGTGGGCTTGATGGTGGCCGTGGCGCTCGCGACGACGACGGCCGCGTGGGCCCAGCCGCCCGCGGACGAGGCGATCGTCGACGGTCGGACGCCGCCGCGGCTCAGCTTCGTCGACGGCCAGGCGTCGTTCTGGCGGCCGGGCGCGCCGGACTGGGTCGCTGCGCAGGTCAACACGGCCCTGGCGCCCGGCGACGAGCTCTACACCGGATCTCCCGGCAACGTCGAGCTGCAGGTGGGCGCGCGGGCCTTCATCCGGGCGTGGGCGACGACGTCGCTCGGCCTGGTGAACCAGGACGCGGATTTCCTGCAGGTCAAGGTCACCGCCGGGTACGTCTCGCTGGACCTCCGCACGCTCGAGCCCGGACGCGTGGTCGAGCTCGACACACCCAACGCCGCATTCACCATCGACCGGGCCGGCTACTACCGCGTGGACGTCAGCGCCAATCGCACCTCGTTCATCGCGCGCCGCGGCGGGCGAGCCACCGTCACGCCGGCCAACGGGCAGGCCGCCGCGATCGCGCCCAGCGAAGAGATCGTCATCGACGGCATCGACGCGCCACAGGTCGCGGGGTACGCGGCGCCGCCGCTCGACGACTGGGATCGGTGGAACTACGCGCGCACCGATCACATGAGCGATGCGGTGAGCGCGCGATACGTCTCGCCCGGCGCGTACGGCGTCAGCGATCTCGATCGCTACGGTCGGTGGCGCGTCGTGTCCGAGTATGGCTCGGTGTGGGTGCCGACGTCGGTGCCGTCCGGCTGGGTGCCCTACAGCACGGGGTCGTGGACGTGGGATCCGTATTACGGATGGACCTGGGTCGACACCGCGCCGTGGGGCTGGGCGCCGTTCCACTACGGGCGCTGGGTGTTCGTCGACGGCTTCTGGGGCTGGGCGCCCGGTCCCGTTCTCGTGCGTCCGGCGTATGCGCCGGCGCTCGTCGCGTTCTTCGGTGCCGGACCCGGCGTCGTCGTCGCGAGTCAGCCGGTCGTCGGCTGGATCGCGCTCGGGTGGGGAGAGCCCGTCATCCGGTGGTGGGGCGCGCCCCGCTTCATCGGCGTGCCGTGGTGGGGCGGCTGGGGCGGACCGCGCGTGGTCAACAACGTCGTGATCGGCCGAGGCGCCGTCGTCGACGCGCACCAGATCAACCTCTATCGCAATATCGCGGTCGGCAATGCGGTGGTCGCCGTCGAGCATCAGCGCTTCGGCCACGGACCGATCGGGTCGAATCGCGTGACGCGAGTCGATGTGCGCGGTCTCGAGCCGGTGCGCGGCCAGCTCGTCGTCAA
>Ga0075425_100007033_pt1 | contig 11863 bp, 10 predicted proteins | sample SoiMethybrSBSTD4_FD_75300 | JGI IMG/M metagenome (GOLD analysis project Ga0075425, IMG submission 75300) | Bulk soil microbial communities from a Populus tree surrounding site in Tennessee, USA - Soil MetaG P. TD hybrid SBSTD4 | ecosystem: Environmental > Terrestrial > Soil > Tree plantation...
AGCAGCATTTCACGCATTTTCTCGATTTGAACCGTCTTGTGACGACTTCGTGGGTGCGCGAGGCGTCGCTCATAGACCGACGCGACCCGACCCATAACAGGGCCAGCCCAGTGGCTCGTAGGTTCCGGACGGAACCAGCTCTTGACGTGCCAGCAAGGTCACGCCAAATCGTTTGTCGAACACATGACTCCCCACGACCTTGTAGTGCCGGTCGATGTACTCGGTGACGAGCGGAAACGACTCTCGAAATCCTCGCAATGAGTCGCCGGTCTCGAGAAGCAGGATAGGGACCGACTGACGCTGCAGGCGCTCGACGACGAGACGCTGGGCCTCATCGGTCTTGAAGAAGCCGGGTCGCAAATCGGCGTGGCCGCCGGCAAACGCGCGACGGGCCAACGCCAGCACTTGAGGCATGTATGCCTGCACCAGCACCCGATCGGTCGGCGCCGTGCACGCATTGACGTACAGCGCCAGCGTGACCAGATCCGGACGATCGCGCCGGATGTCCAACGAGAACAGATCCCAGTCGTCTCGCACCTGGCGCTTGACGCTGGTGACCCGCTCGAACGCCTTCCCAAAACGATCCGTCATCGCTGCGCTGTCGAGGCGATCGTAAAAATCGCCGCTCATCGTAATCACGATTACGGCAATCATCACCGCGCCCACTGGCAAGGCCACCAATCGAGCCCACCAGGCGAACGATCCTGGCGCGTGCAGCGAGCGTACGCTCACGGCAACACTTGGCAGCGCTACGCACAGCCATGCGACGATCAGGACGATCGGCACCGAAGGGTCGGCCAGCCGCGCCTCGAGGGGACTGCGAAGGAACCCCGCGTCGAGAATCGCCGCGAGCACCGCGACCAGCACGAGCTTCTCTCGCGCGCGCGGCCATGACGGTCTGAATGCGTCGGGCGACAGCGCCAGCAGCGCAAGCGCGAAGAACGGCAACGTCAACTCGAGGTAATAGAGGAACGCCGTCCGGTTGTCTTGGACGACTGCTCGCGCGCGCGTCACGAGGCCGCCCGTCCGCGCCGCGTCCGAGACTCCAGCCGGATTGTCGAAGAGCCCGGGCCACACAATCGGAGCGCGCTCGCGATCGCGTTCGGCCCACGCCGAAGCCTGACTCAGATAGACGCGAAGGCCCCCGTTCCATTCGATGAAGAGCAGATACGGCGTCAGAATCGCCAGAACGATCAGCCCATAGCGCGCGAGATCGCGGACAGCGGCCGACCAGTCCGTCCCTCGCACCAGCACCACCGCTGCGGCCATTGCCGCGGCAACGAACACGCCGTGATCGTGGCGAAACAGAAAGGCAATTGCAGTAACCACGGCAATCCAGACGCGCGTGCGAGCGTCTGGACGATCGATGAACCGCCAGATCAGCGGGATCGCAACCACATAGACGAGCACCTTGGGATAGTTGTAGAAACGCGGGCTCAGCCAGATGTGGAACATCGCCGCGGCAAGGCCGATCGGCATCCATCCTGAAACGATCGTCGCCAGCCAGAACGTGAGCGCTGCGCCGACCGATAACACCGTCGTGCTGAATATCAGCTCCGACAGCGTGCCCCGGCTGATCGCTTGAACCGCGTAGGCCACGTAGTAGTACAGCGGCGCACCGTGGTCGACGAAGTCGCGAACGGGCAGATCTCCAAAGAGAATCTGCCAGCCTCGAACCAGGTAGAAGAAGTGATCGTCGGTGAGTCCGCCGAATGAGCCTCCCGGATCATTGAAGCGAAACAGCCAGGAGAACGCGAACACCAACGCGGCCAGGATGCCGATCGCATAGCGGCGCAGCGCAGCGCGGCCGAGCCGGGCCACGACGCGTGGTGCAACCTCGTCGTGCGTGGTCATCGACTCCGAGCCTTGACCGCTGCCCGCGTCTCGCGATCGACTTCTCGGCGTCGAATCGTTTCGCGTTTGTCGTGCGCCTGCTTGCCCTTGACGATCGCCAGCGAAACCTTGACGCGGCCTCCCTTGAAGTACATCTGCAAGGGGACCAGCGTCAGCCCCTTCTGTTGCACCTGCCCCGCGATCTTGTTCAGTTCGTGACGATGAAGGAGGAGCTTGCGCACGCGCCGCTCGGTGTGCCCGGCGTAACCGGTGTGGCTATATGGGCTGATGTGAACGTTCAGCAGCCACAATTCTCCGCGTTCGATGCGCGCGAAGCTGTCGCGCAGGTTCACGCGACCTTCGCGAATGGCCTTGACCTCGGTGCCGAGCAGTGCGATGCCGGCCTCCCAGGTGTCGAGCACGTGGTAGTCGTGGAAGGCCTTGCGGTTGTCCGCGATGATGCGTTGGGCCTTTTCTCGCTCGGTTTTTTCGGGCAACGCAGTCACCCAGGGTCAGCGGGTCATCAAGCCGGCGAGCGTGTTCGTCCGTTGCTTTCGAAGTCCGACGAAGGACATCGTCATGCCGGTTTACGCCCGAACGCGATCATCGTGAGCCCGAGATTCGTGCCGTAAAAGACGCGCTGAAGAATGAACAGTGGGTAGAGGGTCTTTCGATTCAACAGCAGCTTGAACCACGACGGAAACACCGTCTTGAACGGGATTTCCCGTATACCACTCGTCTTTGTCTGATCGACCTTTGGCAGGTGCGTCTTGCGCACTTCGCCGCTCGCTCTCACGGTAAGGTTGCCCAATCTGAAAAGCAGGTTGGCGGTCGGAACTGCCACCGACCAGACTGTGACGCCGGTCAAGCCCGCCTGTGCGAGCACGCGTTCGAGGTCGGAGCGGTCATAGCGTCGAAGATGGCCGACCGTTTCGTCCTCGATGCCCCAGCGGTCCTTTCGACCGGGTACGGCCACCACGACATGTCCGCCCGGCTCGACAAAGTCGGCGATCCGACGCACGAAGCCGACATCATCGGCGACGTGCTCCATGACCATCATGCTCAGGCCGAGAGAGTAGCGGCGTCCATTTGACCGCACGTTGAAGATGTCGTCTTCCAGCAGATCGTACCGCCCCGCCTGCAGATAATCGGCCATACCTCGTCTGGCGATTTGTACGGCCTCCGGCGAGAAATCGACTCCCATGCCAGTGAAGCCACGCTCGCACAACGGACGCGACAACACACCCGCGCCCACGCCGACTTCGAGGAAGCTCGTGCCGCCGCATTTCTCAATGGCTTCAAATAGCGCCTCGTAGTAGCACCATTGACCCGGGGGATCGATCGGGACGAGCTTCATGCCGCATCTGCCGACACGAGCGGCTGCTTCAGGATGTAGCGCAGCGCCGTTCGGACATACCCCTGGCGTCGTACGAATTTCGCCGAGTACGACGGATCGTTTTCACGCAGCCAGTGGTGCAGCGCGCTCAACTTGAATGTAACGACCCCTGGATAGAGATGGTGGACGTGATGGTAGTGAAAGCCGAACTGGCTGAAGAAGAAACGTTCCAGACCGCTCGCGTCCATGTAAAAGAGCCTGGCCTCTTCGGCGGGCGACGCTCCTCGTTCTCCTGGCAGCACGTGCTCGGAGAACGATCGAACGGCCTCGAAAAAGCTCGTCAGCGTTGCCAAGGGCAGGAGCAGGAACACGAAGTAGACCCACCACGCCGACGTCGCCCAGATCGCTCCGACGACTACGGCCTGAATAATCAACACCGCAGCGAGATCGACGGATATCCGAGCCGATGCGACTGAGTTTGCCACGGCCGGCTGGCCGCCCGGCTTTCCGATGGACCGGCTGATGATTCCAACAAGACGTTTCCCCGCAAGCTGGCCGACAAAAAACCAGAACGTCGCCCAGCCGGGAAGGTGTACTCGGCTATCGTGCCAGATCAGGTTCGGGTCGTCATCGTGTCCAACGGAGCGATGATGTTTGAAGTGGAAGGTCCTACCGTAGTAGAGCCCCGTCCCCAAGAGCCCTGAGAGCAGCACGCCGCAGCGGTCGTTCGTTCGCTTGTCCTTGTACAACAGCCAGTGCATGCACTCGTGTTGGAGGATATAGAGAGCCTGCGCGCGCGCGCCAACGAGCACGAACGCCGCGAAGTACAGTGGGAGCCAGTCGATAGCGTACGCGAGCGGGCCCGACGCGAGGACGATCGCGACGTTCGCCGCGGTGACCACGGTGGCTCTGATGCTGTGACGCTCGTAAAAACCGCGTGGAATCGGGATGACTGCGAGTCGCGCCGGCGACTCAGGTTGCTCCAGCGACTGAGCCGCACTGGACATTCCAACTGCCACGGCGGTGGTTAGCATAGCTCATTTTTTCCACGTGCCAGGCACGCTCATGGGTGTGAGCTCGGTGCGCCGAGCAGTTCATCAGGGGCGAGCAGGTTGGCACGTGGCGTCGAGGTTCAAGTAAAGCTCACCCACCTCCGTCGTCGTCAAATGCCGCAGATTGGCCTTGAGGCCGAAGGCCTTTGCGCCGTCCTCCGTCACCAGCAGGTACTTGGAACGCACTGGTGCGGCAACGGCGCCGGGTGGCTCTCCGATCGACAGCCCGATGCCAGCGGGTACTGCAACGATCTCACGCGGGTACACCATCGTCAGCAGAGTATTACACCAAGGGTCGCTTCCCGCGTCGAAGGTCACAAACGAAGAAATCTGACTGCGAAACCGCTCGTATCGTTGTCTGTCATAGGTGAACGTGTCGGTTCGCCCGTCCTTGTACGCGGAGAGAAAGGACGGCGCGATCAACGCGTTGGCAATGACGACCATGACCACGACAGGTGTTCGACGACGGGTGGCGACCAAGAGAAGCATTGACATCAGCAGGAAGGGTGCCATGGCACGGCTGTGACTCGCTTCGGCGCCGAAATAGAAGACCATCAGCGCCGTGAATGCGCCTCCCAGCCCGAACAGCACGAACGCGTCAACCTTGAACGCGGTGTCTCGGCATAGGTCGACGAGAACCCGTGCGCTCAGTCGCGCTTTTGCCGCTCGGCGCACGGCACCCGCGCCGAGGACGCCGAAGATCGCCACGAGCGCGGCACTCTCGAACATGACGTGCAGCGAGAACGGTTGCGAGACGAACGATCGAATGTCGAAAACGGACGTGACGTTCGTAGAGAGTAGATACACGGCGTAGTCGACGAGTCGAGGAAGAACGCCGGCGCTCGTCAGGCGACCGAGCTCGAGCTGCGCGCCAGGGATAGGGGCGCTGACATAGCGCCACAACAACCAGAAGACTGGAATACCGACACTGGCGAGAAGCGCAGCAAGCAGGGCCGCGCGCGGGCCACGTGGCGCAACGCCCACGAACACAAACGGTATCGCAACGATCCAATTGCTGGGGCGGAGGATGGACGCCACGACGAGCAAGGCGAGACCGCCAATCAGCAACCGAGTGCGCGGCCGATTATCAGCGTCGAGCAACCTCGCCGCGAACGCCGCGATGATCATCATCATCGCCTGGTTCAGCGTCTCCTGCACCGTAGTCGGTGCCAGGAAGAGCACCCACCAGGATGTGAGCAGGACGAAGGCGAGGTCGATAATCTGCGCGCCGCTTAGCCGAAGCATCGTTATGAACGTCGTCGTCGCGATCGCCAGGACAGCGAGATTGAAGATCGGCCCCGACTCGATGGTCCAACCGACAAGCCGACCCACTGACCCGTAGATCACTGGAAATGCCGGCCCGTGAACGCCGAAATGCGTGAAGTCGAACGGAGCGGGCTTCTCGTAATTCGTGAAACGCCCACCGTCGAATCCAGCGTGGACGAACGTCGCGATCTGCTGCTGATAGACCAGGTCGTCGGACGTGAGCGGGAAATAGTCGAACAGCGTGGCGTCGAACAGAACTGCCAACAGCACGCTGGTGACAAGAGTCGGCGCAGCCACGACGAGCGCCCCAAGCAAGATGCGGCCGGCGAGCGAACCTCGATGCACGATTGACGTGGGCTCTGCGATCACCGGTGCGAAATCGACGACGAGATCACTGTGCGGCAGAGGCCGGTCCGTCATCGCCGATCGATCCTACGATGTGGAAGTATAATCGCCGCTGCACGTCGTTGCCTCTAGGGGTGTGTGACAGCATCATCGTAGGACGACGAAGATTGGCATCCATCCTGGACCGGCGGCAATTCACAGCCTTCCTCGTCTGGGCGCTTACCGCGATATCGATCTCGACGACGGCATATGTCTACTGGCGTGCGGCCGCACCGGCCTACGTCCACGTCCGCTGGATCCCAGGAGTCGACGAGCGCGAACGTGTGGCGTTGGAGCAGAAGTTCCGACTGATACGAGGCGAGTTCCTCGAAAACCGAACCTGGTCGTACCGCATCATGAATGCGAGCTCTGAGAATCTGGACGCGATCCTCAGGGATCCGCACGTTGAAGACACGGACGGCATCGACCGCGCCTCATTTCAGGTCGTCGATTCACCCACGCTTCGAGCAGGGCTGGCCTCGGCGCTGCTCGTCGGATTCGGAACGTCGACCGTGGGTTGGTGGGCGTGGTCCAGGCTGCGAACGAGTACTGCCGGTTGAAGAGAATCAGAGCCTATCTCAGAATTACTCTCGCCTGGATGCTCAGCGCGATCGGCCTGTCTGCGCTCGCCTACGTCTACGCACGCGCCTCACTACCGGCCCCTCATATACACGTCCGCTTGGCTCCTGGAGTGGATGCACGCGGTCGCGAAGATCTCGAGCGAAGGTTCGAGCTCACTGAAGGCGAGTTCCGTGAGGGGCGAACGTGGGCGTATCGTCTCGAGAACGCGCGCCAACGCAACATTGCTGCCCTCCTCGATGATCCTCGCGTCGAGGACACAGACGGAATCGATCCACATTCATTGAGAGTCGCCGATGCGCCGGGACCACTGGCAGGCCTGCGGACCGCGCTCCTTGTCGGATTCGGCGCATCGACGCTGCTGTTCCTGGGAGCAGCTGTCCGACGTCGTGAAAACCTCGCGGCGTCATTCAAGGCGACCACATGGACTGCGAGACTCTGGATCGGTGTTCCGATTCTGGTGGTGACGGCGATCGCGGTCCCGTTCGTCGCCATCGGCCCCGACGACTTCGACGAGTATTTCACCGGGGTCACCACGACCAAGCTGGCGATTACGGCGTTGACGCATGGATCGTGGCCCTTCTGGACTCTCGATCTCGGCCTCGGCCTTCCGCAGCCACTCCGCTATCACTTCATCACGCACCCGCTCTCACCGCTGTGCGCCGTCAGCGACTGCCAGCGCGTGTTACGGCTGGTCGACAGCCTCCAGTTACTGCTCGGCGCCGTATTCATGGCGATGCTCGCCAAACGTTTCACCGGCGACCGTCTGCTCGCGTGCGCAGCCGGCGTGACGTTTTGCCTATCGTCGAGCGTCGTGCAAACGATGTTCACCGACGATTGGGCAATTACCTCGGTCAACGAAAGCACGATTCCTATCCTGCTTTACGCCGTGTTCGCAATCGGTGACGGGACGGACTGGCGGCGCGCCGCGTTGTGGAGCCTCGTGCTCGGTGGTGTGTCGGGGCTGATCCTGAGTATGTCGTTTCCGGTGACGCGGCTCGCCGTCGTCGGCATCGTGGCGCTGTGCGTGCCTGGGCTGCGACGTCGCCTACCCTGGCTGGTCCTCGCTGGCGCGGTTCAGCTGCTCATTGGTGGTGCGCAGGTCTATCACATTCTCGAGGAGTTCGTGAGAACCCCGGCGGCAGTCGTCAGAACCAACCATGGCAGTTTTTCTGTCGCGTTCCATCTCTGGTCGACGTTCCTGCGACCGTTTTTCTTTTTCTCGGATGTCTCGCTGAACTGGAGAACCGTGTTCCTGGGACCACCCTTTGCGGTGGCGGCGCTGCTCGCGGCGATCGTTGTTCGCGATCGGAACGCCCGACCGCTGCAGGTCGGACTGCTGCTGGGGATCCTGGGCTACATCGTGCCTGCGTCCTGGCTGCTCAACATCAACACCGCGGTGTGGACGTATCGAACCGAGTTGAACGTCTTTGGAATCCTGCTCGCGGTGTATGGGATTCACCGATGGACGTCTACGCCCGGACGCGAGTTGTGGAGGCACAGAATCGTGGCTGTCCAGCTTTGCTGGATAACGTTTGCGTTCTTCCCGGTTTGGTATCCCGTCTTTGCGACCTGGGTGGGGATCGATCCGCCGGGAAGCGTCAGACTGGTCTCGTCTGGCCTCGCTCAAGACATCGTCAGGGTGTACGACCACACGCCCGGTCGTGTGGTCTTTGCTCCAAAAGCACATGAGGCGCTTCGCAAGCCTCGCTTCAATACCCTCGGTCTTGGAATGAACCAATTGCCAATGTTGGGCGTACCAACCGTGTCGGCCGTCGTGAACGGGATCACCGCCGACGAGATCTATCCCATCTACGCAACGCTTGAAGGCGAGATCAAAGCAGAAGCGGCAACCGTTCGCAGTAAAGCCCTTCTAGACGTACTAGGGATCCGCTATGTGATCGCGCTTGCCGATGAGACCGTCGCGCCAGGCGTACGAGAGATCCGACGACTATCAGACGATCTGCGAATGTACGAAAACGACGATGCGTGGCCGGAAGCCTTCTTCGTCGAATCGCTCCCTACCGATCGCGCGCCGCGGCTCTTGGAGTGCCCGCACGATCGCTTCATGTGCGCCGATTTCTCTCGTTATGACTTTCGGCGGCGAATGGATCCGCTGTCGATCGCGCGGGTCTACGATGGACTGCGTCTCACCTTTCCTCCTGCGACTTCACCCAGGGACATCGTCATCACGCAATGGTATCGACCTGAATGGACTGTGACCGAAGGGCGCGCACAGGTCAGTAGAGCCGCCGAGCAACTGGTCGGTATTCGCGTCGAGCCGGGACAGCAGGCGGTGACCGTCAGCTACAGGCCGCGCCTGCGCAGCAGGCTGTTCTTCGTCGGGCTCGCAACTGAGTTCGCGGTTGTCGTCGGCATTGTGGCCCTGGTGTTTCAGTCTCGCCGACGCCGTTCCGACGATACGCTCTCAACGTGAAATGGAGACAAAGGACTGCACGACTGCCGTGAGCCCGTCAACCACACGATCGACGGCGTCGATGCCCATGCCCACCCATAACGGCAGCCGAATGAGGCGGCGGCTATATTCGTCGGTCTCCGTCATCGGTCCAGAGGTGCGGCCGAACCGTCGCCCTGCTGGAGATGAGTGAAGCGGCACGTAGTGGAACACCGCGTTCACGCCGCGGCCGTTCAAATCGGCGAGCAGATCGGCTCGTGACAGCTGCGCGGGCAGAATCTGATAGAAGAGATGAGCGTTGTGCGCGCGATCGGCCGGCACGTGCGGGCCGCGAAGCCCGAAACGGGTCAGCGCGGCGCACGCGCTGTCGTACCGCTGCCACAGGGCTAGTCGTTCGGCCGTAATCTGATCGGCCTCCTCCATCTGAGCCCACAAGAACGCCGCGGTCAGCTCTCCCGGAAGAAAAGAGGATCCGACGTCGACCCAGGTGTACTTGTCGACCATCCCACGAAGAAACTTGGAGCGATCCGTTCCCTTTTCCCACAGGATCTCGGCGCGCTCGGCGAGCTGTGGATCGTTGATGATGAGCGCGCCGCCCTCGCCCGAGATGACGTTCTTGGTTTCGTGAAAGCTGATGGCGGCCAGCTGTCCGAGTGCCCCGACCGGTCTACCTTTGTACGATGAGAGGAGGCCCTGAGCCGCGTCCTCGATCACCGACAGGTTGTGACGACGCGCAATCGCAGCGATCGCATCCATCTCACAGGCGACCCCGGCGTAGTGAACGGCAACGATCGCGCGCGTGTGTCGCGTGATCGCGGCCTCGACAAGCCTCTCGTCGATGTTCAAGGTATCTGGTCTGATGTCGACGAACACGGGTCGCGCGCCGCGCAGCACGATCGCATTGGCGGTCGAGACGAATGTGTACGAGGGCATGATCACTTCATCGCCCGGCTGGAGATCGAGCAGCAGCGCCGCCAGCTCCAGTGCCGCCGTACAGGAATGGGTGAGCAACGCCCGCGGTGCGCCGAGCCGTTCTTCCAGCCAGTGCTGGCACCGGCGCGTGAACTGGCCGTTACCTGCGAGCTGCCCGGCCGCGACCGCCTGTTGGATATACGCGAACTCCTGGCCCGTGAGATGGGGTCGATTGAACGGAATCATCGTGATCAGTCCGGAACGGCTGTGACCCAGCGGGCGAGACCGACACCGGTCTTGCCGTAATCGTTTCCGTTGTAAAGCATGTAGCGATCGCCTCGCCAGTCGAATACGCAGGGGTACTCGACCATGTCATCCTCCCACGATTCGACGCCGCGGCCGAGACCCCCTTGGTCATCGAGCCGACGCCACCTGAAACCATCGTTGGATTCGGCGTATCCAATGCGATAGCGGTCGCCACGGACCGCGTACCACATGCGATAGAGGTTTCCGTCGCGCAGCACACACGGGCGCGCGAATGCGTGCTCGGAGGGAGAGGCATAATCCACGCAGACGCGCCCCTCGCGCGTCCAGGCGTGGCCATCGGCCGACTCGGCGTACCTGATGTGGTACGCGTGCCGAGTGCCGTCGGCCACCCGGGTCCATCCCGTGCCCGATATGTACCACATGCGCCAGCGCCCCTCCTCGATGAGGACGTATGGCGATGCGGTCAGGAACGGATCCACAGCACTGCGATCGAACAGTGGGGCCGGCGATACTCGCCGGAACGGCTCGTTCCGCTCGCTGATCGCAAGTCCCGCACTGAGGTAGAACGGCACGGTCACTCCCCTGCTCCACCCCGTGTAAAAGAGATACCGTCGATCTCCGTGAGCGACCAGGCACGATGAGGTGACTCCGCTATCGTCGAAGGCACCAAGCGTTCCGACATCGAGTACAGGGTCGGCCGCGAGAGGGCCCAGCCAAGGCGCCGGATCCAGAGTGAGTGACGTACGTCCGATTCGAGCGCGCCCCTCTTGGTCGCGGAGACTCAAGTAGACGTGCCAGACACCATCGGCGATTGCCTCAATCATTGGGAGAGCCGCGTGCGTGACGGCCCAAGGTGCGGCCGCAACGTCGAGAGGCAGCCTACCCAGGCGTTGCCAGCCTCCGGTCACAGGTCGATCTCGTCGCTCGTCTTCGAGAACAGCTTCGCGCGCTCCGGCAGGTACACGCTTTTCGGCTTGGTGCTCTTCATAAGGATCGCACCGGCGCCAACGAGCGTCGCCGCTCCCAGCGTAATCGAGTTTCGCAACGTCGCATTGACGCCGATGAACGACCGTTCGCCGACGCGCACATGGCCGGAGATGACGACATGTGATGTCACGAAACAGTGATCTTCGATCACCGAGTCGTGCCCGACATGATTCCCGCTCCAGAGCGTGACGTCGTTCCCGATCGTCACGAACGGCTGGATCGTGTTGTCTTCGAGAATGAAGCAGTTGTCACCAGGCGGTGTTTGTGACAGATAGCTGCAACGGGAGCTGATGTAACTCACGAGCCGGTACCCGGCGGCGTGCATCTGCGCGTATTTGTCGGCACGAACGCGATTCATCTTCGCGTAACTCAAGGCGACGAACACGTCGTAGTCGGACGGCGGATACCGTGCGAGAAGGGTGTCCGCATCGCAGAGCGGAAGCCCTTGAAACGAGTCCTGCTGTCGGTACTCCCGATCGACGACAAACGCGACGACCTCGTGTTCGCTGTCGGTCGTGAAGTAGAAATGCGCCAGCTTGGCAATGTCGCCGGCGCCGAAGATGACGAGTTTAGACATGAGGACTGTCGCGCCGGACGATGACCGTGAACTCATAGAGCGGGTAATCGTGCAAGAGCGCCACGAACGGTCCGTGAACGCGCTTGCAATGGTCGAAGAGCTCGCGTGGGTCTGCGTAGTAGAGGTCGGGGCGCCGTTTTGGCGGATCCGAGTACAGCGTGAGCGCGTTGAATGCGAAGCCTCGACGCCCGAGCAGCGCGAGATCCGCAATCGTCGCGAGGACGTACTCGCGCCATTGCGCCTCGGGCGTCTCC
>Ga0075425_100007035_pt1 | contig 11862 bp, 9 predicted proteins | sample SoiMethybrSBSTD4_FD_75300 | JGI IMG/M metagenome (GOLD analysis project Ga0075425, IMG submission 75300) | Bulk soil microbial communities from a Populus tree surrounding site in Tennessee, USA - Soil MetaG P. TD hybrid SBSTD4 | ecosystem: Environmental > Terrestrial > Soil > Tree plantation...
GAAGGGGATCGCGCCCTTCTGGGTCATGCGGTGCGCGCCGTTCATCTCCCCATGGTCGCCTGTGAAGATCACGACCGTGTTCTGCCATAGATCGAGGTGGTCGAGCGTTGCGACGAGTCGGCTGAACTCGGCATCCACCAGGCGCATGCAATTGATGAGATAATTCCGGTGCTTGAGCCAAAGGTCGGTGCGGTCGTCCGGAATGCGCCCGTAGTTCAGGTCCACGTTTTCCTTGTAGTGCCGGACACCGGGCGGCTGATGCTTGTAGTCATCGGTGAAGTTGTCCGGCATCACGACATCCCACTCTCGGTCGAACCAGCCGAGCCGTTGGACCGTGGTCTGAAGGCCGGCCAAGGAGCCGTTCGGGTGCGGCTCTTGGACAAGGTCGGTCTGCAGGAACATCACGTCGTGCGGATTGATGAGGCTGCACACCAGGAGCCAGGGCTGGTCGAGCGTCGGCGCCTTGTGCTCCAGCCAGTCCACCGCCTCGAAAGTGGCGGTGTTGTCGAGCATGGCCCCCTCAAGGGGTGCGCCGAACATCTCACCCCACTGCTGGAAGTCGGAAAAACCGTAGCGCTCCAGCGCGTTCTCGCTGGTCGGCACCGTCGAGAGGTGCCATTTACCCTTGAAGGCGGTGTAGTAACCTTGGTCACGCAGAAGGTGACCAATCGTCGGGATGTCTTGGGACAATTCGCCGATCCAGGCGAAATTGGTATTGTCCCACAGCCCCGTGTGCTTGGCGTGCACGCCCGTCCACATGGTCGCGCGCGAAGGCGTGCAGATAGGCACGGTACAGTATTGTCGGTCGAAGCTCACGCCCTGCGCTTCGAGCCGCCTCATGGCCGGAAACTGCACCACCTCCGGCAGACGCATGTGGGTCTGCCACTGGTCCATGCACAGGACGAGGATGTTCGGCCGGGCCGCAGATCGAGCCCTACCGGAGTGAGCCTTCTCGGCCGGGCGTTCGGTCGCCATAATGCAGCTCCTTCACGATAATGCAGTCGGCTCCGACCGCCCGTCGACAGCCAGGATGTATCTCGTCTGCATCCCACGAAGCCTGCTCATACCGCTGGCGATTTCCGCGACCCAATGTGCCGCCTCGCCTGCATAGCTGGGCCCTTGCTTGCCCATTGTCTTGGCAATTGGAAGCACGGCCATGGAGGCGATCGAGGTGACGACAACGATTACCAGCGTCTTCGGGTCGCCGAAGCTCTGCGTCGCGACGACCGTCGCCGCTGCGATGTTGCGCTGCGCCGTGCCGAGCGCGATGACCCCTCTTTCGGCGGGGTCGGAGCCACCGAGGAGATAGCCCACCGCGAAGGCGCCGATGATGACGAGCAGCGCCGCTAGGATGGCTCCCGTGCCAAAGACGGAGAGCAAGGATTCATGATTCATCAGCACGATGGTCGCGACGAGGACTACAAGCGCGACAGTGGACACCTTGTTCAGAAGGAGTAGTAGCCGATCCGTAAGCGGCTCGAACCAGTGGTCGACCAGAAGCCCGATCCCAAGCGGCAGCAGCATCGTCATGACGAGCGGCGTGGCGATGGCGAACGCGCTTACCGTCGAGGCCGGGGCGATGAGCGGAACCACGATCGGCATGTAGATGATGGTGGCCACTAGGAGGAGCACCAAAAGCCCGGCCGCGAACGCCAAGTCGCGGTTGGCTATTTGTGTCAGCTTGATAAAGAAGGGCGCTCCGGCCGCTGTTGCAACCAGCAGCAGGCCGATCGCAAACGAACGCTCGAGCGAAAGCAGCCGCGAGACTACGTAAGCCGGCAAAGGGACGAGGATGTAGTTGGCGGCAATGGCAAGGAACACGCCGCGTAGGTCACGCAGGGGTTCCAAAATCTCCCGAAGGGTATAGCTGAAGCCTACAGAAAGCATGCTGCTTACGCTGAAGACCAGCACCGAGACATTCAACAGCGTGGAAAGCGCCTCGACCACCGTAACGCCTCCGAGGTCCGGGCGATGCGGATAGCATTAAACCCGGTCCGAGGCGCCGTGTTCCAGTAGGAGCTACGCTTCCCGCCCCAGCAGTGGCCGAGGCAGTCATCACGGCGGTCGGCATGGTTGATCAATTCTCCGTCCTGGTTGCCATCGTCGCCATGATGTTCCTAGCGGGCCGCTAACGACGTTCATCAATTCACACCCGACGACTGTCATCCTGGCACTCGGGGTTTTTGCTGATGATCGGCTTCAGTCCCTTCACCGAGGGCGGCGGATCAAAATACCTAGGGAATATCTCTACGCCGCCATCGTGTTTTCGGTCATAATCGAAACCCCCAACCAAGTCGCCGCCGGGAATCGGGTCGAGCGGGCCAAAGTCGGAAATCTTCGATTGCGAACGGCGCAAGCCGTTCTGCGGCTGCTTGGCGGCTCGCGCGGTGATGGAGGGAGGGGGAACACATCTTCGGTGCTCGCCACGGCGGCTGCAGCTGACGTTTTCGCGCCTGCAGAACGCACCCTCGTACGAAGAGTGCTGAGCCCGGCCGAACGCCGAGTGCAATCAATCATGAGGCTCGCCCGCGAGGTTATTTAGTTGGAACTCGAGGATGAGGCGCGGACGCTGTCCCGCAAAATTCTGCAGGCTGGTGATGCGGGTTATCCAGTTTGCCGAGGGGGCCTGGCAATCTCGTTGGCGTTGGTCGCACTTCTGAACTCATCTGCACCTGCTCAAAAATGGTCGCATCAGCTCAACCACAATGGAGCAAGAGCCGTTAGGTTTTCCTGAAGATGGGTCCGTCCTTGATCTCGTGGAGCGATTGCGCGACCCACGCGTAGCAATGGCGATGGTCCATGACCATGGCGGAGAGATCAAAGGCGTCGTGACGTCGACAGATTGGCTCGAAACCATGCTGGGCGAGCGCCATCAGCAAAGGTAGCTGCGTCTACTCAAGAACCGTGGTGGCATTGCACGCTTCGCCGTGTCACTCGTCGACTATGCGATTGCTGCTTGCGATAAGCCCCAAGCGGCTTCGAGCGTCAGTACGGCTTCAAGTTTCTGCACATCTTGTTAGATCGACGCCGCCGCAAGAAGCCGCTCATTGCACTTGTAGCGCACGAGTCAATCGCGACTCGCCGTCACCGCTTGTGAGATGGCGTGCGTCGGACATTGGAGGGTAGGCAGCCGCCGTCATCACTGGCCGATCCGCCGTGCGATCGCTGTAATTGACGCAGTCATCTAAGCACCTCAGCCAAGTTGGAGTAACTGCCGCCAGCTGCTTCTCCAAGTCGCTCCAACACCACTAGCTTCGGGTTCAAATGCGCCCGAGAGCTTTGAAAACGTTCCAATTCACTTCATTTCTCGCTGCATGCGCGCATGTGGCGCAGAAAACAGCGTGTCCGATTTTTTCAGCCCGACCCGATTTCGTGAGCACCCATGGCCGCTCGACGAAGGGCGGCCGATGACGTACGTGCTGCTGATGCCCGCAAGAGAGCTCTGCCACCCAGTGCTTCTCCTCGTCCTGGTGGTAGCCCACGATGGTGCTGATAGGCGGATATACGAGAGTGCAGCCGTGGCCATGCACAGCACCCTCAGTCATGCGCGCCAATTCGACGCGTCCCTTAGGGAGAATGTGCATGACGGTTTCACCAGCAGCGATGAGATAGTCGGCAATGATGCGTCGATGGCACCGCCACCACACGGCCTCCGCGCACATGATCGCGCATCGCTGTGCATGTCCTGCCTCGCGTAGTTTGCTCAGGCCAACCCGGAACTCCTCGCCCATCGCGTAGTCGGCGTAGTTGTGAAAGCTTTCGTTGTGCCAGTAGCCGTTGATGGTGGAGGAGATGGGGCTGCGGCTGCGCAGGCCACCCAGCTCCGAAATATGCATATAATCCAGATCGAATGTCTTCAGCGTGATAGGCAGCATATCGCTGTTGTACTGCGAGTTCTTGCGAGAGCGGGGCACCGTGCGGACATCAATCACCAATTGCACCTGCTCCCCGCGCAGCGACTGAACGAACTCATCTATCGTGTGCGTCGAATGGCCGATCGTAAAGAAAGGGTTCATGGATCGTGCTGCAAGCGCTATCAAGAACTCTCGGCCGATCTCGAAAACTGCCCAACCTTCTGCTTTAGCCTGCGCAGTTCCTCGAAGCGGGCCGTGACATCCCGTAGAATCGCGGCCATGCCGCTCATTCGCCCATGCGCGTCTCGGAGAGGAGTGATTGTGAACTCGAGCGAGACGTGCGAGCCGTCCTTACGCACCGCGGGCACCGCAAGAACATCGCCGCGAGCATACCGGCTTGCGCCGCTTGCCATAACCTGACGGTATCCCGCCCAGTGACGCTCCCGCAGGCGCTCTGGAATAATGATGTCCAGTGACTGGCCGAGAGCATCATTTCTGCTGTAGCCGAAAATGCGCTCCGCTCCGGGATTCCAGAAACGGATGATGCCGTCAGTATCCGCGACAATGATCGCGTCCGCCTCGGTTCCTAGAACGGCCTCGGCCAAAGAGATCCTATCGGTTTCCATGCTACGCTCCTGTCACTTTGGTGCGTAATAATTCACTGGTCGGCTCGGTTCCAGATTCGGTACGAACAGAAGTCACGGTTAAGTGACATGTCCGCCCAATCGCGGGTATCCCATCCATCGATTGGCCTTCGGCAAGGCCAAAGAGAGCTGTCCGGATGGGCATGAGATGGTTTGCCTGCCCCGGATAGCGCAGCTGCACGCGCCAGGTGCGACCGCCCTCCTGACGGAACTCAACGATCGATCCCATTTCAACCACACCAGGCGGCACGAGTGATCCAGGCTCAATGTGCGCTCGCTCGATTTCAGCCAGCAGCTCTTCACTTACATCCGGTGACCGCCGAAGCGCATCCACAGCAAGTCTCGTCAGCGAGCGTTCATCCGCCTCACTCACAATGACGTGAGGCTTGAGCCCGTTCGGCTCCGTGGTACTGCACCGCTGCTCCTCGGCGTTCAAGAGCTCAGGTGGGCAGCTGGTGGAGGTAACCGACACGAGATCAATGGCGGGAAATAATTAATCGAGCGCTTGATCCTGATCAGCGCTAGTGGCCGATTTCTTCTTCTGATTGTCGCGACAGGCATTTCATTCTTCTAAAGCTACGCGGCCTTGCAAACTCGCTCAGTGATTGCTGGGGGGAGGGAACTGAGGTCACTCTTTGCTCATTCAAGCTTTCTAATCACACCACTGCAGGTAGAGACCGCCATCATAGGGCTGGTCCGCCCGGCGACGTTGGAGATGATCTGCCGAGGGAAAGCAGACTTCGCCCGTCGGGGGGAAACGGGCCTCCTTCGTGCGCCAGGCGGAGTCCAGGCGCGCTGCCTATTGCAACCTGTCGTCGAGTATGGATTGCGGGGAGCGCACGTCGGTTATCGTTGCAAGGCTTGCGGCCGAGCGAACCCAAGCTTCTGGAACATCACGCATAAGGCTCAAGGTGATCTGCTGGACGTCGCCGAAACCACGGTGGTACTGCTCAATGGCCGTCTGGCAATAGTCGCAGTACACGCGTAGCATGGCGGGCAAGCTCGTGCAGGCTGCAAGCTGTAGGGGGAGCTTGATATTCTCCTGGAGACGATGGTTAGTCAGGCCGACCCAGGTCGCGTTGATTGCAGCCAAGCTTCGAGACAGAGAGCCATGGAGCTCGAGCGGCGTCAGAGCGTGACAGTGCGCGAGAGCCGTTAAGCCTCCCGAAGCTCGCCTGTTTTGCTGAGTCGCTGCATCAATCATTTTTGAGCTCACGAGTTTCGCCCTTTCTTGCAAGGTTCCTCGGCCGGCACACATCCGTCCTCGTGGCACTGTTGGACGTGGACATCTTCAGCAGAGCACCGTTTGAGGATTTCGATTGCGCGATGTTCCTGGTCTCGGTTCCAGGTTCGGACCCACAGCAGCAGACCGCCACGGTCTAGGTGCTCCTGGATGCGGTGAGCATGCTGGTCACCAATCAATTTGGCGAGCCATGTACCTAGCAGACCGGCGGCTGTCGCACCGAGGGCCGCGGCTCCGGCGAGCGCCGCAAAGCCTCCACGTGCCGCCGCCACCGGACCTATCAGTATGCCCGCTGCGACGTACATGAGCGTGCCAATTACGGCTCCCTGGCCGTTACCGATAGCCTCGGGTGAGACGTAGGCAACGCGCGGCACCCCTGGATCGTCCGCGAGGTGACTGGTTTTGCGGTAGATGTGGCCGAGCTTGGCCACGACCTCCGCCTCGCTTGCCAGCAAGCTCAGCGCCGAGCGATGAAAGCCTGAACGCAGAAGATCATCGACCGCATTCTGAAGATCGTTCGCGGAATGGAAGACCCCGACCGCTTCGCGAACCGTATCCTCCGCGGCAACGTCGGCCGCGGGCTCGCTAAAGCTTGCGATCGGTGCCGGACGATAAGTGGCTGGCGCGGGCGCAGGGGCGCACGTAAACCCGCTACTATCCAACGAGACGAGAGATGTGATGGCGGTCATGTCCACCTCCAGGGACCTATTTGCCTGTGGCCAAAATCTCATGCTGGCATGCAGCAGGCAAACGAATTTAATTGACTTTTGTGTGCAGAATTATTGCTATGATGGAATGGACATCGAGCTCGCCAGAACTTTTTTAGAAATCGTTTCGACCGGCAGCTTCCTTCGCGCTGCCGAGCGCCTTCATGTCGGTCAAACGACCGTCAGTGCCCGCGTCAAGATGCTCGAGCAGCAGCTCGGTCGTACATTGTTCGTCCGCAACAAGGCGGGCGCCACGCTTACTCCGGCCGGGGAACAGTTTCTTCGCTACGCACCGGCCTTCGTGCAGTTGTGGCAGCGAGCTCGGCATCAGGTCGCCGTTCCTGAAGGTCATCGCGCGGTTTTGGTTGTGGGGAGCGAGGTCAGCCTTTGGCAGCCTTTGCTGCTCGATTGGGTGGCTTGGATGCGAGGATCGCTTCGCGACATTGCACTGCGCGTGCACGTCGATGTGCCTCAGGATTTGATCACCCACGTTGCATCAGGAGTTGTTGATGTGGCCATCATGTATGCGCCACAACACAGACCTGGGCTGAAGATTGATCTGATCATGGAGGAGACGCTCGTACTCGTGACCACGGATGCACAGGGTCGCCTCAGGGAAGGGAAAGACTACGTACACGTAGATTGGGGTCCCGAATTCACGCTTCATCATGGCATGAGCCTTCCAGACGTCACGTCGAACGTTTCCGTTAACCTGGGTCCACTCGGGCTCAACTATGTGCTGCAGGTCGGCGGCTCGGGGTACTTCAGGATGCGCGCGGTGGCACCGCACCTCGCCGCGGGTCGTTTACACGTCGTGCGTGGTATGCCTCAGTTCTCTTACCCGATTTACTCCGTGCAATCGGCAAGCGCCGACGAGGCGATTGTGGCCCCGGCGCTCGCCGGCTTACGTGCGGTATCAAAAGTGGACAAGATTCCATCGTCGCGACCCGTTCGCCGCAAGGTGAAACGACCGCGCCGTTAGTGATAGAAGTCGCACCGGACGCCCGCGGTGCTTCTGATTTGGCTTCGTCCTCGAGCACGGTTTGATGGTCATCCTGATGATTTTGAATTCGGACAAGCACCACTGATGAGGGTTAAGATCGAGATCTTGTGCTCGGCAACGTCAGCATTATCGAGCAGGACCAACGTCTGCGCGGTCCTTGGCCGAACCGAACCAATTGGCAGGGAGGACGCGCGTCTCTTGGGCCGCAGCGGAAAGACGCGGCCACCAGCCATCGCCAGATCCCGTGGATCGCCGCTGGACGGCCTTGACGTGATGCCGGATCTTTTCACGAACCTCGGGTTGGTGGCCCGTCGCCGGCGCCTCCGGTTCGTCACGCGCAGTGTAATAATTTGCGGGAGGCGCGCGGAAATGCCCCCAGTATCTTGGCATAGCCGGCATGTGCAGACACCGAGTTGCACGGCGCCCTCAAAATGCTCCTCCTGGGCCCAGCCCATGCGACCCGAAATCAAAGGGGTGCATGGGCCGCGCCCCCAATAGCGGTCTTTCAACTTGCCCGAGGTTCCCGAACCGAGAGGACCGTGAGTCGACGCACTTCACCGTTAGGGGTTTTCCAGCTAATGGAGTCTCCGGTCCGAAGTCCGATCAGCGCTGTTCCGACCGGTGTCAAAATCGATATCTTGCGCTGAGAAATGTCTGCATCTTCGGGGTAGACGAGCGTCACGTTCTGGACCTTTCCCGTCTTTTCATCGCGGAACTCCACCTCACTGTTCATGCACACGGTGTTCGGCGAGTGCTCGCCCTCGTTGAGCACACGCGCGCGTTCGATCTCGTGGGCCAATTCCTCGGCGAGATCTCGCATGCGTTTGCTGGCTGCATATGCCAAGGCGGACAAGCGCTTATAATCCGCGGCCGAGAGAATGATGATGGGCTTGGCGTGCCTTTCCTTCATAGCGTTTCCAATTGTCATTTTCTGCCTCCTACGCGGCGTCGATCCGCCAGGCGGCGGAATGTGTGGGGATGAGTGCAAATGGCGGGTGCGCAACGTCGATCGTGCGCGCGATGCACATGTTGAACTCGTGATCGCGCGGTTTAAGTCGCGACAGCTCAGGCGTTGCCAATGTCAGGTGGTCTTTAGGTCCCCGAGCTCACGAAGGCAGCGCTGAGCTCGGGGCTAAGTGCCCGCGATCAGATTGCCCGCATGACACAGGCCGCGTCGGAAGGTCGCGAAGCTAAACATGCTTGTAACGTAGGCGCTCCGAGGCAAATGTCAAATCGGCGCTGCTCCAGCCACGCGCCTGACCAACTTTGCCGGATCGGAGAATCAGCAGCCGGCCTTCGCTTTCCGCACGTGTCTTCCTCAGGCGAATAAGCTTGCCCTGGGCCTCCCCGATTCATCATAAGTGTGTGTGATGCTGAAGTTGTGGTGTGGCCCGGGCACGAGGTAGTGAGTTCTTCCGAAACGCTTCTGATCGCGGTCATCGCGCTTCCCTTTGTGGGAAGCTGCCTGGCTATGCTGTTTCGCGCGAATGCGCGGAACGCCGAGGCGTACCTGGCCGGCTTTGTCGCTCTGCTCGCCCTGCTCATGGTGATCGGGGCCTACCCGTGGGTCGTTTCTGGTGGAGTCGTGCGATACGAGGCGCCGTGGGTTCCGGAACTCGGCCTCGTATTCACCTTGAGGATGGATGGCCTGTCCTGGGTGATGGCGGCACTCATTGCCGGCATCGGGGTACTGGTGGTGCTGTACGCGCGGTACTACATGTCGCCGACCGATCCGGTCCCGCGCTTCTTCTCTTTCCTGCTCGCCTTCATGGGCGCAATGCTCGGCATTGTGCTCTCTGGCAATCTGATTCAGCTGGTCTTCTTCTGGGAATTAACCAGCCTTTTTTCTTTCCTGCTTATCGGCTATTGGCACCAAAACGCGCATGCGCGCGAGGGCGCTCGCATGGCGTTGATCATTACCTCAGCCGGAGGACTTTGCCTATTTGCCGGCGTGTTGATACTGGGACACATCCTCGGCAGCTATGATCTCGATCGGGTGCTCGCCTCGGGCGCCGCGATCCGCGCCCATCCACTCTACGTTCCCGCGCTCGTACTCGTTCTTATCGGCGCGTTGACGAAGAGCGCACAGTTCCCCTTCCATTTCTGGCTGCCGCAGGCCATGGCAGCACCGACGCCGGTCTCGGCGTACCTCCACTCTGCCACCATGGTGAAGGCCGGCGTCTTCCTGCTGGTGCGGCTCTGGCCAGCGCTGGGCGGTACAAACGAGTGGCTGTGGCTCGTGGCGTCCGCCGGGCTCGTCACCTTCATCCTTGGGGCGTTCATCGCACTATTCCAGCAGGATCTGAAGGGGCTTTTGGCCTACTCGACGATCAGCCATCTCGGGCTGATCACGCTGCTCATCGGCCTTGACACGCCTCTTGGCCAGGTGGCCGCGATCTTCCACATCATGAATCACGCAACTTTCAAGGCGTCGCTGTTCATGGCAGCGGGGATCATCGACCACGAAACCGGTACGCGCGACATCCGCCGGCTGAGCGGCCTGCGGCGGTTCATGCCAATCACTGCAACCCTGGCGATGGTTGCGGCCGCCGCCATGGCCGGGGTGCCCCTGCTGAACGGCTTTCTTTCCAAGGAGATGTTTTTCGCGGAGACGATCGAGATCCACGACAACTCCCTCGTGGACCAGGCGTTGCCCTATATCGTGACCGCCGCCAGCATGTTCACCGTCGCCTACTCGCTGCGTTTTATACGCGATGTGTTTTTTGGGCCGCCCCCACAAGCCCTGCCGCGCACGCCACGGGAGCCGCCGTTCCTCATGCGGGTTCCTGCCGAGCTTCTGGTGCTGACCTGTCTTGTCGTTGGCGTCGTCCCTGCGTTCACTATAGGGCCGTTGCTGGAAACGGCCCTTCACGCTGTGCTTGGCCCTCAGCTTCCTGCGTACAGCCTCGCGATTTGGCATGGCTTTACGCCTGAGCTGCTAATGAGTCTGGTAGCAATTTGCGGCGGCATTGCTGTGTATTTCGGATTGCGGCGATATCTGCTCGCGAGCGAGGGGCCTCCTGTGCTGCGGCACATTAGGGCTCAGCACATTTTCGAATTTGTACTAGTGAACTTCTTGTGGCGGTTCGCAAGGCGACTGGAGAGCCTGCTCGGCACCCAGCGTTTACAGCCCCAAGTGCAGTTGCTGGTCGGGGCTGCGCTGCTTGCCGGACTGGCGCCCGTATACGGGCGCGGCGTCGGCTCTCCAGGCGCGGGAGGGGCATTCGATTTCGTGTTCGGGATCCTGTGGCTCGTCGGGATGACCTGCGCGTTGGGCGCCGCCTATCAGGCCAAGTTGCATCGCTTTGTCGCGCTTATCCTGCTGGGCGGCGCAGGGCTCGTGACCTGCATCAGTTACGTCTGGCTCTCCGCTGCAGATCTCGCCCTAACTCAGCTTGTCGTCGAGACGGTCACTACGGTTCTGCTCCTGCTCGGATTGCGCTGGCTGCCCAAAAGGATTCAAGAAATCGGGTCGGCGACCGCGATTCGATGGTATCGGCTGCGCGACTTCGCCCTATCCGTTGCCGCCGGCTCTGGTTTGGGTTCTGGCGAGTTCGATGTCCAAACATAGCATAAAAGCTGCACTCAAATGGCAATTAGATTCGTTTGTCTGATTTGTCTTCCAGTGAGATACCGAACGCACACACCACGAGTTGCAGCAAACGCGTGCGGAAGTCCGGTGCTCCCTCACGTGGAGCCCCAGAGGAGATGTCATGTCAGAGAACGATGATCGTGAAAGAGCTGACCGTCGCAAGTTCTTGAAGCTGGTCGGCGTGGCGGGAGCCGCAGCAAGCACGCTACCATTTTCGAGACCGGGATCTGCCAGCGAGCAATCAAAGGCTGTTCCACACCAACATGAAACTCGGGTCGTTGGTTCGGGGGTGACGGGCGTCGGCTACCAATTTTTCAATACCTTGGAGTCGGCCTTCATCGCGTCGGCGGTGGATGTGTTGATTCCAGCAGACTCTATTGGGCCCGGTGCGGCAGCACTCGGAAGTCGCCGGCTATATCGATTGGCAGATGGCGGGCAGTTATGGCAAAGGGGACCGCTTGTATCTGGAGGGTCCGTTCGCCCGGCGACAACTACGACTTTGCGAAGGCCGGCTACATCGGCGGAGGAGGTATCAGTTGCGCCAACTCCGGCGCGCGACCGATCCAGTACCATCCGACGCCACGAGGAACGCCGCGGTGGGGTTCTGCTTGGAAGAAGGCCGTCGTAGATCACTACAATCATACTGCAAGGATCGGTAACCAGGGCGCAGTGATGGCCTACCGGCAAAACTACCTCGACCTGGATCCAACCTATTCGGACGGCTTCGGTCGACCGCTGCTGCGGATGACGTTCGATTTTCAGAACAACGAGATCAAGCAGATGAATGGCCAGGCCGACATTTGCGTGAACATAGCCAAG
>Ga0075425_100007036_pt1 | contig 11862 bp, 9 predicted proteins | sample SoiMethybrSBSTD4_FD_75300 | JGI IMG/M metagenome (GOLD analysis project Ga0075425, IMG submission 75300) | Bulk soil microbial communities from a Populus tree surrounding site in Tennessee, USA - Soil MetaG P. TD hybrid SBSTD4 | ecosystem: Environmental > Terrestrial > Soil > Tree plantation...
AAACGGATCGGCCGGCCCAAAGTTTCGGCGGGGAAAGCTACTCGGTCGAGACCGGCTCCGCAGCGGATTCGAGCGCGGCGCGCAACGTGTGCCAGGGGAGGCTGGCGCATTTCACCCGCACCGGAAACTGCCGCACACCCGCGAGCGCGGCGAGCTTGCCGAGCCTCGCCGTATCCACCGGCGTCCCGGGCGCGGATGTCAACATCGCGTGAACCTGGCGGAACAGCTCCTGCGCATCGGCGGTGGATTTCCCCTGCACGGCGCCGGTGAGCAGCGACGCCGACGCCTGGGAAATCGCGCACCCCGATCCCTGGAATCCGATGTCGGCGATCCGGTCGCCCGCGAGCTCGACCTCGAGCTTGATCTGGTCGCCGCACAGCGGATTGGCGCCTTCGGCTTCGCGCGTCGGATGCGCCAGCTTCTTGAAGTTGCGGGGCGCGCGGTTGTGGTCGACGATGAGCTGCTGATAGAGATCGCTGAGGTCCGTCATCCGGCGAACACCCTGGTCACTTTTTGGACGGCGCTCACCAGAGCATCGACGTCGGCGCGCGTATTGTAGAAGGCGAAAGAAGCACGAGCGGTGGCGGGAACTCCGAAGAAATCCATCACCGGCTGCGTACAGTGGTGGCCGGTGCGGATCGCCACGCCCTCCTGATCCACGATCGTGCCGACGTCGTGCGCATGCACCCCGCGCACCGTGAACGACACCACGCTCGCCTTGTGCGCCGCGGTCCCGACCAGCTCCACCTCGGGCAGTGCGCCAAGCCGCTCCGTCGCATAGGTCAGCAAGTCGCGCTCGTGCGCCTGGACGGCTTCCCAGTCGAGCCCGCGCAGATAATCGATCGCGGCACCGAGGCCGATGGCACCCGCGATGTTCGGCGTGCCGGCTTCGAATTTGGCCGGCGGCTCGGCGTAGGTCGTCTTCGCGAACGTGACCGTCTTGATCATGTCGCCACCGCCCTGGTAGGGGGGCAGCGCCTCGAGCCGCTCGGTGGTGCCATACAGCAATCCGATGCCGGTCGGTCCGAACATCTTGTGTCCCGATACCGTGTAGAAATCGACGCCCAGCGCGCGCACGTCGACCGGCCCGTGCGGCGCCGCCTGAGCGCCGTCCACCAGCACCGCAGCGCCCTTGGCGTGGGCCAGCCGGACGATCTCGGCGATCGGGTTGATCGTGCCGAGTGAATTGGATACATGCGCCGTGGCAACGAGCTTCGTCTTTGAGCTGAGCAGCCGGGCGAAGTCCTCCACCAGGAGCTCGCCCCGTTTGTTCATGGGCGCGACACGCAGCACGGCGCCGCGCTCGGCGCAGATCAGCTGCCAGGGGACGATGTTCGAGTGGTGCTCCATCGCCGTGACGAGCACCTCGTCACCTGCTTGCAGCTCCTTTCGACCGAAACTCGACGCCACCAGGTTGATCGCCTCGGTCGTGCCGCGCACGAATACGATCTCGCGCGTCGACGCAGCATTGAGGAAGCCGCGCGCCTTCTCCCGCGCGTCCTCGTAGGCCGCCGTCGCCCGCTCGCTCAGCTCGTAGACGCCACGGTGCACGTTGGCGTTCTCTGTGGCGTAGTACTGCTCGGTCCGCGCGATTACGGAGCGCGGCTTCTGGCTCGTGGCGGCGTTGTCGAGGTAGACGAGCGGCTTACCGCGCACTGTCGTCTGCAGCAGCGGGAAATCGCGCCGCACCTGTTCCACATCGAACGTGGGGCGGGGAACCGAAGGCGGCGCGTGGCGAACCGACGTCACGCCGCACTCCCGGCCATCTCGGGGACGCCGAGTCGCGAACGGATCTCGCTGTCCAACCGCTGGCGCGCACCCGGGACCGCGATGCGGTCCAGGATCTCGGCGCCGAACCCGTAGGTGAGCAGCCCGCGCGCCTCCTCGGCTCCGAGGCCGCGGCTGCGCAGATAAAAGAGCGCGGTGGGATCGAGCGGCCCCACGGTCGAGCCGTGGGTGCACTTCACGTCGTCGGCGTAGATCTCGAGCTGCGGCTGGCTGTCGGCCCGCGCCGAGTGCGAGAGCAGCAGGTTGTTGTTGGTCTGTTTCGAATCGGTGCGCTGCGCGCCGGGGCGCACGATGATGCGCCCGTTGAACACGCCGCGCGAGTCACCGTCGAACACGCCGTTGAAGTACTCGTGACTCTCGCAGTGCGGCTTGGCGTGCTCGATGGTGGTATGGTGATCGACGTGCTGATGCCCGCCCAGCACCGACAGGCCGTTCAAGATCAGATAGGCTCCCGAGCCGTCCAGCACCGCGTGGATGTCGTGCCGCACGAGTCCCGCACCGAGCGCGACCGTGGTGAAGACGAGCCGCGAGTCTCTCGCCTGGTGGAAGTGCGACGCCGCCACGTGATTGCTGTGCGCCCCTTCGCGCTGCTCGCGGCAGAGGTCGAGCTGCGCCCCTTCCTCCAGTACTACTTCGGTGACCGAGTTCGTCAGCGACACTCCCTCAGTTTCACCTTCGTACGCTTCGACGATCTTCACCTGCGCCTCGCGCTCCACGACGACCAGCAGGCGCGGGTGCGTCATCGGCCGCGCCGTCTGCGGAATACGACAACGCACCCGGATCGGATCCGGCACCACGGCGCGCGCCGCAACGCGAATCACGACGCCGTCGGCGAGAAACGCCGTGGACAGCGCGGTGAAGGGATTCGTTGCGACGTCGGCGTAGCGCCCGATGTGCGCACGCACAAAGTCCGGCGCTGTGGCGACAGCCGAGCTCAGTGTGGAGACGCTCACGCCCGCGGGGGCCGGATCGATCTCCCAGGTCGCGCGCTGCAGCTCGAACGGGGTCTCGCTGATCGGCTGCACATTGGTAAAGCGCCACTGCTCGAGGCGCGTCGTGGGGAATCCCACCTCGGCGAAGCGCGCGATCGCCTGTTCCCGCATCTCCTGCAGCCAGGGTGGGGCGCCCGAGGCGCCGTTCGCGGCGAACGCCTTGTACGCGCCGACGAAGTGCGCCGTCACGCCCCGACTCCCGCCCCGGCGTAGCCCTTTTCTTCGAGCGTCAGCGCCAGCTCTTTCCCACCGGAGCGCACGATGCGCCCCTCGGCCAGCACGTGGACGAAATCGGGGACGATGTAGTTCAGCAGACGCTGGTAGTGCGTCACGACAACGAACGAGCGGTCCTTCGAGCGCAGAGCGTTCACGGCCTCAGCGACCGTCTTCAGCGCATCGATGTCGAGCCCTGAATCGGTTTCGTCGAGTACCGCGAGCCGTGGCTCGAGCACCGCGAGCTGCAGGATCTCGTTGCGCTTCTTCTCGCCGCCCGAGAACCCCTCGTTCACGGCGCGGTTCATGAAGCTGTCGTCCCAACCGATCGCCTTGAGCTTGTCCTCGAGCACCTGCAGGAAATCGAGCGGATCGAGCTCGGGGAGTCCTTTGTGCTTCCGGATCGCGTTCACCGCTGAGCGCAGGAAGTAGCTGTTCGTGATGCCGCGGATCGTCACCGGATACTGGAAGGCGAGGAACAGCCCCTCGCGCGCCCGCTCTTCGGGGTCCAGGTCGAACAGGTCTTTGCCGTCGAATTTCACACTGCCCGATGTGACCGTGTAGGCGGGGTGACCGGCGAGCAGCTGCGCCAGCGTGCTCTTGCCTGAGCCGTTCGGCCCCATGATGGCGTGGACCTCACCTGTACGCACGGTGAGGTTGACGCCCTTGAGAATCTCGTTGCCGTCGACCGTGGCGTGGAGGTCTTTGATCTCGAGCAAGGGGTTCACCCGACGCTCCCCTCGAGGCTGATGCCCAGGAGATTTTGCGCCTCAACTGCGAACTCCATTGGCAACTCCTTGAAGACTTCCTTGCAGAAGCCGTTGACGATCATCGACACCGCGTCCTCTGCCGAGAGGCCGCGCTGCTTACAGTAGAAGATCTGATCTTCCCCGATCTTGGACGTCGACGCCTCGTGCTCCATGATCGCCGAGCTGTTGCGCACGTCGATGTAGGGGAAGGTGTGGGCGCCGCACTGGTCGCCGATCAGCATCGAGTCGCACTGCGAATAATTGCGTGCGCCCTCGGCGCCTTTCAGGATCTTCACGAGGCCGCGGTACGTGTTCTGCCCGTGGCCGGCCGAGATCCCCTTCGAGACGATCGTGCTCTTCGTGTTCTTGCCCATGTGGATCATCTTCGTCCCGGTGTCGGCCTGCTGCCGGTTGTTGGTCACCGCGACGGAGTAGAACTCGCCGATCGAGCCGTCCCCTTGGAGGATGCAGCCCGGGTACTTCCAGGTGATCGCCGATCCGGTTTCGACCTGGGTCCAGGAGATCTTCGAGTTCTTGCCGCGGCAGGCGCCGCGCTTGGTGACGAAATTGTAGATCCCACCTTTGCCGTGCTCGTCGCCGGGATACCAGTTCTGGATCGTCGAGTACTTGATCTGGGCGTTGTCCAACGCGACGAGCTCGACCACCGCGGCGTGCAGCTGGTTCTCGTCACGTGACGGCGCCGAGCAGCCCTCGAGGTAGGAGACGGCGCTCCCTTCCTCGGCAACGATCAGCGTACGCTCGAACTGCCCCGTCGACTGGGCGTTGATGCGGAAGTACGTCGACAGCTCGAGGGGACAGCGGACGCCCTTGGGGATGTAGGCGAACGAGCCGTCCGTGAAGACGGCGGAGTTGAGCGCGGCGAAGAAGTTGTCGTTCACCGGAACGACGGTGCTGAGGTACTCGCGCACGAGGTCCGGGTGCTCGCGGATCGCCTCGGACATCGGGCAGAAGATCACGCCGTACTTGGCGAGCTCCTCGCGGAACGTGGTCGCGACCGACACCGAGTCGAATACCGCATCGACGGCTACGCCGGCGAGCCGCTTCTGCTCGGCGATCGGGATGCCGAGCTTGTCGAACGTCTCGAGCAGCTTGGGGTCGACCTGGTCGAGGCTCTCGACCTTGGGCCGCTGCTTCGGCGCGGCGTAGTAGCTGATCGCCTGATAGTCGATCGGGCCGTAGGTGACGTTGGCCCACGTCGGCTCCGTCATCTTCGTCCAGTGGCGGTAGGCCTTGAGACGCCACTCGAGCATCCACTCCGGCTCGCCTTTCTTCAATGAAATGAGTCGAATGACGTCCTCGTTCAGACCGGGAGGAACGGTCTCGGATTCGATATCGGTGACGAAGCCGTACTTGTATGGCTGGAGGACCTGGGATTCGATCGACGTCATACTTCCGTCCGGAACGTGATGGCGTATTCGCAGGCATTACACCCGTCCACGATGTGCGCGGTGCGCTCGACCGTCGCTGCGAGCACGGTCTGGAGGAACTTCGCCTCGGCCGCGCAAACCTCCGGAAAGCGCTCGGCGACCGACTTGATCGCACAGTTGTGCTCGGCGAGCCGGAAGGCTCCGCCTTGGGCGTCCGACTCGGCCATGTAGCCCGCGTCGCTCAGCACACGCGCCACTGCCGTCAGTCGCGCTTCGGGAGCGACGCCAACCAGCTCAGCCTGGAGCCGGCGGGTCAGGTCAGCGTAAAGGTCTTCGAGCATCGCCGCGGTGGCCGCTCGTCCTTGCCGCTCCGCGACGCGATTCAGGAGATCGTTGAGGGTCTGCTCGTAGCGCTTCGGGAACAGCGCTTCACCTTGAGACGACAACCGGTAGGCGAACGTCGGCGCGCCAACGCCGCGTTGCTCGCGCCCGTATGTCACGAGCGACTCGGCTTCGAGCTCCTTCAGGTGGTGACGGATCGCGTTGGCCGAGACGCCGAGCTTTTCGCCAAGCACCTTGGCCGTGAGCGGCTGCGCACGCTTCAGCTCGCGCAGGACGTCGCCGCGGAGGCCTTTGTGGGCACTGAGGCCAGGATTGGCTTGTTCCATGAGGCGAATCGTACCGGCGCAGAAGGGCGTTGTCAAACTAAATCAAAGATTATGTTGGTGAATCGTCAAGGCGTTATCAGTTATCGTGTTACAGAGACTGCTTGACAAGTACCACGATGTAAACGATTACAATCGGCGCGATGGTCACCATCAAGGAAGTGGCGCGGCGGGCGCGGGTTTCGGTCGCCGCGGTCTCACGCGTGTTCAACCACAGCCCGCTGGTTCGCGAGGCGACGCGCCAGCGCGTGAACCGGGCCGCCCTGCGGCTCGGATACAGCCCGCACGGCGCCGCCCAGAGCCTCGTCACCAATCGCACCCACACCATCGGCGTTCTGCTCCAGGACCCCTACGGTCCGTTCTTTTCGGAGCTGATCCGCGGCATCGAACGCACCGCCCAGGCGCGCGGGTACCATCTCCTGGTTTCAACCTCTCGCAGCGCCGGCGAAACGCTCGACGTGGTGCTGCGCTCGATGCGTGGCCGGGTCGACGGTCTGATTCTCATGACCCACGACAATTACGCGGCGACGGCGGGAGGAACGTTCCAGCTGGGGTTCCCGGTCGTGCTCTTGAACTGCCCACCGGCCGATGCCCCGTGCGACAGCCTGGGGATCGCGAACTATGACGGCACGGTCGCGATGATGCGGCATCTGACGGACCTGGGACACCGGCGCATCGCGTTCATCCGCGGCTCGGAGGAGAACTTCGACTCGGCCGAGCGGCTGCGCGGCTACCGGGCCGCCGTTCAACGGCTCGAGCTGGATCAGGATCCCGCGCTCGAGCTGCCGGGCGATTTCAGCGAGGCGGCGGGACACGCCGCCGCGAAGTTCATCGTCGACAGGGCGCTGCATCCGACGGCGGTGTTTGCCGCCAACGACTGCATGGCGTTGGGGGCGCTCAGCGCCTTCCGCGCTGCCGGTCTCGACGTCCCGACGGATCTGGCCGTCGCTGGCTTCGACGACATCCCGATGGCACGCTACGCCAACCCGGCGCTCACGTCGGTCCACGTCGACTTTTCGGAGCTGGGCGAGCGGGCGACCGATCGGTTGCTCGGCGCGTTGCGCGAGCCGGCGGCGCACACGCCGCGGCGCGAAACCGTCCCCACCACGCTTGTTGTGCGCCGCTCGTGCGGCGCTGCGCTGTCGTAGTTCAAGCCGTCGCTGTTCACTCTCGGAGGGGAGACACTGCGGTATGACCATTGTCAACGGTATGCGGTGGCTGGGAGGGCTGCTCGCGATCGGCGGGCTCCTGCTCCTGGCAACGGACCGTGCCGCCGCGCAAACGACGACCGGCACGATCCGCGGCTATGTGAAGGACTCGAGCGGAGCACCGCTCGCAGCTGCGGAAGTCCAGGCCAAGAACGTCGGCACCGGCGTCGCGCGAACGGCGACGACCAATTCCGACGGATCCTATGCGCTCCCCGGCCTCGCGCCGGCAGCGTATGACCTCACGACGCGCCACATCGGCCACAGCCCGCAGGCGCGCCGCGTCACGGTGCAGATCGGATCCACCTCGCTCGAAGACTTCACGCTGCGCGCTGGAGCCATCGAAGTCGCTGGGGTGACCGTTCAGGAGAACGCGCCCGCGTTGGAAACTCGGACCTCGGAGGTCGCGACCAACGTCACGAGCCAGCAGATCGATCGCCTGCCTACGCCGAGCCGCAACTTCCTCGATCTCGCGAGCCTCGCGCCCGGCGTGGTCGTAACCGAGGATCGGATCCAGGGCACGTCGCGCACGTTCTCTGCGGGCGGTCAGAGCGCCAGCGCAGTCAACGTCTTCATCGACGGCACCAGCCTCAAGAATGATCTGACGGCAAACGGGGTGACCGGACAGGACGCCAGCCGCGGCAATCCGTTCCCGCGCAGCGCCATCCAGGAGTACCGCGTCATCAGCCAGAACTTCAAAGCCGAATATCAGAAATCATCGAGTGCAATTATTACCGCGACGACGAAATCGGGGACGAACGTCTGGACCGGCAGCGCGTTCTTCGGCTATCAGAACAAGGGCCTGGTGGCACTGGACACCTTCCAACGGGCCACGACCGGCTTTCAGAAGCCCGACTACACGCGCTCCCTCGCGAGCTTCAGCATCGGCGGCCCGATCCAGCGGGACAAACTGTTCTTCTTTGGTTCCTATGAGGGGAATTATCAGAACCGCTCGAACCTCGTGAATTTCGCGCCGCCGTCCGGAGCATTCCCGGCTCTGGACACCGTGAACCTCACGCAATACAACGGGAATTTCACTTCCCCGTTCCGCGAAACGATGCTGTTCGGCAAACTCAACTATGCTGCCACGCCGAACTCGGCGCTCGAATTCAGCATTTCCGACCGGATCGAAAGCGACGTCCGGGACTTCGGCAACAACAACTGCTCCGGATTCATGTGCGCCTTCAACGAAGCGGTCGACTTCGCACAGAACGTGGCAGTGGGGCAGCTTCGCTACACCCGCTCCTCCGGGGAATGGCTCAACGAAGCGAAGGTCGATTACTCCCGCTTCCAGCGGAACCCGTCGCCCGACACCCCTGGACTCCCGGCGCGTATCTACCAGATCAACAATCAGGACAACGTCATCGGAAGCAACTTCAGCACCCAGAACTTCATTCAGAAGCGCCTGGGGTTCCGGGATGACGTCACCTATTCCGGCTACCACGGTGGCGGCGCGCATGTGTTCAAGGCGGGCGCGAGCTTCGACTTCGTGACGTACGACGTCTTTAAGGGGAACGATGAGACGCCACGCTTCTACTACCGCGACACGCTCTTCCGCGCCAACGACACGCTCGCATTCCACTACCGTACACCCTACCAGCTGATTTACGGAACCGGGAATGCGCAGCTCAACAAGACCAACAACGAGATCGGCGCCTACATCCAGGACGATTGGAGCCCCACCACGCGACTGACATTCAATTTTGGCGTGCGCTGGGATTTCGAGACGAAGATGATCAACAGCGATTACGTCACACCGCAGGAAGTGGTCGACACGCTGACCCGCTACAACGACTCATTGCCCACTCCGCTCAATTTGAGCCGCTACATCAGCAACGGCAGCGATCGCAAACCGTTCTATGGTGCGTTCCAGCCGCGGCTGGGTTTCTCCTACGCCCTCGACGAGGAGAACAAGACGACGCTGTTCGGCGGCTTCGGGATCTACTACGACCGCTCGATCTTCGACATCTCCGTCGACGAAACGCTCAAGCTCACGCACCCGACCTTCACGATCCAGTTTGCCGATCCTGACTCCACGCCCAAAGCAGGTGAAGTCGCCTGGAACAACTCCTACCTCACGTCGGACAAGGCGACACTGGACGCACTGGCGCATTCCTCCGGCCTGCCGGAAGCCTGGCTGATCGCGAACGATGCGAAGGTGCCCAAGTCGCGGCAGTGGAACCTCGGCATCCGGCGGCTGTTCGGAGAGGTGCTCGTCACCGGAACCTACGCCGGCGTGCGCGGAGTCGATCAGCTGACGCTCAACTGGGCGAACTTCGCCCTCAATCCCAACGGCTCCTGCTGCAAGAGCTTCAACCTTGGAGCCCACGGCTTCAGCAATTTCATCTACTCGACGAACGACGGGAAAACCTGGTACGACGCGTTCACGCTCCAGGTCGAGCGCCAGTATCATCGCTCGAGCCCGAACTTCGGCTGGGGTGCCGGGCTGACGTTTACCTACGCGGTCCGCTCGGTCTCGGGGGTCGACAACCTCGGCGATGAGTTCTCGTTCCCGAACTCGAGTATCCCGAAGCATCCCAGCAATGACGAGAAGACCCGTATCATGGCGAACTGGATCACGGACGTGCCGTATCTGTTCGGCGTCCAGTTCAGCGGGATCGTGACGCTGGGCGGCAAGTATCGTCAGGATGTCGGCTGTCCCGGACGGTTCTGCGGAGCGGGTACGACCGGCAACCAGTACCAGGCCGGCGGGTTCACCGTCCCGGGCACGTTCCCCTACGAGAACGTCGACCTGCGGTTGCGCAAGGATTTCCCCCAGATCGGGCGCAGCTCACTCGGCGTGACGCTCGATCTGTTCAACGCGCTCAATCACGACAACTTCGGGTGCTACAATACCGGTGACCGAGCCGCAACCGATTTCGGGAAGCCGACCTGCGTCGTCACCGACGCGCGCCGGCTTCAGGTCGGAGCCGAGTACAACTTCTGACCCTCTTCCCCGGTGGGGCGCCGACTCGGTGCCCCACCGGGTTGTTTCTTCGCCGACGTATCTTGATCCGCATGCGCGCACGACACTGGACTGCCCTGCTTGGTTTCCTCCCGGTCGTCTTGGGCTGTGCCGGTGACGGACCAGCGCCCAGCATCGACCCGACCTCGCCACGTGCGCAGGCATTCCTCGACACCTTGGAGCAGCGCACCTTCGCCTTCTTCTGGGAACGGACGGACCCGCAGACCGGCCTGACCCCCGACCGCTGGCCCACGCCGTCGTTCTCGAGCATCGCCGCCGTCGGCTTTGCCCTCACCGCGTATCCGATCGGTGTGGAGCGCGGCTCCATCACGCGCGCCGACGCTGCCACCCGCACTCTCACCACGTTGCGCTGGTTCTGGCAGGCACCTCAAGGGTCCGGGACGACCGGCAGCACCGGATACAAAGGCTTCTTCTATCACTTTCTAGTGATGCCGGGAGGCGCGCGCTTTCAGCAGGTCGAGCTCTCCACGATCGACACGGCGCTGTTGCTCGGTGGCATGTTGTTTTGCCGCGAGTACTTCAACGGCTCCGACTCGACCGAAACGGCGATCCGCGCCACCGCCGACTCGCTCTACGCTCGCGTGGACTGGCAGTGGGCGGTGCACAACCCGCCGCTCGTGAGCATGGGGTGGACGCCGGAAAACGGGTACATCGCCTCCGACTGGCACGGCTTCAACGAGGCGATGCTGATCTACGTCCTCGCCCTCGGTTCACCGACGCATGCGATCGATTCGACCGCCTGGTCGGCGTGGACGGCGACCTACCCGTGGGGCATCTACTATGGGCAGCAACAGATCGGCTTCGCGCCGCTCTTCGGCCACCAGTACTCGCACCTGTGGATCGATTTCCGCGGCATCCAGGACGACTTCATGCGCGCGCACGGCATCGATTATTTCGAGAACTCGCGCCGCGCGACGCTGTCACAACGGTCCTACGCCATCGCGAATCCCGGCCAATGGAACGGCTACTCGGGCGACGTCTGGGGACTCACCGCCTCCGACGGCCCGGCCGACGCCACACTCACCGTGAACGGCGCGCCGCACCAGTTCCACACCTACGCGGCGCGCGGCGCGTCATTCACTGAAGTGCAGGACGACGGCACCATCGCCCCGACGGCAGCCGGCGGCTCGATCGCGTTCGCGCCGGAAATCGCCATCCCCGCCCTCGTCACGATGCGCGAGCGCTACGGCGATCCATTGTTTGGGCAGTACGGCTTTGTCGATGCCTTCGATCCGACGTTTCAATTCACCGGCAAGGCGACGCAGGGGCAGGTCGTATCGGGTAAAGGGTGGTTCGACACCGACTACTTGGGGATCGATGAAGGGCCGATCCTCGGTATGCTCGCCAACTACCGCACCGATCTCGTATGGAAGTACATGCGCAAGAGTCCGTACATCATCAAAGGACTGCGGCGCGCCGGCTTCCGCGGCGGCTGGCTCGACCAGGCGCCCTGACCCCGCTCAGTCGTCGCGCCGCACCCAGCCGAACATCGTGAGCCGGTAGGGCCCGCGCACGAGCGTCAGCAATCCGGTCACCCAGTAGTAGATCACTCCCGCCGCCAGTGCGCGGTACGGCTCATCGCACCAGGTCACCACCTTCCGCAGATTGCGGACGTCATCGGGAATCAAGAGCTCCGGTGCGTGGCACCATCCGGGGTAATCGGCAATGCGAAAATCCGCTGACGCCGCGCCGAGCACCGGAATCGCCAGCCACAAGCTGGCGAGCCCGGCGGCCGCGTACGTCACCATTTCTCGCAATGGCATCCGCAGCTTGCGCGCTCCCGCTTCGCCCATGCGGGCAAGCCGGAAGCGGTTCCACAGGAGCAGCGCATAGGTGGGGATCGGCCACCAGACGTGCCAACTCACAGCGAAGTAAA
>Ga0075425_100007037_pt1 | contig 11860 bp, 7 predicted proteins | sample SoiMethybrSBSTD4_FD_75300 | JGI IMG/M metagenome (GOLD analysis project Ga0075425, IMG submission 75300) | Bulk soil microbial communities from a Populus tree surrounding site in Tennessee, USA - Soil MetaG P. TD hybrid SBSTD4 | ecosystem: Environmental > Terrestrial > Soil > Tree plantation...
TCCTTACACACTTGCCAGTATGGCACTCATTCTTTTGTCGCATCCGAAAGGCGGGCCTAACGGGAGATTTTTTCACCGCGACGGACGCCATCTGCAGTTTGGCTATTCTCAACCGTACGAGAAGGCTTTGATCGGTAACGAATAGAACCTGCTGACGGTTGTCCGTCGTTCAATTGGACCGAGGCGCTGCAAAACAAGTTAGGCTTCGATTGCGCGAAGCCTGGTTTTGCCGAGGTCGTTGAAAATCATTAGCTCAGACAATAACCATGGCAGTTCCGACCGCCTCACTCAAGTTCGTCCGTATGCCTTGCTCTTTAATGCAAAGTTACATAGCTATGAAAATTTGATTCTTTCCTGTTAGAGATACGGGTTTGATTTGCAGTCAGCTCAGCATTAATTTATGGCCATTTTCTTTGGATCGCTTTCCCATAGTTTTTTCGAATCATCATGATCGTCTTGCGTCGACTTGTCGCCTTCATATTTAAACTGTACCGTTACCGGGACGTCATCTGGGCGATGGCTAAACGTGACGTGGCAGCGCGCTACGTTGGCACGATCGGAGGCGTGCTGTGGGCGATTCTTCACCCGACTCTGACCGTGGCCATTTACTGGCTTGTGTTTTCGGTGGGGTTCAAGGCAAAGGGCTCCGCTGGAATGCCGTTTGTGTTATATTTTGTCAGCGGGCTTGTGCCGTGGCTTTTCTTTAACGAAGTTTTGCTCTCGAGTATGAATGCGGTTATAGCAAACGCGTCTCTTATCAAAAAAACGGTCTTTCCGGCCGAGGTCCTTCCGTTGGTGCATTTCGTTTCGGGCAGCTTCACACACTTCGTCTTGCTTTTCATTCTATGCATCCTTGCCTGGTCTTATGGTTACGGGCCGAAGTTGACCGTAATACAGATAGTCTATTACTACGGCGCGCTCGGCTGTTTATTGCTGGGTCTATCTTGGTTGATCGGTTCGCTTCAGGTATTTCACCGTGATTTGGGACAAGCGATGAGCGCGGTGCTCAATTTATGGTTCTGGTTGACTCCCGTGGTTTGGTCGCCGGAAACAATTCCGCCGCAATACAGGGTGATTCTTGAATTTAATCCGATCTATTATGTGGTTGAAGGATACCGCTCGGTGATGACCGGTGTGCCGTTCTGGCTCCACTGGCACGGCGCATTGCGCTTCTGGTTTGTCGCAGGACCGGTGTTGCTCCTGGGTGCGTACGTGTTTAGGAGACTCAAGCCCGAGTTTGCCGATGTGCTGTAGGACAGTGTCATTAACATGAATGATGACATCGCCGTATCGGTACGCGACCTAACGAAGAAGTATCGTCTCTTCTCGACACCCATGGAGCGTCTTAAAGAATCTCTCCATCCGTTACGCAAGCGCTACCACAAAGAATTTTGGGCATTGAACGGTATCAGTTTTGATATTCCGAAGGGCGAAGTGATCGGAATAATGGGTCGCAACGGGTCGGGTAAATCGACTCTGCTACAGATCATTGCTTCAGTACTCCAGCCCACTTCAGGGACGGCAACCTCATACGGGCGAGTTTCGGCTCTGTTGGAGTTGGGCGCCGGATTCAACCCGGAATTTACGGGGCGCCAGAATGTCTTGCTTAACGGCGCGATCATGGGCGTATCGCATGAAGAGATATTGGAGCGTATGCCCGCCGTTATGGATTTTGCGGACATCGGAGAGTTTTTTGATCAACCGATGAAGATCTACTCGTCGGGTATGTTCGTGCGCGTTGCCTTCGCGGCGTCCGTTCACGTCGATCCGGATATTTTAATCATCGACGAAGCCCTTGCCGTCGGCGACGCTAAATTTCAGCACAAGTGCTTTCAACGTTTGGCGGACCTACGGGCGCAGCATAAAACTGTGATTTTGGTTACCCATAACTCCTCGCTCGTGACAAGCTATTGTGACCACGCACTCTTGCTTGACGGAGGACAATTAGTTGTCAGTGGCACTCCGGCACGGGTCGTTGATAGGTATTACGATTTGCTTTTTGATCATACGACCAGCGCGAGTCCTGTTTCCGCTGAGAATTTAGACGAGGTAGGGTACATCGCTAGTGGAGCAAAAAATGAGTTAGGAGACATGCTCGATCAAACAGTAACTGGTGACCTTTGCCACACACGACGAAGCTATAACAAAAATGAAGTCCGATTTGGTAACGGTGCGGCGCGGATCGTTGATTATGCCATTGAATCTGAAGGACATGGAGACGTGACGAACATTCAGTTTGGTGCGCAAATTCAGCTCTTTATTAAAGTGCTGTTCTGCAGAAATGTTGAGATTCCTGTAATTGGGTTTACCATCAAAACATTGGAAGGAGTTGAAATTTTCGCAACGAATACGTTTCTCATGTGCAAAAAACTCGACTCCGTAGCTGAGGGGCAAATTTGCGTCTATAGGTTTTCGTTCTCACTCCGGGTTAACCCAAGTGACTATTTCTTTGATATCGGGGTCGCGGAGGCGGATGGCACGAGAGGCGGGGCGGTCCTCGATGTCCGGCGATCAGTAGTGCATTGCGTTATCTCGTTAGAAAAACAACGACCCTTTGATGGTCTGGTTGACCTTGCTCCGAGATTCGAAATTTTGACAGGACGACCTCGGTCTGCGGAAAATAGTAATGGAAATAAGCCCATGGAGGAGCGATAAAGCGATCTCGCTAACTTGAAGATATGTCCAAGAACCGATTAATAGAAGCGCTCTTGACCGGTAAGCCTTACTTCGGGCCGGCGATGCGCGCCATGCAAGGTCCTCCAGATCGACATCGATATCTCGGAGCACTCGTAGAGGAAGTTGCCAAGTCCAAGCAACGGGGTCAAATCCGCATCCTCGAAATTGGTTCGTGGGCAGGTGCCTCGGCGATAACATGGGCAAAGGCGGTGCAGGAGCTGGGAAGAGAAGGAAAAGTAACCTGCGTCGATCAGTGGCAACCGTATTTTGAGGAAGGATTGGAGACTGCGCCCCATTACTATGAGATGAACGAAGCCGCTAAAGACGAGAAGATATTCAAGCTTTTTTTGCATAATATTCGCGCGGCGAAAGTTTTCCACATGGTAGATTACTTGATTGGCGACACGCGCAATGTTCTGCCCGAACTCCCAGGGGCCAAGTACGATATCATTTATATCGACGGCTCGCATGTGTATGAGACCGTTCGCGCGGATATTCAAGAGGCGAAAAGACTTATTCGAGACGGTGGGATTATTTGTGGCGATGACTTGGAATTGCAGCGGACCGGCGTCGATGATCGAGAACATAGGTCCGCGGTCGATTCGAAAAAGGACTTTGTCCACTCATCTAGAGCCGATGCTTACTACCATCCTGGAGTGACCGAAGCCGTTGCGGTTGAATTCGGAGAGGTGTCAATTTGGGAGGGAGTATGGGCAACGAGGAAGCTCAGCTCGCAATGGGCAAGAGTAGAGATGGATACTGCGGCGGTGCAAATTCCTCAGCATATTAAGAACGCTAATCCCGATGTGGAAGCCGCCGAGCTGGGACAAACAAGGGATTATTTGTTGTTCAAAGTTGGCGAAAGATTTATCGCGACGGCTAAGTCATTAGGATCGACGAACCTTATGATAGAGCGATTAGGGGAGCGCCAACTGTCGCCAGTCTTGTTCAGTGGTGACAGCCTCGAGGAGGTTCGCACAAAAGCGCTTGAGACTGAAGAAGAGGGGCATCCCTCGGTTGGGCTTGTCGACGCGACGGATGGCTTTAACCTGGTAAAGATTAAGGGGCGGTACTTGGCGGTAGCCAAGCAATTGGGACCTACGGAACTTTTTTCCGAGCGGCTGGGGGAGCGGGAGTTGGCTCCTCTGTTATACACGGGGGAGAGTCTTGAGACGGTTCGGGAGAAGGCTCTGGCTTTCGAAAAAGAAACGGCCATGCCCAGTGTTCAGCTAGTAGACGAGATCGGCCAATACAATATTATAAAGGCAGGAGATCGCTTCCTCGCTGTGGCCAAGGAGTTGGGGCCGTTGGATCTTTTTCGGGAGCGAGTAGGGGAGCGGGAGTTGTCGCCGCTCATTCTTATAGCCACTGACCCTACCGCGTTTCGACGGAAGATTGACCAATTGATCCCAAAGACACCTCAACATTCGGACGACTCATGACTCTTAGCGAGGCGCCGCTTTTTTCTATCATAGTTCCGACTCGAGGCCGGCCCGAGGGCTTGCAACGTCTTTTGGATAGTTTCACGGCGACCACGGCTCATCTTGATTCACTGGAAGTGATTATCGTTATCGATTCGGACGATGGCGGCACCGTGGATTTCGTTTATGACGCGTTCCCGTTGAAGCGGGTCGTCGTAGAGCCTGGCATGAGGATGGGGGCGTTGAATATGGCCGGCTATAAGGCTTCAGCGGGTCAATATGTAATGCTCTTAAATGATGACGTCATTGTCCGAACTCGCGGTTGGGATGAAAAGGTTTTGGCGGCCTTTAAGACATTTGACGACGGGATTGTTCTGGTGCATGTCAATGATAAAATCTTTGAAGAAAAGCTTTGTACGTTTCCGTTTCTTTCTAGGTCCTATTGCGAACTCGCCAACGGCATTTGTCCCAGTGAATATGTGCGCTACCGCATCGACGACCACATCTACAATGTTTTTAATCTGCTTGCCGTGCTGGAGAAAATTCGAATTCTGTATCTGCCAGATGTTGTTTTCGAGCATACAAATTATGTCCTCACCGCAGGTGGGAACGCGGAATATCGGCCAGACGAAAAAATTCATGAAATCGACTCGAAGCGGTTTCACGATCTGTTGCCGGACCGGAAAACACTAGCTCTTAGGCTTATGGAGCACATCGATCAGGCGAGGGACCGCGAAAGGAGTAGGATTGGGCATAATCTGCTTAAGCCAATCGCCGACTCGATTGCATTGCGTCGTCCCGAGTACGTTAGAGTTTGGTCAGATAGCAAGCCGTTGTCTAGCGATAGCACCCGTGTGACGATCGGCGTCGTATCTGCCAATCTCAAGTCTGATCATGCTCGTACCTGCATCGACTTTATCAAAAAGTTTACGAACAATTTTGATTTAGTGATTTTAGACAACAACGGCAGATCGATTTTTAACCATCCTCATGAAATAAATAAACTTCTCTCGATCTGCGATACGGATTATCTGGCGTTGATGGATGATGACGTCTTTGTAGAGCCCGGTTGGTTAGACGGAATGCTACGCTGTATGACAGCCTCGGTGGGAGTGGTCACCCCACTTCACAAGGACCGTAGCGGCAACCTTTCCTATGCTGGGGTTGTCATGCGCCCTGATTGCTCGGGCCATCATACCCATAGCTTCGCGGTGCCCGATGCACCGGCGAGAATCCAGACGCTCTGTTCTGCAATCATGCTAATCGATATGTCGAAATGCGGAGCTATCCGATTCGACGAGTCGTATTCAAAATATTTTCTCGACATTGATTATGGTTTACGGATCTGGTCGTCAGGTTACGAAGTCGTCTGTTCGCCTTACACCATGGTAACGCACATTGGAGGTGGGACGTTACAGCAGGGAAGCGCGCTCTCCAACGATTTGTTTGAGACCCAGCGGCAGCATTTTGTGCGGGAGTGGATCGATTCCGGGAGGTACCAGGCGTTGGAGCAAGGCGTCTGGACCAAGGTTTCGGAGATTCAACAGCTGCTGAGCATCGCGCCTCAAGTTGACGCGCTCGTAAATAATCCGGGGACAGATCGGGGCCTTTTTAGAACACAAGCCCTCGATCTCTTTGCGTCTATTAAGAACTATCCAGCCTTGGCACATTGGGCTTCGCAGCGTATTTGGGACGCCGTTGGAAGCAACCCACCTGAAGTCGATGATCTAATATCGGGACACCTGGGGTTTCTTCTCGGTTGTACGCCTTATCCCGTCATGATTGAGCAAAATTTCAACGGAATGAATATTCTTATTTATGATGCGAACTATTTTGCTATACCCCAGGCGGAAGGAGCCTTTGATTACGAGCGTGTTATTAAAGGCGGTTACACGCGATATTACCAAGCGGGAAGTTTGGACATTCTTAAAGCTCGCATTTGCGCGGATGCCCGAGACGGATCTCCGGTTGAAAGCCGATCTAGCGTTCCTATTCTTATCGAACAGACAACTCAGGGTATGAACATCATTCTGTTTAATGGGATCTACTACGCGATTCCACAGGGGGAAGGCGCGTTTGAGTATAACCGCGCCATCAAAGAAGAGTATAGCAAAACCTACAGCTCTCGGAGTATCGACGAGCTCAAAGCTCGAATCGGATCAAGATCAATTGGTGTTTGGGCTCTGTCCAAGATTGAAAGAGCACGTTTAGGATCGTGGCGACGAGCTGCGCGGTCAGTCGCAAAACGGATTATCAAAAGGGTCTTAATTGTAAGTTTTGGTGCCAAGTCTTTTATTCGAATACGAGATGCCTATTTGCTTGAAAAACAAAGGCATGACCGAGTTGGGGCCTTGTGGATAGGCGCAAAACTCGTCCTTAGTCATGGGGTCAATCTTCTGTGGACCAAAGCGGATCATGCGCAGCCCAGTGTTAAGAATTTTGTAAACGCGATCGCCGCAGACCAAACGAGACTACAAGCCGCGGAAAGCGCAGATCCGCGGCGCTGGCTAAATGCTAGTCCGGCAGTCTTGGTTGAAATCGACTATCGCGACTATTCTATTTACCGTTTTGAGTACAAATTTTTTGCCCGACCTAAGAGCGAAGGCCCTTTCGATTATCAGGATATTGGCAAACGCGGGAGTTATATCATCACTCACAGCCTTGGTGAGGTTCATACGGCGATTGATCAGTTATTGGATTTGAAAGCGACACCTCATCCATTTCGAAGGCTTGTTTTCGCTTGTTTGCCGGCATCAGAGCTGATGCCTATCCTTAAACATATCGCACCCCAGAGGTTGACGACCTTACTTGTGGGGAAATCCTCCAAGAAAGAGAATTGGGAGAATTACGACACGATTCCCGTGGATGACGAAATAATCAATGACTGGGCTCGCGAGCAAAATTCACGGTCGCCAGCTGGCCACTCAGTCCAAGGGTTACAAAAAAAAAGCTTTGATTGCGTAACCATCCCGTGGAGTTTCCCAGCGACGTTCAGCGATAATTCTCTCGAAACTATTGCCTCTAAGATCGCAAATTGTATTGAAATTTTGAGTTCTTCGGGCGAGCAACGGCTATATCGAGGTGAGGATCTGCACCGACTAGTCTACAACAAGGCGTATCTCGCAAGTATGTTACAGGTCGTGCCACCACCCTGTGATCAAACTGTTCTAGAGGCGGGGTGCAGTGATGGACTCGTATGCGATATTTTTGCCTTTCTCGGTGCACGGAAAATCATGGGCATCGATGTTATGGAGACCGTCGGCTGCAATTTCCCGCACGATCGCGTCGAATACCGTGTAATGGATGTTACTCGTATCGGCTTTCCGGACCAAACCTTTGATCTTGTCTACTCGATCGCGACATTTGAGCATTTGACGAACCCATACAAAGCGCTCGTCGAAATGCTGCGGACAACCAAGATTGGTGGCTACGGCTACGTCCAGGCCGGTCCTTTGTATCATTCTCCGTTTGGCCACCATATGTTTGCATATTTCCAACACTACCCTTGGATTCATTTGCGGAAGACCAAGAATGAAATTGTGGTCTTCAGTAAGGAGCAGGGTATCGACAAAGCCATTAGGCAGGATTTATCCATGACCTGCGAACAATATATTGAAGGTATGCTGAACGCCGATCACGTGAACGGTCTACTGCTTGAAGAATATCAGCTTGGAGAATTTACAAAGCGAAAGGATATCGAAATCCTTAAATTTAATATTAGCTATGAAGGCCGCGAGCTATTGACGCCAAACATTATTCGGGAAATTTCCACTATCCAGGCAGAGAGACTCGTTGAACATGGCTTTGAAATAGCATTCCGCCGCATTCGGTGACGTCTTAAGACTGCGATTGGGTTTCTTTGTCGATAGGAATCTGCATGTACATCCCAATTCAGGTCGCGTTTGAGCACCTGCGATCTGCTTCTCCTAAACTCAGTATTGTCTTACTTGACTGGTCCTGCCGAGAAAGTTTTCACATTCTTGACTATCTAGATTGCCAGACCGTCCCCCGAGAAGCATATGAAGTACTTTGGATAGAGTATGGCAACAGACGGGCCCCTCAAATCGAACAGAGTCTCAGGAAATGCGAAGCGCTCGAGAGACACCCCACCGTTGATCGGTGGGTGGTTATGGGCATTCCGGAGGACACATATTACCATAAGCATCTCATGTACAATGTGGGCCTAGTTCTCAGCAGAGGCAATATCGTTGCTATTTGTGACTCGGATGCGATTGTAAAAGAAAGTTTCGTTGAAGCGATTCTTAGCTTCTTTGAGCAAGATCCTAATATCGTGTTGCATCTGGACCAGGTACGCAACAATGATAAGAAGTTTTATCCGTTTAATCATCCATCTATAGATGAAATAGTCGGCGAGGGCGCGATCAATTGGCACAATGGAAAGACTACGGGTCTATGGGATACCGAAGATATCCTCCACACGCGCAATTACGGCGCCTGCATGGCTGCATGGCGAAAAGATCTGATCAGCATCGGCGGTGCGGATGAGCATATTGACTATCTTGGCCATATCTGCGGTCCCTACGAGATGACCTTCAGATTGGTTAATTCAGGTAAAAGAGAAGTCTGGCATCCTACGGAGTTTTTGTATCATGCTTGGCATCCAGGGCAGGCGGGAGAAAAAGATTATGTCGGTCCGCATGACGGTCGACATGTGTCATCCAGGGCGTTAGAGGCGAGATTCAGTGGTCGGATACTGCCTTTCCTGGAAAATCCAGCAATCAGGAAGCTGAGACTGCAAGACGGGCAAGCCCCGGTTGAGGAATTATTGGCGCAGCTCGTTTCAGAAGAAAGACTCGAAAGCTGGTCCAGTGAAAATGTTCCAAAACTGAAGCCACGATTACGGCGCGAGTTGTTCGCTTGCCGACGGCCCGTCGTCACACTTCGGCTATGTAAGACTTTTTTTAAGCTATTCATAAGGCTATTACGTGAAAAAATTTCCAACCTGTCTGCCAAAGCCGGGAAAGCTTCCGACGCAGCAAGACCGGCTACGCAACCGCGTGTCGCAGCCGCAAATGGCCCGAATCTCGTGAGAGTTTATCAGTTCGGAAAAAGAATGTTGGAGTTTTGTCTATATGCGACTCAGCGGTCAAGTGAATGCCTTAACGCTCTGGCGGCGCAAGGTGATCACGAGGTGTCCTTTTACGGCACGGATGGTATTGCAGAGATTCTTTATGACCTTACCTTTGAAATACCTGTGACGGTGAAAAACATTTATGATGACTCTATCGGCAAAAAATTTCATGCGTTCAAAGTTCTGCCCGTTGAAGCTTGTCGTACCGCGAAAGAAAAATTGATTATCACGTCTTTAGTGGGGATTGATGAAAGGATTAGACGGTTAAAAACGCTTGGTGTCTCGCTCGATAGGATTGTGGTTCTACAATAATCGGAAGATCGTCTTAGCCGTAACCTGGCGCAAAGGTTGCCTTGATATGCGATTCTTGAAGTGGGTTTGGGTGCGAGCCCTATTGACTAAGACCTTCCTAAAAACGCTAGCTCGGCAGCTTTATTTAAAGCTCACCAAATTTACCAGACGATCCAGCGGAGCAATTGATTTCTTTGGTAAATTCGCTGCGGGATACGATTTTGTCAAGTCTGTGTCGATGTACAACTGGGAGGTTATTCAACGGTCGCGACTTTGCCTGAAGCAGCTAGCGGCAGACAACGTCCAGGAGGTGTTTGTCTACGGCGAGCGAGACGTGACGGAGGTACTCTATAACCTGACGTTTGAGATTCCAATCAAATTGAATATGCTCGGCGAGCACTACAAAACTTCTAATGATGTGGCATCGCACGAACTTCGGATCGAGACCGGCGCCGCGCGGCCACTCAAAGTGATCATTGCCTCGCTGGTCAATATTGAGGAAAGAACGATGCGTCTTTGCGAGATGGGCGTGGACAATAGAAGGATCGTTCTTCTTAGCTGACAGACAGAGGTCGCGTGAGAAGCGCCGGTGTGCAAATTTCCTTGCTCCTTCCCACCCGCGGCAGGGTCGCATTAGTTCAGCGATTATTTGACAGTTTGGTGCAAACGACGGACGATCTGCAAAAATTGGAGGTTGTAGTCTATGTCGACGAGGACGACGCCGAGAGTTTGAAGATTGACCATCCCGCGCTTTCGCTGGTGAAGATTGTCGGGCGCGCTGGCACGACCATGGGAAATATGAATCGCGCCTGTTATGACGCAAGCCACGGACGTTATGTCATGTTGATCAATGATGATGTTGTTTTTCGCACACAAGGCTGGGACGCGCGCGTTCGCGAAGCAGCGACGCGGTATCCGGATGATATTGCGTTAGTCTATGGCAACGACTCGGACCAGGGTGAAGCCGTGCCGACGTTTCCCATCGTCTCTCGAACCGTGTGCGATGTGCTGGGAGAGATCTGCCCGCGCGGCTACCGGCATCTTCACATTGAATCTCACTTGCTTGATATCTTTAAACAATTGGCTCGGCTCGGATATAAGCGGATTTGCTATCTGGACGATGTGATTTTTGAACACATGCACTACGTGGTGGGTAAGGCGTCGATTGACTTGACCTATGCCAAAAGGAGTCAACGGTTGGACGATATTTTGTTTATCGCGTTAGATGATGAACGCGTTTTTAAGGCCAAATTTTTGGCGCGGTGGATTGAAGCTGGTCGGAGCAATTGCTCAATTGAGGCTGGAACGCAACGTCCGTCCGCACAATAAATATCGATCATTTAAATCATCGGTTTGGTCGCGCTAATCAGGCGAACGTTACCACTGCTGAGTGGGTTCGTGTGATAACTTTTGCATACCTGCCATTGTTGTATGGGTCGCGCGTGCCATGATTCTTTTATGAAGGTTGCCCTCGTTCACGATTGGCTCACCGGCATGAGAGGAGGCGAAAAATGTCTTGAAGTTTTCTGCGAGCTTTTTCCCGCCGCCGATCTTTATACGCTTTTCTATATTCCGACTCGTGTTTCGCCCATTATCCGATCGATGAACGTCCGTGCCTCCTGGTTAAATTGCTTGCCCGGCGTGGAGCGATATTACCGCTACGGCTTGCCGTTGTTTCCGGCCGCCGTCGAAGGTTTTGCGCTCGGCGGTTACGACCTGATTCTTTCGAGCAGCCACTGCGCGGCGAAGGGCGTTGCCTCAGGAGGCACGCTGCACATTTCCTACATCCATTCACCCATGCGTTATATCTGGGACATGTACGACGCCTATTTTGGCGCCACTGCCTCTTGGCCCGCTCGCGCCGGCATGGCGCTTTGCCGCGGATATTTGCAGCGCTGGGACGCGCGCTCTGCTCGGAGGGTTCATTGCTTTATTGCGAACTCCAAACACATTGCCGCCAAGATTAGGAAAATTTACGCGCGGGAAGCTGAAATCATATACCCGCCGGTCGACATAGATAAGTTCCATATCAGCAATGATCGAGAAACTTTCTACTTGATCATCTCCGCCTTGGTCCCGTATAAGAAGATTGACCTTGCGATCGAGGCGTTCAACCAAATGGGATTGCCCTTGAAAATCGCCGGCGAGGGGCCCTTGGAAAAGGTGTTGAAAAAACACGCCGGACCCAATGTCGAATTTCTCGGTTGGGTCGATGACGCGAGATTAGCTGACCTGTACGCCGGGTGTGAGGCGGTGATCTTTCCCGGGGAAGAGGACTTTGGCATCGTGCCGTTGGAAGCGCAGGCAAGCGGCAGGCCCGTAATTGCTTACGGTAAAGGCGGAGCGTTGGAAAGCGTGATCGGTATCGACGATACCGACC
>Ga0075425_100007038_pt1 | contig 11859 bp, 7 predicted proteins | sample SoiMethybrSBSTD4_FD_75300 | JGI IMG/M metagenome (GOLD analysis project Ga0075425, IMG submission 75300) | Bulk soil microbial communities from a Populus tree surrounding site in Tennessee, USA - Soil MetaG P. TD hybrid SBSTD4 | ecosystem: Environmental > Terrestrial > Soil > Tree plantation...
CGAGCGGATCCGGTTTGTGGCCCGCCTGCTCGAGGGCGAGAAGATGGCGCCGTTGTGCGCCGAGTTCGGGATCTCGCGGAAGACCGGCTACAAGATTTACGACCGCTACAAAGATTGCGGCGTCGGCGCGTTCACTGATCGCAGCCGGCGCCCGCACCGGCAGGCGAATCGGTTACCGCCGCAGGTCGAGGCGGTCATTGTGCGATTGAAGCGCCAGTATCCGGGCTGGGGAGCGCCTAAAATTCGCGAGAAGCTCCGCCAACAGTCGACCGCACCGCACTTGCCGGCAATCAGCACCGTGCACGCCGTGCTCGATCGCTGCGGCCTGGTGCATCGCCGCCGCGTGCCGCTAGGCACCGAGCTGTCGCACCCAAGTGAGCCGAACGCCCTCTGGTGCGCCGACTACAAAGGCGAGTTCATGCTCGGCAATCGGCGGTACTGCTACCCACTCACCATCACCGATTTTGCGAGCCGCTACCTGCTCACCTGCGAAGCGCTCGGCACCACGCAGGAGAAATTCGCCTTCACCGTCTTCGAGCGGACCTTCAAGGAATTTGGCCTGCCGCACGTGATTCGGACCGATAACGGTGTGCCCTTCGCGTCGGCGCACGCGCTGTACGGCCTGAGCAAGCTCGCCGTATGGTGGCTGCGGCTCGGCATTCAGATCGAACGCATCAAGCCGGGCCACCCGCAGCAAAACGGCCGACATGAGCGGATGCATCTGACGCTGAAACGCGAAGCGACGAAACCGGCGGCCGCTAACGTGCTGCAGCAGCAGGCGCGCTTTGATGCCTTCGTCGATCGCTACAACCGCGACCGTCCCCACCAAGCGCTGGACATGAAAGTCCCGGCCGACCTGTACAGCCGGTCACCGCGCCCGTATCGTGGCCTCGAAGACCTCGCCTATCCGTTTCACGACCGCACCGTGACAGTGACGCGATGCGGCCGTCTCTGCTTCGGCCGCCGCAAGATCAATCTCAGTCAGGTCTTTGCGGGGCAGAACGTCGGGGTGACGCAGGTCGGCGAGCGCATCTGGCTCGTCACGTTTATGGACTACGACTTGGGCTATTTCGACGACGAGACGTGCCGCCTCGAACCGATCGACAATCCCTTCGGTCCGAAAGTGTTACCTATGTCTCCGGAATGAACTGTCACCCATGTGTCCGGAATGGACCTAAGAAGCTTGGAGACGCCGCCCGGATTTGAACCGGGGATCGAGGTTTGCAAAGAGGGCCGGAACTTCTAAGTTGTTGACTCGTCTTGCTTCCTGGTCGGCCGTATTCCTTCGATTTCACCGGTAATCTGGGCGCAGTTGTTCCTAGCTTGTTCCCAACTTCAGCGATGTCCCCGTCATCAAGTTTCCGATCCCGCAGAGACTTGGCCGTCCCGTACTATGCCGGTAGCCGTACTCTCTTACATTCAGACCGTCAGTCGAGGGATCCTGACTTTCCGGAGTCGATCACCCCTCGCGGAAGCCGCGTGTGGCTGGCCGAGGGTGACACCAAGAGTATTAATCGGAATCTGTCGAGGAAATCCCGTTAACGCATCTGGTGCGAGCGGGCATCCAGCGGTGCCAACGGTCGTCAGGCGCCACCAAATGCCCGCTTCGCGACGTTCAGGGCACGTCAGCGATTCCGGAATACTTCATAGACCGCGCCGTTCGACAGGGACACCACGTACAAGGTACCCGACGGACTCGTCTGAATGTCCGTCCCCACGCCGAACCCTGTTCCGAATCGAATGGTTTCGCTCTCCGTCGGATCGAACTTCGCCGAGTTGTCGGCGACCCGATCCTCGAGGCGTGGGTCCTCAACACCGATCTTCCTGCGGTTGCCTGTGATGTTGAAATGGAACAGGTATCCGGCGTCGAGCGTCGTGCGCGCGGCGCCCACGAAGAGATCCCCGGAATACTGCGGACCGAGCGCGCGGCCTTCGAGGAACCCAATCGCGGCTGGAGCCACCGCAAACTTCCAGCTGAATTCCGGATCGTTGTAATGGGCGCCTGGCAGCATGAAAAGCCGCGATAGCGCCTCGTCCGGGGTGTCTGCGATGTTCGTCGGCGGCCACCGTAGTTGTTGCAGATCTTGGGTAGCCAGTGTGGTTTCGATTTGCTTGAACTGCGCGACTCGTGAGACCGGTCCCATGACCTGGATCCATCCGAGATTCGATCCTGGCTCTACGCGATTCACTTCGTCGAAGCTGTCGTCCCCGTTCTGCTCGTCCCACAATTCGCCTGACTCAGGGTCGAAGGCCATGCCGAAGCTGTTGCGAACGCCGTACGCATACACCTTGTGGATATTCGCCAGCGCTTCCGGGTTCGCCGCCTGCGTGACGTTGACGAACGGATTGTCGGCCGGTGTCGATCCGTCCTCATTGAGCCGGATGATGACCCCCGTGAAGTGCGCGTCATCCGGTGCCGGTCCGCCGAATTGATCGTCAGGTATTCCGGGACCGAACGGACCGTTCACAAGGTTCTGCAATTGTCCCCGCCGCCCATTGTCGCCGATGATGATGTACAGCTTTCCGTCCGGCCCGAAGCGAATCACGCCGCCGTTGTGGTTCCCGCGGGCGATTCCGTTTGTCGCGTCGAACTGGAACGCATGCAATCTGATGATGTTTTTGTCGAACGTGAGCGACGATGACGCGGCGTTCCAGACGAATCGATCGACGTGGTTCCCGAGAAGCGCGGTTTCCAGCGCGTTTGTACTGTCGGCACCAAGCGGCGGCGTAGGCGGACACTCGATCTGTGGCGTATTCGGCGTTGGCGCGGCCGCGGTTCGGCACGTCCAGTAGAGATACACCCAGTGCGTGCTGGCAAAGTCTGGGTGCAGCGCGATGCCCAGCAGTCCTCGCTCTGAATTGTTATTCACCGCGAGGTCGAGTGCAGTTGCGGTGACGGAGCCGTTGACGACGCGCTTGACCTGTCCCGTGGCCTTCTCCGTGATCAGGAAGTCGTTCGGTCCGAGAAACGCCATGGTCACAGGTTGATTGAGGTTCGACACGATGGTACGCACGCTGAGATTGCGGTCGAAAACCATCGGCCCGCTTTGTGCCGTCGCCGGTCCGCCAACCGAGATCATCAGCCAGGCAAGAAGCACTGGCGCGATCACCATCGCGCCACGCCGTGCGAGGGACCTTGAGACGAATGGTGCGCTAAGGCTCAGTTGCATTCGCGATCCTCCTCTTCGCCAGCAGAACAGATCGCGCCGCCGAACAAATCAGATCCGACACGACTATATGCATGCTGGCAGTGAGCGACGGGCAAAGCGGATGCCTGAACGATCCCGCGTCGGTGGCATAGGTTAGCGTCATGAACGACAACAGCGGAGTTACGGGGAACGTCGGCGCGTCACGATCGACGTAAGGCGGACCCCAGCTGCGTGATCGCCGCCGTCATTTCGTCCACATGAACGCGACAAGCTGCGCCGCCGAACCCCGCGACGTTTCCTTGAGTTAGTGTGTGGTCTGACTATCGATTGGCAGCGGGACACTGCCAACCGAGAATATGCAACGCTCGACTGGTATCGTCTCACTCGCCATGCACCCGCAAGTTCGACAGATCATCGTAACACTCAAGTCCGCCATATTCGTTTATCCGAGCAGCTGCCGCGAGTCGGCAGAGTTTCACACTGACCTACTACCGAACGACGTAATCCCCGCTCCGCGCCATTCGTGCACGAGCACGCAACACGTTGGCAGCGCGAGTAGCGCGAACGGCGTCGAGGTCACGAGGCCGACGACCATTACGATTGCGAGCGGCCGTTCGATCTCCGTGCCGTCCACTTCAGCACAAGCAACATCCCGTATCACGTTTTACGAGCGCCGCTAATCTGGATTTCAGCCCTTGGTGGCGGGGTCGGGCAGCTCCTCGTCGGGCCGGACGATGAGGATCACCTTGGCTCCCTCATCGGTCCAGAGCTCCCCATGGTCGGTGTCGCCGTCGGCGTGCAGGAAATCGCCCGCGGTCATACGGCGATTGCAGGTGTAAACGGTGCCGCTGACAACGTAACACTCTTCGGCGCCGCGGTGATGGTGCGGAGGAAAACGCGTGCCTGGTTCCGCGTCGAGGAGCAGCATTGCATAGCCCGTCGTGCGATTGACCGCCAGAACTTTCATGTGGATCCCGGGCACCGGATGCGGAAGCCAGCCGCCCTCTCGGGCGAACTGGAACGCGAATCCCGGCGGAACGGGCGCCGGATCCTTCGCGAGACGCGCGAATAGGGCATCACGCACGTCGCGGCCGGGAGCCTCTCCAGTTCCCGCGGCTTCGGCGAGGGCGAGGGAGACGAGATCGTCGAACTCCACCACTTCGTGGGAGTCGTCCATCATCAACTCACCGCCACTTCCCGCAACTGTTGCCGCAAGTTCGTCATCGCGGTCCGTATCCGAGTCTTGACCGTGCCGAGCGGCAGGCCGAACCGGCCTGCGAGCTCGACGTGTGTCAAGCCGCTGAAATACGCCTCCTCGATAAGCATCCGTTGTTCGGCTGGCAGCGCAGCCAGCGCCTGCATTACCGCGCGGCGCCGCTCAGTGCGCGCCGCACCAGTCTCAGGCGTTTCCGGCAAAAGCGGCAGCGGATAGTGCTCCAGGGCGCGTTCCCGGACCAGCCGGGCGCGCAGGCGGTCAATCGCGCGATTGCGCGCGATGCGTACCAACCATCCGACCACGGTTCCGAGCGACACGTTGTAGCTCTCCGCGCGCGTCCAGACCGAAACAAACACTTCCTGCAGCACTTCCCCAGTCTCGTCGCGGTCCTTCAGGATGCGCAGGATCAATCCATAGAGCAGGGTGCTGTGCTGGTCATACAAGTCGGCAACCGCGCTGGGATCGCGGCGGGCAATTCGGTCGATCAGCGTGACGTCGGTGGCGTCGGACGTCGAGGGCACCTAAGTCTCGAACGGGATTGTATAGCACATAGGTAGGGGTTACGTTTCGGCGCCGGTATGCGGATTCTGCGCGCTGCTCAATCCAACTGGCCGCGCGATGCGTAATACCGGCATCACTCATATTTCGACAGGGATGAGGCAGGAAACCCAGAACACGAAGGTTGTCCAGGACGCGTATGCCGCCTTCACGCGCGGCGACGTGCAGGCGCTACTCGGCTGCTTTGCCGACGACATCGTGTGGACCGCCGTGTACGGCACCGGATCGCTTGTGCCCACGTCGGGCGTACGGCGGGGCAAGGCGGCCGTTGCCGAGTTCTTCAGGCAAGTCGCGGCGAACGTGAACTTCTCGACATTCGAACCAAAGCAGTTCGTCGCAGCGGGCGACAAGGTCGTAGCCCTTGGGCACTACACGGCGACGACGCCAATCGGCAAGAGCTTCGAAGGGATTTTGCGATGGTGTTCACAGTGGGCAACAGCAAGATCCTGCGGTTCCAGGAATTCAGCGACAGCGCCGGCATCAACGCGGCGTATGCCGCGGCCTGAGAATAGCGAATCCAGAAGGCGTGATCCGGAACGTGTGGGATGGCGGCTGCCGTCGTGCCAGCTACCCCCTCAGTCTAAAGACGGGCGGAGCGTTTCTTCGAGGCATAGTCGGTAAACGGTCCGAGAACAACCAATTGAATAAGCGGACGTTCCTGGAAACCGCGCGGTTCCACCACATGACGCAGCCCGTCATAAAGAGCAGCAGCGGCGCGAGCCCGACAAATACCCACACGATCCGTGTCCCGTAGCCAAGCAGGCGGCCATAGTGAGTGTCGCCGAGCCAGGTATCAATCCCGCTAGCGGCGGCGTCATTTCTCGATGCAATGCTGACGACGCGGCCCGTGTGCTGGTCGACCCGGATGCTCGACGAATGCCCCTCGAACGTTTTTTCGACGCGAAATGTGTCGGACGTCGTTTGCGGTAGCGACAGACCGACCAGCTCGCCACCTGGCACCGCGGCGTCCGCCCGGTCGACGACGACATCAAGGTCGATCGGCCATGAGCCTACGCTGGCCTGCCATCCGATCCGCGCGCCTGGGAAGCGCGTGAAATTTCGAAGCGCGAGATACGTCCCGCTCACCCCCACCGCGATCAACACTACCATTGCCGTCGCGCCGATCACGGAATGCAAGTCATAGTTGACGATCTGCCAGCGTCCGCCGAGTGAAATCGTGAAACCCCGTTTCCACTTCGCCCGTCCAGGCCACCACACGACGGCACCGCTCAGACACATCAGCGCGAGCAGTCCAGCGCCGATGCCATTGAGGAGTACGCCGGACGCCGCATTGAGCAGGTTGAAATGTAGGTCCTGCACCCACGTAATCACGGGGTGCTGGACGCCGACGATCTCCCCCGTCCAATGGTCGACGTACACAAAGGTCCCGTGTTGGCCGGACTGCACTTTGACCCGATAGGGATCGTCCGGCGCGGTTGGTGGGTACGAGGACCTTGAGAACCCGCTGAATGTGCTCTGGGGATACGCTCGCCGGAGGTTCGCCCATGCCGCCTGAAACGGGCGCGCTTCGCAACCAGCGACTGCCGCACGTTTGCCGACCAGGCTCCGCTCGATTTCAGGCCGGAACACAAGCGCGGCACCTGTGACACATACGACCACGAAGTACAGCCCGAGCAACAGCCCAAGGTACATGTGGATCTGAAACATCCACCGCCGAAGGACCAGCCGTCGCGGCTGCTCGATAAAAGTCCGGACGATTCCCACCCTCGATGGGACCTTACTTCTTGCGATTCGCGTTGTATGGGGACTGTTCATCGGCGTCAAGCCAGCGCATGCGCTTCTTGAAGCGCCAGCCCTGTGGCGTCTTCACCAGCGTGTCGTCATAGATGGCCGTCTCCTCCATCTTGGGCGGTACGCTCTTGGTGTCGTAGACGATCAAGTAAACGGAGCCATTCGCGCCTTCCGGGGTCGGCGTGATGGTCAGGTTGCTCGTCCAATGACGGCTCCCGCGACCGCCATCGCTGCCCATTTCCGTCAGTTCTTTCGTGCCCTTGTACGGAAGGCGGGACACGCGGCCGCCACCGCTCGCCGCGTAGCCGCCCCAGAACTCGCCATCAGCGGTAAACGTTCCAACGTACTTGGCGGTCTCGCCGCGGTCGTAGGCCTGCGCATACGTGGCATACAGCTGTTGAATTTCGATGTAGTCCTGTGTTGTCAACGTTCCGCCGCCCTGGCGCTGTTGCGCATACAACAGCCCGCACGTCGCAAGCGCGACAGCCACACCGACAACGACAAGGATCTTCCGTCCTGACATACATGCACCTCGTGGATGAGTGGTGTCTAGAAGTTCAGCCGCAAACCGACCTGCACCGTACGCGGATCGATCCAGTTCGGAGGTAGACCGAACGAGGCGCCGGACGACTCGACCGCGCTTGCGGAAAATCTGACGATCGGGCCGCCGTAATTGTTGACATTGAATATGTCGCCGTAAACGCCGGCGGTGTACCGACCGAAGCGCACCAGTTTTTCGACGCGAAGATCGAGTTGGCTGACACCGCGGCCCTCGCGAGTTCCTCGGGGTTCGACTCGCACGGTCGCGTTGCCCTGGGCCAGCCCGCGAATCAGGACGGTACGACCCCACGGCGCGCCGCTGACGTACCGATAGACGGGGCTGACTTGAATCCCGCCGGCGAGCGGTACTCGGTAGGTGCCTGACAGTTTGAACTGGTGAGTGAAATCGCTTGACGGCCGTCCCGCACTGTTAATCGCGCGATTCGGATCCGAAAATACTCCGCCTTGACCAGTCTCTGTTCCGAGCGCGGCTTCGTCACCTTGCTTGTTGTTAGCGGTGCCAAAGGCCCGCGAGAAGACATATGACATCGACGCTTCCCAGTTTTGGTCGTACCTCTTCGTTCCGACGATCTGGAGTCCGTTGTAGTGGCGGAATGCGTCGGCCGGGTTCGTCATGAGATAAAACGACTGGCCTGGATTCAATAGGTTGTACACCGTCAACATGCCGCCATCGTCCAAGGTGCCGAGGACGCCGTCTTGCCCCGGATCTTGCCGCTGCACCGGGGCGTACTGTGAATTCGTGTCCACGACGCCGAGGATGTTCCGGAACTCGCGATGGATGTATTGCGCGCCCACGGAGAACCTGGATTTCAACTCGCGTTCGATTCCGACGTAAAACTGCTCCACGTAGGAGGGCTTGAGGTCTTTGTCGATGCCGAGATTGGTCTGCGGGCTGACCCGCGTCAGTTCCTGGTACGTGTCAGGGCCGAGCACCCGTGCCGTGATCTGCGGCGTTTGCTTCGCCGTGTTCATGAACTGGAACGTGCCGGTGTAGAGCCGCTGGTTGAACCAGCCATAGTGGGCGCGCACGACGGTGCGATGATTGCCCGCGATGTCCCACGCGACGCCGAGTCGAGGCGACAATGAGTTGGTGCTTAGCACCGTTCCTTTGTCCGGGACCGAACCACGGTGTACGTCGACACGCGCGCCGGGCTCGAGCGTCAGATTTCTGAAGGTCCAGGTGTCCTGCGCGTAGACGTCGGCACGGTTGATGGCCGCCTCGAACGTCGAACCGTCCCAGAGGGTGACCGTGTTGGGAACGCCGCCGAAATCCCGGAACGATTTTCCGCCGGGGAATCCCGTTTCCTTGTACTGCGTGTCCCGCTGAAAGTCGGCGCCGAGCTTCAACACGTGATCGCCAAAATACCTGGTAAGGCTTCCGGCGGTCGTGCTGCTCGTGTTCCTATTCGTTTCGAACGACCCGAACGTCACGGAACTGATACCCGTCAGATCGTCGGTACGCGGAGAGGGACCCAGCCGAGTGTTGGGCGCAGTCGGGTCCTTGTACGCCTTGAAGTTGAAGCCGCCCTGCCGCACCTCGACTAGGGTCTTGTCGTTTACCGTCCACGTCACACGGCCGTTGTACGTTGTGGTGGGACGCAGATACGCTTCCGCCGTCGCTCCCGTCTGGAATGCGGACAACGGCACCTGTTCTGTCCCGCCGGCGTTCGTGATGCGGTCCGGCAGGACGAATCCTTCGATCTTGACGCTTCGGGATGCGGCCCAACTGAGCTTCGTAACAACTCGTCGCCAGCGTTCATCGTCGACGGTGCGCTCGGCGTTCGGCGATGGAATCAGCTTGTGCGAGTAGTTGAAGCCGCTGAAAAAGAACAACCGATCCTTGACGAGCGGTCCGCCCGCCTGTGCACTGTATTCCCAGTCGGCGTTGACCTCTGGGGGCGAGAACAGGCGCCGCGAGGTGTCATCGTAGCGATTGTCGCCCGTCCATCGGGGAATGGCCGACGAATACTGTGTGAGACCAGAAAAAAGGTTACTTCCGGACATCAGTCGAAAGTTCGTGGCGTTGCCGCCGAACTCCCCGAATTCCGCATTCGCGCCGAGCGCGACGTACTCAACTTCCTGCAGCCAGTACTGGCTCAGGCCGTACGACCCGATGATCTGTCCCTTTTCAGGATGGACCACCGAAATGCCATCGGCCATCAGCGCGTTGTCGTCTCCCGCCGCCCCGAACGCTGCACGCGCGTACGTGCCGGGCGTGAGTTGAATGAGATTCGTGATCAGACGGCGATCGGCTGATACCGGCGCGTTCTGGAGGAGCTGGTTGCTGAGCGTGTCGATGGTGGTGACGCTTTTTACATCGACGGTGGGCGCCGCGCCGGTAACCGTGATCGCTTCTGCGACCGTCGCCACTTCAAGGGTCACATCAACCGTGACGGTACCGCTCGACGCGACGGCGAGGCCGGTCTGCTTGACTGTTCGGAAGCCCTGGAGCTCGACCGTTAACTCGTAGGTTCCGGCAACGAGCTCGCCAATCCTGTACAGGCCCTCCGCATTCGTTGTCGTTGCTTGAGGGCCGCCGACGAGGTTTGGACTACTGGCCGTGACGGTCGCACCAGGTATGACCGCGCCGCTACCGTCTTTGACGATTCCCGTCAGGGAGGCGCGCGTCTGTCCGAACGCCGTGGCGGACATCCCAACGATCAGCAGCGTGCGAACGAGCAGAACACTTGCTCGTCGAACGGACACACCAAGACTCATCGAATTCCTCCGTTTCGCATGTGGTTGCAAATTGGAAACGGAAAAAATAGCACAGAGGTTCCCCGAATTGGCTGAAGAGCATCTGAACTTTTGTTAAGACTCCCTCACAATTTCGGCGGGCGAAAACGGTTTCGCGTTGTGTCGCGTGCGTGACGACACCATGAGCAACCGTAAGGGTCCGTGAGGAACGCGGCTCTGCTGAAGAATGCGACATCAACGTCCTGCGTGCAGCAGCGCCAATGGCATCGTGAGCCAAGGCGTCAACGCACCAACACCCGTTAGAAACCAGAGCCGGATACAGTGACGACATCGATGTGCAATGTCGTACGGATGTTGCGCTGGGCACCAGGGCGCCGTTGATATGTGTGGGGGGCACTCGCGGAGCGAGCCGGCGCTGCGCGAGTGACCCGGCATAGAGTGTCAGTCGGATTCGCCGAACGTCAGACTTAACAGGTACTGGATCAAATCGCTCTTCTCTCCACCGCACAAACCCAGATTCATGCAGGTGTTGTAGTGGTCGACTACCTGTGCGAGTGTCGCAAACCGGCCATCGTGATAGAAGCCGCCTTTGCCCTATGAGCCGCGCCGCAGCGGTCGCGCGGTGAAAAGACCTGAGGCAGCGACAACGATGCCGGCGATGAGCGACTCGAGCATGTTCCAGCGGTGGCATAAGTATCGGACACATTCTCCGTCTGCCCGTGCTCCATCGATAGCCGCTGCTGCGTTGGCCGATGTGGGATATGACGGCCACTCAAGCCGCGCTAGAGCAACGCACCGCGGTGCTGCTTGTCATCCAAGTAGCAGTCTGGGCTGCAACAGGCCGTTGTGACGCTCTGCGGTCTTTGTAACGGTGAAGCGGACGCACACGGCTGACAAGGGCACACAACTGCCGCGCAAAATGTGCTTCTTCTACAACATGTAGGCTGCCAAGTCAGCATCGGCCTCGATGTCGGACTACCAGGCCGGAATTCTGCGCGTGACTTGAGACTCACCCCGAGCGCGAAAAACGCTTCGGAGATTCGCATTGCGGTAAAAGGTTAGTCCGGAATTGCGTTAACTGATTGTCACTACCACTTTTCCGCTCGCGTGTCCGGTTTCGATGTAACGGATCGCCTCTGGAACGTCGTCCAAACTATACCGGCGGTCGATAACGGGCTTTACCTGTCCCGTTTCGCAGAGTTCCTTTAGCAGCAGCAGGTCTGCTTGCGTGGGTTTCACCAGTAAGTTACCCATCTTCTGGCCACCGAGTGAGAGCCACGGTCCAAACAGCAGCGCATCGGTCAGTTGTCGATTCGACCCGCCGGTCATGACGTAGTGTCCATGCGGAGCGAGTGCCCGACGGTAATCCCAAATCGACCGGTCACCGTTCGCGGCGATGATCAGGTCGTATCGGTGCCCGGTGAGGGTGAAGTCCTGTCGGGTGTAGTCGAGCGGGCAGTCTGCTCCAATCGACCGAATCATCTCCAGATTTCGTGTGCTGCACACGCCCGTCACCGTGGCGCCGAACGACTTGGCGATCTGGACTGCAAACGTACCGACGCCGCCGGATGCGCCATGAATCAAAACGCGTTGACCGCGCTGAATGTGTCCTTTGCGAAGACCTTGAAGGGCCGTGCATCCCGCCGTCGGCAGCGCGGCCGATTCCTCGAACGAGAGATTCGTCGGTTTCAGCGCAAACGCCTTTTCCGGAGCCGCGACGAACGCGGCATATGCGCCGAAGCCGCAGCGCGACAGTTCGCCGAATACGTCATCACCAGGTCGAAACTCCGTGACAGCCTTCCCGACGGCCTCTACGCGGCCTGCGATGTCGTTGCCGATGATTCGGTGTCTGGGCGTGCGAACTCCTTCGACCAGACGAAACGGGAGCGGTGTCCCGCGCAGCAGATGCCAGTCTCCTGCGTTCGC
>Ga0075425_100007039_pt1 | contig 11858 bp, 16 predicted proteins | sample SoiMethybrSBSTD4_FD_75300 | JGI IMG/M metagenome (GOLD analysis project Ga0075425, IMG submission 75300) | Bulk soil microbial communities from a Populus tree surrounding site in Tennessee, USA - Soil MetaG P. TD hybrid SBSTD4 | ecosystem: Environmental > Terrestrial > Soil > Tree plantation...
TTGGCCTTCCGCCGCCGCGCGTCGCTGAGGAACGTGTTGCGCAGGATGCGGAAGAGCCACGCCTTGAGATTGGTGCCCGGCGTGAACTGGCCCGCCGCGCGTAGCGCGCGCGCGTAGGTCTCCTGCACGAGGTCCTCGGCGTCGCTGGGGTCACCGGTCAGGTAGCGCGCAAGATTGTGCAAGGCGTCGACGTAGGCCAGGGCCTCCCGTCCCAGCGCATCGTGGTCCAGCCCGTCCCCTCTGGCCATGCCGGGCCATGGTACTGCGCGCCGCGCGCGCCGTCCCTCTCGTACTGCTAACGCATCGCGCCCCCGTTCGTTCCATGGCGGCCCACGACGGAACGCCGCGCACGGTCATGCGTTCGCACGGATGAGAGCCACTCAAGGAGGATGACGATGTTGAAGCGTACGAGTCTTGCCGCGGTCGCCGTTGCGGGGCTGCTCGTCACGGCATCAGGCGTGCCCGCCGCGGGGCCCGCGAGCGTGGAGATCAAGGACTTCACGTACGGGCCCTCGGTGCTCACGGTGCCCGCCGGCGCGCAGGTGACGTGGACGAATCACGACGAGGAGTCTCACACGATCACGTCGGCGACGGGGGCCTTCGGCTCGGCGGGCCTCAGCCACGACGAGACGTTCACGCAGACGTTCGCGCGTCCCGGCACCTACGCGTACTTCTGCGCGCTGCACCCCCAGATGCGAGCCACGATCGTGGTGCGCTAACCCTTCACGGAGATCGAGAGGACGACATGGATCGGATGGATCGGCGCGGATTCCTGCAGTGTGCGGCCTGGACGGGCGCCGCCGTCATGTGGACGGCGGCGGGTGGCGTGCTGTCGTCGCGAGTGGTGACACCCGCATCGGCGATGGAGGCGCCGGCCGGCGCCTTCAGCTTCGTGCAGATCAGCGACACGCACATCGGCTTCAAGGGCCAGGCCAACGCCGATGCGGCGGCGACGCTCCAGCAGGTGATCGACCGGGTCAACGCGTTGCCCACGCGTCCGGCCTTCGTTCTGCACACGGGCGATCAGACGCACGGTCAGAAGGCCGGCGCGTTCGACACGGTGGCCGAGCTGCTCAAGGGCGTCAAGACGGAACGGACCTTCTACGTGCCCGGGGAGCATGACGTCTTCCTGGATGGTGGCAAGGAATACCTCGAGCGATACGGACAGGGCACCGTCGGCGGTCGCGGCTGGCAGAGCTTCGACTACCGCGGCACGCATTTCATCGGCCTCGTGAACGTCCTCAAGTACAAGGGCGAAGGGATGGGCTCGCTCGGGGACGAGCAGCTCGAGTGGCTGGCGAAGGACGTCGCCGCGCTCGGGAGCAGCACGCCGATCGTCGTGTTCAGCCACGTGCCGCTCTGGGCCGTCTATCCGGCGTGGGGCTGGACCACGGAAGACGCCGAGCGCGCGCTCGGCGGGCTGCGCCGCTTCGGCTCGGTCACCGTGCTCAACGGCCACATCCACCAGGTCCTACAGAAGGTCGAGGGCACCGTGACGTTCCACACCGCGATGTCCACGGCCTTCCCGCAGCCGGCGCCCGGCAGCGCGCCCGCGCCGGGCCCGATGAAGATCCCGGAAGCCGAGGCGCGACGGATGATCGGCGTGACGGAAGTCGCCTACGTGCCGGGCCGCCAGCCGCTGGCGATCGTCGACTCGACGCTCGGCTGAGGTCGCACGAGGAAGGCTCAGCGAACGCGCTTGAGCACGAGGCCGGCGGGCGCGCCGGGAAACGGCCAGCCGGGGATCCACGCGGAGAAGCGGCCGGCCGTGCCGCCGGCCACGACGATCTTCACGTTCGCAGGCTCGCGGAATTTCGGTACGCGCGCGCCGTCCACCTCGGCGCGCGTGTGCTCCCACACGAAGTCGCGCACCTGTGCCTTCGACCAGCCGTCGCCCGCGATCGTGCGCGCGTGCTCGGGGCTGATCACCAGCACGGTGTCGCTCAGCGACCCCTGCGTGTGGCTGGCGATGGCCTCGCCGCTGCGGGCCACCGTCGTCAGGATCTCGCGGGCCGTGCGGTGGCGGGCGTCCACGACCACCTGCGGCGCCTCGGCCGCCAGCGCGCCGACGGTACTGTCGCCCGCCGCGAAGCCGTGCTCGACGTGGAGCGGCTCCCACGGGCTCTCTTCCTGGTACTCGCCGATGCAGTACGAGTAGCGGCCCGGCTGGGCGAACGTGGACATGCTGGTGGCGGCGGCGCCGCCCACGTTGGCCCAGACCAGGCGCACCGCGCGCCCGATCGTGGCGTTGGCGCGCCAGCCGGGGCCGAAGACGCCCGCCGCGCAGTTGACGTCGAGCTCCTTGCGGACGGGGCCGTTGAGGATCAGCAGCGGCGCCACGGCGTCCGTGGTGCCCGACACGCCGACCAGCGCGAAGGCCGGATCGCAGATCGCCTCCACACCGGCGATCACCGCCGGCACGTACGCGGGACGGCAGCCGGCCAGCACGGCGTTGATGGCGATCTTCTCGACGGTCGCGCGGCCGAGTCGCGGAGCGACCAGGCCGATCAGCTCGTCGCCGGCACGCCCGCTCGCCTCGACCGCCGCGCGCACGCGAGCGGCCGTGGGCGGGATGACGGGCAGGCCGTCGGTCACCCCGCGCCCATACAGGATCTCGATCGCGTCGCCGTCGTCGCCCATCGCGAGAGATGGTACGACACCGTCGCGCTACGATGTCGGGGTGCGACTCGGCCTCGTGCTCCTCGTCCTCCTGAGCGCCGCGCTGCCGGGCGTGGCGGCGCCGCGCCCCACCGACATCGTGGCGGTCGACGACTTCATCGACGCGCCGCGCGCGATCTTCGGACGTACGCGCGCCGCGGTGGAACGGGCGCTGGGTCCACCGGCCTCGATCCGCCCGCGCGTGCTGCCGGCGGCACCCACGGGCGCCGCGGAGGCGGTCGACGAGCTGCTCTACCGCGGCCTCGCCGTGGCGGTCTCGCAACGCTCATCGGCGATGCGACGCGTGGAGATCACCGAGCCGCGCTGGAGCTTGCCGCGCGGGCTCAACGTGGGCACGCCGCGCGCACAGGTGGAGGCGGTCCTGGGTGAGCCGCAGCTCGTGTCCGACGCCAGCGTGCTCTACCTCGACGCCGACGGCTTCCCGAACACGGTCGAGTTCCACTTCCGCGACGACCGCGTGCGCCGGATCGAGTGGAGCTACGCGCCGGCGGACTAAGCCGCCTTGAGCGCGCGCTGCACGGCGGTGACGACCTGCTGGAGATCGTAGGGCTTGCCGATGATCTCGATCGCGTCGGTGGGGCCCACCAGGCGCTCGAGGTTGGCCTTGTGGGTGGTCGTCGCGATCACCGCGCGGCCGCGCATCGCCTCGCTGCTGCGGAGGAGCTTGAGGAAGGTCCAGTTGTGGTCGTACGGCGGCGAGACGTCGTAGACGAGCGCGCGGGGGTCGTGCGTCTTCAGGAACTCGACGAAGTCCGTCACCCCGCGCTTGATCTCGTCGACGTGGGCGCTCACCGTCTCGAAGCCCTGCTGCTCGAAGAACAGGCGCAGGGCCTCGACGGTGTCCTCGCTGGAGTTCACGATGGCGACGGTCGTCATTCCGGCGTCCCTGGCCCGGGATGAAAGCAAGCTGCAGGCCACTGATGGCCGCCGCGATATCCTGACCGGGTGTCCTCACTCGCCGTGAATCACACCGTCACCCTGGCGATCTTCATCGCGGCGTACGCCGCCCTCGGCCTCGGGCGGGTGCCCGGCCTGCGCGTGGACCGCACGGGCGTGGCCATCATCGCGGCGGCGGCGATGGTGATCACCGGCAGCCTGCCGTGGGACGACGCCGTGCGCAGCGTGGATGCCCACACGCTCGTGCTGCTCTTCGGCATGATGATCGTGGCGGCGTACCTGCGCCTCTCCGGCTTCTTCTCGCTGGTGACGCTGTGGGCCGTCCGCCGGGCCCGCTCCCCGCGCGGGCTGCTGAGCGCGATCGTCGCCGCCGCGGGCGTGCTGTCAGCGCTCTTCGTCAACGACGTCGTCTGCCTCGTGCTGGCGCCGCTGGTGCTCGAGGTCAGCCGTCGCCTCGGCCTGCCGCCGGTGCCGTACCTCATCGCGCTCGCGACGGCCGCCAACGTGGGCAGCGTCGCCACGCTGACCGGCAATCCGCAGAACATGCTGGTCGGCAGCTTCTCGAGCCTGACGTACCGCGCGTTCCTCGTGCGCCAGGCGCCGATCGCCGTCGTCGGCCTGCTCGCCGTCTTCGTGGTGGTGTGGCTGGTCTACCGCCGCGCGCTGCCGCCGGCCTTCGCGGAGGGCGGTGCGGCCGCACGCGCCACGGTTCACTACCCGCTGATGGTGAAGACGCTGGTTGCGGTCGGCGTCATGCTCGTGGCCTTCCTGGCCGGTGTGCCGATCGCGCTGGTGGCGATCGCCGGCGCGGCGTACTCGCTGCTGACGCGCCGGGTGAAGCCCGAGAAGGTCTATCGCGAGATCAACTGGGGTCTGCTGGTGCTGTTCGTCGGCCTCTTCGTCCTCACCGGCGCGCTGGAGCGCTCGGGCTTCGTGGACGACCTCGGCCGCTGGGCCGCGCGCCTGGGCCTCCACCGGCCCGCCGTGCTCACGGTGACGGCGGCGATCGTGTCCAACCTGGTCTCGAACGTGCCGGCGGTGCTGCTCTTCAAGCCGCTCATCCCGACGCTCGGTGAGCCGGACCGGGCGTGGCTGATCCTCGCCATGGCGACGACGCTGGCCGGCAACCTCACGCTGCTCGGCTCCGTCGCCAATCTCATCGTCGCCGAGGCGGCCCGCGAGGCGCGCGTCGAGATCGGGTTTCTGGAGTACTCTCGGGTCGGCGTGCCGCTGACGATCGTCACGCTGCTCGTCGGCTGGCTCGTGCTCACGCTGGTTCCCGTCTGAAGGAGACGCGACGTGGCGACACCGCTCCACGTGCTCGGATTTGCCGGAAGCCTGCGCAAGGGCTCGTACAACGGCGCCGTGCTGCGCGCCGCCGTGGAGCTGGCGCCGCCCGACGTGCGGCTCGAGACGTTCGACCTGCACGGCATCCCGCTCTACGACGGCGACGTGGAGGCGGCGGGACTGCCGGATGCCGTCCAGCGCTTCCGCGCACGGATCACCGCCGCCGACGCATTGCTGATCGTCACCCCGGAGTACAACTACTCGATGGCCGGCGTGCTGAAGAACGCGATCGACTGGGCCTCGCGACCACCCGATCAGCCGTTCCGCGGCAAGCCGGTCGCGATCGCGGGCGCCTCGGCGGGCGGCTTCGGCACGGCACGTGCGCAGTATCACCTGCGGCAGATGTGCGTGTACCTGGACATGCTGCCGCTCAACAAGCCCGAGGTCTTCGTCTCGTCGGCCCACCAGAAGGTGGACGCCGAGGGCCGCCTCAGCGACGAGCCCTCGCGTGCGGCGATCCGCGCGCTGCTCGAAGCGCTGGCGACGTGGGCGCGGCGGCTCGGGCGAGTCGGCTAGCTCGGCGTGCGCAGCCCCTCGATGACGTTGAGGACGCGCAGGACCTCGCGCCCGTCGCGGATCATCTGGCGGTCGCCGGCCTGCCCCCAGCGCAGCACGCCCTCGCGGTCGATCACGAACGTCGAGCGATAGGCGACGTTGCGCTCCTCGTCCAGTACCCCGTAGGCCTTGATGGCCGTGCGGTGCAGGTCGCTGAGCTGCGGGAACTGGACGCCGCGCGCCTTGACGAAGGCGGCGTGACAGGGCGGGCTATCGCCGCTGATCCCGAGCACGACGGCGCCGCGGGCGCGCAGGGCGTCGACGGCCTCACCGAGGCCGGCCAGCTCGGGGGTTCAGATGCTCCCCCAGGCATAGCAGTAGAAGACCAGGACCACGTCCTTGCCGCGGAACTCGCTGAGCGCGAGCGGGCGGCCCTCGGTCGAGGGCAGCGAGAACTCGGGTGCCGGCTGGCCGTAGCGTAGCATCGCGCCTCCAGTTAGAATCGGGCGCCATGAAAATACACCGTCTCTACGCCGACAAGAACGGGGAATCGCACTTCGAGACCGTGGACATCCCGCTGACGGAGTCGTCGCGGGCCGGCCGGCTCTCCGAGCGGATGCCGGCCACCGGGATCATCTTCCGCGAGGTCTCGCCCGACTACGACCTCGACTGGCACCCCGCCCCGCGGCGCCAGTACATCGTGAACCTCGACGCCGGGGTGCAGATCACGGCCAGCGACGGCGAGAGTCGGAAGATCGGCGCGGGCGAGATCATCCTGGTCGAGGACACCTGGGGCAAGGGCCATCTCTCCAAGGCCCTCGACGGCAAGATGCGCCACTGCCTGTTCATCCCCGTGGATTGATGGGCAAGCTCGACGGGAAGTGCGTCCTCGTCACCGGCGCCAGCCGGGGTATCGGCGCCGACGTCGCACGGCTGCTGGCCTCCGAGGGCGGCCGCGTGGTATGCGCGGCGCGCACGCTGAAGGAAGGCGATCACCGCCTGGCCGGCTCGCTGCAGACGACCGTCGACGAGATCCGCAAGGCCGGAGGGAAGGCGCACGCGGTGGCGGCCAACATCGCCGACCCCGCCGAGTGCGAGAAGCTGGTCGAGGCGGCGCGCGCCACCTACGGGCCCGTCGACGTGTTGGTCAACAACGCCGCGCTCACCTACTTCCTGCCGGTGCGCGAGTACCCCGTCAACAAGTGGCTCGCCTCGTGGGCGGTCAACGTGCACGCGCCGTTCGTGCTCAGCCAGCTCGTGCTGCGCGACATGACCGAGCGGAAACGCGGCGCGATCGTCAACATCGGCTCGGGTGCGGCTATCGGCCCGGGCCGCGGGCCCTACAGGGATCCCGCGGTGGGGACCCGCGGTGGCACCTGCTATGGCGCCGAGAAGGCCGCCCTCGAGCGCTTCACGCAGGGCCTCGCCGCCGAGGTCTATCCCTACGGCGTGTCGGTCACGTGCGTGTCGCCCTCGCAGGTCGTGCCCACGCCCGGCACCGTCTATCACAAGCTCGTGAAGGATCTCGACGATCCGCGCGGCGAGCGCCCCGAGCTCATGGCCCGCGCCGTCCTGCTGCTCGCCACCGAGCCGCTCGACCGCGTCACCGGCCGCGTGACCTACAGCCAGCAGATCCTCAAGGAGTTCGGGCTACTCCCGGATGCCCGCGGGCGCGGCGTGGACTCGCGCGGCACCGGTTATTCGGAGATCTGAGGAGGCGTGCCATGACGTATGGCTTTCGCCCGGAGCACTGGCCCACCTTCGAGTGGGAGATGGACCATCGCGGCATCCGGCCGGCCGACATCGAGAAGGTGGAGCTTCGCGAGGGCACGACGCCGCCCGACATGAGGGTCGTCGTCACCCTCCGCTCGGGCCGCGTCGAGACCTGGGAGCAGCCGCAGCGCCCGTCGCCACGCGATGGATGACGGGACACGCATCGCCGCGCCGCGCCACACGATGGGATCGTCGGCCATCATCAAAGCCACGAAGATAGTGTGTTGGTGCGTCATCGCCTTGGACGTCGCCGCCACGATCCGCGTCCATCAACTTTTCCCTAATCGCGGACAGTCGCTCGCCACGCTTGTCCCGTGGGCGTTCACTTTGGCTGCTTTGTACTCCGCACCGAGGCGTTGGCTGGCCTGGGTGGCAATCCTGCTCAACGGCCTGCCCGCCGTGCTGGGCCTTCTTCTGCTTGTTCTCTCATTCCTCGGTCAGATCGTGCCATGGGTCGGTTTCGTCGTGGGGTTGGCGTTGATGCTGCTGGCCGCGCTGAACATCGCTGCGATACGAGCATCTCACTGGCGGCACCAGTGACCGTAGGTCCCCGACCCTTCTCGACGACAGGGCCCTCGCTGTCACGTCGACGCTAAGCCGTCGGCGGCGGCCAGGCGATCTTCATCGCGTCGAGGCGCCGCAGCCGGTCTTGCCCCAGCGCACGGTCCCAGATGTCCGCCAGGTCTTCCGGGGTCCACGGCGTGGCGCGCGTGGCCGTGCGCAGCGGCGCCTGGTGCGAGTACAGCGTGACTTCCTCGCCGCGCACGCCGACGATCTGGCCCGTGATGTGAGCCGCGCGATCGCTCGCGAGATAGGCGACCACCGGCGCGATGGCCTCGGGCGGTGTGGCCGTCGACGCGCCGCGCCGCTCACTGGGCAGGCGCTGGGTCATCCGCGTGTCGGCCGTCGGCGAGATCGCGTTGCAGCGCACGCCGTACTTGGCCATGGCCAGCGCCGTCGAGCGCATGAGGCCGACGATCCCTTCCTTGGCGGCTGAATAGTTCGGCTGGCCGGGGCTGCCCTCGAGGCCCGCCGTGGAGGTGAAGCCGATGATGCAGCCGCGCTTCTTCTCGCGCATGTGCGCGGTGGCCGGCTGCATGACGGTGAAGTGGCCCTTGAGGTGAACCGCGATGACCGCGTCCCACTCGTCTTCCGACATGTTGAAGATCATCCGCTCGCGCAGGATGCCGGCGCAGCAGACGAGGATGTGGAGGTCGCCGAACTCCTTGAGCGCCAGGTTGACGACGTTGCGGCCGCCCGCCATGGTCGCCACGCTCTCGGGGCTGGCCAGTGCGCGCCCGCCCGCCTTCGTGATGGTGGCCACGACCTCGTTGGCCGGCTCGCTGGACGGATCGCGCCCATCCACGCTGACGCCGTAGTCGTTCACGACCACCGCGGCGCCGGCCGCCGCCAGCCCGATCGAGACAGCCCGCCCGATCCCCGTGCCGCCGCCCGTCACCACCGCGACCTTGCCGTCCAGCATCCCCATGGCAACCTCCTTGGAGGCTCCCGAGTATACGGCGGTCTCGAGGGACGTCACGGCTCCGCCGGGACGGCCCGAGCGTTGGGGGCTTGGGGGCCATCTCGGGGCCCCCATGTCTGTAGGCGGTCTCGAGGGACGTCACGGCTCCGCCGGGACGGCCCGAGCGTTGGGGGGCTTGGGGGCCATCTCGGGGCCCCCATGTCTGTAGGCGGTCTCGAGGGACGTCACGGCGCCGCCGGGACGGCCCGAGCGTTGGGGGGCTTGGGGGCCATCTCGGGGCCCCCATGAATGTAGTAGCATTACGAGCACCAGACCCGCAGTGCCCCGCGATCCGTGAGAGGAGCGAGCGAATGTCGTACGACCTGGTGATCAAGAATGGCACGGTGATCGACGGCTCCGGTCTTCCCCGCTTCCGCGCCGACGTGGCCGTTCAGGACGGCCGGATCGCGTCCATCGGCCGCATCCGCGAGGGCGCGCGCCAGGTGCTCGACGCCGAGGGGCGCGTGGTCGCCCCGGGCTTCATCGACGGCCACACGCACATGGACGCCCAGATCTTCTGGGATCCGCTCGGCACGTGCTCGTGCTGGCACGGCATCACCAGCGTCGTGATGGGCAACTGCGGCTTCACGCTCGCCCCGTGCGCGGACAAGGACAAGCAGCTCGTCATGCGCAACCTCGAGCGCGCCGAGGACATCTCCGCCGACGCCATGAACGTCGGCATCGAGTGGTCGTGGACGACCTACCGCGAGTACCTGGACACGCTGGAGCGCCTGCCCAAGGGCATCAACTACTCGGGCTACATCGGCCACTCCGCGCTGCGCACCTATGTCATGGGCGAGCGGGCCTTCGACGGGGCCGCCACCGAGGACGACATCAAGGCCATGGAGGCCCAGCTCCGCGACGCCATCGAGGCCGGGGCCATCGGGTTCACCACGTCGCGCTCGCCGAGCCACGAGACGCCCGACCGGCGCCCGGTGGCCAGCCGCATGGCTGACTGGTCGGAGGTGCGCCGCCTCGTCAACGCCATGGGCGACCTCAACGCGGGCATCTTCGAGCTGGCCGGCGAGAACGTCGACCGCAACAAGGACGCGGACCCCGCCAAGCGCCGCGACTACCACGTGCGCCTGCGCGACCTCGCCGTCGAGTCCGGCCGGCCCATCACGTTCGGCCTGTTCTCCCGCAAGGATGCACCGGGCGTCTACAAGGATTACGTGAAGCTGCTGGACGAGACCGCCGCCGCCGGTGGACGCATGTTCGCCCAGGTCCACAGCCGGGCGCTCTCGGCCGTGCTCTCCTTCCGCACGCAGCTGCCCTTCGACAAGCTGCCGGTCTGGAACGAGATCCGGAAGCTGCCGCTCGCCGAGCAGCGCGCAAAGTATCGCGACGCGGCCGTCCGCGCCCAGCTCGTGGCGGCTGCCGGGGCGACGCACGACGGCCGGGCGCGCGGCACCGAGGCCAAGCCGATGCCGTTCGACCGGATCTTCGTGATGGAGAACGTGCACGGCACCCACCGCTCGGTGGCGGAGATCGCTCGCGAGCGCAACAGCGACCCGGTCGAGGCCATGCTTGACCTCGGGCTCGAGACGGACTTCAACGTCTTCTTCCTGACCCCCATCGCCAACGAAGACCAGGACATCGCGCTCGACCTCATGCGGCTGCCGCGCGCGGTGGTCACCTTCTCGGACTCTGGGGCCCACGTCTCGCAGCTCATGGACTCCTCGCTCCAGACGCACCTGCTCGCCTACTGGGTACGCGAGCGCCAGGCCTTCACGCTGGAGCAGGCCGTGCGGATGCTCACGCTGGTGCCAGCCACGCAGTGGGGCTTCGCCGATCGGGGTCTCATCCGCCAGGGCATGGCGGCTGACTTCGTCGTGTTCGACCCGGACACGATCGCGGCGGAGATGCCGGAGGTCGTCCACGACTTGCCGGCCGGCGCCAAGCGCCTGACGCAGCGCTGCCGGGGCATCGCGGCCACGGTCGTCAACGGCGAGGTCTTGCTGAAGGACGGCAAGCACACGGGCGCGCTGCCGGGCCGGCTGCTGCGAGGTCCGCTCGCGCGGGTCTAAACTCGGAAGACGGTCGCCGAAAACACTGCGCGCGGCGCAGAGCCCGTCCGGCTCTGGCCGCGCGCGCGTGCGTTTAGCGTCGTCGCTGCGCGACTACCGTGTGGGTGGCGGAGGCGGTGGCGGTGTCCCGCCGGGCGGCGGTGGCACCGCCGCGGGAGTGAAGCTGGACGGCGCACTGGCCGGCGGTGGCGGCGGGGGCGGCGGTGGTGTCGCCGCCGCCGCGGCCGCGGGGGCGGTATAGGCCGGGACCGAGCCGCGCGCCACAGGCACCTGGTTGCCCTTGGCGTACATGCACTGCATGTAGCTCGCGTCGTAGCGCCGCTGCACGGAGCCCTGCGAAGCCTGGGCATTGCCGGCGCCGACGAGCGTGCCGCCAAACAATCCCGAGCCCGCGCCCACCGCGGCGCCCGTCGCAGGGCTACCGGCCGCGGCGCCGATGGCCGCGCCCAGGGCGGCTCCCACCAGGGTGCCGACGGCGGCGCCCGTGGCAGTGTTGCGCGCGCCGCTCTCGTTGACCGTGGTCCCGATCTGCTGGCTGGCGAACTGCCGGCATTCGGTATCGTCCATCTGGAACCGGTTGAAGTCCTTGCCGGTCCCAGGCAGCACCATCACGCTCGGGCCCGACGGCACGCTCACGCAGCCCCCCAGGACCACAGTCGCGAGAAGACAGAGGGCGATCGGTTTTTTCATGGGCTCAGTCCTGTCGCGGCGGAACCTTGACCCACGGCTCCGGGCAGGTCTGGACGCTCGGGTAATACCCGCGCGAGCTGGGGCAGTAGTACCAGTAGGCCTCGGGCGCGCTCGGCGCCGGCGCGACCGTCACGGACGACTGCTGCGGCTGCTGGACGTAGACCGGAGGCTCCTGCACGACGACCGGAGGCGGCGAATAGGTGTAGTACGGCGGCGGATAGTACCAGTACGGATAGTACGGGTAATACGGGTAGTACCCCCCGAACCCGATGAAGACGCGCGTGCCGCCGTGATGATGGCCGTTCCAGGCCAGGCTCGGCTCCGCGAAGACGAGAAGCAGGGCCACCAGCAGCAAGGCGACCGTGGCAATCTTTCTCATGGCACCCCTCCTCGGACGACTTCGACGCATGACCCCTGAAACGTATTCA
>Ga0075425_100007043_pt1 | contig 11856 bp, 8 predicted proteins | sample SoiMethybrSBSTD4_FD_75300 | JGI IMG/M metagenome (GOLD analysis project Ga0075425, IMG submission 75300) | Bulk soil microbial communities from a Populus tree surrounding site in Tennessee, USA - Soil MetaG P. TD hybrid SBSTD4 | ecosystem: Environmental > Terrestrial > Soil > Tree plantation...
TGCCGGCGACACTCTGTTTTGCTCCGCCAAGAGTGGCTTCATCCCGGGGGCCCGCGGTGGTGTCTATGCAACGTCGACCCAACATCAACTTCGGCAAACGATGCGCAATCTCCTCGATAACTTGGAGGAGGCCGATATGCATTTCGATCAGGTCGTCGCCACGAACGTTTATCTCGATGACTTGAAAGATTTGCAAGCGTTTGACGAGGTTTACACCCAGTACTTTGGCCCCGTTCCGCCTGCACGAACAGTTGTTCAGCAAATCGCGCCCCGCGAGCGCAAGGCCGACAAAGAGGACCATTATCCTGATCTGGAGCAGGTTTCACTGATTGCGATACGTAACCCTTCCGGCAAATAAGTGTTGAAAAACGACAAGCTCACCCTGCACTGACCCTTGTATCTCTGATCACAGACATTCTGCCCAACAAAAACGACGATCAGCCTAGGGGTCCGATTGAACGGAAACTAAAGGACTGACGCGCCGGGAGTCTGCGCACACCAGCGCGCATGGTTCCCGGTTTGGGGGTAGGAATATGTGGAAAACAACCTCGCTTTTCCTGGCAGTCTTCATGGGCGTTGGCTTGGTCCCATTGTTGGTTCCGGGCAGGAACAGACGGAATCACAAAAAATCACCGTGAAGGGTCGAGAGGTGAACAATGGCGTCGTGATTTTGACGGTTCGCGACAGCAAGAACTCCTTTGAACTGCAATGCAACCAGGGTGCTTCAGGCTGCGCGGCTCTCGATCCCGCAAACTACGTCATGGTTCGGCTGCCTAAGAATCACGGGCTCTACGACTGCGTAAACGTCGAAGTGCATCGGCAATCTACGAATTCAGAACACGGCGACATGCTTGGCCAGTACTGCCTTATAGAAGCGAAGTGACTTGATCACGGGAACCGTATTCCGAAATCTCCGACTCCAGGTGTGGCGCAGGACGAAAGGTCCTTCTAAGATCAGTACGCATTTAGGAGGCGCCCATGCTCGAACTGCAAGCCATCGCCCTCGATATCCCTGGCGAAGCGAACATAATCCTGGGGCAGACCCATTTCATCAAGTCGGTGGAGGACATTTATGAAGCCGTGGTCAACACAGTGCCCCAAGCCAAGTTTGGGGTGGCCTTCAACGAAGCCTCTGGACCTTGCCTGACAAGGGCCGATGGGAACGACGAAGAACTTATAGGGATTGCCATCCGCAATGCACAAGCGTTAGCTGCTGGCCATGTGTTCGTGCTCCTCTTGCGCAATGCGTATCCGGTCAACGTGTTGAATGTTCTGCAGAATGTTCCCGAGGTCTGCTCCATTTTCTGCGCGACTGCAAATCCCGTTTCCGTGGTAGTGGCAAAGACGGAAGCAGGGTGCGGAGTGATGGGTGTAATGGACGGTGCATCCCCCAAGGGCGTGGAGGGTGCTCAGGATGTGGCGAATCGAAAGCAGTTCCTGCGGACGATCGGCTACAAGCGCTAAAGGGATCAGGCCGGACGCGCTTTTGCAAGGCCCGCTCGAGCGGACCGGAGAGCCAATTCTCGCGCCGCACGCAATTGCGCAACCGGATCGCCACTGGGACGAAATTCCATGGCGGCAATTCCCGTATAGTGCAGTTCGGCCAATCTGCGGAAGATGTTTTCGTAGTTGATCTCGCCCGTACCCGGCTCATGCCTCCCGGGTACATCGGCAATGTGCACCAATCCCAAGTGGGCAATGCTTTTGTCCAGCTTCGCGATCAGGTTGCCGTTGGCGATCTGTTCATGAAAGAAGTCATAGAGCAACTGCACCTGCGGATGATTCACAGCTTCCACGATCTGGAGGGCCTCTGCGATCGACGTCAGATAATACTTGGGGTTCTCTTCCGGATCGATGGTTTCGAGCAACAGTCGAACGCGTTCACCCTTAACCTTTTTCCCTTCCACGATTGAGGCCGCTTCTTTGAGCGTGTCAATACAGCTTTGGTGCTGTGCTTCACGGCTTATGCTAGGAACCCGGTTGCCGGAGAGCAGGATCATACTCGGGCACTCAATGCGTTCCATAATCGTCAGAGCTTGCCGGAGTTCGGCCAGCAGCGCCTGACGTTCCTCCGGGTTGCTGACGCCGTGTTTCAATCCGGCCGTGCAGTCGAAGGTGATACCAAGCTCTTTTCGTTTGGCATTTATACGCTCGAACTCGGCATCGTTCCATTTCGCGTATTCGCCGACTAGTTCCACATTGCGATATCCGGCCTCTGCAACCTTCTCCAACCTCTGCTCGAACGGCAAGTCGTTGAAGACGGTCCAGAGCATCACGGAGAACTTAAACGGAACGTCGGCAACTTCGTCGATGTAATTGCCGGAAGTTTTCGCAAATCCCGGCAGGGAAGTATGAGTGAGTCCGAAGGTTCCCGCCAGAGTTCTTGCCATTGTTTGCGTAAAAGCGCGTCGATTCACATGTCACCTTCCTGCGGGTCGAATTCACGACGGCTGAAGGTATCACAGAAAAGTGATTGCGGAGATAGCACGGTGCTGCTTCAGAAAATCGAATGAATTTCAGAAGATCGAATGAAGGGAAAAGATTTTGGCTCGAAAACGGCTCCGCGGGAAAATGGTAGTTCGATGTTCTGTTACCGAACCACGATTTTCCCGCAGTCGTACTGCAACTTAGGAACGATCAGCTAGCGCGGGGCATAGGTTTGTCGCTTCGTTGAAAATCCGCTCCCGCTTCTCCGGCGGAGGCCACATCTTCTGCCCCGGTTCTCGCCAGGATCTCTTTCGCTCGCTTGGTCCACTCTGAGTTATCAGAGTGAACAGATAGTAGGATGCCGCCCTTCCGAAGGCGTCCCTCGTAGCGCTTCGCTTCATATTCCGGAATACCCATTCCGATGAGAGCGCCGGTAATTCCCGCTACGGTTCCGCCTACACCCGCGCCCGCAAGAGCGGCCATAATCGGACCCGCCGCGATAAAGGGCCCCAGTCCCGGAATTGCGAGTGCACCGATACCCGCGAGCCATCCTAAAGCGCCGCCCACAATAACTCCGGTGGCCGCACCGGCAGTTGCTCCTTCTGGGGCTTTGGTCCCCTTCTCATGAGCGAAATCTTTGGTTCCAACATTTTCTGAAAATAGTGCGGAAATATCGGTATTTCGAAAGCCAGCGGACTTCAATGCATCCACCGCACTCTCAACTCCCTCGTAGGTCGAATAGATTCCGAAGACAGCTGTATTTTTTCCTGCCATGACATCTCCTTGTTTATCGTTTATCGATTTGAACGGGTGCGGATTGTGATCGCAGGTAGACGTATCTCCACGCCGAATTGAGGCGGCCTGCAACCAGCAGGCCGCCATTCACTTGAAGGGAGGACCCAGCAATCAGTCCTCCTCGCCGGTCATGCGGTTCTGGCTCCCAACACGAAGTGCATGATCAGTGAGATCACCGCAAGTATCAGCAGCAAGTGGATCAAACCGCTTGCTACGTGAAAAACCGTAAAGCCGCCAATCCATGCGATCAGCAGAATCACGAACAATATGGTCCAGATACTCATATTTCTCATCCTCCTGTCGGCCGACCCCGCGCGACCAGTGCGTTCGGAAGACACTCACGCTGTCACCGCTTGACATGGTCGAGCGTGCTTCCGAAGCTCCCACTATGACGGTCGCAACCTTTGTTTTCGATCCGGTGAATCGTGCACTTGTTCTGGAGTGACTATGTATTCCGCAAATGAAGAAAAATCAGGGGATAAGTGAGAGTTGTGCAGGGAAAAACCGCATATTCATTGAAGATCGCGGCACCTGGAGATCAGCTATTGACTCGGAGGGGAAGGCGATGGTGGTGCATCCGACATCTTGCGGGCCAGATCTTCATCGACCGATTTCTTATGCAGTTGGCGAACTTTTGCGTACTCCCTCTGGGCCTGCTCTGACTTATTCATCGTCTGGTATACGCGCCCGAGCTGATAGTGGGTTTCAGGCTCTTCGGGATCGAGAGCCACCGCGTGCTGCAACGCGTTTGCTGCCTCCGCGTATCGCTTCTGCCGGGCCAGTATGGTTCCTGCATCGACGTAGGCAATTCGAATGTCTTTTTTCAGCTCTATCGACCTTTGCAACAACTCCAAGGCTCGCTCCAGGTTGTTTTTCTTCATCTCTATGTCGCCCAGGTGCGCCAGAGCCTGGGCATTGTTGGGATCAAGGGAGAGCTCGGTCTCGAATTCCTGTTGTGCCTCGTCATAGCGACGGGATTTCCAGTAGAGATATCCAAGGCCGAAATGCACGTTGGGCTCTTTGGGAGAGACCTTGGCGGCAACCTGAAACTCGGCAATGGCCTCCGGAGTTTTCGCCAGGCCGTCGAACGCTTGCCCCGTAAGCATGTGAGCAGTGGCCGAGTCGGGATCTCGTTGCAGGATCTGCCGGAATTCCTGCAACGCGCAGGAGTATTGTTTGGCCCATAAGCAGCTTTGCGCCAGCATGTGATGCAGCTCGGTGTTACCCGGATCTGCTTGGGCTGCGACGCCCAGATGCTTCGCGGCGTCAGAAAATTGCTTTTCTCCGTAGTAGCTGATTCCGAGCAGAGTGCGAGCCTGAAGATTTTGCGGATCGGCCGCGAGTGCCTTCCGGAAGGGCCGGATCGCCGCCCCAAAGTGCCCCTGCTTGAACTCGGCGAGTCCCAGATTGAGCTGAACGCCTGGAAGTTTGGGATCAACCGACAGCGCCTTGGTATAGGCGGAAGCCGCCTCAGCATACTTTTCCTGCCTTGACAGCAGGACCCCCATGCTCGCAAAGGCAGCTGCATCTCGCGGGTTCTTGCGCGTTACAGCCTGCCATGCCGCTACCGCCTCAGCGAGTTTTCCTTGTTGTTGAAGGGCGATGGCGTCGGCGGGCGTTTGCGCTTGGACGCAACCAGCAATGAGCAAAGCGATCGTGGCCGGCACCAGGGTGGGCTTCTTCACGCAGTGTTTAGGGTACAACTTTCCAATCGCCCAGCGAGAACAGCCAACGATCCGCAACTGATCACCAAGGCGCAGCAAGGTCTTCGGGTTCGTCAGGAGCAAACAGGCTGCTTTAACCTCATTAACTTTTGCCGCGAAGCAGACAAAAAAGCCCCGCTCGTGGAGTGTCAGTCCGAGCGGGGCCAAGGGCGTACTGCAGTGAAAGTTAGTAATACAGCTTCAGGCCGAGCTGGAATGTTCTCGGGTCAAAGGCATTCGTGATCGCACCGAAGTTGCTGGCTCCAAGGCTCGTGCTGATGCCGCCACCCTGGAGATCGCCGCGGAATTGTGTGTGGTTCCACGTATTGAAGCTCTCGGCGCGGAATTCCAGCCGCGAGCCGCGCGATTCGCTGAACACGAAGCTCTTGAACAACGAGATGTTCCAATTGTCGCGCCCGGGACCGCGCACGGCTTTAGCCGGCAGATTGCCCCATGTGCCGGGCGCTGGATCTGCGAAGGCCGTCGGATCGAACCATTGATCCACTGTTTTTGGATAGCGGATCTTGCCGACCAGGTCGGGCCGATTTCTGGTTTGAGGCACGATACTGGAGACGTTGGCGTTGGTGTCCAAAATATCGAGCGGCGCACCCGTCTGCATGGTCACGATGCCGGAGATTTGCCAACCCCCGAAGGCTGTCTTAAGAGCCTTGTTCGAACTCCCGCGGAGTATTGGCAAGTCATAGACGAAGTTCACGAAAGCGACATGTGTGCGATCGAAGAACGACGGCCCCAGGTCATATCTCCACCCGGCGTAGGGGTTAGAGACGTTATTGAGATCGTAGCCGTTGTCGTTGTGAGCGGCCGCGTCAATCGCCTTCGAATAGGTGTAGCCGAACTGCAGGGAGAGGTCCTTCATGTTCGAGCGCAGATCGACTTGGAGTGAGTTGTAATGTCCGTTGGCTTCGTTCTGCGCCAACCGAATCGAATGAAAGCCCTCGAAGGGAACCTCTTGGTTGTAGGTGCCGGAATCAGCCTGCAATGCCGCCAGGCGTGCTTCGGGCGGCAGATTGACCTGGCGGAAAACGCTCTGATATCGGCTCTGATTGCCCACGTACGACAGCGACAGCACGCTTCTCGCCGCCAGTGCTCGCTGCACTCCGATGTTGTACTGGTAGCTGGTGGGTAGATTGTACTGGTTGCGATTTAGGCCAGTGATATCGGGAACAATGATGGGCAAAGGCGGTGTGACGATTGTCGTGCCCGACTGAACACCCGTCTTCGGATTCGCCAGCAGAACGTTAGTGAAGCCGGCGTGAGAACTGAACGGCACGTTGCCGCCAGCGTTGTACATATCGTTGCCCTGGATACGCTCATACATGGCCCCAAAGCCGCCGCGGATGACTGTCTTGCCATCCCCCATAAAGTCATATGCAAATCCGAATCGAGGTCCGAACACCGCCCAGTGATTGTCCACCAGGCCCTTGGGAATACCGTTCTTGCCGTCAATTCCTATGCCGTTCAAATAGAACTGGTATCCCTCGAGGATTGGATTCGGGCTGGTTCCGAGTCCAGGACTACTGGTACTGATTGTGCCGTCCGGATTAAAGATGGGTGCGGCGGCGGGATCGTACCGGTCGGGATAGAAGTTAGACGTTCGGTGATTCGCCTCATAGGTATGTGGAACGCCATCCCAACGCAACCCAAGGTTAAGAGTTAAGCGATTATTGACACGCCAGTTGTCTTGGATATAGGCAGCCCAGGAAACATTGTTCCAGTGCCCGTTATCGTGCACCGCATCCTCGTCGTAAGAGTTCGCGTACCCCAGTAGGAAGTCAGCAAAGTCATTGCCAGTGTAGGAACCGTTGAACCCGAAGTTGCCCTGGGTGCTTGCAAACACATCCTGAATCTTCTTGTAGATTGCCCAACTTGCACCGAACTTGAACTGATGTGCTCCCCGCGTCCAGGAAATATCGTCACGGATCTGGTAATCGTCCGCCTTGTTGCGCCAAGGTGTCCAGTTGGCGCTGTATTGCGCTCCGGTTGCCTGGCTCAGGTTAATGGTCGGGATACGATCTGACTCGTTCGGACCTGTGAAGACCCGATTGAAGGTGAAGTCCGTGGGGGCGCCCAGCGGCGCTCCAAAAGCAGCCACCGGAATGATGTTGATGCGATTTCCGTTGTAGTTGAAGGCGACCTCATTCAAAAGTCGCGGGCTGATGATCTGTGTGGCGTGAACCACGCCACTGTAGGAGGGATTCCCAAAGGTGTTCCCGATGGTCGGCACGTTGTCGCCGCTCCACATCGTTGTGCCGAAACTCTGCGAGATCTGCTCAGCGACGAAGTGTCCGAAGATCGAGAACTTGTCGTTGAACTGGTGATCCATGCGTACGATTTCTTCCGTCACATAAGTAGGGGAATTCGAGCCGCCCTGGAACTGCTGACCATTGGTGGGCGCCGGAAAGATGCCTGCATTGAGCAAAGATTGCGCGTTGGCATCCAACAAACTCGCGGGGATCGCATTGCCTGTGAATGGTACCGCGGTCGTGACGTTGCCGTCAGCATCGCACGTGCTGAGGGTCTGGCCGGCTGTCGCAAATTGTGCCTGCAGGGATGCCGAGATTTGGCCTGCGCACGGAGCATGGGGAGTTATGCCGGAGCCATTGAAATCGCCCCCGTACGTGCTGGGGAACGGGACCGTTCGATTCAAGGTTCCCCCTTGAATAAGTCGCCGCCATTCCATGTTGTAGAAGAAGAAAGTCTTGTGATCGCTCTTCCAGAAATCGACAGGGCCGCCTACGTTAAAGCCGAACGTGTTGAAACGCAGTTCGGCTTTCTTATCCGGAGGACGATTGAAGTAATTGCGGGCTTGCAAAGCATCGTTTCGATGAAACTCCCAAGCAGAAGCGTGCAGCTGATTCGTGCCCGACTTCAGGACGGTGGTCATGGTGGCGGCCGACGACAACCCATACTCAGCGCTGTAGCTTGAGCTCAGGACGCGGAATTCAGCCAGTGCGTCCATCGAGGGCATAACGCTGAATGTGCCTGATCCGCCCCGGTCCAGGTTCTCGCCGCCATCCATCAGGTAAATGTTGTGACCCGGACGATTGCCATTGAAACTGACATTCGCATTTCCGCCCACGGGAGTCGGTGTCTGAAAATCGTCCTGCAGACTGGTGGCTCCGGGTGTCAGGTTGATGAGCGTATAGATACTTCGGCCATTGGTTGCAAGTTGCGTCACCTGCTTGCCGGTGATCACGCTGCTTACTTCTCCGGAATCAGTCTGAACAGCAACCGGAGTCGTTTCGACGGTTATGGTTTCCTGTGCCGTGCCCATCTGCATCTGAAAGTCGACGCGAGTACGATCGCCGACGTTCAGCACGACGTCCTTCTGCTCGACAACCTTGAAGCCGCCGGCTTGAGCGCGAACGGTATAGCGGCCGATCTTCAGGTTGGGAGCAACGAACTGTCCCACATCATTGCTGGTCAAGGAGCGTACCTGTCCTGTCGCAGCGCTTGTGATGGTGATAGCAACGTTTGGGACGGCTGCTCCCGTGGGGTCCGTCACAGTCCCAACGATGGTCGCCTCTTGAGCAAAAGCCAAGGAAGCGATTCCCAGCAAGACACAGAAAGACATGAAGCGAACAAGGCTACGAACTTGCTTTGCACGCGCAAAACTCCCCGCGTACGTGGACGAGAGTATCCTCATTGCCATCCTCCAGAGTCGCACCCCTACGCAGCGACTTTGCAGTCAATTTTGGAAACGTTCACGGCGCCTCGGGTTTTATCTCCAGTCAACAGTGGTTGTCAAGCAAGAAATTGTGTCTAAATCGAATCTATATCGATTTAGCTCTGTCTCATGGTGAGAGTAAACGTATGCTGCTTGCCCAATCCCTGGCGATGTGCCACACTGGTCGCCTGTGGGGAGAGTTAGAGGGGGGACGGACGGTCAGGTCCCTGCCGACCGGACGGCAAAATCGATTAGCTTGAAAGATCTGGCGGACCATCTTGGTCTGGCGCCCGCCACCGTGTCTTTGGTCATGAATGGTTCGGCTGTCGCCGACACCATCTCACCGGAAACCAAGAAATTGATTTTTGCAGCAGCGCGGAAGTTCAACTATCGTCCCAACTTCTTCGCGCGCTGTCTTCGCACCCGACGCAGTTTCACCATCGGTGTGCTGGTACCCGAGGTGAGCGAGGGTTATAACGTCACGGTCCTGAGCGGAATCGAAGATCACCTCTTGCAGGAAGGATATTTTTACTTCGTTGCCAGCCACCGCTTCCGGCCCGATCTTATCGATGAGTATTCCCAGCTTTTCCATCATCGCTCGGTCGATGGTCTGATTGTGGTTTGCACCCCCTGGCATCGCAGTCTGCCGTTTCCAGTTGCAACCGTGTCGTGTCATCACTCAGTGAAGGGTGCGACCAGCATCGTGCTGGATCACAATCACGCAGCAGAAATCGCTCTCCAGCATCTGGTAAACCTAGGCCATCGAAAAATTGCGTTTATTCGAGGGCAAGCCTTCGTTCCCGATACTGAAGTACGGTGGAATGCAATTGCCAACGTTGCGAAGCGTATGGGCGTTCCCATTAGCGCGAAGCTAGTGGCACAAATCGAGGACAATTCGCCTTCCCCACATCTCGGATACCGAGCGACGCAGCAGTTGCTTGCATCGGGTGAGCCATTTACGGCCTTATTCGCCTTTAATGACATTTGTGCGATGGGCGCGATCCGCGCCTTGCACGAATTTGGTCTGCGAGTGCCTGAAGATGTTTCCGTTCTTGGTTTTGATGATATCGAGAGCGCCGCCTACCAGACCCGCGGTCTCACAACGGTGCAGCAACCCTTGAAAGCAATGGGAAAGATCGCGGCGGAAAATGTCCTGAGCCGCATCTTGCGGCCGACCAAGAAATTCGATGACGTCGCAGCCACTGAGATCGTCGTGAAGCCGAAGTTGATCGAACGTGAGACCACTGGACTGGCAGCCCAGCCTCGTCGGCTTCGCAAGGCGATGCACCCTGTTCGCTAGAAAGGGTCACCCCGACCGCTCGACCCAGCCTTGACGCCGCCATACCCGTATGCTACAAGCGACGATCTAAATCGATTTAGAAATTTCACTTACAGGTTCGCAGTTTTTCAGGTCCCACTTCTTACGCGTACAGGAGCCGATTTTTCATGACGTCAGTCCGCCACTATTCCGCCCTTCTGCTTCTGGCAGCGTCTTTCGCAACCGCGCAGTCAGCGAGCGCGCCTCCCTATTTGGACCCATCCAAGCCGTTCTCGGTGCGCGTTGACGATCTGATCTCGCGAATGACTCTGGAAGAGAAGGCTTCGCAGCTTGTAAATCAGGCGCGTGCCATCCCGCGGTTGCAGGTCCCGGAATACGACTGGTGGAGTGAGGCCCTTCACGGAGTTGCCAATGCTGGGATTGCAACGGTGTTCCCTGAACCCATCGGGCTTGCGGCTACCTTCGACGCTCCACTCATCCACGAGATGGCCGTAGTGATTGGCACCGAGGCACGAGCCAAACACCATCAGGCAGTGCGCGCCGGCCGGCGCGACATCATGGAGGGACTGGATTTCTGGTCGCCCAACATCAACATTTTTCGCGATCCACGTTGGGGGCGAGGCCAGGAGACTTATGGCGAAGATCCGTTTCTGACTGGGCGCATGGGAGTAGCCTTCGTCACGGGACTACAGGGCGACGATCCCAAGTATTACCGCGTTGTTTCCACATCGAAGCATTACGCGGTCCATAGCGGGCCGGAGCCCTCGCGTCACAGCATTGACATCCAGGTCTCCAAGCACGACATGGAAGACACCTATCTTCCCGCGTTCCGCGCCACGGTGACTGAAGGGAAAGCGGGATCGGTCATGTGTGCCTACAACCGTGTAAACGGTGAGCCGGCCTGTGCAAATAGCTTTCTTCTGGTTGATCAACTCCGCAAGGCGTGGAAATTCGAAGGTTATGTTGTGTCGGACTGCGATGCCGTAGCCGACATCTTCAATGGCCATCACTTCACGAAAAGCATGGCGGAAGCCGGAGCCGTCTCTCTCAAGCGAGGTATGGACAATGAGTGCGCCGACTTCTTCACGAAAGCTACCAGCAATTCCGACTACGTGAAATTTCTGGACGCAGTGAAAGAAGGACTGCTCACGGAAAAAGATATTGACGTGGCGCTACGTCGGACCTTCACCGCGCGATTCCGGCTCGGAATGTTCGATCCTCCAGAAATGGTGAAGTACGCGCAGACGCCCGAATCGGAGATCGACAGCGATGCGCATCGCCAGTTAGCGCTTAAGACAGCGCAGGAATCAATTGTGTTGCTGAAGAATGACGGCGTTTTGCCCTTCGGTCCGGCAGTCAAGAAGATTGCAGTTGTCGGGGCACTCGCCGAATCGCTTCGCGTTCTGCAGGGCAACTATAGCGGAACTCCCTCTCGGGCAACGAGTGCCCTGGAGGGCATTCGCAAGCAATTTGCCGACGCGCAAGTCAGCTTCGTGCCTGGAATGAACTTCCTGCGACAGGAAATTCTGATCCCTACAGCTGTACTTTCGACTCCTGACGACAAACCCGGACTGAAAGGTGAATATTTCTTGGAGGCGAACTTCCAAGGTACCCCCACCGTTCGGATTGATCCGTTCGCCATGATCCAGCCTTTCCACCCCGAGTCGGGTGCTTTGACGCCTCCGCCCGATGCCAAGAATTTCTCCGTGCGCTGGACGGGGTATCTGACTCCGGAACAGTCCGGCAACTTTCGTATCGGAGTGGTTGGGTCGATGAACCGGCTGTGGCTCGACGACAGGCTGATTGTCGACGATTTTGTTCTGCATGACCCCAAGCCCACCACGATGACGCTTCCGTTGGAGAAGGGGCATCGCTACTCCCTGAAGCTCGAGTACGGTCAGGGAGGAACAGGCATCAAGCTCGTCTGGCTGCCTCTGATTGCGGATCCCATCGGCGAAGCCGTG
>Ga0075425_100007044_pt1 | contig 11856 bp, 9 predicted proteins | sample SoiMethybrSBSTD4_FD_75300 | JGI IMG/M metagenome (GOLD analysis project Ga0075425, IMG submission 75300) | Bulk soil microbial communities from a Populus tree surrounding site in Tennessee, USA - Soil MetaG P. TD hybrid SBSTD4 | ecosystem: Environmental > Terrestrial > Soil > Tree plantation...
CCCCGCCCATGCCGCCCCCACCGTGGCCGCCACCGCCCATGCCGCCACCGCCGTGGCCACCACCGCCACCGCCGCCACGCACCAGGATCAGCGGACCGCTCGCTGCACTCGCACTCAACTGTTGGGAGTTGCCGGGACTACCCGCCAGAGCAGGCAATGAAGCGGCGGTGGTAAGAGCCAGCGCAAAAGCGCCAACAAGACCAGACGTGACAAGATTGCGTTTCATGATTGCGTTCCATTCGTAGGTCATGTGGTTATGTGGGCATCAAAGCTGCATGGCGGCACCGCTAAGCGGTCAGTGTCCATAAAAGGGTCAGGCGACCCTTGAGCAGCCTCTTGAATTCAGAGCTGGTCGTACGCACTCCACGCTGCAAGGCCGTGTTCTGCGGCATCATCTACTAGCGTCTATCAAATTTGCCTGAGCCACCATCACAGAGCCGCATGTGTGCATCCGGTCCGCGATCATGCGACGACGTGGCACGGGTGTGCCGCGGCCGGCAATGGTGAGGGCTCATCGATTGGGATTCCGAGAGCCTGATTACGACCGAGGCGATGCCGAATTTGTGAAGACGCCTAACGAACTCAGCGACCGAGGATCTATATGCGCAGCGCAGTGTCGCCATGGATCATGCACACATAGCGGACGGCATTGAAACGTTGGGCGATCGGCTCGAACACACGACACCGCCGACGGCGTTCTTGCGAGCCATCCCCGTGAACTTCGTAGGTGGTGCTCGGCAAATTTGTCGCGGTCATGAGTAGTGACCTCGTCCTCACATGCGCACGCCGCCATAAACATCAAATATTCCGTGCGGCCGCCGATGACCCGATCCAGAGCAAATCGTTTGGCTTCACATGCACTTGTTTGTGAAGCCCGCGTGATGCGCACTTGCGAAACGCAATATGCTCTACATCTGTGCCTCTGTATCCGCTGAGCGTTCCGGACCGCATCGTCTTTCAGTACGCACACACTCGATGTCGAAGGAGGGACCACGCGGCCAGGGTCTAGGAGTGTCCGCTGCATGGTCGCGATCGTTCGCATAGCGCTACAGCGGCCCTATACGTTTGTAGTCCTCGCCCTGCTCATTCTCATCGTCGGGCCGCTGGCCGCGCTGCGGACACCCGTCGACATCTTCCCAGACATTCGCATCCCCGTGATCAGCGTCGTCTGGCAATATACCGGTCTTCCACCGGATCAGATGGCAGGCCGTATTACGACGCCGTTCGAGCGCGCGCTGACGACGACGGTCAACGACATCGAGCACATCGAAGCGAACTCCTATAACGGCTTCGGCATCGTCAAAATTTTCTTTCAATCCAATGTCGCCATTAGCGTCGCCAATGCCCAGGTTACCGCGATTTCGCAGACCTTGCTGAAGCAGTTGCCTCCCGGCGCAACGCCGCCGCTGATCCTAAACTATAACGCGTCCACAGTTCCGATCATCCAGCTTGCGCTTTCGGGTGAGGGCTTGTCCGAACAAGCCCTCGGAGACCTCGGTCTCAACGTCGTGCGGATACCGCTCGTCACCGTGCCTGGCGCCGCGATTCCCTATCCATTCGGTGGGAAAACGCGCCAGGTCCAGATCGATCTCGATCCTGCCGCGCTGCAGGCGCGTGGCCTCTCGGCCCAGGACGCTGCAAACGCGCTCGCGGCTCAGAATCTGATCACGCCGGTCGGCACGCAAAAAATTGGCAGCTTCGAATATGCTATCCAGCTCAACAACGCCCCGTCATTAGTCGATGCCCTGGGCGATCTGCCGATCAAGAGCGTGAATGGAGCGATGGTCTATATCCGCGACGTTGCCCATGTTCGCGACGGCAATCCTCCGCAGACCAATATCGTGCACGTCGATGGTAACCGTTCCGCCCTGATGCAGGTGTTGAAGAACGGCTCGGTGTCGACTTTGTCGATTATCTCCGGAATCAAGCGGCAGGTGAATGCGCTCAAAGGGCAGGTGCCGAGTGCACTGAACATCTCATTGATCGGCGACCAATCGGTATTCGTCCGAGCTGCCGTCAGCGGGGTGGTGCACGAAGGCGTGATCGCTGCGGTCCTCACCAGCATCATGATTCTCCTGTTCTTAGGGAGCTGGCGTTCCACACTGATCATTGCGGTCTCGATCCCCCTTTCCGTGCTTGGTTCGATCATCGCGCTCTCCTTACTTGGAGAGACGCTGAATATCATGACGCTAGGCGGGCTAGCGCTCGCTGTTGGGATCCTCGTCGATGAGGCCACGGTCACGATCGAGAACATCAATTGGCATCTAGAGCAGGGAAAGGACGTCACGACCGCCATCATGGACGGCGCTGATCAGATCGTCGTGCCGGCCTTCGTCTCGTTGCTCTGCATTTGTATTGTGTTCGTGCCGATGTTTTTTCTGCAGGGCGTCTCGCGCTTTCTCTTCGTCCCAATGGCCGAGGCCGTCGTGTTCGCCATGATCTGCTCATTCATTCTGTCGCGCACGCTGGTCCCGACGATGGCTAATTACCTGCTGTGCGCGCACGCACCGCATAAAGAGGTGTCGGGCAACCGCAACGACAATGCCTTACCACGCAATGCTCTGGTGCGTTTTCAATGTGGATTCGAGGCGAGTTTCGAGAGACTGCGCGCGGGCTACCGTGAGCTCTTGGGTCTTGCGCTGCGCCGCCGCACTCTCTTCGCGTCAGGATTTCTTGCTTTCGTGCTTTTGTCCTTCTTGCTGGCGCCGTTCCTAGGTCGCAACTTTTTTCCGACGGTGGACACGGGCCAAATTCTGATGCACGTGCGCACCCAGGTTGGTACTCGTATCGAGGAAACAGCCAACCAGTTCGCCCGGATCCAGACAGCGATTCGGCAAATCATTCGCCCTGATGACCTTGCCACAATCGTCGACAACATCGGCATACCCATCAGCGGTATCAACATGGCATACAACAACACCGGTACGATCGGCTCCCAAGACGGCGATATTCAGATCAAGTTGAAGGAAGGCCACCGTCCGACTGCGGATTATATCCGTGCTTTGCGCGAGCGGTTGCCCGAACGCTTTCCTGGCACGACCTTCGCATTCCTGCCTGCTGACATCATCAGCCAAATTCTGAATTTTGGCGCACCGGCTCCGATTGATCTGCAGATTCGCGGGCCAAATCTGACGGCAAACTTTGCTTACGCCAAGCAACTGCTCCGGAAGATCCGTCACATTCCCGGCATCGCCGACGCGCGCATTCAGCAATCGGCCGATAACCCCGGCTTCAATGTCGATGTCGATCGCACGCGTGCACAATATGTCGGTGTAACCGAACGTGACGTGACGAACAGTCTGGTAGTCAATTTGGCCGGCAGCAGCCAGGTCGCGCCGACCTACTGGCTCAATCCGAGCAACGGCGTGTCGTATCCGATCGTACTGCAGACGCCGCAATACCAAGTCGACTCACTGAGCGCACTGGAGAACCTGCCGGTTACGGCAGCCGGCGCGGCGTCGCCGCAGGTTCTTGGCGGTATCGCCGACATCAGTCGCGGGACGACGAATGCCATAGTCACTCAATACAACATCCAATCGCTGATCCAGATCTATGCGACGACCCAGGGGCGCGACCTCGGCGCGGTCGCTGCGGACATCCAGAAAATGGTTGCCGACGCGGCGGCCGATGCGCCCAAGGGCAGCTCGGTCGTCCTGGTCGGCCAGGCTCAGACGATGAATAGTGCGTTTGCCGGCCTGCTGTTCGGTTTGATCGGCGCGATCATGCTGATCTACCTTCTGGTTGTGATTAATTTCCAGTCCTGGAGCGATCCGTTCGTCATCATTTCCGCGCTGCCGGCGGCCCTCGCAGGCATCATTTGGATGCTGTTTGCCACTAAAACGACGTTGTCTGTGCCGGCGCTTACCGGCGCGATCATGTGCATGGGCGTAGCGACCGCAAATAGTGTGCTCGTCATCAGTTTCGCGCGGGAACACCTCGAGCAGTTCGGCGACCCTATCGCTGCGGCGCTGGAGGCAGGATACGTGCGGTGCCGCCCGGTGCTCATGACGGCTCTGGCAATGATCATCGGCATGGCACCGATGGCGCTGGGCCTCGGAGAAGGCGGAGAGCAGAACGCGCCACTCGGCCGCGCAGTCATTGGAGGCCTCCTCTTTGCAACAGTTGCCACACTGATGTTTGTACCCGTCGTCTTCAGCATGCTCCATGAGCACAGAACTGGGAAGTCGGCGTCCACAACCGGAGAACAGCATGTCGCCTGATGATCATCTTCCGGTCATATCCCGCCGCGGCATACGCATCGCGGGTATCGCAGTAGGTGCTATTGCTGCGCTCATCGTCACTAGCGGCGCTATCACGCGCGCGAAGGGTAATGCCCAGCTGCGCGAGTGGACCGAGACCCAGGCCGTATCGACGGTTACCGTCGTGCGGCCGGACCCCCGAGACCAGGCCACGACGCTGGATTTGCCGGGTCGCCTCGAGGCCTACTACCAGGCGCCGATCTTTGCTCGTACGAGCGGCTACCTTGCGGATTGGAAAGTTGATATCGGTGCGCGCGTCAAGGCCGGGCAATTGCTCGCTGAAATCGATGCGCCCGACCTCGATCAGCAGTTGCTCCAGGCGCAGGCGGACCTCGCCAGCGCTCAGGCCAACGTAAAATTGTCGGAGGCGACACTGAAGCGTGGGCAGGCCTTGATTGCTCAGAATGATGTGTCGCGGCAGGATTTCGACCAGAGGACTGCCGATCTCGGCAACAAGCAAGGCTTAGTAAAATCGGCCCAGGCAAACGTCGATCGATTGCAGGTATTGGAACAATACAAGCGTATCGTGGCGCCCTTTGAGGGCCTTGTCACGGTACGCAATACCGACGTGGGTGCCTTGATCAGCGCCGGCGGCGGCACCGGTGCGGCTTTGTTCGTTGTATCCGACGTCCACAAGTTGCGCATCTACGTCAATGTTCCGCAGAATTATGTGCCTCGTATCAAGATTGGCGCCCAAGCGCAGATTTCCGTGCCGGAGTATCCCGGGAGGAGCTTTTCGGCGCTCGTTGAAGCCTCATCACACGCCGTCGACGTGGCGTCCGGAACCACACGTATGCAACTCGCCGTCGACAACGCTGGCGGCGAGCTGATGCCTGGCGCATTCGCGAATGTGCGTCTGGAACTTCTGGACGATGGTACCGCCTTGCACATACCGGCCAGCGCCCTGATTTTCGACGAGGGCGGGTTGCGTGTCGCCATCGTTGGCGCGGATGGTCGCGTGGCCTTCAAGCCGGTCGTGGTCGCGCGCGATATGGGGAGTGTGATCGGGATCGCGTCCGGGCTCACAGCAAACGACCGCCTTATCCAAAGCCCACCGGACGGCATCGCCGCAGGCGACCAGGTTCACATCGGCGGTACCGAGAAAAATGGCAGCAGGATCGCTACATCTTCCCAAAAACATGAAGCACCCCTCGCGCAGTGATAGCCAGCGCGAGGCGCCAATTTTAGTTTGATCGTGCTTGCGGTTACCCATCGAGATGGCCCAGAAATCTCGATGGCCTAAGATCATTGCAACATGTGCGGACCGTCGCGACCTGCGCGTAGCGGGGCGCCTACCGCAAGGACATCTAGCGTGATTACAGACACAACGCCTACGCGCCCGCCTCCGCTGCCCAATCCAACACCGCCGGTTGCGAGCGCACCCTCCCCCGGTCCACGTCCCAACGGTTCCCCGTTGGCCCCGCCGCTCGACACGGCGGCGGCACGGCAACCACGCAATCGCGTCCAGGTCGTGGCGGCGAAACCTTGGTGGATTGCATAGCCCCGTACGCTGGTACCCACATGACAAAGCTGGCGGCAGACATGCCAAGGGACGCTGAACGGACTGGGCCTGCCCGACGGAAGGATTCCGCCATTTCTCTCCTTCGGTCCAGCCAGAACTGTCATGAGCAGGCCGCCGAGCATCGGTCTCACTGATCCTCAGTTAACTGAAGAGGCGGTCTCGCATGGGCCACCTTGGTTAGGTTAGGGAGCCGTTTCGGGATCAAGCTCGCGCAGGCGCGGCGGGTCGGCGCCCGCGCGGCCACACGTGAAGGCCGCGCAGGCCGTCGCGAATGTCAGGACGCGATGGAGCTCATGACGGGTCATGCGGGCCAGCGACGCGCCGGCTATGCGCCCGATGCTCTTGAGCGCAAACAGTAGCCCAGCCTGGAAGCTGTCACCTGCTCCGATCGTGTCGACGAGCTCGACCGGCCGCGACTCGACCTCGACGACTCCTGCTCGCGCATGCCAGGCGACTGCACCTTGAGTGCCACGTGTAATAACGAAGAGCGCAACGCCTGCCGCAAGGAGGGTCTTCGCTTTTGCCGCATGCTCGCTATCGCCATAGAGAAAAGCAAAGTCGTTGTCGGACAGGCGGACGATATCGGCACGGGCCGTGAATTCGGTCATGCGGCGGACATATTGCGCCTTGTCCTGAACGAGATTGGGCCGGCAATTTGGATCAAACGACACGGTGGTCAATCCGCGCGCATCCTCGACCATCGCCAGCGTTTCCGCCGCTCCTGCGGGGTTGACCAGCGTTGTCGAGCCGACGTGGATCGCGTCTATCTCGGTGAATGGAATCGAACCCTTGCGATACCTCCAGTATCGGGACGCAGTTCCTTCGTCATAGAATGCGTATTGCGGCTCATCGTGGACCATGCGGACAAATGCAAGGGTCGTTGGGTATGCGCTACGTGTCGCGTAGCGTAAGTCCACCTGCGATCGCTCGGCGTGATCGGCGATCATACACCCGAACAGGTCCGTCGATATGCCACCCGCAAAGCCCGTCGGTGCCCCGAGCCGCGCCATGCCGATCGCCACATTAAGGCAGGAACCTCCTGCGACGGGCACGAGGGCCGCGCGCCCATCGGCAGCTTTGATCGGTAGGAAATCGATCAGCGCATCGCCGCAGCTCAACAGCATGAGCTCGCTTCCGGTCCGATACCTAAAGGTTCGAGTCGATACTCTGCATCACGATCCTGCTTTCTGTGTCGAGCCGCCGCATCAGCGCGTGCACTTGCCGCTTGGCGGAATGAAAGCGGGTCATGGCCGGCGGCGTCGTCTGCGTCGATGAACCGAGCGCCGACATCGCGCTCATGGCATGCTGCAAAGACGGAAACGTGCGATTTGCGACTGCACCTAGCATGGCAGCTCCCAGCAGCACCGGCTCGGCACATGAGGGCAAAGCGACCACCAGACCGGTTGTGTCCGCCATGATCTGCCGCACGAGCGCGCTGCGGCTTGCCCCGCCGCTGATTACCATCATTCGGCAAGGTATTCCGTGCGATCGCATGACATCGACGACATCCGCGAGGCCGTAGGCGAGGCCGCACAACCCGGCCACGAACAGACGTTCGAGGCTCTCGATGTCGCCGTCCAGATCGAGGCCGGCCACGACCGCACGCGCGTGCGGATCCGCGTGCGGCGAGCGGTTGCCGAGAAATTCGGGCAAGATGTGAATGCCGCGCGCAAGCATGGCCGCCGCGCCGGCCGTCTCGAAGCGTGAAACCGCGCGGTGCTCGAGAAACTCGAGAAGACCGAGACCAGCGCTCTTGGCGGCGGCCACCGCCTCGCCGTGGGCCGGATGCGATTGTAGCAGATGGTCGATCCCTGCTCCGGCCGCCGATTGGCCGCCTTCGTTGAGCCATAACCCCGGAACCATGGCGGAGAAATAGGGGCCCCAGACTCCCGGCACAAAGCGCGGAGTATCTGTCGTCGCCATGATGCAGGCGGACGTTCCCATGATATAGGCGAGTCGATCGAGCACGTTGACGCGCTCGTCCACGGCGCCTCGCCCACCGATCGTACCGATCCCGCCCGCATGGGCGTCGATCAAAGACGCACCGACCGGCGTACCCGGCAGAAGATCGAGCGCTGCGGCGGCCGACGACGTGAGCCCCTTGCCGAGAGCTGTACCGGGCTCCACGATTTCGCTGCCGATCCTTGCGAAATCGCGGCCGACAAGCTCGGACAGCCCGACCCGCTCAAAGAATTCAGTGCTCCACCGGCCCTTGTGGGCGAGATAGGTCCATTTGCAGGTGAGCGTGCACATTGAGCGCGCGACGCTGCCCGTCGCGCGGAACGACAAGTAATCGGCGAGGTCGAAGAAATGCCCCGCCGCCCCGTACGTCGCCGGCAAGTGCTCCTTCAGCCACAACAGTTTTGGCGTCTGCATCTCGGGCGATATGGTGCCGCCAAGGTAGCGAAGGACCTCGTCGTCCGTCTGATTGATGCGATGCGCCTGTTCGATTGCTCGGTGGTCCATCCACACAATGACATTGCGCTGCGGATCCTCGGATATGCTCACACTGAGAGGATTGCCCGTGGGATCCAGTACGGCGAGCGAGCAGGTGGCGTCGAAGCCGATGCCCTTGATGATCGACGCGCGCAGTCCCGCCTCCTTGAGGGCTGCGCGGACCGCACTGGCGCATGCTTCCCAGATATCGGTCGTGGATTGCTCCACCACATCCCCAGGCGCGTTCCAAATCGCGATCGGCCGACGCGCCGTTGCCCGCAGCCGGCCAGCGGCATCGAAGATGCCGGCACGGGCGCTCGTGGTGCCGACGTCGACACCGATGAATGCCTGTTCCATGCGGGCGCTCGAGGCTGCTCACCAGCACGTATAGCCGCCGTCGGCCAGGACGATACTGCCGGTCATAAGGCTTGCGGCATCAGACGCAAGGAATAGGACGACCGAGGCAATCTCCTCCACCTTGCCAAGACGACCCATCGGGGTTCCCCCGATCCAGGCATCATACATGGCGGGATTGGATTTGACGAACGCATTGAGCGGCGTCTCAATGTAGGTAGGCGCGACCGCGTTGACGCGGACGCCACGCCCCCCCCATTCGGCGGCGAGTGATTTCGTCAGATGATGCACCGCCGCCTTCGATGCATTGTAGTAGCTCTGCGCCTGCGGTTTGTTGACGATCAATCCCGACATCGAGCCGACGTTGACGATGGCACCGGATTTCGCAGTGAGCATATGGCGCCCGAACGAACGGCAGCACCAGAAAGTGCCATTGAGGTTCACGTCGAGGACGTTGAGCCAGTGCTCGTCGGCGACCTGCTCGGCCGGCGTCTCGCTCCGGGCGATGCCGGCATTGTTGACCAGTATGTCGATTTTGCCATAGCGCCCCACGACCTCTTCGGCGACCTGCGCGACGCGGCCGGAATCCGTTACGTCCATCTCTATGACGTCTGTGTCGTAGCCCTTGGCTTGAAGCGCGGCGCCTCCCTCCTGGGCGACCGCGCCGTTGCTGTCAGTGATGATCACCTTGGCGCCAGCCTCCGCGAGCGCCTCGACGCAAGCGAGCCCGATGCCCCGTCCCCCGCCCGTCACAAGGGCCACGCGGTCGCTGAGCTTGAGCATGTCGAGATACATGGCGTGTCTCTTTATCAACTGTTGCTCGACGGCCACCTTCACGGCCGTATCGCCTTGCCGTCCTCGCTGAAGCGATGAATGCGGTCCGGATCGGGACGAAGCCGTACGCGATCGCCCATCTTGAAACCAAGCTCGCCGACGAGGCGAGCCGTGAGGCTGCCGATCTGCGGCACGTCCACATACAGAAACGTGTCGCTGCCGAGATGTTCGGCGACCGATACCCGGCCCTCCCAGCCCTCCCCATCGCGGGTCGCCGCGAGGTGCTCGGGGCGGACGCCGATGGTGGCGGCGCCGTGACGCTGCGCCGCCTCCTGCCCGATGAAGTTCATGCGCGGCGAGCCGATGAAACCGGCGACGAACAGGTTCGCGGGCCGTTCATAGAGTTCGAGCGGTGAGCCATACTGCTCGACGTTGCCGGCGTTGAGCACGACGATTCGGTCCGCCATGGTCATCGCCTCGACCTGATCGTGGGTGACGTAGATCGCCGTAGTGGCGAGCTGCCGTTGCAGCTTGCTGACTTCGAGCCGCATCTGCACACGCAGCGCCGCATCGAGATTGGACAAGGGCTCGTCGAACAGGAATGCCTTGGGCTCGCGCACAATCGCGCGGCCGATTGCGACGCGCTGGCGCTGGCCGCCGGACAGCTCGCGCGGCTTGCGGTCGAGATACGGCGTGAGATTGAGAGTCGCCGCCGCGGCGTCGACCTTGCGTTTGATTTCGTCGCGCGGCAAGCCGGCCATCTTCAGCCCGAAGCCGATGTTCCCCCGCACGCTCATATGCGGGTAGAGCGCATAGGATTGGAACACCATCGAGAGACCCCGCTTGGCCGCCGGCACATCGACCACATTTGCGCCGTCGATCAGAATCCGTCCCGCGCTGACGTCTTCCAGCCCGGCGATGAGGCGCAAGAGCGTGGTCTTGCCGCATCCGGACGGGCCGACAAAGACGACAAAAGACCCGTCCGCGATCTCGAGGTCGGCGCTTTTGATGACGGCCGTCGCACCGAACGATTTGCGGACTCCTACCAGCGTGATCCGACCCATGCCTGCCCTGCCGTGTTTGTGCTTGTTATTTGACGGCTCCGAAGGTGAGCCCGCGCACGAGCTGCCGCTGACTGAACCAACCAAGCACTAGGATGGGGGCGATTGCCAGCGTCGACGCGGCGGACAGTTTTGCCCAGAACAGGCCCTCAGGGCTTGAATAGGACGCGATAAAAACGGTGAGGGGCGCCGCCTCCGAGGTGGATAGGTTCAGTGTCCAAAAGGCCTCATTCCAGGCGAGGATGACGTTCAGCAGAACCGTCGAGGCAATTCCCGGCACCGCCATCGGGGTCAGTACATAGACGAGCTCCTTGCCCACCGTTGCCCCGTCCATGCGCGCCGCTTCCAGGACATCCTTGGGTATCTCCTTGAAATAGGTGAACAGCATCCACACCACGATCGGCAGATTCCCCAGGCACAGGACGAGCACCAGGCCGATGCGCGAATCGAGCAAGCCGAAATTGCGATAAATGAGATAGATAGGAACAAGGACGCCGACCGGCGGCATCATCTTGGTCGACAACATCCACAGCAGGATGTCGCGGGTGTGCCTCGATGGCGTAAACGCCATCGACCAGGCGGCCGGAATAGCAATAAGCAGCGCGATCAACACCGAGCCACCGGCGATCACGACCGAGTTGACCGCGTGGTGGACATAATCGCTGCGGCCCTGCACGGCTGCGTAATTTTCGGTCGTCCAATCGAAAAACAGGAACGACGGCGGTGTGGCGAACGCCTCGAGCTCGGTCTTGAAGCTCGCAAGCCCCATCCACAGAATTGGGAAGAAGATGACAAAACCGACACCCCAGGCGAGGAGCGTCATGACCAATGTCCGCCCGGTAGAGACCCGTCTCGCCATGCCTCATGCCTCCAGGTTGCGGCCGACCAAGCGGACGAGGAAGAAGGCGACGATGTTGGCGAGCACGACCGCCACCAGGCCGCCGGCCGAAGCAGCACCGACGTCGTACTGGATGAGAGCCTGCGCGTAGATTAGGAACGCGATGTTGGTGGTCTGCAGTCCTGGACCGCCGCCGGTCGTGACGAATATTTCGGCAAAGACGGTGAGCAGGAAGATCGTCTCGATCAGAATCACGACGGTGATCGGGCGCGCGAGGTGCGGCAAGGTGATGTAGATGAAAGTGGAGAGCGCCCTGGCGCCGTCCATCTCGGCCGCCTCCTTCTGCTCCTCGTCAAGGGACTGCAAGGCGGTTAGCAGGATTAGTGTCGCGAATGGCAACCACTGCCAGGCGACGATGAGTATGATCGCCAGCAGCGGTGCTTCCGCGAACCAGTCGATGGGGGTGAGGCCCAGCGAGCTCCCGATGAAGGCAAACAGGCCTGACACCGGATGCATCAGCAGGTTCTTCCACACCAGCGCGCTGACGGTCGGCATCACGAAGAAAGGCGCAATGACCATCAGACGGACGATGCTGCGGCCGACGATGACCTC
>Ga0075425_100007046_pt1 | contig 11854 bp, 9 predicted proteins | sample SoiMethybrSBSTD4_FD_75300 | JGI IMG/M metagenome (GOLD analysis project Ga0075425, IMG submission 75300) | Bulk soil microbial communities from a Populus tree surrounding site in Tennessee, USA - Soil MetaG P. TD hybrid SBSTD4 | ecosystem: Environmental > Terrestrial > Soil > Tree plantation...
CTCACCCCAAACACAGCCCCTGCCTGGCACAGGGCGAGGGCCATCTTCTTTATATCTTTGTAGTGGGCTTGTAGCACTACGGTTGCTATGAGCAGTGCGCTTAACAAACCCGGATATTTCACGTCAGTCGCAAGAGCGGCAAAGATGTTTGTATCGATTGTTGATTGGGATCATTGAGGTGCGTCACTCTTCAATGCATCAGCGCAAAACGCCGATGATCTTTTGCTTTACGCCCCAGGCTGCATCTCTGGTCTTGTCAAAGACTAGACGATGCCATCGAGGTGGCCGAAAGTCACGAACGGCCAAATCAGGATGAAGCGGGGGCAAGCGCAACCAGGCGGGGACTTTTGGCAAGCACGTAGCCCCGACTCTTGATTTTAGTTCCAGGAACAATTCTTCCCACCGAGCCGCACATGCATCATTGGAATAGTCTCGGCATACTTTGTGACGCGCGGCCTCCGATAGCCGTTGCCAGGATTCTGGCTGCGACGCGAGGCGTCGCACTGCAGAAACGAAGCCATCACCTCGATCATCTACCAGCAGGCCGGTAACGCCGTCGTCGACTAGTTCAGTGACACCGCTGCGGATGCGCAGACAGATCGGAACGACACCGCAAGCCATCGCTTCCATCAAAGCGACCGGGAGACCCTCGTAATCGGAAAGCAACACCAGGGCGTGGCACCGTAACAAATGCTCTTGAATTTCTTCACTAGGCACCCGGCCTTCAAGGCGGATGGGCCAACCAGTGCCTTCCTGGCGCAAGATGGCTTCGACGTTCGCGCGGTCTGGCCCATCGCCGTATATTGCAGCTTCGATGTTTGGAACCTCACGGACGACGCGACAGAGGGCCCGGGTGACTTCTGAGATGCGCTTTTGCTCTTCGACTAGGCGCCCGACGTAAGCCAACCGTAGTCTTCCTCCATTAAACGTGCTGAAGCGGTTCGGAACAGGAGTTCCGCACGGAATTCGTCGTATGACGACTCCATTCGGTTGTCTCTTCAACACCTCCTGTTCAAGGAATTCCGAGACGCAAACGAGCCCCGATAATTGAAAGGCAGAGCGCCCACAAACAAACTCGTCAATCAACCCATGATAATAGGGTTCATCTGAATGCATGACACCGACAGTTGGGATACCTGCTGCACGAATCCACCGGCCCGCATAGTGAGCGGGAACGGTAAGGCTCGCAACGAAAACGTCCGGCCGGGATTCGCGGACCCTCTGGAGAAACCAACGCACGCCATCCTCGGTGTATTTCGGCCAAAAAATAGAGGAGCAGGCAAACGCATTTTCGTGCGCCCAGCTTATAGTTGGACATTCATCTGCGGGAGAACCTGTAATCAGCAGCAGTTCCGACTCTATACCACGACTGCGGAGTGCAGGAAGTAGCCGCTGAATCCATGCATCCGGTCCCGCTACATGGTTGCGTTCGTTGTAACTGCAGAAGGTGACTTTCACGGTCTCCGATTACACGTTTTTGGAAGGGATTAAGGTGAAGTTATTTTCTGTAGCCGTCGCCGGAACCGGTTGAATTGTTCGAACCCATTTTAAATATTGGTCGGACACTACGAGAAATCCGTTATCGATCAAATCATTTACAGATTTGAGTTTCTTTGAGGTATCCAGCTTTAGAGATAGATCTGGCTTTTTAGCGCACTCCGACACGATCGCCAAATATTCCGCAGGAACAGAATAGTTTTCACGGATGTATTTATCTGCTGTTTCTAAGAAATTCCCTACGAATTTGTAATGAAAAAGAACGGCGCTGATATCTGCACACCGCGCATTAATGATCCAGTGAGGATGGCTGATCCGAACACCTTTCACCAGAAAGAGCTGATGCTTCGTTAAGTAATTTACTGTCCCAAATATGGAGTGGCGGATGCCGTGGGTGTAAAACTTTATTCTGCTATTCGACTGGGTGTTCTTTCTCTCGGAATCATCACCAAAACGACTGTTGAAATAGTCTTCTTTAACTATATTTGAGACGTCGTAGAAGGCATACGCATCTGGCGAAAATCTGTCTGTCAATGCATTCACAGGCAAGTGCGAAAACATATCCAGCATTTGCGTGACGACAGCCGTGTATGAATAGGTGTTCAGGTATTGTATAAACTGCTTCAGGCTGATGATATTCGAGAACGGATAATCAAATAACTCGTCAATGTCGACGCAGAGACACCAACGATTCTTGCAAAAGCGATTAGCAAGATACTGCTTGAGGTAAACCTCTCTGTATTGTTTCTTGGCAATGAGAACAGGCGAAGCGAGAACCGTAACATTCGAATATTTTTGCGCACGTGAAACCGTATCATCGACGGAGCCATTATCCAAAAGAACTATGTGTTTAACGCCCATCGAAAAATAATGATGGATAAAAGCGTCGATGTACCGACTTCCGTCGCGCACGAAACACACCACAACAATGTCATCTCTTCTATACTTAATCCTCTTTGGTCCGGAGACATGGCGTATCGTTCGTCTTACATTAAAGAGATCGAGCTTTCGCTCCAGCTTACGCTGTGCAGAATCGAACAGCGGCTTCGCTCTCTCGTAGACGATGTATTTCAATATGGACCGTGGGTTTAAGAATTTCACAAGAGTGGTGATTCTATCTGAAAGGCTTCTTTCAAGGATCGGCACGTTGGAGCCAGTTGTCAAATGCGATCGGTAAAATCGTTAGGTTTGTCGGTAATGAATCGGTGCCTGTCGCCATTGGGCTACAAATTAATACCCAGCAAGCAAGGAATTGGCAGTTACATCGATGCGGCCGCCACAGTCGCGGCCGCAAAGGCGAAAGGCCAGACTGTTTGTCAGTATGTGGAAACGCTATGGAATCAACAGGGATGTACGGCGCGTGTCATCGAAGAAATGAAGCGCACTGAATGTTTTGTCGGCTTAAAAAACGTTGTGGAAATCGGTCCCGGGACGGGTCGATACCTCGACTTTGTCCTTAAAGAGGCGAAGCCAACGAGATATGAGATTTACGAAACCGCTGACGACTGGGCCGGATGGCTCGCCCAAACGTATAGCCCTGCGGTGGTCCGACAGCATGCAAATGGTCGTTCGTTGAGTGAGACGCGAAACCAATCCTGCGAATTGGTTCATGCACATGGAGTCTTCGTCTATCTAAGCCTTCTGAATTCGTTCGAATATTTTGCTGAAATCTGTAGAGTTCTTTCCCCGGGTGGCTACCTAGTCTTTGATTTCTTGCCAGCGAAGGATTTTGATGAGCCAACTATCAACCGCTGGCTAAGAACCGAAAACCGTTATCCTGTTGTCCTTCCGGACGAGCACGTTAGGAAATACTTTGCAGGAAAGCGCTTTGAGCTCCTTCATGAGTTTGACAACCGCTACGGTGAAGGATACTCGCAGTATTTTGTCTTTCGGCGCGAGTAGGCGTCAAGTCAAAGGCTACGTAAACCGTTCTGAAGCGGACGACTCATTGGGGCATTCAAAGAAAATTCGCTATTATGGTAGGTGCATTAGCAATTTGCCACTCGTCACATCGAAAACGTTCACCTGATCGATGCTAGACACCCACAATTGTCCGTCCTCGACAAAGAAAAGAATGGGTGAAGAGGTATCTGCGTGTGAAGCTTGCCATAACAACGCTCCAGTCGTGAGGTCGTAAGATCTCACAAACAAGTCTTTGCGACCGCCTGAAACACTCGTTGTTCCAGCTACAAAGACCTGAGTACCATCAATGGTAACGGCCCACGCAACATCATCGATGAGAAGACCATTGTCCACGCGGTCTTCCCACAAAACCTTTCCACTTGCTGGATCATAAGCTCGCACAAGGAAGTCCAGGGCACTGATGGGTGGAGTTTCGGTATTGCCTCCGTACCCTACAACTACGACAGCGTCAGAATTTGCAACGATGCCCTGAGGTAAATCATCGCGGCCCTTGTCCCAGACATCCGTCCATAACACTTTTCCGCTATTTACGTCATATGCGCGGACAAAGATGTCTGAACAACAAGGAATCGATGGCGAATAGGAGGCGGCGAAGGCCCTTTCGCCATTGGTCGTTGCAAATACACGAGTGCTAACTCCGGAGAAAGCAGGTGTCTGGTCGGTCCATCGGAGTTCGCCGGAAACCATGTCATATGCGCGCAGGACGAAGTTCTGTCCGTCGATCGTTCGGCTGGAGCCGGCAACGACAACTGTTCCCGCGCCGCCAGCAGCTGCGCGTAAATCAAATCCTCGCCCCAGTGCTCCTTCTTCAAAATTTCGACCCAGGTAACCTCCCTCCGAATTTGAATCAACCAATGGATTATCCGCGACGCCATTTCTGCAAACGTGCGTGGTATTCGCGGAAACCGTGAATTGAAAACTAAAGGACTCCGAACCCGACGAACTCGAGTAAAGAATGAAGCATGGAGATATCTGAACCCGCGGACCGCGGACATTGTTAATCGACCCACCGACTACGGCGGGAGTGCCCACCGTAGCCGAAGCTGGCCCGGCTAGGGCTATTATCAGCGTTCCCGAGATATCACCCGACACTTCGTAAACCCCAGGACCAAGTGCAAAGTCGTAGTTGTTCGGGACAGTTATCGTCTTTTTCTGAAACGTAACTACGAAAAACGGGCTGCCGGCAACACCCATAATAATTTCATTCATTGAGCGCTGAGAAGACGCGATCGCCAACAACCCCGCCAGCAGTCCTTCTTTGAAAGCAATGCCTGTCGCAGCAATTTGTACGGCCGGACCGGTTGCCTCAATGATGAGCGTGCCTTTGAAATCGGTTAAGGGAATGTCGGGGAAAAAATCGGTTAGAAACGTCGCAACCTGTGCGTGCGGACCGAAAGGATTCAATCTCGAATCCCTCTTCAGCGAAATGATGGACCCATCTTCCCGAACGAGTTGCAGGCGCACATTGGTTGGATCCGAGGCCGCATTCATGATGGCTATACCGGTGCTGCCAGCCGAGCTAATTTCAACCGGAAGGACAAAGCGTGAACTTGCAACAGTCGCTGATACGTCTACTAAACTTTCTAAAGTTCCATCGATGTTTCGACGCTCAAAACTAGCCATACCTGCGACATCGGCATTTGACTGAAAATAGGCAGATCCCAAGGCCAACTTGCTGCCACTGGACAAAGTCAACCGCGTCGAACCCATAGGCGAGATCGAGATGTTCTGCCATTCGGTTGGCGTAGCCAAAGGCGACCCATCCTGATTAAAAACTCGAAGCTGTCCGTTTAACAGGACAGAATCTAAATTTATTAGGGTGAAGATAGTGGAATATCCATCACCGAGGGCGACTTGCGGGAAATATACACTGTTTGCTTCAACTGCACTAGGAACCAGGAGCATCCACAGTGATGTTAAAACCAAGCCTACAAAGAACTTCCTTGCGAGCGGAGCCGTCACTTTCTTGCGACTCCGACGATAATGTACTTCCAATCATCGGGAACGATGTGATTGAACACAAGGCCATCGAGAATCCCCAGCAGGTTCCGCTGCAACTCACTGCGCCCGAATGCGCCACCGAAGCCAAGGGGCCGGTACTCTACGCTGGAAAATGGTGAAAGGAATTCCTTCATTTCGGAGATGGAAACATAGCGCCAGCTTTTTCCCCATCTGACGAAATTTCTTCGTAAAAAGTGGTGCGCTGCGGAGCCGATTAGATTTTCGGCGAAAAACAGCTCACCACCGTTTTTCAAAGCCTTATGCATTTGTCGCACGGCATGAACCTGCCGCTGTTTTCCGCCAAGCCTGCCAACCGCGCCCAGCATCGACTTGAACACGATCACGTCGAATGTGGAGCTGTAGGGAATGTTCGTAGCATCGATGGCTTCGTACTGAACCAGGTGAGAAACCCCGCGTGCCTGATGTAACCGCGCGGCTTCTTCTGTCGGTAAGTCGATGTCGGACGAGACCACCTGTGCACCTTGCAACGCCATCCAAAGAGACAAGCCGCCGTTTCTGCTTCCGAGCTCGAGGGCCGAACACTTTGAAATTTCCAGTCTCGAATGCTGGCGCCAAAAATCCAATGCAGTAGACCAATTGCGCACGTCCCATTCGATAAACTCAGTAACATCTGATCTTGCTTTTTCTATCAACGGATTTTCTGCACCTATAGGCGTCGGTCAGTTCTTTTTGATGGCGTCGACTTCCGTGTCAGCGTTGTATATGACTCGGGTGGTTTACGCCTGAAGATCACGAAATCGAAATATCCACGCAGGAAACCACAGCCGTAAGCAAGGTGATAGCACGCGAAGACGATCGGAAGTACAACCAGAAATTCGAATTGTGTTCGTGCCGCCGTCACAATAGACGCAAGCAGGTTGCAAACAATATAGATCGCCGCCAAAACAGCCCATGCGGCCGCGGCCGCAGGTACGCGCACACTAAACATCGGGAGCGCGAGCAGCAGGAGGACGAAACAGCCGGGAACAATGTGACGGATGGAGGCGGGGATTCTGTGCTTCTGAATCACCCGGACTTTCCAGTACCCGTACTGCATGTACTGTTTGAACAATGCACTGAGAGAGCCGCGTGGACGGTAAAAGCTTTTGATGCGGGGTGATTGCCAGATCTTTCCGCCGGCTCGGGTGAGCCGCAGGTTGAACTCATCATCCTGATTACGCACCAGTTCTTCGTCGAAGAATCCGATGCGATCGAACAGGTGACGGGGCCAGCAACCGAGGTAGACAGTATCGACTATTCCCTCATAGTTCGTGTTATGTCCTTTCGCCCCTCCGACAGCGAAAGCCGACTGAAATGCCGCAGCGACTGCAGAACTAAGAAAACCGCTTCCTTTCGCCACCCACGGCCCGCCAACATTGTCTGCACCGGTGTTCGCGAGTGTCTCAACGCACTGCTGAATGTAATCCGGAGCATACTCGGTATGAGCATCCATACGAATGATCACATCGCCGGCAGCGTTTCTTATTGCGCGGTTCAGTGCTGTCGAGACGATGCGCTCGGGGTTGTCAATCACGCGAACACGGAAATTTTCCGTGGCGAGACGTTTCAGGATCTCGCGCGTGCGATCATCAGACATCCCATCGCTGACGATGACCTCGAAGCCACCTTCGGGTTGCTGTTGCGCCAGAATAGATCGAACACAGCCCTCTATGTGATCCGCCTCATTTCGACACGGTACAACTACCGAGACCATAGGGGATAAGTCGTCCAAACTCATTGTGATCGCGGCTCGTCTATAAAGTTTGTTTACAACTCAAGAATTGTTTCTCCACGAACCCGTCACGCGTCCGGACCTGCGGCTGGTTTTCAAGAGTTGCTGTATTAGGTTACCTGATGATAGAAGGAACGTGCGACTTGCATTCTGGCGGTTACGATTGATTGGCATAGCAATTGCTTAGAACGCAGGCCAACATGAGATCACGTGACGCGAACGAGGCGCGATGGAGGTTATGGCAAGTGAAAATTCGAAATAGAACGACAGTTCGGTTATTTAGGTTCGGCCTATTCATGCCCGTGCTCTTCCTGTTTGGAATCACATTTTGCGAGGGAGCGACGTACTACGTCGCGAAGACCGGGACGGATTCTAACAGTTGTACGCAAGCTCAATCGACGGCCACCCCGAAGCTCACCATCAATGCCGGATTAGCGTGTCTCTCTTCTGGAGACACTCTCCAGATTCGGGTGGGAACATACAATCAGGCAATAGACAATCTGAACGCAGGCTCCAACATTCCCAGCGGCAATGGTTCCTTCACATCTGCTACGCGGATCATGGCATACCCGGGCGAGACTGTTTGGTTAGCCCCGACGGGAGTAAACCATGTAATCGAAATAGCGAATCGAAGTTACGTAATCGTAGACGGAATCAAGGTCGACATGTCCGGGACGAACCCCTCCAATAACGCTTCCAGCGTTGGTGTCAAACTCTCGAGCGGAAGCAATCGAGTTCGGTATACTAACGGAGAAATCAAGAACGGGGGAAATGGTGTTCAAATCGCCGACGTCGGAAGTGATTACAACGAAATCCTGAACACTTACCTTCATGACCTAAACGGACCTTTCTCACCACCCTTTACAGGTTTTTATGTCGGCGAAACACACAATATTATTGCCAATAATATTGTCGAAAGGGTCGTGGGTGAGTGCATCCAGCTGTACAGCTATAACGGAAACAAAGGCTACAACACGGTTCGGAATAATACTTTTAGAAACTGCAATACCGCGTACAACGGGTCGGGCTCCGGAATCATCGTAGGGAGCGGTCCATCAAACCTCGTTTACAACAATGTTGTGATGAATACGCAGGGAATCGACTTCGGGGCAGGGATTTCGGTCGGATTCGGTTGTTCAAACTGCCAAATTTACAACAACACAATTTACAACAATCACTGGTATGGTGTGGTTATCAACTCTGGTACCAACTCGACGGTCATTAAGAACAACATCATTTACTTGAATGGGGGCGGAACGATTCTTGATCAGGGCACCTCGACGGTTCAGTCGAACAACGTTTTCGCAAACCCAGTATTCGTCAACGCCAGTTCTGGCGACTTCAGAATTCAATCAGGTAGCCCAGCCATAGGAACAGGCGTCGATCTATCTTCTATCTTCACAATAGATTACGCGGGGACCTCTCGTGTGTTGCCTTGGGACGCTGGCGCCTACAAGTACTCTTCGCAAACCACTCAAACCTCGTCTAGTCCTCCACCCGCCGCACCGGCGAATCTCCGGCGTGTGCAATAGACCGAATCGGAAACCAGCGATACACGGAAAGGGGTGATCATCGAAACTCGATGGCCCCCTTTTGTTTACACATTCTCTTCTCTTCGGGTGTGAGCTGAGAAATAACTGCGCGAAATTTCCCGTTCGCTTGTGCCGGTATCTCTTCGACTTCTTCAAGGCGGACGTTGACCTTTCCCATCCTCAACTTTATTTCACGAGTTATCGACTTCGCCGCTTCCTGATTGAACTCTGCCGTCGGCACGTAGCGCACTCTAACTTCGCCCAGCGACTCCTGAATGATTTGTGCCGCGCGGATTGGAAGATTTCCCTTAAACACGGGGTCGAGCCTGCCGAAAACGCGTCCGTCCGGCGCATACAACAAATCATCTATTCGACCCTCGATTGATGAAAGCACCGGGAGTGATCGGCCACAGGAACAAAGTTTAGAAGAACCGTCCATGATTCCACGGTCGCCGACTCGGTATCGAATCAGCGGCATGTCCGCGTTCAAAAGACCGGTACATATCAAGTCTCCTGCCGCAGCTTCCGCGGATGACAACGGGGACGTGTCCACCTCAACGAGACCAACCTCTGGCCAAAAATGAAGTTGGTCTGATTTGCATTCACTCGCGGCCGCTACCATCTCACACATTCCATATGTCTCACGCGCGGGACAACTAAACGCCGCCGAAATGGTTTCACGCTGGTACTCGAATAGAGGCTCCGCGTTAGTAATAGCCACTTTCATTTGTAAACGGCGATTCAGCCGCAGCGCCTCCTGGGCTATAGCGTGAAGTGACGAACTGTAGCCCCACAAATATGTGATGCGATGCTTCTCCAGAGCATCGAGGTAATAGGGGATGAATTCAGGCGACAGGTGATATGAAGACATGTACAGTTGATTTAACGCAATATTCCAGACCCAGAACGGAGGACGACGGCGTTCGGCGGCTGTTACCAACTGGCCACCGAGAATGGCCCAACGGTCACCTCGTGACACTCCATTCCACTGCCGCCACCTGGCCTCAAAAAGCGCAAACCAACTCCGTTGTGTCTTCCTGGTCGTCCAGATGCTTAGCGGCATACCCGTGGTTCCGCTTGTATACTCACACAACATTCGTCGGACATCGCAATCGTCGGCAAGAAAAGCCGCGGGATTTTCGCGAACGGTTTTCTTCTCGAGTATCGGCCAGTTTTCGAGGTATTCCCACGAACCTTTCTGTCCTTTGCGCCGACGCTCAGACCAGTATTGCCGGTAATATGGGACGCGCTGTACCGCGCGCTCAAGCACGTGGCCCAAGCGAGCAAGCTTGTACTCGCTCCATTGCTTTTGAGACCATTGTTCTCGTTCGACAGCCGCCTCGATCAGCTTCTGAGTCTCAGGCCCGTACCGCCACTGTCGGAGGTAAGCACCGCGGACGCTGGCAGCAATATTCTTTGCATGCCACGGCAGGTGGTGATACGTCCAAAGAAACCAGTCGTTCACGAGTTGTTTTGTTGAGTGTGTGCTAGCGAGGATTTGACGGCCACAGCTGTCGGGTGGTCCGACGCAGCAAGGGGTTCAACTTCGATCTTACCTTCCCATCCCGTTGCCGGCAGGAACTGCAACATAGTGCCCGAACGATGTAAGATGTCCGCCCACTCTTCCAGATTGGAAATGGAAGTGATGGTCCGGACGTCTTTAGACATCAGTTGGTATTTTTTTAGTCCTAAAGCTCGCTCAAATTGTGCGAAAGTTTTGTAGTCGTACCCCATTAAGCGGGTTGCGCAAATGTCAACGGCGAGGGGGTTATAACCAGCCAATAACACGCCCGATCGCTTCGGCACCGGTAGAACGGGACCGTCGCCTTCACCGCCGACAATTCCGTCTATCACCGAGAAAAACCTGCGCTGTTGTCGCTCGTGCATGACACCAGCACGATCGGCATAAAGTAAGATCTTGTTCAAGTCGAGAACTGAACGCCAAATCGTGTCATTTCCATACCAGCCGCCAGCCCTGATCTTTGTCAGATTCGTGTGATCAATGACCGCCTTGTGACTTTTGCGAAGCATCCGCGCAACAAAAAGATTCGCTTTCGAGCCAGCCTCCGACATTTGAAACACGGTTTCCTTGAACTTGTCTTTGAGAAGGCTTTCCATATGCCGGAAGACACTTCGCGAATTGAACTCATCGCCGTCCCTGTTAGGACTTCCAATGCGATAATGAGGAATCCAGTTCTTGTCTCCATTAATGCCAATAAGATTTTTTAAATTCAACGTGACGCCGATCTTCTTGTGCGTTTTCAGTTTCGGCATGTTGATGAAGACATCAGAATTCAAAACTGTTTTGCTCAACAGATATTCATTCACCGTTTTATTGTGATGACGAAATGTCTCCTGACTATCATAATCACTGCCACGATATTTTCGATAAAGGGGAGCGACCTCAGAAAACTCGCTGGCTTCAGCCAGGTCAATGCGTGCGTAGCCGGCGGGATCGCCCGCTAATTTGAAACGCCGCAAAATTAAACCGTCACGCAATTCCACGTTTTCGGCTCTCAAATCGCAGAGTTTTACCTGAATGCCGTGTCTTGACAGGTAACTCACTACCGCATCGATTCCGGTGCGTTCAACGATGCGTTGAAAATCATTGTCGATCATTGGTGCGTCAGCAACAGTAACCGACCCTTGTGACTTCAGCGCGATCAACACATAATCGAGGACGGCTCGAATCAACGAACCATGCGTGACGACACAGTCGTAATCACCACCTCCGACGTGCCGATCCATGACGAAATTTGGTTTGATGACAACGTTGTTGCCGGGCTTAATGAATTCACCCAATGGATTCCAATGCTTCGTACCGATATTCGTCTCGTCGAGCCGAAGGATCATCAGCAGGTCGCGAAATCCTCTATAGACAACGTTGGGTTCTGCGGACAGGTGACCAAATCGGTATTCGGGAAAAGCCTCGGAAGGATGAAACGGTTTCGCTTTAGGATACTCAGCCAAGCTGGTTTTAATAATACCGACGCAACTTTCGTTTACCATGTTAATTCCATTGAATACACGTGTGGGTCACCCAGTTATTGAAGGCGATCTCTCGATCTTCAACGCGTCATGTTTCTGGCTTGAGTCACGCCTGCTTGAAGTAAGAAGCCGTGCCAGACGCTCACCGTTTCGCCACAGATCGAATTCCCGCTCAGCATAC
>Ga0075425_100007047_pt1 | contig 11852 bp, 10 predicted proteins | sample SoiMethybrSBSTD4_FD_75300 | JGI IMG/M metagenome (GOLD analysis project Ga0075425, IMG submission 75300) | Bulk soil microbial communities from a Populus tree surrounding site in Tennessee, USA - Soil MetaG P. TD hybrid SBSTD4 | ecosystem: Environmental > Terrestrial > Soil > Tree plantation...
GCCTGGGCGATCACCGGACCGCTGTCGGTCCCGGCATCGACGTAGTGCACCGTGCAGCCCGCAACCTTGACGCCGTACGAGAGCGCTTGGCGCTGTGCATGCACGCCGGGAAAGGCGGGTAAGAGCGCCGGGTGAATGTTGACGATGCGCCAGGGAAACGCATCGAGCAGCACGGGCGTGAGGAGCCTCATGAATCCGGCCAAAACGACGTGAGAGACCCCCGCATCACGGAGCGCTGCGACGAGGCGCGCGTCGAAAGCGGCGCGGTCGGGGAACTCGTGGTGCGAGATGACGGATGTAGCAACGCCCGCGGCCCGCGCGCGCTCGAGCGCGCGGGCTCCCGGTTGGTTCGAAATGACGATGCGCACTTCGGCGTCGAGGCGTCCGTCGGCGATCGCATCGAGAATGGCTTGCAAATTCGTCCCGCTGCCGGAAACGAGGACACCGAGCTCGAGCTTCGCCATACGCCCTCTCGTCAGAATCTGACCCGTTCTTCGAACGGCGTTCCCGCGGGCACGGGGGTTACTTCTCCGATGACCCAAGCGCGCTCCCCCTGCGCCGCCAGGACGGCAAGGGCGCGATCGGCGGCCCCGCGCTCGACCACCGCGAGAAGGCCGACCCCGAGGTTGAAGACACGCCGCATTTCGTCCTCGTCGACCGGTCCTCCGCGGGCCAGGACGTCGAAAATCGCCGGACGAGCATACGTAGCGAGATCGATACGCGCACCCAGCGCTTCAGGAAGCACGCGTGGCAAGTTGCCGGGGATGCCGCCGCCCGTCACGTGGCAGAGCGAGCGCACCGGAAGATCCGATTCGAGGAGCGCAGCCACCGTTCGCGCGTAGATTCGCGTCGGCGTGAGCAACGCTTCCCCCACCGTCGTTCCGAGCTCGGCCAGGTGGTCCTGCATCGAACGGCCCATCGAACCCTCGATGACCTTGCGCGCGAGCGAGTAACCATTCGAGTGAAGACCCGACGAAGCGACCGCGATGATCGCGTCACCGGCCATCGCACCCGCGCCGTCGAGAAGTTTCTCGCGGCTGACGACCCCCACCGCAAATCCGGCCAGATCGTACTCCCCGTCGGGGTAGGTGTCGGGATGTATCGCGGTCTCGCCGCCGAGCAGCGCGCATCCGGCCTGACGGCAGCCGTCCGCGATGCCACGGATGACGCTTTCGCCGATGGCGATGTCGAGCTTTCCCGTGACGAAGTAGTCGAGGAAAAAGAGCGGACGCGCGCCGGTCGTGATGACGTCGTTGACGCACATGGCGACCAGATCAATCCCGATGGTATCGTGCACGCCGGTCGCGAAGGCTACCTTCAGCTTGGTCCCGACGCCGTCCGTTCCTGCCACGAGAATCGGATCGCGAAGCCCCGCCGGTACCCTGCAGAGGCCTGCGAACCCACCGACGTCCGACACCACTTCGGCGATGCGGGTCGCGCGGGCGAAGGGAGCGATGCGGTCGACGAGCCGATCGCCCTCGTCGTTGTCCACACCGCTCTGTCGGTAGGTGATCGCCATCAACCGTGCGAATAGCGCTCCCCGGCGACCCCGTCAAAGAGGGGGGCTATCATCACCTCGTGGAGACCATCCTCGTCAGCGCGGGCGTTCTCATCGAACACGGTCGGGTGCTCCTCACGCAACGCAAGGCAGGTACGCACCTGGCCGGCGCGTGGGAATTCCCAGGCGGCAAGGTCGAACCGGGCGAAGACCCACGCGATGCGCTGGCGCGCGAGATGGCGGAGGAGCTCGGCATCGAAACGACGGCGCACGAGATCATCGACGTCACGTTTCACCGCTATTCCGAGCACGCGGTGCTTTTGCTCTTCTACCGATCGCGCCGACGCCCGAGGTCGCCCGAGCCTCGCCCGCTCGACATCGCCGGCTTTCGTTGGGCGCGCGCGGACGAGCTCGACGAATCGGTGTTCCCCCCCGCCGACGTCTCCATCCTGAAGCAGGTCCGCGCCCTCTTGGGCGTCGAGGGGGGCTAACAAGACTCTGTCAGTCAGTCCTTGGCACCAGCAGATCTCGAGCAGCTGCGAGACTAGTGCTAGGCGATGTCCTAAAGCTCCGTTCGGATCTTGCGGCCGGTCGAGGCGGGGGCGGGAGCGGCCGGCGGAGGAGGGGCGGGGGCAGCCGGAGGGGGCGCTGCGGCGACCGGCGGGGGAGCCGGTTTGTCGGAGCGCTTCGCGCCGGGGGCGACGGCTGGGACCGGGCGCTTAGGCGCCGCCGCGGCCCCAGCTGGGCCCGGAGCGCTCGACGCCGCGGCGGCAGCCTCGACCTGGGGGGGCTCGCTCGGCTTCGCCTGCGGGTCGGGTTTTGCCGTCTCGACGAGCGGAGCGGCCGCAACCGGGTTGGGCGTCGTCACGTGCATGGTCGGCGCGCTCATGGGTTCGCTCGAGGCGGTTTTGCCGAACATCTTGAACGCCACGCCGCCGCCGACGCCAAGCAGCGCCACCATCGCTATCGCAATGACGACGGGCACCGTGCTTCGCTTCGCAGGCACCCCCAACGCGGTCGCGGCGAGCTGACCGGGCCCGCCGGTATTCGCCCAGGGTGCCGGCGTCTGGCCGAGCAGCGGGGCCGAGGCCATGGGGGGGCGAGGCGGAGGTATCTGGGCTGGTGGGGCGACTGCGACTCCTTGCCCCGATCCGAGCCAACCGTGGAGCGTCTGGGCGAATTCTTGCGCCGACTGAAAGCGATCGTTCTGATCTCGCGACATGGCCTTTTGAACGATCGACGCGAAAGCGAGATCGAGCCCAGGCGCGAGCTGCTGAGGCGGCGGGGGGGTTTCGAGGACAATCTTGAAAATGAGCTCGTTGAAGGTTTCGGCGTTGAAGGGCACCTGCCCCGTGACGGCCTCGTAGAGAATGACGCCCGCCGAATAGAGATCGGAGCGGTGATCCATCTCCTTCGAGCCCTTCGCCTGCTCGGGGGACATGTAATAGGGGGTGCCCATCACCGCGCCCGTGCGCGTCATGCTCATGCCGCTGTCTTTGTTCAACCTGTTGAACTTCGAGATTCCGAAGTCGAGGATCTTGACGAAGTCCGCCTGGCCCCTTCTCGACCGCACCAGGTAGACGTTGTCCGGCTTGAGGTCGCGGTGGATGATGCCCGCCCCGTGCGCGGCGCCGAGCCCCTCGAGCAGCTGGATCATCACCGAAGCCGCTTCTTGCGGCGAGAGGCGCCCGCGCGCCTGGATGCGCTGGCTGAGGTTTTCGCCGTCCAGAAACTCCATGACCATGAAGCGGTCGCCTTCAGGCAGATTGCCGAGATCGATGACCTCGACGATGTGATCCGATCCGATGCGCCCCGCCGCCTGCGCTTCTCGCTCGAAACGCTGGACGGCATCGACGTTGGCCGCCGCGGCCGGGTGGAGGATCTTGATCGCCACGCGGCGGTGAATGCGTACATTCTCCCCCTCGTAGACGGCGCCCATCCCCCCCTCGCCGAGCAGTCGGACGATCCGGTACTTGCTCTCGATGATCTGGCCGGCCTCGAGTGACATGCTTCTTTAGCGCTTCCGGGAGAAGAACTGGACCAAGCTATCATGACGGCCTTCTGCGCCACGACTGAAGGCAAACGCGCGACCGAGGGGGAGTCGTTTCCCAAGGCTCGTGGCGAAGGTGTGACAAGGTGCGTGTGAGGCAGATGCCAAAGTGTCGGAAATTCGTCACAGTTCGCGGCAACGACAGGGCGCCCTTGGGAGCTCCATCGACGAAACGATTGACAACGTTACGTAAACACACCTAGCTTGCGTCGGCGTTGACTTGGCACCGGGTTTGCCCGGTGATTCGCCGGGACAGATCGACGCGCGCTGTTCACGCGACGCTTTAACCTCACGGAGCAATGTTCGCATGGGTTGGAAGAACCGTCTGGTCGAGCGGAGCAAGAAGATCGCGATGACGCCGCGAGTGCTCAGGGTCCTGAGCGACGACCGCGTGATGCGGGCGGCCGAGGGGGTGATGGACGCCCGGAGCCGGATGCGTGCGGCAGCCGATAAGGCCGGCGAGGCCTGGCAGTTGCTCGTGCAGGGGCGCGCTTTACCGACGATCGACCCTTCCATCGTCGACGACGTCGACCTGCCCCCGCGGGCGCGGATCGAGCCGGGCGAGAACGGGGAGTCGACCAACGGCCACACGACGATCGAAAAGGCCAACGGCAAGAAGCACACGAACGGGCATGCCGCGACCGACGCAAACGGCGCTGCGAAAGAGGAGCTCGCCGCCTCGATGGCCTCGCGCACGTCGCTCTCGGCCATCGGCGGGCGCGACGTCTTCGAGAAGGCGTACCAGTTTCGCGCTGCCGACAACGCTCGGAAGATGGGCGTCTACCCTTTCTTTCGCCCTCTCGATCTCAACGACGGCCCAGAGGCGATCCTCGAGGGGCGCCGTGTCACCATGTTCGGCTCGAACAACTACTTGGGCCTCACGACGCACCCGAAAGTGCGCGCGGCCGCCAGCGAGGCCATCGCCAAGTTCGGCACGAGCATGACCGGTTCGCGCCTCGTCAACGGCTCGATGAAGCTTCACAACCAGCTCGAAGAAAAGCTCGCCGCCTTCTACGGAAAAGAATCCGCGCTCGTTTTCACGACGGGCTACCAGGTGAATCTCGCGACGATCTCGGCGCTTTTGTCGAATAAGAAATGCGTTGCCGTCATCGACCGCAACGACCACGCCTCGATCTACGACGGCGTGCGGCTCGGACAGGCCGTCGGCGCCCGCATGGTGCGCTACAAGCACAACGACCCCGAATCGCTCGACAGGACGCTCTCGGAGCTCGCCCCCGACGAGGGTGGATTCGTCATCACCGACGGCGTATTCAGCGCCGAGGGGGAGATCGCGCGACTTCCGGAGCTCTCGGCGGTCGCGAAGAAACACTCGGCGCGGTTTTTCGTCGACGATGCGCATGCTCTCGGCGTCATCGGCCCGAGCGGTCGCGGAACGGCGGCGCACTTCGGTATCGTCGATCAAATCGATCTGATGGGCGGCACGTTCTCGAAGTCGCTAGCGTCCATCGGCGGGTGGCTCGTCGGCGAGCGCAAGGTGCTCGATTACATCCAGCATTTCGCGAGCTCCTTCATGTTCGCCGCGAGCGCGGCGCCTCCTTGCGTGGCGGCGGCGATGGCGGCGCTCGACGTGATGCAGGAGGAGACATGGCGCATCGACCAGCTCCGCAAGAATTACACGTACATGCGTGAGGAGCTGAAGAAAATGGGCTTCGACGTCGGCAACAGCGAGACGGCGGTCATCCCCATCTACGTCCGGCAAGACCTTCGCACGATCATGATGTGGAAAGAGCTCCTCGACGTGCACGGCATCTACACGAACCCGTTCATCTCCCCCGGCGTCCCCCCCAAGCAAGCCATGCTCCGCACCAGCTACATGGCCACCCACACCAAAGAGCACCTGGACCGCGGGCTCGAAGCGTTTCACGCGACCGGCAAGAAGTTCGGGGTCATCTGAGGATTGACGGTGAGCAGAGACCCACGCTAGGGACGGGCTAGCCATGGCCCTCGAAATCCGCGAAATACCGCTCGGTGGCGACCTTCGTCCGTTTCTCGACGTCGTCGACTACATCTACCGCGATGATCCGAGCTTCGTGAGGCCGCTCGACCTCGATCTCAAGGATCGATTGAGCAAGAAAAACCCGTTTTTCGCCCACGCCGAGGGGACGTGCTTCGCCGCGTTCCGCAACGACCGGTGCGTGGGGCGGGTCACGGCCCAGATCGATCGATCGCATCTGGACCGGTACAAAGACGACGCCGGGTTCTTCGGCTTCCTCGACACCATCGACGACCAGGAAATCGCCAAGGGGCTGCTCGACAGGGCAGGCGAGTGGCTCAAAGAACGCCGCATGAAGGTGATGAGGGGCCCTCTTTCGCTCAACATCAACGAAGAGCTCGGATGCCTCATCGAGGGATTCGACACACCGCCGATGATCCTGATGCCCCATCACCGGCCCTACCAGGGAGGGCTCATCGAGAAAGCGGGGCTGCCAAAACTCAAGGACTTCTACGCGTGGCGCTACACGGTGGGAGACGTCCCCCCGCGAGCGACGAGAGCTCACGACCAGATCGCCGGGCTTCCCGAGATCCGGGCGCGCACCGTCGACATGAAGCGTCTCGAAGAAGAGGTCCGCATCGTGATGGACATCTTCAACGACGCCTGGTCGGACAACTGGGGTTCGGTGCCGCTCAGCGAAGCCGAGCTGCGCAAAATGACGGCCGACATGAAGCTGCTCTTGATGCCCGAGCTCACGCGCCTCGTTTCGATCGAGGGCGAGCCTGCTGCGTTCGCGATCGCGCTACCGAACATCAACGAGATGATCAAAGATTTTCACGGGAGAATCTTTCCGATCGGTTTGCCGAAGCTTCTCTGGCGGCTCAAGGTCGAGGGGCCGAAAACGGCGCGGCTCATCTTGCTCGGCATCCGGAAGAAGTTCCGTCACATTCGAAAGTACGCAGGCCTGTCGACGTACATGTACGTGCAGATGAACCGATCGGGACAGCGAGCCGGCATCAAGTGGGGCGAGCTCTCGTGGACGGTCGAAGACAACGGACCGGTCAACGTCGGCATCAAGTTCATGGGAGGCAAGATCTACAAGAAGTACCGCGTGTACGAACGACCCCTCTGATCACCGAGAGCTACACGCCTATCGGTTCGACGGGGTGCGCCGGCAAGCGCGGCTTGCTGCGGATGCGCTCGATTTGGTGCGCGCCGAGCGTGGTGGTGGCCATCGTCGCAACCGCGATCAGGATCATGCGGGCGGCGGTGCCGAGGGGGCTCGTGCGCACGGCGATGCGCTCGGGGTGCTTCCAAAGACGGAGCAAGGCTCGCAGCCTTTCCTGACGAACGCGTCGCTCGTGACGGCTCTGGCGATAAAGAAGGACGCCCGCCGTGGCCCCGATGCCGATGAAGAGACCGCCGAGCGCCGAAACAACTTGGCCCGGGTGGCGGCGCAGGTGAAGCTTGAGATCGAGCAGCTCGTGGCGACGGCGCTCTAGCTGGTCGATGGTTCCGAGCAGGCGCGCGCGCACGACGTTCGCTTCGCGCTCGAGCTCGGGGCGGGCTCCCTCCGTTTTCATGTGATTCGCTCCTTCACGTTTTCGATGTCCGTTTCGAGCCTCCGCCGCGTCTCGCCGAAGGGCTTCTTCGGCAAGAGCTTGACGCCGGCGACGCCGGCAATGGCGGCCGCCGCGAGCAGAATCAGCCCGAGCACGAGCGAAGGAATGGGCCCCGGGAAGATCGCGAGCGCGAGCGCGACCAGAAGAAGCGACAATCCGACCAGCAGCACGGCCGCTCCGACCGCGAGCGCAATGGCCGCGCTCTTCGCGGCGACGGCCTCGCGCCTCACCTCGTCCTTGGCAAGCGCAACTTCGAGGATAATGAGCTGTCTGGCCTCGTCCATCGCTTCTCGGATCAGCTCGACCGACGAAACGGGGAGCGGCGGCACCTGCTCGGCACGAGAGTCCAGGGGTTCCATCGTAACCTCCTGAGTTTTCTAGGGCTCGAAAGCCAGGCGGCTGCTCGGACGAGCGGACCACTCGGCCTTCTTCGGGGCCAAAGTCGGACGCGACGCGGTCAGTTGGTCGGCAGAAAGCCGCGATCTTTTCCGGCGGGGAAAGCCTCGTCGATGCGCTTTTGATCTTCTTCGGTCAAAGCGAGGTCGGCCGCCTTGGCGTTTTCGGCCGCGTGGGCTGAGTTCGAGGTCTTCGGGATGGCAAAGAGGCTCGGGCGGCGGATGAGAAACTGCAGCGCGACCTGCCGGGGCGTCGCCCCCTGACGCTTCGCGATTTCTGCCAGTACGGAGAAGCCGCCGCTCCGCTCGGAAACGAAGTGACCTTGGCCGAAAGGGCTGTAGCCGACGACGGCGATGTCGTGCGCCTCGCAGAACGGGAGCAAGCGGTGCTCGATGCGGCGTTCTTCGAGGTGATAGAGGACCTGGTTGCAGGCGATGCGCCGCTCGCCGACGATGGCGAGCGCCTGCTCGAGCTCGCTCACGTCGAAGTTCGACACGCCGAAGAAGCGAATTTTTCCCGAACGCTCGAGCTCCTCGAAAGCTGACAACGTGTCTCGTAGCGGGTGCTGACCGGGCCAATGCAGAAGGTAGAGATCGAGGTGATCGGTGCCGAGGCGTTTCAACGTTTTTTCGCAGGCCTTGATGGTGCCGGCGCGGGTGGCGTTGCTCGGAAGTACTTTTGAAACGAGAAAGACGTCGCCGCGGCGCCCCTCGAGCGCCCGCCGCAGCAGCTCCTCGACCCGACCGCTCCCGTACAGCTCGGCCGTGTCGATGTGGGTCATGCCGAGATCGAGCCCGGCCCGAAGCGCCGCAATCGAATCGTCGGCTCGGTCGTGCTCCATCAAATACGTCCCCTGGCCGATGACCGGCAGCGAGACACCCGTCCAGCCGAACTTGCGCAATCGCATCTACTTTCCCCGCGCGGCTCGAATCGCGGCGAGGGCCGCGCGCGCCTTGTTTCGCGTCTCTTTCGCCTCGAGCGCCGGAACGCTGCCCTCGACGATTCCCGCGGCGGCGGTGATCTCGAACTGCCCTTTTTGGCAGAGGATCGTGCGAATGGCGATCGCGAGGTCGAGGTCGCGCGAAGGGCCGACGTAACCGACCGCGCCGCCGTAGACGCCGCGCGCTCGCGGCTCGAGCTCGCGGATGATTTGCATGGCGCGTACTTTCGGCGTGCCCGTGAGCGTCCCGGCGGGAAACGCGGCGCGAACGACGTCCCAGGGACCTAGGTCCGGGCGCACGCGGCCGGAGACTTCGCTGACGATGTGCATCACGTGCGAGAACCGCTCGACTTGAACCCGGACCGGTATTTTCACGGTGCCGGTCTCTGCCACACGACCGACGTCGTTTCGCGCGAGATCGATGAGCATCACGTGCTCGGCGAGCTCTTTCGGATCGGCGAGCAGCTCGGCGCAGAGCTCGGCATCTTCGGCGGGCGTTCGCCCCCGGCGACGCGTTCCAGCGAGCGGTCGAACGGTGACCGTCTCGTCCTCGACGCGAACCAGCGTCTCGGGCGACGCGCCCGCGATCTGGAGCGACGGGATGCCATCTTTTTCTGGGAAATCGACGAAGTACATGTACGGCGACGGAGAGAGCACTCGAAGGGCGCGGTACACGTCGAAGGGATCGGTCGTCCCCGCGCCCGTCACCATGGTGCGACCGAGCTGAATCTGGAAGGCGTCGCCGGCGGCGATGTATTCCTTGGCTCGAACGGCTTTCGCTTCGTAGGTCGCGTCGTCCATGAGGACGTCGACGTCGCCCGCCACCGCGGTCGGGTCGGGCGTCGCGAGCGACCGAAGGGGGGCGCCCTTTTCGAGGTCGTGCCGGGCACGGTCGACTTCGCCCGGATCGGTCGACGCGATCGTGACTGTCTGACGGAGATTGTCGAACACGACGACGGTCGCCTCGCTGACGAGCCGAGCGAGCGGCTGGTGCTCGGGCCATCTGTCGACCTTGGTCGTGAAATGAACGAGGTCATACGCGAGGTAACCGATGTGCGCGCGCGCGAAGCGGGCCGCCATGTCCGGCTCGACGTCGGAGCCGAGGACGATCTGACTCGCGAGCTCGGCGAACGGATCGCCCGACGCAAGGCTCTGCCCAACGGACGGCGCACGGAGCAACACTTCGCGGCGCGGTCGGTACCCGAGGATCGAATAGCGACCCCACCTTTCCCCCGAAACGACGCTCTCGAGCAAGAACGAGGGGCCGGCGGCGGCCCGGCGGAGGGCAGCGTAGGCCGCAACCGGCGTGAGGCGGTCCGCTACGATGGTCTGGGTGGTGACGTTCATGGAGTGCCAAACCGTTCGAGGATCGCGGGCGGGCCGAGGGCCGCGCCGAGTAACGCAAAGGAGGTCGAACCCCTCGGGCCGTCGAACCAAGGTAGCGTCACGGGGCACCGGGCGCCAAGGGGCTATGTCGACGGGCGCGCGACGGTGGTAAGCTGCGGCCCCTTTTGCGCGTGGCCCTATCCTTGCCCTCCGAAAATCCGCCCTCCGATTTCGAAGTTCATCCCGCGCTCGTCTTGGGCGTGTACGGGGAAGAGCTCGCCAATGGCGCGCGCGTCGCGATCTTCGGCAGCGCGACGCTCGGGCTGGCCGAGGAGCTCGTTCTCCGAGGCGCGCGGCTCGTGCACGTCTACGACACCGACGTCGCACGCATCGCCGAAGCAACGGCCCGAGGGCATGATCGGTCGATCTTCTTCGGCACACTTCCCGACAGCGGCGACCTCGGCGTGCGCGATGGAGCATTCGACTTCGTCATCGTGGCGGACTTGTCGTTCGTACCCGACAAGGCAGCCTTGCTTGCGCTCGTGCGGCGGGTCCTTTCTCCCTCGGGCGCGGCGCTCATCGCGTCGCGCAACGCCGAAGCCGTCGCTCCGCTCATCGCGGTAGCGTCCACCGGACCGGCTCTCGGCTACTACGAGCTCTACGAAGCAGTCGCCGAGCACTTCGCGTCGGTGCGCATGCTGGGGCAGGCCCCATTCGTCGGCTACGCGGTCGTCGAGTTCTCGGTGGAGGATCCCGAGCCGACCATCGACACGTCTCTCGCCGAGTCCGAAGGCAAGGAACCCGAGTGGTTCGTCGTCCTGGCCAGCGATCGAAGCCTTCGGCTCGACCCGTTCGCGCTCATCGAGATTCCGAAAGGGGTGCTGACCGCGACGCTGGCCGAAACCACGCCTCGTTTTTCGAAGACCTCGCCACCTGAATCGGCCACTTCGACGTCCGAGACGAGCGGGACGGTCCTCGTCAACATTCTGGAAGCCGAACGCGAGGCTGCGATCGAATCGCTCCGCCAGCAGGAGCAGCTGGCCAAAGAGGAGCGCGTCCGCGCCGATCACGCCACGGCCGAGCTCGGTGCCTTGCAAGAGGAGCTCGGTCTGGCCAAGGAGAGATTCCGCGCTGCCGAGCAGAGACTCGAAGAGGAGGAGGGTCGCTATGCTGCCCTCGAGCTCGAGCTCGAGCTGGCGCGAAAGAGTCCCGAGCTGGCCGAGCTTCGTGACCGGGTGCACCGACTGGATACGTCCTCCGAGAGCCTGGTGGAGGAGCACGAACGGGACGTTGCCCGGCTCGAGGCTCAGCTGAAGGACCGTGGACGGGAAGTCCAGGAGCTCCGCGCGGAGGTCGATCGGCGCGAAAGGCTGGTCCGTGAGCTCCTCGGGACGACGTTTCCTGTTCCGGTCGAGCCCTCGCCATCCAACGGGCACGAGGGGGTCATTGCGGACCTGTCCGCCCGCCTGGACCGGCTCGCGGCCGAGGCGGCGACACGGGAGGCCGACCTTCAGGCGGCCAGGTGGAAAATCGCGCAGCTGGAACGCGAGCGGACGGAGCAGCGTTGACAGCGGAAACGTCGGCCTTACCTTCCGCTCCGTGGTCTGTCCAATGAGAGCTGGCGGTTGAAGGCCGATGGTTGACAAGCGCTGTTTTTACGACGTTCTCGGCGTCCCGAAGTCCGCGTCCGAAGACGATATTCGGAAGAGCTACCGCCAGTGCGCTCTCAAATACCATCCCGACCGAAACCCCGACGATCCCGCCGCCACGTGTAAGTTCAAAGAGGCAACCGAGGCCTTCAGCATTTTGTCCGATCGGCACAAGCGCGCCCGCTACGATCAATTCGGTCACGCCGGCGTCGAGGGGGGGGGATTCGACTTTTCGGGCGCCGGCATGGGCGACATTTTTTCTCAGTTCCAGGACTTGTTCTCGGAGTTCTTCGCCGGTGGGGGGGGCCCGCAGCGCGGGCGGCGGCAACAAGGTCCCCGAACGGGCGCCGACCTTCGCATTCAAGAACGATTGACGCTCAAAGAGGCCGTCGTCGGGTGCAAAAAAGAAGTGGTCGT